>Ga0102594_1000154_pt1 | contig 104253 bp, 89 predicted proteins | sample AraplaCol_mLB_r2_2_FD_76863 | JGI IMG/M metagenome (GOLD analysis project Ga0102594, IMG submission 76863) | Arabidopsis root microbial communities from North Carolina, USA - plate scrape MF_Col_mLB_r2 (SPADES assembly) (version 2) | ecosystem: Host-associated > Plants > Roots > Endosphere...
AGGCTTGACCTCCTTGAAGGGTCGTTCGAGACCAGGACGTTGATAGGCTGGGTGTGGAAGCGCAGTAATGCGTTAAGCTAACCAGTACTAATTGCCCGTAAGGCTTGATCCTATAACCAGTGTGTTTTACCTGGTAGGACGAAGAGTCCGCGTGTGCCGCCGGCATACAACCACAACCCCCCTTTACTGCACCCAGATTCGCCGCGCTGACCCGTGTCAGCCCGGCAACCCCTTATGCCTGGTGACCATAGCGAGTTGGAACCACCCCTTCCCATCCCGAACAGGACCGTGAAACGACTTTGCGCCGATGATAGTGCGGACTACCCGTGTGAAAGTAGGTCATCGCCAGGCTCTTATCCCCAAAACCCCCAAGCCCCAAGCTTGGGGGTTTTGCTTTTGCGCCGACGAAACGTCGCGGGCGTCATGTTGCCTGTTGTATTCAGGGTACCCGAGCATTCCTCGCCCGCAAGGCATCTGATATGTTTGCGCCTAAGCGCTGAAAAATTCAGCACGAAGCAGTCAGCAATACCCAGCCTAGGCGCCGAATAGCCAGGAAACTGGGGTTTCGACGAACGGGTAAAGCATCAGGGTCCAGGGGGTAATCGTGGCCATGAAGTTTCGGCCAGCACTGGCTTGTTTGGTGGGCGTTTTTGCGCTCGCCGGTTGTGCATCAACGTCGGTCGCGCCGACCGATCCATCAAAACTCGCAGCGATTTCCGATGGAAATTGCGCGACATTCGAAGCAAAAGGCCTGTTGAAGGCCGCAATTCCAGCCCGCACCGACGATCCACTCGAACAGGCCAACCGGGCTGTGCGCGCCGCCACCGAAGCGGAATCGGGCGGTGATGGCGAGGCGGAAGCCGACGTCGATCCTGCATCGCTCCCCTTGCTGGCCCAACTGCCGATGTTCTCCAGTTCGGCCAATCCTGCTGCCATCCCCACCGGCTGGCAACCTTGGCGCGTCAACCGCAACAAGCTACCCACGCGCTATTCGATGACGGAAATCGACCAGCGGACGGTGTTGCATGCCGTTGCCGACGGTTCGGCTTCCGGGCTTTACGTGCCGCTGACGCAGCGCGACGCCGGCACGCTGCGCTGGATGTGGAAGACCAACGATGTAATTCGTGTGGCCGACAATGCCGTCAGCCATCGCGAAGACGCGCCGCTGCGGATTTTTGTGGCATTCGATGGCGATCGCAGTTCCCTCCCGCTGAAAGACCAGCTCATGTACGAGATGGCCCGTATCACTACGGGCCGCGAGATGCCGTATGCCACGCTGATGTACATCTGGGGCGGCAAGCGGCCGGAGGGTAGTGTCCTGAACAATCCGCACACCGATCGCGTACGCATGATCGTGGTGGATTCGGGGACGCGGCACACCAAGGAATGGCGCTGCCATGAGCGCGACCTGCGCGCCGACTATCGCAAGGCATTCGGTGCGGAGCCGGGCAAGGTGCTGGCCGTCGGGTTGATGACCGACACCGATAACACCAAGAGCCGAGCCGAAGCCTGGTATGGCGACATCGCCATCGACTGATCGGCGCGGGCGCTCAGTCCGCACTGAATCCCAGAACTCAGCCCGCGTTGATATCCTCGAGCGCGAGCAGCGCGAACGTGGCCAGCCAGTGCGTGGCCACGTAATGACCTTCCACTGCCTGTGGGAGCGACGCCTCCAGATGGTCGGCCCACGCGCGTACCGCCAGCGGCTGCAGGGCCGACGGCAGCGCCGGGCCCAACAGGCGCCAGCACCATGCGCGCGACAGGTTCAGGCCGTCCAGATGTGACATCTTCGGATCGGTCCGATCGGCAACCGCCACCGGCGTGAGCCAGGTTCCAAGTTCGGCCTGGCCCGGCGTAAACAGGTCCCACCACTCCGAAAAGCCGCAATCGTCCATCACGTGACGCATCAGCACGGCTTCGGTCAGTCCGCCAGACAGAAATTCGTCGCCGCCCGGTTCGTAGCGGGCGGGATAGCGCTGGTCATGGGCGAACCAGCGATGGGCACGTCGCACAATCGATTTCCGCAGCGCCAGATGCTGCGTCTGCCGGGCGTAGCCAAGCGCCATGATCAGCGCGAACGCACTATTGAAGTGCGTGCCGGTGCGAATCGGGAAGTCGGCCACCTCGATATAGTCGATCAGCCGCTGCGCCAGGAGGTTGGCCAGCGGCGCACAGGCGGCCGCCCAGCGCGCGGCTTGCGCGTCCTTGGTGGCCAGCGCCTCCAGTTCGGCCTGCAGCCGCAGCACCCACGCCCAGCCGTAGGGGCGCTCGAAGGTCCGGGAACCTGGGCGTTCGAAATAGGCCAGCTCGGCGGCAAATGCTTCCGGACGCAGTTGCGCGTCCAGGGTTTCGCGAATCCGCGATGCCACGGCCAACTGCGGCCGGACGGCCAGCAATCGCACCAGCAGCCAGTGCATATGGACCGACGAGTGCCAGTCATAGCTGCCGTAGAACACCGGGTGCAAGGCGGTCGGCGCCGCAAGGTCGCCTGCGTCCACCATCAGGTGATCCACCTTGTACGGATACGGACGCACGATGTTCTCCAGCGCCACTTCCGCAAAGCGCGTGGCCGAGGCGTCGTCGAGCTGGGTGTGTGGCATCGGGCGTCGAGGCGGGCGGTGAACGGATCAGGCAGGTGCCAGCCACTTCTCCACGAGCTTGACGAAGAACGACGAACCCACCGGCAGCAGTTCGTCGTTGAAGTCGTAGCTCGGGTTATGCAGCATGCACGGGCCCATGCCATGTCCGGCTTCGCGGTGCGATCCTTCGCCATTGCCGATGAACAGGTAGCAACCTGGCTTTTCCTGCAGCATGAACGAGAAGTCCTCGGCACCCATCGTCGGCTCCACGTTGCCGTCGACGTTGTCGGCGCCCACCAGTTCGCTGGCCACGCCCACGGCGAACTCCGCCTCGGCGGCGCTGTTGATGGTGGGCGGGTAGTTGCGATGGAATTCGAACTCGATCGTGCAATCGAAAGCCTGGGCCACCGCACGGGCCACTTCTTCCATGCGGCGCTCGATCAGGTCCAGCACCGGCACGGTGAAGGTGCGGACGGTGCCGCCCAGCCAGGCTTCGTTCGGCACGATGTTGGTGGCGTCGCCGGCGTGGAACTGGGTCACCGAGATCACGGCGGTGTCGATCGGCCGCTTGTTGCGCGTGATGATGCCCTGCAGCGCCGACACGATCTGCGCGCCGGTGAAGACCGGATCGCAGCCGTTGTGCGGCATGGCCGCATGCGCGCCCTTGCCGCGCACCGTGATCTTGAACTCGTTGCTCGATGCCATCAGCGGGCCGGCCGTGGTGCCGAACGAACCGACCGGCATGCCCGGCCAGTTGTGCATGCCGAACACGGCATCGCACGGAAAGCGCTCGAACAGGCCGTCCTTGATCATCTCGCGCGCGCCGCCGCCACCTTCCTCGGCCGGCTGGAAGATCAGATGCACGGTGCCGTCGAAATTGCGGTGCTCTGCAAGGTGCCGGGCCGCACCCAGCAGCATCGCGGTATGGCCGTCGTGGCCGCACGCGTGCATCTTGCCAGCGTGCTGCGAGCGGTGGCCGAACGTGTTCGCTTCCTGCAAGGGCAGCGCGTCCATGTCCGCGCGCAGGCCGATCGCGCGCTGGCTGCTGCCGTTGCGGATGACGCCAACCAGGCCGGTGGTGCCGAGTCCACGATGTACTTCGATACCCCACGATTCCAGGGTCTTCGCCACCAGGTCGGCGGTGCGTTGCTCCTCGAAGCAGAGTTCGGGATGCGCGTGGATGTCGCGGCGGATGGTTCGGATTTCGGCTTGCGCCTGCAGGATTTCGGGGATGAGCTTCATGGTGCCGGTCCGGGCCAATTGGGGCAGTTGGATACCCGATCATACGACGGCTCCCCACGAAGCGCCAAAACAAGGCGTCGCCATCACCTTCACGGCCGCTGTTGCCGGGCGTGGTGCGTCATCCATGACCGGCGGGCATACATTTGCCACGGCCGCTTCACCGCCCGTGCATGGACGTCCGACGCGTGCCGCCGCGGCCCGCCGGTGGCGCAGCGCAGCATGCGCGGGCCCATGCGCGAAGCGGGTGGGTTTCCCCGCATGGCGGACCGGTTGCAGTGCTGGAACAGTTCATGCTTGAAGTGCCCCGGCCGGTCGCAAGCCAGATTGCCACGCGGAACGCCGCACCAAAATGCGGCCCCCCGCGTGAAGCATCCACGGCTGCGCGCCTGATCCTCATTTCATGCACACGAACTCCACAGGGAGAAATCGCGCGATGTCCCTTCGTCACGTCAAGAAGGCCATCAGCAAGACGGTTGGAACCGTCCTGCTGACCGGCGCCCTCGGTCTTGGTCTTGCCATGCCGGCCCATGCGGCCGATCTCAAGATCGCCATGAGTTCGCCGCCGACCTCCATGGACCCGCATTTCTATAACCTCTTCTCGAACATCAACGTGTCGGAGCACGTGTTCGACTCGCTGATCAAGCTCGACCCCGACAGCAAGGTGGTGCCGGGGCTGGCCGAATCCTGGAAGCTCGTCAACAACCTCACGTGGGAATTCAAGCTGCGCAAGGGCGTGAAGTGGCACGACGGCACCGAACTCACCACCGAGGATGTGGCCTGGTCGCTGGACCGTCCGGCCACCATCGTCAACAGCCCGGGCAAGTTCGACGTCTACACCAAGGCGATCATCAACAAGAAGATCATCGACAAGTACACCATCCAGCTGACCACGAACCAGCCGTACCCGCTGATGCTGAACGACCTGACGTCGGTCTTCATGGTGCAGAAGAAGGCCACGCAGGGCCTGTCTTCCGATGATTTCGCGCAGGGCAAGGGCATGATCGGCACCGGGCCGTTCAAGTTCGTCAGCTACGCGCGCGATGACCGGGTCGAACTGGTGCGCAACCCCGACTACTGGGGCGCGAAGCCCGCGTGGGACAAGGTGACGCTGCGCTTCATCCCGAATCCGGCCACGCGCCTGGCCGCGCTGCTCTCGGGCGACGTGCAGGCCATCGAGAACGTGCCCACGCCTGACCTGCCCAAGGTACGCAACGACCCCAAGCTGTCGTTCTTCTCCAAGATCTCGCATCGCGTGATCTACCTGTACTTCGATGTGAAGCGCGACAAGTCGCCGTTCGTGACCACCAAGGACGGCCAGCCGATGGACAAGAACCCGCTGAAGGACGCGCGCGTGCGCATCGCCATCAGCACGGCCATCAACCGCCAGGGCATCAAGGATCGCCTGATGGAGGGCCTGTCCGAGCCCACCAACAACCTCGTGCCGCCCACGCTGTTCGGCCACAACCCGCAGCTGAAGACGCTGAAGTACGACCCGGAGGCCGCCAAGAAGATGCTGGCGGACGCGGGCTATCCGAACGGTTTCGGGCTGACGCTGCATACACCGAACAACCGCTACGTCAACGACGAGAAGATCGCGCAGACCATCGCGCAGAACCTGACCCGCATCGGCATCAACACGAAGGTGGAAGGCATGCCGATGGCCACGTACTCGTCGAAGGCGATCAAGCATGAGTGGTCGTTCGGCCTGGTGGGTTGGGGCGCCCAGACCGGCGAGGTCAGCTCGCCGCTGCGCGCGCTGGTGGCCTGCGAGGATTCGAAGAAGGGCTTCGGCACGACCAACTGGGGCGAGTATTGCAACCCCAAGATGGATGCGGTGCTCGAGAAGGCGCTGGCCACCGTGGATGACGGCGAGCGCTCGAAGCTGCTGCAGGAAGCCACGGCCATCGTGGTACTGGACGGCGGCATCATCCCGGTTCACCATCAGGTCACCACGTGGGCCACGCAGAAGGGCATCACGTACGTGCCGCGTACCGACGAACGCACCTACGCGCATTTGTTCAAGCCTGCCCAGTAAGCCCAACCGGCCAGCCGGACAGGTCGGCGCCGCGCGCGGCAACGCAGCGGCTCCGGTATGATCGCGGCCCCGGCGCGCCACAAGGCGCCGGGGCGTTGTTCCCACGATGTCCCCCCGTGGGTCGCGAACACGCTGCACGCGCGGCGGCATCGAGCGCGGCAGCGAAAGGAAAGCGTCTGAAACATGCTGGTCTTCATCATCCGGCGACTGATGCAGAGCGTGGTTGTGCTGCTGGTCATGTCGTTGCTCGTATTTCTTGGCGTTTTTGCGATCGGCAATCCGATCGACATCCTGATCAGCCCGCAGGCCGACCAGGAGGACATCAAACGCACCATTGCCGCACTGGGTCTGGACAAGCCGCTCTGGGAGCAGTACTGGATCTTTTTGCAGAACGCGCTGCACGGTAACCTCGGCACCTCGTTCGCCCATGGCACGCCGGCGCTCAAGCTGATTTTCGAACGCATGCCGGCCACGCTGGAACTGGCGGTGAGCGCCATCCTGCTGGCCATCGTGCTGGGCATCCCGCTCGGTCTGTGGGCCGGGCTGCGGCCCAACGGTGTGGCCGGCAAGACCATCATGACCGTGTCGATCCTCGGCTTTTCGCTGCCCACGTTCTGGGTGGGCCTGATGCTGATCATGGTCTTCGCCGTGCAGCTGGGCTGGCTGCCGTCCAACGGCCGTGGCGAGACCGTCAGTGTGCTGGGTGTGCCGCTGAGCTTCCTGACCGTCGATGGCATCCGGCACCTGGTGCTGCCGGCGGTGACGCTGTCGCTGCTGAACATCGCCATGGTGATCCGGCTCACGCGCGCCGGCACGCAGGAGGCGATGCTGCAGGACTATGTGAAGTTCGCACGCGCCAAGGGGCTGTCCAACACGCGCATCGTCGGCGTGCATGTGCTCAAGAACATCCTGATCCCGATCGTCACGGTCATCGCGCTGCAGTTCGGCTCGATCATCGCCTTCGCGATCGTCACCGAGTCGATTTTTGCGTGGCCCGGCATGGGCAAGCTGATCATCGATTCGATCCAGTTGCTGGACCGCCCCGTGATCGTCGCCTACCTGATGGTGATCGTGACGCTGTTCATCCTGATCAACCTGGTGGTGGACATTGTCTACAGCATGCTCGATCCGCGCGTGCGCATTGCCGACAACAAGGGCTGAGCCATGAGCACATCGACCGTACCGCAGCCCGGTGCCGCCGCACCGGCCAAGCCCGTCAAGGAGCAGGGGCCGTGGCGCCGCTTCATGCGGCAGTTCCTGGAAAGCAAGCTGGCCGTGGTGGGGCTGGTGACGCTGCTGGTGATCATCGTGATCGCGATCTTCGCGCCGTGGCTGGCTCCGCAGAACCCGTATGACCTGGCCACGCTGGACGTGCTCGACGCGCGCCTGGCGCCGGGCGAGCAGGCCGGCAGCGGCATGACGTTCATGCTGGGCTCCGACGAACAGGGCCGCGACATGCTGTCGGCCGTGATGTACGGCCTGCGCATCAGCGTTGGCGTGGGCGTGGTGAGCACCGTGATCGCGCTGCTGCTGGGCGCCACGCTCGGGCTGCTGGCCGGCTTCCTGGGCGGCCGCACCGAGGCATTCATCATGCGCGTGGCCGACCTTCAGCTCTCGTTCCCGCCGATCCTGCTGGCGCTGATTCTGCTGGCGTTCCTGCGGCCGGGCATCGGCAACATCGTGATTGCGCTGGTGGCGGTGCAGTGGGCCTACTACGCCCGCACCACGCGCAGCGCGGCGCTGGTGGAGCGGCGGAAGGAATATATCGAGGCGGCCACCTGCCTGGGCCTGCCGCCGCGCCGCATCATGTTCCGCCATCTGCTGCCCAACTGCCTGCCGCCGCTGATCGTGATCGCCGCGCTGCAGGTGGCTTCGGCCATCACGCTCGAAGCCACGCTGTCGTTCCTCGGGCTCGGCGTGCCGGTCACGGAGCCGTCGCTGGGCATGCTGATCGCCAACGGCCAGCAGTACATGTTGTCTGGCAAGTACTGGATCAGCTTCTTCCCGGGTATCGCGCTGGTTGTGACCATCGTCGCGATGAACCTGGTGGCAGACCAGCTGCGCGACGTACTGAACCCGCGCCTGCAGACGCAATAACCGGGAGTGCCGAGATGACACAGCCGACCCTGGTTGTAGAGAACCTGAAGACGCAATTCTTCACACGCGCCGGCGTGGCCCGTGCCGTGGACGATGTCTCGTTCACGGTGGGCCGCGGCGAGATCATGGGCCTGGTGGGCGAATCGGGCTCTGGCAAGTCGATGACCGGCTATTCGATCATGGGCCTGATCGACCCGCCCGGAAAAGTCGTCGACGGCCGCATCGCGCTTACCAGCCGCGACGGCGTGACGCGCGACCTGCGCACGCTCACGCCGGCCCAGCAGCGCGACGTGCGCGGCAACCGCATCGCGATGATCTTCCAGGATCCGATGATGACGTTGAACCCCGTGCTGCGCATCGACACCCAGATGATCGAGGCGGTGCGCGCGCACGATGACGTCAGCAAGACCGCCGCACGCGAACGCGCCCGCAATGCGCTGGCGCGCGTGGGCATTCCGTCGCCCGACGAACGCCTGCTGGCGTATCCGCACCAGTTCTCGGGCGGCATGCGCCAGCGCGTGGCCATTGCCATCGCGCTGCTGAACAAGCCCGACCTGATCATTGCCGACGAGCCCACCACGGCGCTGGACGTGACCATCCAGGGCCAGATCCTCTATGAGATGCAGACCTTGTGCCGCGAGTCGGGCACGGCGCTGATCTGGATCACGCACGATCTGTCCGTGGTGGCCGGCCTGGCCGACAAGGTCTGCGTGATGTACGCGGGTCGCATCGTCGAGTCGGGCGATGTCCGGCAGGTGCTGGAGCGCCCCGGGCACCCGTACACGCACGGGCTGATCGGCTCGGCGCCGTCGCGCAATCCGCGTGGCGCGCCGCTGCGCCAGATTCCGGGCATGACGCCGTCGCTGCTGAACCTGCCCGGCGGCTGCGCGTTCCGCAACCGTTGCCCGTATGCCACCGACGTGTGCAAGACCGATCCGCCGCTGGAAAGCTCGCCCGATGGCCGTCAGTTGCGCTGCTTCCACCCCGTGCAAGCCCAGCAGGAGGCCGCATGAATACGCCCGTGATCGATACGCCGGACGCAGCCGTGGCTGCCACGGCCGGTGCCGCCCCGGAGGCGGCCACGCCGCCGGCGCCGCTGCTGGAACTGCGCGGTGTGTCCAAGCGCTTCGTCAAGTCGCTGGACGTGGCGGCCAAGCTCGCCAACGTTTTCGGCGCGAAGCAGAAGATGGAGGTGGTGCACGCGGTCGACAAGGTAGACCTGGCCATTCGTACCGGCGAAGTTGTGGGGCTGGTGGGCGAATCGGGCTGCGGCAAATCCACGCTCGGCCGCATGGCCGTGGGGCTGCATACGCTGACCGAAGGGGAACGGCTGTGGCGCGGTACGGACCTGGACCGCCTGCCGCCCGACAAGAAGCGCGAGAAGCAGCTCGGCATCCAGATGATCTTCCAGGACCCGTACGCGTCGCTGAACCCGCGCCTGCGGGTGCTCGACATCGTCGGCGAGGCGCCGGTGGTGCATCGCATGGTGGAGAAGGGCGCCCAGCAGGCGTATGTGGAAGACATGCTGGTGCGCGTGGGCATGGACCCGACGGTGCTGCGGCGCTTTCCGCACCAGTTCTCGGGGGGCCAGCGGGCCCGCATCGGCATCGCCCGTGCGCTGGCCGTGAAGCCGGAATTCCTGGTGTGCGACGAATCGGTGGCGGCGCTCGACGTCTCGATCCAGGCCCAGGTGCTGAACCTGTTCATGCGCCTGCGCGAAGAGCTGAACCTGACCTACCTGTTCATCAGCCACGACCTGGGCGTGGTCAAGCACATCAGCGACCGCGTGGTGATCATGTACCTGGGCCGCGTGGTGGAATCGGCGCCCACCGAGCAGGTGTTTGCCGCGCCCAACCACCCGTACACGCAGGCGCTGCTGGCCGAGGCTCCGAAGCTGGAGGTGGGCAAGAAGGCCTATGTGGCGATTCGCGGCGAGATTCCGTCGCCGCTCAATCCGCCCACGGGCTGCCATTTCCATCCGCGCTGCCCGCACGCGATGCCGCGCTGCAAGGCAGAGCAGCCGGCGCTGAAGGAGATCGCGCCGCTGCGGTGGTCGGCCTGCCACCTGAACGACATGGGTTGACGTGGTTGGCCAAGCCGCTGGGCTGCGCCCCTCCGCCCCATGGCGGGAGAGGGGCGCAACGCATGGGCGCAACGCATCGGCAAAGCCGGCCAGTCAGCGGATCACCACGCCCCGGGAGTTGATGATCGTCATCTCGACGAACTTCGAGCCCACGTGGTTCTCCGGGGCGAACTGCACGATGAAGCCGCCCAGGTCCACGTTGCGCATGCTTTCCAGCGCCATCACGAAGCGCTCGCGGGTGAGGTCCTTGCCGGCGCGGCGCAGTCCTTCGACGAACGCCTTGGCGGCGATGAAACCCTCGATGCTGGCGTAGTCGAACTCGTTCTGCTTGCCGGCCGCCTGCAGCAGCCGCAGGTATTCGCGCACCACCGGCAGCGTGGCATTGCCCGGATGCGGCATCACCTGCGAGATGATCACCCCGCTGCCTTGCGGCCCCACTTCCTTGGCCAGCGCCTGCGTGCCGACGAACGACACGTTGTAGAACTGCCCGCTGTAGCCGCGGCGCAGCGCTTCCTTCACGAACGATCCCACCGTGCGGTACGCGCTGATCAGCACCACGGCGTCGGGCTTGGCCTTCATTGCCGTCTGCATGGCATCGCCGATCTCCACGGTGTTGCGGATCACGCTTTCCTTGGCCACCAGCTGCACCCCGCTGTCGGCGGGCAGCATCTTGATGGCGTGCTCGATGCCGCCCAGGCCGGCCTTGCCATAGGCGTCGTCGTTATAGACCACGGCCACGCGCTTGAGGCCGGTGGTGCGGATCTGGCGCACGATGGCCGCCGTCTCCTCGTCGTAGCCCGCGCGCACATGGAACACGTAGCGGCTGCGCGGCTCGCGCAGCGACGCGGCGCCCGTGAACGGGGCGAAGAACGGCACGTGGGCCTGGTTCACCAGCGGCAGCACCGCCTGGCTGGTGGGCGTGCCAACGTAGCCGAACAGCGCGAAGACACGGTCTTCGTCGATCAGCTTCCGGGTGTTCTTGATGGCCTCGTCGGGCTCGTACATGTCGTCGAGCGCCCGCAGTTCGATCTTGCGGCCCAGCACGCCGCCCTGGCTGTTGATGTGGTCGAAATAGAGCCGCGCCCCGGCGTTCATCTGCTTGCCCAGCACGGCCGTGGGGCCGGAGAGGGCGGCCGACTGGCCCAGCAGGATGGTGTCGGCCGTGACGCCCGTTTCGGCGGCCGTGGTGTTGGCGGCAAACGCGGCGCCCGGTGCGCCACCGGCGGCCAGGGCGGCCGCCATCATCGCGCCCACGAACTGTCGGCGCTTGACCCCAGAGTTGAAACCCATGTAAATCCCCGTCAAAAATCCGTAAAACACTTGTTGTTGCTGCGTGACTGCTTTCGGACCCGCGTCCTCCTGTCCGGTCTTGTGCCGGTACGGAGGCCCTGGCGCCAGCCGCCAGGACGGATTCCGGCGATGGGCGCCGGACCGCGCCGGCACATCATAATCGAATACAATCGGAGCCAAACGATTTCTCCCGGTCCGGAATGTTCGGCCGAGGCCACAGCGCCACAGTCACATTTGACAGGCGCGCCAGGCCGTCCGCCTGCCCATGTCCGCGCGCCGGCGCCCCCACTACCTGCTTGACCGCTGATCCCATCATGGCCACCCGCATTGTCCGTGCCGCCTGTCCGCACGATTGCCCCGATACCTGTGCGCTGCTTGTCACCGTCGAGGACGGCCGCGCCGTCAAGGTGGCTGGCGACCCCGACCACCCCAACACGGCCGGCGTGCTGTGCACCAAGGTGTCGCGCTATGCCGAGCGCACCTACCATGCCGACCGCGTGCTGACCCCGCTGCGGCGCGTCGGCAAGAAGGGCGAGGGCCGCTTCGAGCCGGTCTCGTGGGACGAGGCGCTCGACGAGATCGCCACGCGCCTGAAGGCCATTGCCGCGCGCAACCCCGAGGCCATCGTGCCGTACAGCTATGCCGGCACGATGGGCCTGGTGCAGGGTGAAAGCATGGCCGCGCGGTTCTTCCACAAGCTCGGCGCGTCGCTGCTCGATCGCACGATCTGTGCCAGTGCCGGGGCCACGGCGCTGCGCTATACGTACGGCGCCAGCGTGGGCATGGACATGGAGCACGTGGCCGACGCGAAGCTGGTGATCATCTGGGGCGGCAACCCGATCGCCTCGAACCTGCATTTCTGGACGCGCGCGCAGGAAGCCAAGCGGCGCGGCGCCACGCTGGTGGCGATCGACCCGTACCGTTCGCTGACGGCCGAGAAATGCCATCGCCATATCGCGCCGATGCCCGGCACCGATGGCGCGCTGGCGCTGGCCATGATCCATGTGCTGATCCGCGACGACCTGCTCGACCATGACTACATCGCCCGGCACACGGTCGGGTTCGACGCCCTGCGCGAGCGCGCGATGGCGTTTCCGCCCGCCACGGCGGCCGAGATCTGCGGCGTGCCGGTCGAGGACATCGAATGGCTGGCCGGCCAGTACGGCCAGCTCGCGGTACGCGAGCGCCAGCCGGTGGCCATCCGCCTGAACTACGGCGTGCAGCGCGTGCGCGGCGGCGGCCAGGCCGTGCGCGCGGTGGCCAGCCTGCCGTCGCTGGTGGGCGCCTGGCGCCATGCGGCGGGCGGCCTGCAACTGTCCACCTCGGGCTTCTTCCCGGTGGACAACGAGGCGCTGCAACGGCCCGACCTGCTGCCCACCTGGCCGGCCCAGCCGCGCACCGTGAACATGAGCACGATCGGTGATGCATTGCTGGACGATGGCACGACCGGACGCGGCCCGAAGATCGAGGCCGTGGTGGTCTACAACAGCAACCCGGTGGCGGTGGCGCCCGAGTCGGTCAAGGTGGCGCGCGGGTTTGCGCGCGAAGACCTGTTCACCGTGGTGCTCGAACACTTCCGCACCGACACGGCCGACTACGCCGACTTCGTGCTGCCGGCCACCACGCAGCTCGAGCATGTGGACGTGCACAAGGCGTACGGCCATACCTATTTCCTGGCCAACAACCAGGCCATCGAGCCGATGGGCCAGGCGCTGCCCAACACCGAGATCTTCCGCCGGCTGGCGGCGCGCATGGGTTTCGACGACCCCTGCTTTGCCGACAGCGACGAAGCCATCGCCGCGCAGGCCATCCGTCGCGACGACCGGCGCGCCGAGGGCATCAGTTGGGACACGCTGAAGGCGCAGGGCTGGCAGAAGCTGAACATCGCGGCAGCGCCGTTCGCCAATGGCGGCTTCCCGACGCCCTCGGGCAAGTGCGAGTTCTACTCAGCGGCCATGGCGCGCGACGGGCTCGACCCGGTGCCGGCCTACGTGCCGCCGTACGAGACGCCCGCTTCGGCGCCGGAACTGGCCGCGAAGTATCCGCTGGCGATGATCTCGCCGCCCGCGCGCAACTTCCTGAACAGCTCGTTCGTCAACGTCGACAGCCTGCGCGCCACCGAAGGCGAGCCGCATCTCGACATCCATCCGCACGACGCGGCGGCCCGCGGCATCGCCCATGGCGACATGGTGCGCGCCTACAACGACCGCGGCAGCATGCAGGCGCGCGCCCGCGTGACCGACCGCGCCAAGCAGGGCCTGGTGGTGGGGCTGTCGATCTGGTGGAAGAAGCTTGCGCCCGATGGCAAGAACGCCAACGAGCTGACCAGCCAGCATCTGACCGACATCGGACGCGCGCCGGTGTTCTACGACTGCCTCGTGGAAGTCGAGGCGGTACGGGCCGAGGCCCTGGCGCCATGAAGCGCTGGCCGGCCCGCCGGCGCCTGGCGGGTGTCCTCGCGATACTCGCCGTGGCGGCGCTGGCGGCCGGCTGCGATACGGTCGGCTATTACTATCAGTCGATCGGCGGCCATCTGGGCGTGATGGCATCGGCGAAGTCGCTCGACGATGCCATCGCTACCGCCAACGGCGCCCATGACACCCGGCTGGCGCAGCGCCTGGAGCTGGCGCGCCGCATCCGCGACTACGCCTCGCGCGAACTGAAACTCCCCGACAACGGCAGCTATCGCCGATACGCCAATCTGCACCGCCCCTACGTGGTGTGGAGCGTGTTTGCCACGCCCGAGTTGTCGCTGGACCTGCGCAAATGGTGCTTTCCCGTGGTGGGTTGCATCACGTACCGCGGCTACTACAGCCAGGACGATGCTGACCAATACGCCGAGGGTTTGCGCCGCGACGGCTTCGAAACCTACGTGGCCGGCATTCCGGCCTATTCCACGCTCGGCTATTTCGACGACCCCCTGCTGAACACCTTCGTCTACCAGCCCGAGGGCGAGCTGGCGCGGCTGGTCTTCCACGAACTCGCGCACCAGGTGGTGTACGTGCGCAACGACACCGCGTTCAACGAGTCGTTCGCCACGGCCGTGGAAGTGGCGGGCGTGGAGCGCTGGCTGGCGCAGGAAGGCTCGGCCGACGCCCGCGCCAGCTACGCAATCTACGATGGCCGGCGCCGCCAGTTCCGCGCCATGCTGCTGAGCACGCGCGACAAGCTCGTCACGCTCTACCAGTCCCCGCTCGACGACGCCGCCAAGCGCCAGGGCAAGGCGCGCATCTTCGACGACCTGCGCCAGCAATACGCCGGGCTGAAGACGGAGTGGGGCGGCTACACCGGCTACGACCGCTGGTTCGACCAGCCGCTGACCAACGCCCACCTGGCGGCCGTGGCCACCTATCAGCAATGGGTGCCGGCGTTCACGGCGCTGCTGGCCCAGTGCGATGGCAACTGGGAGCGGTTCTACGCGGCGGCCCGCCAGATCGGCGACCTGCCCGCCGCGCAACGCGACGCCGCGCTGCGCAAGCTGGCACCGCCCGCCACCGAAGTCACGCCGCTGACGGCGCGCGGCAGCGCCGGTGCCGCAGCCGATACACCGAAACCCTGACGCGGGAGTTTCCCGATGGTGGCGCCCGCCGCGCATGCGAAAATGGCGGCCATGTCTCATGCCCCCCGAAAATCCGGCAATCCGCCGCGTGCCACCGTTGCCGCGTCGCTGAGCGACGACGGCCCCGCGCGCTCCCATGTGGCCGAGCGCCAGGAAGCGCGTCGCCGGCAGATCCTGGATACCGCCGCGCAGCTCTTCTACACGAAGGGCTATCCGGGCATGACGATGAACGACCTCTGCAAGGCCTTGGGCGTGACCAAGCCGGCGGTCTACTATTACTTCGCCGACAAGTACGAAATCTTCGACATCCTGTGCCGCGAATCGGCGCAGACCTGCCTGCCCGTGATCCGCGAGACGGCCAATCCCGCCCTGCCGGTGCGCGAGCGGCTGCATGCGTGCCTGCTGGAGATGGCACGCCGCTGCGTCAGGTGCCATGTGGCCGCCGCGCTGAGCTTCCGCGACAACCAGTACCTGAAACCCGACACCGTGGCCTGGCTCAACACCATGGCGCGCGACTTCTATCGCGACCTGTATGGGCTGCTGGAGGAAGGGCGTGCCGCCGGCGTGTTCGCGTTCGGCGATGCACGGGTGACGGCCCATTCCATGGGCGGCGTGATCGGTTTCATGTACACGTGGCACGAACCCGGCCGCATGGATGCCGAGGTGCTCGCCAATGAGCTGGCGCAGAACATGATGAAGCTGGTGTTGCCGCCGGCTTAATCGGTGCCAAGGACCGGCAGGATCGTCAGGGTATTCCCTCGATCCCGCCTCTGGGTGGCGCATAATCCACGATTTCGACGGTCCAATGCGTGGAGGACTTCGTCTAACGGGTTGTCTTCACATGGGGCAGGCGTTTAGCATTCCCCAAAAATCGAACGACCATTCAGAAATTCAGGAGACGGTATGGAAAAGCTGTGGCTGAAACATTATCCGGCGGGCGTACCGGCAGAGATCGACGCCAGCCAGTTCCGTTCGCTGGCCCAGTTGCTCGAGCACTCGTTCCATACCTACGCCGACCGCCGTGCCTTCATCTGCATGGACCGGGCCATCACCTATCGCGAGCTGGACCAGCTGTCGGCGCACTTCGCGGCGTGGCTGCAGTCGCGCGGCCTGCGCCCCGGCGCCCGCGTGGCCATCATGATGCCGAACGTGCTGCAGTATCCGGTGGTGCTGGCCGCCGTGCTGCGCGCAGGCTATGTGGTGGTCAACGTCAACCCGCTGTACACGCCGCGCGAGCTGGAGCACCAGCTCAAGGACAGCGGCGCCGAGGCCATCGTCATCCTGGAAAACTTCGCCGCCACGCTGCAGGCCGTGCTGCCGGCCACGCCGGTCAAGCATGTGGTGGTGGCCAGCATGGGCGACATGCTGGGCGGGCTGAAGGGCGCCATCGTCAATTTCGTGGTGCGCAACGTCAAGAAGATGGTGCCGGCCTGGGAGCTGCCGAACTGCGTGCGCTTCAACGACGTGCTGGCCGAAGGCCGTGGCATGACGCTGAAGCCTGTGAACACGGGGCCGGATGACATCGCGTTCCTGCAGTACACGGGTGGCACCACCGGCGTGTCGAAGGGCGCCACGCTGCTGCACCGGAACATCGTGGCCAACGTGCTGCAGTCAGAGGCGTGGATGCAGCCGGCGCTGGCCAAGGGCGCGCACATCGACCAGGTGATCACGATCACGGCGCTGCCGCTGTACCACATCTTCGCGCTCACGGTCTGCTGCCTGCTGGGCATGCGCAGCGGCGGCCTGAGCATCCTGATTCCGAATCCGCGCGATATCCCGGGCTTCATCAAGGAACTGCAGAAGTACAAGTTCCACATGTTCCCGGCCGTGAACACGCTCTACAACGCGCTGCTGAACCACCCCGACTTCGCCAGGATCGACTGCTCCGGCCTGCGCGTGGCCAATGGCGGCGGCATGGCGGTGCAGGAAGCGGTGGCCAAGAACTGGCTGGCCAAGACCGGCTGCCCGATCATCGAAGGCTACGGCCTGTCGGAAACCTCGCCGTCGGCCACCTGCAACCCGACCGACAGCGACGCGTTCTCCGGCACCATCGGCCTGCCGCTGCCGTCCACGGAAGTGTCGATTCGCGACGACGACGGCAACGAACTGCCGCTGGGCCAGCCGGGCGAGATCTGCCTGCGCGGCCCGCAGGTGATGGCCGGCTACTGGAATCGCCCCGACGAGACGGCCAAGGTCATGACGCCCGACGGCTACTTCAAGACCGGCGACATCGGCGTGATGGACGAGCGCGGCTATACGAAGATCGTCGACCGCAAGAAGGACATGATCCTGGTGTCGGGCTTCAACGTGTATCCGAACGAGGTGGAAGGCGTGGTGGCCGAGTGCCCGGGCGTGCTGGAAGTGGCGGCCGTGGGTGTGCCGGACCAGCACTCGGGCGAGGTGGTCAAGCTGTTCGTGGTCAAGCGCGATCCGGCGCTGTCGGAGGCCGACGTGATCGCGTTCTGCAAGGATCGCCTGACCGGCTACAAGCGCCCCAAGTACGTCGAGTTCCGTACCGAACTGCCGAAGACCAACGTCGGCAAGATCCTGCGCCGGGAACTGCGCGACAGCCGCAAGGCTGCCTGAGCGCCCTCAACGGGCTGCAGCGCCCTCAGCACTCGTTCGAGGGGGCCATCTGCGGCTGCGTCGAGCCGTCCGGATAGATCAGCCGCACGCATGCGCCGGGCTCCAGCCCCGGCGCCGCCGGTCCGTTGACCTCGGCCACGAGGCCATCCATCGTCCTGACCTTGTACTGGAACAGATCCATCTGCGCCGGTGGCGGGGGTTTGTTGAGCAGCCGGCTCAGGTCGAACGAGAAGCCCACCCCTACGCCGCCCCCACCACCACCACCACCGCCGGCAGCCACCCCGCCCACGCTGCTGTAGCCGCCATAGCTGGCCGCCTGCGGCACATCCACACGCGAAAGGAAGGTTTTCCCGGTCACACGGCCCAGCTTGACCGTGGCCTGCACGGGCGTGACCTGTGGCGCCGGCGGCGTGCTGCTGCACGCGGCCACCAGGCCGGCGGCGGCCAGGCACGCCACGGATCGGAACGGGGATCGGAACAGAGAGCTGAACAAGCGGGCTGGCGTCGTGGGCATCTTGGGCGTCATGGCGTGGTGAGGCTGGCCTTCAGGCGGCCAAGCAGGCGGAACAGGGTGCGCCTGTCCGTTTCGGCAAGTCCCGCGAACATTTGTTCCACCCAGCTCTCATGGGCGCGCGCCATGCTGGAGAACGCCTCGCGCCCGGCCGGCGTCAGGCGGATCAGGTAGGCGCGGCGGTCGGCCGGCAGGGCCTCGCGCGTGACCAGGCCTTCCTGTTGCAACTGGTCGGTAATGCCCGTCACGTTGCCGCCCGTCACCATCATGCGGCGCGACAACTCGCCCATCTTGAGACCTTCCGGATGGCGGTCCAGCTGCGACATCAGGTCGAAGCGCGGCAGCGTCACGGCAAAGTCCTGCCGCAGCCGCGAGCGGATATCGCCCTCGATCAGCGTGGTGCAGGTGAGCAGCCGCAACCAGAGCCGCAGCGCCTCGTGATCCGATTCGCCGATGCCGGTCTCGAGGTCGAGCGGCGGGGCGTCGGCGGCGGCGCCGGCAGGGGAGGGATTGGGCATCGTGATTCCAGCAGCCTGAACATTTGATGCCTCAAGTATATGCCCGGCTAGTCGACCTTGGCCCCCGAATCCTTGACGACCTTGGCCCACTTGGTGGTTTCGGAGCGGATCAGTGCGGCGAACTGCTCCGGCGTGTTGCCCACCGGATCGGCCCCCTGGGCCATCAGCCGCTCGCGCACGGCCGGCGTGCCGAGGCTCTTCGCCACCTCCTGCTGGATGCGGTGGATGATCTCCGGCGGCGTCCCGGCCGGGGCCAGCAGGCCGAACCAGGAGCTGGCCTCGTAGTTCGGCAGGTTGGCGGCCTGGGCGATCGTGGGCACGCCGGGCAGGGCCGGCGACGGCTTCGCGCTGGTCACGGCCAGCGCCTTGAGCTTGCCGGACTTGATCAGCTGCATCGACGACGGCAGGTTGTCGAACATCACCTGCATCGTGCCGCCGCTCAGGTCGGTCAGGGCCGGGCCACTGCCGCGGTACGGGAAATGGACCATGAACGTCTTGGTCTGCGTCTTGAACAGCTCGCCGGCCAGATGGATCGACGTGCCGTTGCCGCTCGACGCCATGTTCAGCTTGCCCGGGTTTGCGCGGGCATAGGCGATCAGGTCGTTCACCGAGTTGATCTTGTTCTGCTGCGCGAACGCGGGATTCACCACCAGCACGTTTGGCACGGCGGCCACCAGCGTGATCGGCGCGAAATCCTTGATCGGGTCGAACGGCAGCTTGCCGTACAGCGACTGGTTGATGCCGTGGGTGCCCACGGTGCCCATCAGCAGCGTGTAGCCGTCGGGCGCGGCCTTGGCCACGATGTCCGAGCCGATGTTGCCACCCGCGCCGGGCTTGTTGTCGACCACCACGTTCCAGCCTTGCAGCTTCGACAGCTCGGCGGAAACCGCGCGGGCCATGATGTCGGTGGTGCCGCCGGCGGGGAACGGCACCACGAGCCGGATCGGCTTGGTGGGATAGGCATCGCTGGCGATGGCGGATGACGCGGCCAGCGGGCCGAAGGCAATCGACAGGAGCAGCGCGACGGTGCGCCGGCGGGGTGCTTGCATGAGAGGGTCTCCAGGTAAGGCGGCCGGGTGTTCCGGTCTGCAGGCCATTCTAGTCGGGCACGCGCCACTTCGCGGATGAGGTGAAACCCGTTGAGACATTCATGCGCAGGACGAAAAAAAGGCGCCCGGAGGCGCCTTCGAAGAAAAGGAACAATGTCGAACGAACCGACGGTCAGAACTTGTGACGCATACCCACGGCCACGCCGATCTGGCTGGTCTTGCCTTGCTGCAGCGGGTAGCCGTTGGCAAAGCTCACTGCCGAGGTGTCGAAGTTCAGGCCCGAGTTCTTCACGTAGCCGGCCGTCAGGTAGACGTCGGTGCGCTTCGAGAAGTTGTAGTCGGCCACGAAGCTGATCTGCCACGGGTTCTTCGGGTTGTCGGCCGCGAAGGCCGACGAGGCGCGCATCGTCTTCACGTCGTCGTAGAAGTACGCCAGCGTCAGGCCCAGCGGGGCGGTAACCTGGTAGTTCACGCCGAACCAGTAGTAGTTGTCGCGCAGCAGCTCCGCACCGGTGTTGTCGGTGGTGCGGCCGTAGCGGTAGCCGGCCATCAGCTTGGCCGGGCCGAACGAGTAGCTACCGGCGGCACCCACCTTGCGCGCACGGCCGGGCTGGCCGATCGTGATGGCCGGACGCCATTCGTCGTAGGCCAGCGTCAGGCCCAGCGGGCCGCTCAGGTACAGCACGCCGGCGCCGCCGCCCGCGTTGTTGTTGAAGTTGCCCGGGGTTTCGCCGGAGCCGGCGTTGGCCAGCGGTACCGGACCAATTGCCGCCACGCCGGTGCCGAAGCTCCAGTGCGCTTCGGCAGTGACCGGGCCGAACACGGCCGTGTACTTGACGGTGTTATCCGAGCGGAAGTTGGTACCCAGCTGTGCCACCACCGGTTCGTACAGCGTGGCGTAGCCAGTCGGCGAGAAGTTCGCGAACATGTCGAACATCGTCGTGTACTGGCGACCAAAGGTCAGGCGACCCACGGTATCGCTCTGCAGGCCCAGGTAAGCCTGACGACCGAACAGACGGCCGCCCTGCTGCGACCTGCCGTCGTCCAGGCCGAAACCGCTTTCCAGCACGAACAGCGCCTTCAGGCCACCACCGAGGTCTTCGGTGCCACGCAGACCCCAGCGCGAGCCGGACAGGCCGCCGCCGGTCTGCAGGCCAACACGGCTGCCACCGCCTGCCAGCGAAGGCGGGCGTCCATTGGGGCCCCACGTTGCGGGGTTGGTGTTGAAGCCGGGTGCCAGGTGGTTGTTATATTCGATGGGCACGTCGACCACGCCGTAAAGGGTGACGCTCGTTTGCGCATTTGCAGCCGTGGCAAAAGCGCTCATCGCGGCAAGCGCGAGTAGCGATTTTTTCATGCTGGGTGATCTCCACTTAAGAATTATTAGTTGAAGCTATGCGGGAGGACCTCCTGTCAGCCCTCTTCATCCTCCCGTGCTTGACTTCCTTGGAAGCTGCCGACCACTCTAGCAAAAGCGCTATTTTTTTGACCCTGTGGTAAACGTCTTGTCTTGTTTTCACAACTCAGGGTTATTGACTACGCGGGCGTAGCATTGCCGCGCGTCGGCGGGCGCATACGCAAACCTGCACAAAATGGGGCAGGTACAATGCGGGAAATCCCGGGGCGCTGTCGAGGCATTGCTCTACCCATCGGTGGGGGCATGCGCGCACGCATCCGCAGACCTTCCATTGACACCCATGGACACGTTGATTCGAGAATTCGATGTCGCGCTGCGCGCGATTGCCGGTGCCACGCGCGCGGGCCGCGACAATCCCGCCGACCGCCTCACGCCCGATACGGAAACGATGAGCCCCGAGGAGCGTCGCCACGTGGCCGGGCTCATGCGCATCAACCATGTTGGCGAGGTCTGCGCCCAGGCCCTGTACCAGGCCCAGAAGCTCGCCGCGCACAGCGCGCCGGTGCGCGCGCAGATGGACGCCGCCGCGCGCGAAGAGGAAGACCACCTGGCCTGGTGCGCCGACCGACTCCGCGAACTCGGTTCGCGCCCCAGCCTGCTCAACCCGGTCTGGTACGCAGGCGCGTTTGCCATCGGCTTCCTGGCGGGCCGCGCGGGCGACCGCGTCAGCCTGGGCTTCGTGGCCGAGACCGAGCGCCAGGTCGAGCATCATCTGACCGGCCACCTGGACCGCCTGCCCCCGGCCGATGGCCGCTCGCGTGCCATTCTCGAACAGATGCGCGACGACGAGGTGCGCCATGGCGATGCCGCGCGCGATGCCGGCGGCGTGCCGTTGCCCGGCCCGGTCCGCGCACTGATGCGCGCGGCCTCGAAGGTCATGACCACCACGGCCTATCGCATCTGACGCAGCCATTGCGCTGGTGCACCGGCGCACCGGCAGGCCGACCCTGGCGACGAGCGTGTACGCATCGTCGCCATTTCATTTTGGTGCAGTTGCCTCGCGGCGCTGTGGAAAACTGGTTCGAGCCCTTGCGCGAACGGGGCTGGCGGCAAAACGTTGTATCCTTCCCGACGGCGCGGAACTGAATAGCGCGTCCGCTGTCGGCAGTCTCCCCTCCGGTAGTTCTCAGGTGGTTTCTCTGCTTTGTTCCCCAAGTTCTTCATTTCATTAAGGATTCACTTTCGTGGTGCGTGAAGTTGGCGCGCTAAGTCTTTGTTCTGATTAAAAAAACCCTGTTTTCCGCCCCTTGGCGAGCCTTGACCGGCCAAAACGCTTCCTCTAAAGTGGGAAATAGTGTGAGGAAGTGTATTTTTGTGTGATTGACCGACTTGTCTCTGCGATGATTCGCATCGGACCGGACGGTTGCGGCAACGGAAGAATCGACCTGCCAACGGCTGGAACAGCCGGCGGTAACCCGGGGGAAAACGCTTGTTTCAGGGAGCATCGGCGCTGTCGCTGGATGCCAAGGGCCGGATGTCCATTCCGGCCAGGCACCGTGAAGCGCTGCAAACGCAGGCCGAGGGCCGGGTGACGCTGACCAAGCACCCGGATGGCTGCCTGTTGCTCTTTCCCCGGCCCGAATGGGAGGTTTTCCGCGGCCGCATTGCGGCGCTGCCAATGGACGCCCATTGGTGGAAGCGAATCTTCCTGGGCAACGCCGCCGACGTGGAGATGGACGGCGCAGGCCGCGTGCTGATTGCACCGGAACTGCGCAGTGCCGCCATGCTCGACAAGGAAGTGATGCTGCTCGGCATGGGCAGCCATTTCGAAGTCTGGGATGCCGCGACCTATGCAGCCAAGGAACAGGCTGCGATGGCGCAAGGCATGCCGGAAGCATTGAAGAATTTCTCTTTCTGAAGAGGTCATGACCCCTAACGAAACGCCGGGGAGCACCGCCCTGCGCCATCGCACCGTGTTGCTGGACGAGGCCGTCGACGCGCTCGTCTGGCGGCCCGACGGCGCCTACGTGGACGGCACCTTCGGCAGGGGCGGCCATAGCCGTGCCGTGCTGGCGCGGCTGGGGCCAGCCGGCAGCCTCGTCGCCTTCGACAAGGATCCGGCAGCAATCGCAGAAGCGGGCACCATCAAGGATGCCCGCTTCTCCATTGAGCACGCGAGCTTTGCGGAAATGGGCGACCGGCTGGCCGGCCGTGGCCCCGTGGCTGGCGTGCTGCTCGACCTGGGAATCAGCTCGCCCCAGATCGACGAGGCGGCGAGGGGGTTTTCCTTTCGTTTCGAGGGCCCGCTGGACATGCGCATGGACACCACGCGCGGCATGACCGCCGCCGAGTGGCTTGCACAGGCGGACGAGCAGGACATTGCCAGGGTGATACGAGACTATGGGGAAGAACGGTTTGCTGTACAGATTGCAAAGGCGATTGTTGCTCGCCGGAGCCAACCCGGCGATGGCGGACCAGTCGCCACTACTGCAGAGCTTGCCGCGCTCGTGGCGAAAGCCGTCAAGACACGCGAGAAGGGTCAGGACCCTGCGACCCGCACCTTTCAAGCTCTACGGATTCACGTCAATCAAGAGCTTGAGGACCTCGAAAGAGGTCTGAAGGCCGCCTACGAACTGCTGCAGGTCGGGGGCCGCCTGGTGGTGATCAGCTTTCACTCGCTCGAGGACCGCATCGTCAAGCGGTTCATGCAGGCGCACGCGCGTCCGCTGCAGGACGCCGATCCGGCGCTGCGCCGCGCGCCGCTGCGTGCCGCCGACCTGCCGCAGCCGACCATGAAACTGCTGGGCCGCTTCAAGCCGGGCACCGACGAGGTGGCCGACAACCCGCGCGCGCGCTCGGCCGTGATGCGCGTGGCCGAGAAACTCGGAGCGGAGCCGGCATGAACCGCCTGACCTTCTTCCTGCTCGCCGCCCTGATGCTCTGCGCGCTGTCTCTGGTCAGCGCGCAGCACCAGGCGCGCACGCTGTTCGTGGCGCTGGAGCGCGGGCAATCCGAGGAGAAGCAGCTCGACATCGACTGGTCGCGCCTGCAGTACCAGCAAAGCTCGCTCAGCAAGAGTGCGCGGATTGCCGATTCGGCCCGCGCCCAGCTCAAGATGGCGCCGGCCGTGGCTGGCCGCACCCAGTATCTGCCGGGCGTGGTGCTGCCCGATACCCCGCCCGACGCCCAGAAGCCCGCCGGAGGTGCCGCGCGATGACGATGGCCCGCCCGAGCCTGAACCGCGCCCGCGCCGGCAACAAGTCGCGCGGCGAGTCGGCGCGCCCGCGCACCGGCCAGTTCTCGGCCAGCCCGGTGCTGGGCCTGCGCCTGCCGATGTGGCGCTCCAAGTTCGTGGTGTTCCTGATGTTCGCGGCGTTCGCGGCGCTGGCCGCGCGCGCCATGTGGATCCAGGGCCCGGGCAACCAGTTCTATGAGATGGAGGGCAAGAAGCGCTTCCAGCGCACGCTGGAGCTGCCCGCCACGCGCGGCAAGATCCTGGACCGCAACGGGCTGGTGCTGGCCACGAGCCTGCCGGTCAAGGCGATCTGGGCCGTGCCCGAGGACGTGCCGAACGACCTCGAGCCGCAGCGCATGCGCCAGCTCGCGAAGCTGCTCGACATGTCCGAGAAGGACCTGCGCGCCAAGTTCAACGAGGACAAGAGCTTCGTCTATTTGAAGCGCCAGGTGCTGCCCGACGCAGCCGACAAGATCGCCGCGCTCAAGATCGAGGGCGTGCATCAGACCCGCGAATACAAGCGCTTCTACCCGGAAGGCGAGGCGATGGCGCACATCGTCGGCTTCACCAACGTCGAGGACAAGGGCCAGGAAGGCGTGGAACTGGCGCGCGAGTCCGTGCTGGCCGGCCGTGCCGGTGCCCGCCAGGTGATCAAGGACCGCCTGGGACGCGTGGTGGAGGACGTCGGCATCCTGAAGCCGCCGCGCGACGGCCAGGACATGCAGCTTTCCATCGACGCCAAGATCCAGTACCTGGCCTACAACGAGGTCAAGGCCGTGGTCGAGCGCAACAAGGCCAAGGCGGCCAGCGCCGTGGTGCTCGATGCACAGACCGGCGAGGTGCTGGCGCTGGCCAACTGGCCCACCTACAACCCGAACGACCGCAGCCGCCTGTCGGGCGAGCAGCTGCGCAACCGCGTGCTGACCGACACCTTCGAGCCGGGCTCGATGATGAAGCCGATCACGATCGGCCTGGCCCTGCAGCTGGGCCGCGTGACGCCGGCCACGACCGTCGTCACCACCGGCAAGTTCAACTTCGAAGGCGCCACGATCTCCGACACCCACAACTACGGCACGCTCACGGTGGGCGGCGTGATCCAGAAGTCGAGCAACATCGGCACGACCAAGATCGCGATGATGATGAAGCCGCAGGAGATGTGGGACATGTTCACGAGCGTCGGGCTCGGCCAGGCGCCGAAGGAACTGGGCTTCCCGGGCGCGGTGGCCGGCCGCGTGCGGCCGTGGAAGAGCTGGCGCCCGATCGAGCAGGCCACGATGTCGTACGGCTACGGCCTGGCCGTGTCGCTGTTCCAGGTGGCCCACGCCTATACGATCTTCGCGCACGACGGCGAACTGATCCCGGTGACGATGTACAAGACCAACGGTCCGGCCACGGGCGAGCGCATCCTCTCGCCGCAGGTGGCGCGCGACGTGCGCGGCATGCTCGAAACGGTGACCGCGCCCGGCGGCACCGCACCCGAGGCCCAGGTGATGGGCTACCGCGTGGGCGGCAAGACCGGTACCGCGTACAAGCACGTGGGCCGCGGCTACGACCGCAGCAAGTATCGGGCGTCGTTCATCGGCCTGGCGCCGATGTCGAACCCGCGCGTGATCGTGGCGGTCAGCGTGGACGAGCCCACCGCCGGCAGCCACTACGGCGGCGCGGTGGCCGGCCCGGTGTTCTCGGCCCTGACCGGCGGCGCGCTGCGCGCGCTGAACGTGCAGCCGGACTCCCCGATCCGCCAGTTGATGGTTACCGACAAGGTGGCGGAAAGCGAACCACCCTGGAGCGCCGCGCCATGACGGGCAAGCCGCTGCTCCCCATCGAGATTTCCACCCAGGCCAGCACCGCGCTGGCCTGGCTGCGTACGCACGCCCCGGCCGGCGCCAGGTTCACCGGCGATACGCGCCGCCTGCAGCCCGGCGACGTGTTCTTTGCCTATGTCCTGGGCAACGAGCGCCTGGCCACCGACGGCCGGCCGCATATCGACAAGGCCATTGCCGCCGGCGCCTCGGCGGTGATCTACGAGGCCGACGGCTTCGACTGGCCGCACGGCGATGCGGTGCCGCACCTGGCGATGTCGCAACTCCACTGGCTGGCCGGCCCGATTGCCGCCGGCTGGTACGGTATCGCCGCGCGCCAGCTGGCGGTGACCGGCATCACCGGCACCAATGGCAAGACGTCGTGCGCGCAATGGCTGGCGCGCCTGCTGCAAGCCACGGGCACGCCGTGCGCCACGATCGGCACGCTGGGCACAGGCTTTCCGGACGCGCTCAAGGTCACCGGCTTCACCACGCCCGATGCCGTCCAGCTGCAGGCCAGCCTGGCCGAGCTGAACGACAGCGGCGCGCGGGCCATCGCCATGGAAGTGTCGTCGCATGGCCTGGAGCAGGGGCGCGTGGCCGGCACCGGGTTTGCGGTGGCCGTGCTGACCAACCTGACGCAGGACCACCTCGACTACCACGGCACGATGGCCGAATACGAGGCGGCCAAGGCGCTGCTGTTCCAGTGGGACGGCCTGCGCGCTGCCGTGATCAACCGCGACGACGCGATGGGCGCGCGCCTGCTGGCCGGCAACGCGGCAAGGGTGAGCGCGCCGCAAGTCATCGAATACGGCATCGATGGCAAGGCGGGCGCCTCGGCCGCGCGCGGCCAGTGGCTGCGTGCCACCGATGTGCGCGCCACGGCGAGCGGCACCGCGTTCCACGTCGACGGCAGCTTCGGCAGCGCCGAGGTGACCACGGCGATGATTGGCGGCTTCAACGTCAGCAACCTGCTGGCCGTGCTGGGCGCCGCGCTGGCGCAGGGCGTGGCCTGGGATGCGGCCATCGCCGCGCTGCGCACGCTGGCACCGGTGGACGGCCGCATGGAACTGTTCGGCGGCCACGACGCGCCGCTGGCCGTGGTGGACTACGCCCACACGCCCGACGCGCTGGCCAAGACCCTGGCCGCGCTGCGGCCGGTGGCCGAGGCGCGCCAGGGCCGGCTCTGGTGCGTGTTTGGCTGCGGCGGCGACCGCGACGCCACCAAGCGCCCGCTGATGGGCGGCGTGGCCGAGCGGCTGGCCGACGAGGTGGTGCTGACCAGCGACAACCCGCGCAGCGAAGACCCGCGCGACATCCTCGAACAGATCGCCGATGGCATGCAGGACCGCGGCCGCGCACGGCTGGTCGAGGACCGTGCCGCTGCCATCCTTTATGCAATCAAGCACGCCGCCCCGGCCGACGTGGTGCTCGTGGCCGGCAAGGGCCATGAAGCCACGCAGGAAGTCCAGGGCCGCAAGCGGCCGTTCTCGGACCGCGAACATGTGCGCCTGACCCTGGGCACACGGGGAGTCTCGGCATGAACGGACACCCAATGACGAATCTGCAGCAAGCCGCCGGCTGGATGGCCGGCGCCCGGATTGCCGGCGATGCCACGCGCACGTTTTCGCGCGTGCATACCGACAGCCGTACCGTACAACCGGGCGATCTGTTCGTCGCCCTCAAGGGCGAGCGCTTCGACGCCCACGATTTCCTGGCCGATGTGGTCGCGCGCGGCGCCGCCGCCGTGCTGGTGAGCCGGCCAGCCGCGCTCGACGGCCTCGATGTGCCGGCGCTGGTGGTGGCCGATACCCGCATCGGGCTGGGCGAACTCGCTGCCGGATGGCGCCGCCAGTTCACGCCGCCGACGGTGGCCGTGACGGGCAGCAACGGCAAGACCACGGTCAAGGAAATGATCGCGGCGATCTTTGCCGCTGCCGTGGGCGAGGACAACCGCCTGGCCACCGGCGGCAACCTGAACAACGACATCGGCCTGCCGCTGACCGTGCTGCGCCTGCGCGCGCACCACAAGCTGGCGGTGCTGGAACTGGGCATGAACCACCCGGGCGAAACGGTCTATCTGGCCGGTATCGCCCAGCCGACCGTGGCCGTGATCACCAACGCCCAGCGCGAGCACCAGGAGTTCATGGTCAGCGTGGAAGCGGTGGCGCACGAGCATGCCAGCGCCATCGCGGCGCTGCCGGCCGACGGCGTGGCCGTGTTTCCGGTGGATGCCGAAAGCGGTGGCGCGCACGCCGTGGTCTGGCGCCAGGCCGCGGGTACGCGCCGCACGCTGGCGTTCGGCACCGATGCATCGGCCGATGTGCGCGCAACAGTGACGCTCGACGACGGCGTGCAAGTACTGCACGTGACCGCGCCGGGCCAGACGTTCGACATTCGCCTGCAGTTGCTGGGCGCGCACAACGTGCGCAACGCGCTGGCCGCCACGGCCTGCGCGCTGGCGGCTGGCGTGGCGGTCGATGCCATCCAGCGCGGCATTGCCGGCTTCACGGCCGTCAAGGGTCGCCTGCAGGTCAAGCACACGCCGGCTGGCACGGTGGTCATCGACGATACGTACAACGCCAATCCGGATTCCATGCGCGCCGCCATCGACGTGCTGGCCGGCTTTGCCGCGCCGCGCCTGCTGGTGATCGGCGACATGGGCGAGGTGGGCGACCAGGGGCCGGCATTCCATCGCGAGATCGGCGCCTACGCCCAGGCGTGCGGCATCGAGACGCTGTGGGCAACCGGCGACCTGATGCCCGATGCGGTGCAGGCGTACGGTGCCGGGGCGCGTCATTTTGCGACCGCCGAGGCCCTGGCCCAGGCGCTGCAGGCAGACAAGGAGGGCGTGGTGGCCGGTGCGGCCGCCGTGCTCGTGAAGGGATCGCGCTTCATGCGCATGGAACGGATGGTCGACGCGCTGGTCGCATCACCTTCCGCTCACTAAGAAAGAAAGACGATGTTATTGGCTCTGGCCCAGTGGCTGCAAAACGATTACAGCTTCCTGCGGGTCGTCAACTACCTGACCTTCCGCGCGGTGATGGCAAACCTCACCGCGCTTGTGATCGGCCTCGGTTTCGGGCCGTGGGTGATCCGTCGCCTGACCGAACTCAAGATCGGCCAGGCCGTGCGTACGATCGGCCCGCAGACCCACCTGGTGAAATCTGGCACGCCCACCATGGGTGGCGTGCTGGTGCTGATCTCGATCTGCGTGTCGACGCTGCTCTGGTGCGACTGGGGCAACCGCTTCATCTGGGTGGTGCTGCTGGTGACGCTCGGCTATGGCGCGGTGGGCTGGGTCGACGACTATCGCAAGGTGGTGTATCGCGACCCGCGCGGCATGTCGAGCCGCGAAAAGTTCTTCTGGCAGACGCTGATCGGCCTGGTGGCCGCCGTGTACCTGGCGTTCTCGGTGACCGAGGCCAGCAACGTGCGCGTGTGGAGCCTGTTCCTGAGCTGGATCGAAGGCGGCATGTTTGCCGACGTGCCTTACAAGACCAATCTGATCGTCCCGTTCTTCAAGGAAATCAGCTACCCGCTGGGCGTGACCGGCTTCATCGTGCTGACGTACCTGGTGATCGTGGGGTCGAGCAATGCCGTGAACCTGACCGACGGCCTGGACGGCCTGGTGATCATGCCCGTGGTGCTGGTGGGCGGCGCGCTGGGCGTGTTCGCCTACGTGATGGGCAACGCGGTCTACAGCAAGTACCTGCTGTTCCCGCACATCCCCGGCGCCGGCGAGCTGCTGATCTTCTGCTCGGCCATGGCCGGGGCGGGGCTGGCTTTCCTCTGGTTCAACGCCCATCCGGCGCGTGTGTTCATGGGTGACGTGGGCGCGCTGGCGCTGGGCGGCGCGCTGGGCACCATCGCCGTGATCGTGCGCCAGGAAATCGTGCTGTTCGTGATGGGCGGGATCTTCGTGGTGGAAACGCTGTCGGTGATGCTGCAGGTCACGTGGTTCAAGTTCACCAAGAAGCGCTATGGCGAGGGCCGCCGGCTGTTCCGCATGGCGCCGCTGCATCACCACTTTGAACTTGGCGGCTGGAAGGAAACGCAGGTCACGGTGCGGTTCTGGATCATCACGATGCTGCTGGTGCTGATCGGGCTGTCGACGCTGAAGCTGCGCTGACCCGGCCCGGACGAATAACCACTCTCTATATATACAGACAGGAAACCGAAGTGTTTGGCGCGTTGCAGAAACCTCATGTGCTGGTATTGGGCCTCGGCGAGTCGGGGCTGGCCATGGCACGCTGGTGCGGCCTGAACGGCTGCCGCGTGCGCGTGGCCGACACACGCGAGGCGCCCGCCAACCTCGGCCTGCTGCAGGCCGAGCTGGCCTCCGCGCAGTTCGTCGGCGGCCCGTTCACCGAGAGCCTGCTCGACGACATCGCGCTGGTGGCAATCAGCCCGGGCCTGTCGCCGCTGGAGGCGGCCACCCGCGCGCTGCTCGACGCGGCACAGGCGCGCAACATTCCGGTCTGGGGAGAGATCGAACTGTTCGCACAGGCACTTGGCTATCTGGAAGCCAGCGCCGGCTACGCACCCAAGGTGCTGGCCATCACGGGCACCAACGGCAAGACCACCACCACTGCGCTGACCGGCCGCCTCGTCGAGCGCGCGGGCAAGACGGTGGGCGTGGCCGGCAACATCAGCCCGTCGGCGCTGGACAAGCTCTCGGCATGCATTGCCAGCGCCACGTTGCCCGATGTCTGGGTGCTTGAACTGTCGAGCTTCCAGCTGGCGTACACATATTCGCTGGCGCCGCACGCGGCGACTGTGCTGAACATCACACAGGATCACCTGGACTGGCACGGCAGCATGGAAGAGTACGCGGCCGCCAAGGCCCGGATCTTCGGGCCGGCCGACAAGGGTTGCGTGCAGGTGCTGAACCGCCAGGACAAGCTGACGATGGCCATGGCGCGCCAGGGAACGACGCTGGTCACGTTCGGCACCGACCTGCCCGATACCGTCGGCAGCCATGGCGTGCTGCGCGACGGCGGCATGCCCTGGCTGATCGTGGCCGAGGCCGATCCCGAAGCCGACGCGGAACCGAAGCCGCGCCGCCGGAAGAAGGACGACGCGCCCGAAGCGGCCGTGCCGGTGCGCCACAAGCGCCTGATGCCGGCCGATGCGCTGCACATTCGCGGCCTGCACAACGCCACCAACGCCATGGCGGCGTTGGCGCTGTGCCGTGCCATCGACCTGCCCCTGAACGCGCTGCTGCATGGCCTGCGCGAGTATCGCGGCGAGCCGCACCGCGTGGAATGGGTGGCGACCATCGACGAAGTGGAGTACTTCGACGATAGCAAGGGCACCAATGTGGGCGCCACGGTGGCCGCGCTGAACGGGCTCGACAAGCGCGTGGTGCTGATCGCCGGCGGTGAAGGCAAGGGCCAGGATTTCTCGCCGCTGGCCACGCCGGTGGCGCAATACGCACGTGCCGTGGTGCTGATCGGCAAGGATGCGGGCGCGATTCGCGAGGCGCTGTCGGCCACGGGCACGCAGATGGTTGATGCCGCCTCGCTGGAAGACGCGGTGGAGCGCGCGGCGGGCCTGGCCGAATCGGGCGATGTCGTACTGCTGTCGCCGGCGTGTGCCAGCCTCGACATGTTCCGCAACTACGTGCATCGCGCGCAGGTGTTCCGTGGCGCGGTGGAAGAACTGGCCATGTCCCGGGGGATCATGCCATGAGCGAATCACAGGTCAAGCGCAGCGGATTCATCGGCGCCACCATCGGCAACGCCTGGGGTGGCCTGCGCGACGCGGTGTCCGGCGTCAAGCCCACGCGCTCGCGCATGATGGAGTACGACCAGCCCCTGCTGTGGGTGGCGATCGTGCTGCTGACGTTCGGCCTGGTGATGGTCTATTCGGCATCGATCGCGCTGCCGGACTCGCCGCGCTATGCCAACTATCGCGAGGCGCACTTCCTGATGCGCCACGCGTTCGCGCTGTTTATCGGCCTGTCGATGGGCCTGGTGGCGTTCCAGATTCCGGTCAAGGTGTGGGACCGCTATGCCCCGAAGCTGTTCATCGTGGCGCTGATCCTGCTGGTCATCGTGCTGGTGCCGTTCGTGGGCAAGGGCGTGAACGGCGCGCGGCGCTGGATTCCGCTCGGCGTCATGAACTTCCAGCCGTCGGAACTGATGAAGCTGGCCGTGGTGCTGTACGCCGCCAACTACACGGTGCGCAAGCAGGAATGGATGCAGACCGTGGCCAAGGGCTTCCTGCCGATGGGCGTGGCCGTGGTGGTCGTGGGCATGCTGCTGCTGCTGGAGCCGGACATGGGCGCCTTCCTCGTGATCGCCGCCGTGGCCATGGGCATCCTGTTCCTGGGTGGAATCAACGGCAAGCTGTTTGCCGGCCTGGTGGGCGTGGCGGTGGGCGCGTTCGGCCTGCTGATTACGGCGTCGCCGTGGCGGCGCGAGCGGATCTTCGCCTACCTGAACCCCTGGGAAGAAAGCAACGCGCTGGGCAAGGCCTACCAGCTCACGCACTCGCTGATCGCCTTCGGCCGTGGCGAATGGACCGGCGTGGGCCTGGGCGGCAGCATCGAAAAGCTGCACTACCTGCCCGAGGCACACACCGACTTCATCCTGGCGGTAATCGGCGAGGAATTCGGCTTTATCGGCGTGCTGGTGATGATCGTGCTGTTCTACTGGCTGGTGCGCCGCTGCTTCAACATCGGCCGCACTGCCCTGCAGCTGGACCGCACGTTCGCCGGCCTGGTGGCCAAGGGCATCGGCGTATGGATCGGCTGGCAGACCTTCATCAACATGGGCGTGAACCTGGGCCTGCTGCCCACCAAGGGGCTGACGCTGCCGCTGGTGAGCTACGGCGGCTCGGGCATCCTGATGAACTGCGTGGCGCTGGCCATCGTCCTTAGGGTCGATTACGAGAATCGCGTCCTGATGCGCGGAGGCAAGGTATGACCGCGCATCAATTCCCGTTGTTTGCTCCCCTCTCCCGCCTGCGGGAGACGGGCAGGGGGAGAGGGCAGGCCTCTGTTGCCAACGAAACGCTGGCCGCAGCGCAGGCGCTCACCCTCTCCCCAACCCACTCCCCCACGGCGGGAGCGGGAGCAAACCGTCGCCTGGGAGGGAAGGTATGACCGACCGCACCCTTCTCGTCATGGCTGGCGGCACCGGCGGACACGTGTTCCCAGGGCTGGCGGTCGCGCACGCGCTGCGCGACGAGGGCTGGCGCGTGGTCTGGCTGGGCAATCGCACGGGCATGGAAGCCACGCTGGTGCCGAAGCACGATATTCCGATGGAGTACATCCAGTTCGGCGGGCTGCGCGGCAAGGGGCTGGTGACCAAGCTCCTGCTGCCGCTGAACCTGCTGCGCGCGTTCTGGCAGAGCGTCGGCGCGCTGCGCCGGGTCAAGCCGGACGTGGTGCTCGGCATGGGTGGCTACATCACGTTTCCCGCGGGGATGATGGCGTCTCTGCTGGGCCGGCCGCTGGTGCTGCACGAGCAGAACTCGATTGCCGGGCTGGCCAACAAGGTGCTGGCCAAGGTGGCCGACCGCGTGCTGTGCGCGTTCCCGGACACCCTGCCGGACAGCGAGTGGACCGGTAACCCGGTACGGGCCGAGCTGGCATCGATGCCGGCGCCCGAAGCCCGGTACGACCATCGCGCCGGCCCGCTGCGCATTCTGGTGGTGGGCGGCAGCCTGGGCGCGGCCGCGCTCAACGACGTCGTGCCGAAGGCGCTGGCACTGCTGCCGGAGGCAACCCGGCCGACGGTGAAGCACCAGGCTGGCGTCAAGCAAATCGACCAGCTGCGTGCGAATTACACGGCGGCAGGCGTGGCCGGCGAGACCGTGCCGTTCATCGACGATATGGCGGCGGCCTATGCCGACGCCGACCTGGTCATCTGCCGCGCTGGCGCGATGACGGTTTCGGAAGTGGCGGCCGCCGGGGTGGCCGCGCTGTTCGTGCCGTTCCCGCATGCGGTGGACGACCACCAGACCACCAACGCCAAGTTCCTGTCGAAGCAGGGCGCCGCGTTGCTGGTGCAACAGAACGCATTGACCGCGGAAGGGCTGGCACAAACGATTGCCGGCCTGACGCGCGGACAACTGAAGGACATGGCGCGCACTGCGCGCAGCCTGGCCAAGCCTGAGGCAACCCGGCGCGTCGCCGAGATCTGCCGACAGATGGCCGGCAACAATTGATACGGATTCAATGAAGCACATCGTCAAAAACATCCATTTCGTAGGCATCGGCGGGGCCGGCATGAGCGGCATTGCCGAGGTCCTGCTGAACCTGGGCTACAAGGTCTCGGGCTCCGACATGGGCAGTAACGCTGCCACGCGGCGCCTGGCCTCGCTCGGCGCGCGCGTGACCCACGGCCACGACGCCGCCAACGTGGAAGGCGCCAACGCCGTGGTGGTCTCCACCGCCGTAACCAACGACAACCCCGAGGTACTGGCCGCGCGTGCCAAGCGCATTCCCGTGGTGCCGCGCGCCGTGATGCTGGCCGAGCTGATGCGGCTGAAGCAGGGCGTGGCCATCGCCGGCACGCACGGCAAGACCACCACCACGAGTCTGGTGGCGTCGGTGCTGGCCGAAGGCGGGCTCGACCCCACGTTCGTGATCGGCGGCCGGCTGAATTCGGCCGGCGCCAATGCGCGCCTGGGCACGGGCGATTTCATCGTGGCCGAGGCCGACGAGTCGGATGCCTCGTTCCTGAACCTGTTCCCGGTGATGGAAGTCATCACCAACATCGACGCCGACCACATGGACACCTACGGGCATGACTTTGCCCGGCTCAAGCAGGCGTTCGTGGAGTTCACGCAGCGCCTGCCGTTCTACGGCATTGCGGTGCTGTGCGTCGACGATCCGAACGTGCGCGAGATCATGCCGTTCGTGTCGAAGCCCGTGGTGCGCTACGGCTTTGCCGAGGATGCCCAGATCCGCGCGGTCAACCCGCGGGCCGTGGATGGCCAGATGCATTTCACGGTGCTGCGCCAGCTGAACGGCCACGCCGAGCCGCCGCTGGACGTGGTGCTGAACCTGCCGGGCCTGCACAACGTGCAGAACGCGCTGGCCGCCATCGCCATCGCCACCGAACTGGAGGTGCCGGACGCCGCCATCGTCAAGGCGCTGCGCGAATTCCACGGCGTGGGCCGCCGCTTCCAGCGCTATGGCGAGGTCACCACGCCCGACGGCGCGGGCACGTTCACGCTGGTGGACGACTATGGCCACCACCCGGTGGAAATGGCCGCCACGCTGGCCGCCGCGCGCGGGGCCTTCCCCGATCGCCGGCTGGTGCTGGCCTTCCAGCCGCACCGCTTCACGCGTACGCGCGACTGCTTCGAAGACTTCGTGAAGGTGCTCGGCACCGTGGACGCGCTGCTGCTGGCCGAGGTCTATGCCGCTGGCGAGGCGCCGATCGTGGCCGCCGACGGCCGGGCACTGACCCGTGCCCTGCGCGTGGCCAGCAAGGTGGAACCCGTGTTTGTGGAACAGATTGAAGACATGCCCCAGTCGATCCTGAATGCCGTGCGGCCTGGCGATGTGGTCGTGACGATGGGTGCCGGCACGATCGGCACCGTGCCGGGACAACTGGTGTCGCACCAGTCGGGAGGTCAGCAATGAGCTTCGTGGCCCAACCCAATATCGATCCGACGTCGCTCGGCAAGGTGGGCGTGCTGCTGGGCGGCCGCTCGGCCGAGCGCGAGATCTCGCTGATGTCCGGCAACGGCGTGCTGGCCGCGCTGAAGTCGCGCGGCGTGGACGCGCACCCGTTCGACCCGGGGCTGCAGTCCGTGGCCGAACTGGCCGCGGCAAAGTTCGACCGCGTGTTCATCGCCCTCCATGGCCGATACGGCGAGGACGGCACCATGCAGGGTCTGCTGGAGCAGCTGGGCGTGCCCTATACGGGCAGCGGCGTGCTGGCGTCGGCGCTGGCCATGGACAAGCAGGCCACCAAGCGGCTGTGGATGACGCACGGGCTGGCCACGCCGCGCTTCGCCATGCTGCATGCCGATACCGATTTCGACGCTGTGGTGCGTGATCTGGGCCTGCCGCTGATCGTCAAGCCGGCGCGCGAGGGTTCGTCGATCGGCCTGACCAAGGTGACCGAGGCCGGCCAGATGCGCGCCGCGTTCGAGAAGGCCGCCGGGCTCGATACCGACGTGATCGCCGAGGAATTCATCGACGGCGCCGAGCTGACTTGCCCCGTGGTGGGGGAGGGCGCCACGGCCCAGGCGCTGCCGGTTATCAAGATTGTCGCGCCCGAGTCGAACTACGACTATCAAAATAAGTACTTTACTGACGATACCCAATATCTGTGTCCGTCAACGTTGCCCGAGGCGCTCGAGAACGAAGTGCGCGCCCTGGCCGTCGAATCGTTCCGCGTGCTCGGCTGCCGAGGCTGGGCCCGAGCCGACGTGATGCTCACGCGCGCCGGCAAGCCTTACCTGCTTGAGATGAATACTTCCCCGGGCATGACCGGCCATTCGCTCGTGCCGATGGCGGCGCGCGCGCAAGGTATCAGCTACGAGGATTTCGTGATGCAGGTGCTGGCCCTGGCCACGCTCGACCTGCATCCGAACGAGCACTGGAAACCCGAATAACCGCAGTAATTACCGGCTGACCGCCAGAAACGACGAACCATGTGGCATAACGCGCGCCTGCTCAACCTGATCGCCTCAGCGCTCTACGCGCTGGTGGCGCTCATGGCGCTCGGCGCCGGCCTGCTGTGGCTGGCGCAGCGGCCGGTGTTCGCCATCACCCACGTTGAGCTGACGGCGATGGACGGCGGCCAGCTGCGCCACGTGAACGCGCCGAGCGTGCGCAGCAACGCGCTGGGCAAGCTGTCGGGCAATTTCTTCACGCTCGACCTGAACGCGGCGCGCGCCGCCTTCGAATCGGTGCCCTGGGTGCGCCATGCCAGCGTGCGGCGCGAATGGCCGAACGGCCTGGCGGTGCAGCTGGAAGAGCACGAGGCGCTGGGCACGTGGGGCGGCGCTGACAGCGGCCGGCTGATCAATACCTACGGCGAGGTGTTCGTGGCCAATACCGCCGAGGCCGAGGAAGACGCCCAGCTGCTGGCGCTGGACGGGCCGCCGGACAGTGAGGAAGACGTGGTCGAGAAGCTCGAGACCATGCGCGAATGGTTCAAGCCGCTCAAGGTCGAGCCGCTGGCCGTCGCGCTGTCGTCGCGGTATGCATGGCGGGCCAGGCTGTCGAACGGCATGGTGGTGGAATTGGGCCGCGAGCAGAACGACGAGGATCGCGCCGCCATGGAAGCACGGGTCAAGCGCTTCGTGGCGTCGTGGCCGCAGCTGACCCAGCAGTGGGGCAGGCAGATCGACTACGCGGACCTGCGTTATCCGAACGGGTTTGCAATCCGTACGGCAAGCGTGCGCTTCCTGACCGAAGCGCAGGCCCAGGCCGCGGCCAAGGCGGCGGCGAAGGCCGCAGCGGGATCCCAGGCGGCTCCGGCCGGCAATACCAACAACAATCCGACGCGACTCAAGAGCAAGAACGCGGAGAAATCTCGATGAGCAAGGAATACAAGGACCTTCTGGTCGGTCTCGACATCGGCACCTCGAAGGTGGCGGCCGTGGTGGCGGAACTGCGCCCCGACGGCAGCTACGAGGTCATCGGGATGGGCCAGTCAGAGTCCAAGGGTCTGAAGAAAGGGGTCGTGGTCAACATCGAGGCTACCGTGCAGTCTATCCAGCGCGCGCTGGAAGAGGCCGAGCTGATGGCCGACTGCAAGATCGCCGAAGTGTTCACCGGCATCGCCGGCAGCCATATCCGCAGCTTCAACTCCAGCGGCATGGTGGCGATCAAGGACAAGGAAGTTACCCAGACGGACGTGGCCCGCGTGATCGAGACCGCCAAGGCGGTCAACATCCCGACCGACCAGCAGATCCTGCACATCCTGACGCAGGAATTCATCATCGACGGCCAGGAAGACGTACGCGAGCCCATCGGCATGAGCGGCATCCGCCTGGAAGTGAAGGTGCATATTGTCACCGGCGCGGTGAGCGCGGCGCAGAACATCGTCAAGTGCGTGCGCCGCTGCGGGCTGGAGGTGCACGACCTGATCCTGCAGCCGCTGGCGTCGAGCCTGGCCGTGCTGACCGAGGACGAGAAGGAACTGGGCGTGGTGCTGGTCGACATCGGCGGCGGTACCACCGACATCGCCATCTTCAGCGAAGGCGCCATCCGCCATACGGCCGTGATCCCGATCGCCGGCGACCAGATCACCAACGACATCGCCATGGCGCTGCGCACGCCGACGCCCGATGCCGAGGACATCAAGATGCAGTACGGCATTGCCAAGCAGGCGATTGCCGATCCGGAAGACATGATCGAGGTGCCCGGCGTGGGCGACCGCGGCACGCGCACGCTGAGCCGCCAGGCGCTGGCCGCCGTGATCGAGCCGCGCATCGAGGAACTCTATTCGCTGGTGCACCAGGTGGTGCGCGAATCCGGCTACGAGGAACTGCTGTCGTCGGGCGTGGTCATCACCGGCGGCACGGCCATGATGCCGGGCATGGTGGAGCTGGGCGAGGACATTTTCCTGAAGCCGGTGCGCGTGGGCGTGCCCGAATATCGCGGCAACCTGCACGAAGTGGTCAAGAGTCCGCGCTATTCGACCGTAATGGGTCTGCTGCAGGAAGGCTGCGTCCAGCGCATGCGTGGCCGCAAGGTGGCCGTGCAGAGCGGACAGGTCAAGCAGGTGTGGGGCCGCATGAAGGAATGGTTTGTCGGCAACTTCTGACGCCGAATCGTGTCAGGAATGCTTTGGCACTACGACGGCATGGCCGTTCGCCGAAGCATCGGTCTTCTGGCCGTGACACGTCGAACAAGGCTGTTCGCAGGTTCTGACTGGATTCAAGCGTAGTTTTTTGATGGTTTCTTGTTCAGGAACCAAGGGTTGCGGCGGGGAGGCTGCAGCGTTTGGGGACTGACTTTTCTCGGAGGCAGTGATGGACTTTGACATGATCGAAACGGAGATTCAGGACGGCACCATCATCAAGGTGGTGGGCGTGGGCGGCGCGGGCGGCAATGCCGTGCAGCACATGATCAGCCGCGGCGTGCAGGGCGTGGAATTCATCTGCATGAATACCGACGCCCAGGCGCTGAAGCGCTCGACCGCCTCGCGCGTGCTGCAGCTCGGCAACACGGGCCTGGGCGCTGGCGCCAAGCCTGAAGTGGGCCGCAATTGCGCCGAGCAGGCGCGCGAGCAGATTGCCGACGCCCTGCGCGGTGCCCACATGGTCTTCATCACTGCCGGCATGGGCGGCGGTACCGGCACCGGTGCCGCCCCGATCGTGGCGCAGGTGGCCAAGGAAATGGGCATCCTGACCGTGGGCGTGGTCAGCAAGCCGTTCGACTTCGAAGGCGCACGCCGCGCCAAGGTGGCCGAACACGGCTCGGGCGAGCTCGAATCGTCGGTGGACTCGCTGATCGTTGTGCTCAACGAGAAGCTGTTCGAGGTGATGGGCGACGACGCCGAGATGGACAAGTGCTTCCAGTGCGCCGACGACGTGCTGCACAACGCCGTGGCCGGCATCGCCGAAATCATCAATGTCGATGGTCTGGTGAACGTCGACTTCGAAGACGTGAAGACGGTGATGGGCGAGCAGGGCAAGGCCATGATGGGCACGGCAACCGTGTCCGGCGTGGACCGCGCCCGTCTGGCGGCCGAACAGGCCGTGGCCAGCCCGCTGCTGGAAGGCGTGGATCTGTCTGGCGCGCGCGGCGTGCTGGTCAACATCACGGCCAGCCGCTCGCTGAAGCTGTCGGAAACCAAGGAAGTCATGAACACGATCCGCAGCTACGCCGCGGAAGATGCGACCGTGATTTTCGGTACGGTGTACGACGATTCGATGAGCGACGCGCTGCGCGTGACCGTGGTGGCCACGGGTCTGGGTCGTTCGGCCAAGAAGCAGCAGCCGATGACGCTGCTGAAGACCGGCACGGACAACATTCCGGTGCAGATGATGGCCGGCCTGACCGCCGCGCCCGCGCATGCATCGCCGGACTACAGCAACCTGGATACGCCGGCCGTGTGGCGCAGCTCGCGTGAGTCGGCATCGGCCCACGTGGCGGCGCTGCAGGAAAAGGGCGTGGATACGTACGACATCCCGGCCTTCCTGCGCAAGCAGGCGGACTGAGTTGGGCTCCGGCAGGGCGACGGCATCGGCCGTGCGCCTGGCAGGTGGTTGCGGCTCCGATCCGCGCCGCCCGAGCGCTCCCTATCCGCTCGGCTGGCGCCAGGACTGACGCCACCCGTCAGCGTGCCCGGCTGCGCCGCGTCCGCGCCGCCCAGTACGTCCATCACATCCCGTTGCCGGGTGCAGGCAGGCCATCGGCCGCCTCCCCGGACTGGTTTCCCGCCCCCCGGTGGCGGGATGTCATCGTCCGCGCGGCGCGTCTGTACTGACGCGCCGCGCGGCGTTTCCAAGGCAGGGTATTGCCTGCTGCACCTGCATCGCGGCCGCGCGGCATCGCGCTTGGTTGCGAACGCATCCGCCCCTATGATGCAGGCAGGTTTTTCCATCAAAGGACAGACTCCATGATCGCCGTTGGCCAGCGCGTCCCGGACGCCACGTTGCACGAGTACTTCGAATCCGAAACTGGCGGCTGCTCGCTCGGCCCCAATGCCTTCCCGGTGGCCGAACTGGTCAAGGGCAAGAAGATCGTGGTGTTCGGCCTGCCCGGTGCATTCACGCCGACCTGCTCGGCCAAGCACGTGCCGGGTTTCATCCAGCACAACGACGCATTGCGCGCGGCGGGCGTGGACGAAATCTGGTGCCACTCCGTCAACGACGCCTTCGTGATGGGCGCCTGGGGCCGCGAGCAGCAGACGGCGGGCAAGGTGCGCATGATGGCCGATGGCGCCGCGCAGTGGGCCAAGGGGCTGGGCCTCGATCAGGACCTGAGCCAGCGCGGCCTTGGCGTGCGTGCCAAGCGCTACGCGATGGTGCTCGAAGACGGCGTGGTGACCCATCTGGCGGTTGAGGAACCAGGCGAATTCAAGGTCAGCAGCGCAGAAGCGATCCTGGAAGCGTTGCGCGGCTGACACGAAGCGTATCCCGATATGTGATTTATCGGACTCTTCATTAACAATGCCTAACACCCCGACACAAAGTGGTGCAGCGCAATACGCCGAGTGGTGGTAGCATCGCGTTATTGGAAATTTAGCCCAATAGCTTTTAATAATAGTTGAGGCCGTCATGCTCAAACAGCGCACTATCAAATCCGTGGTGAAGACGGTCGGTATCGGTTTGCACTCGGGTCGCAAGGTGACGCTGTCGCTGAGGCCGGCCTCTGCCGATACCGGCATCGTCTTCACGCGCGTCGACCTGCCCGAAGCGGTGGAGATTCCCGTTGCAGCGGGCGCCATTGGCGACACGCGCCTGGCGTCGGTCCTGCAAAAGGACGGCGCGCGCGTTTCCACGGTGGAGCACCTGATGTCGGCCTGCGCCGGCCTGGGCATCGACAATCTCTATGTCGACGTGGACGCCGAAGAAATTCCGATCATGGACGGCAGCGCGGCATCGTTCGTCTTCCTGCTGCAATCGGCCGGCATCGAAGAGCAACCGGCGGCCAAGCGCTTTATCCGTGTGAAGAAGGCCGTGGAAGTGCGCGAGGGCGACAAGCTCGCGCGCCTGGAGCCGTTCTTCGGTTTCAAGCTCGCCTTTACGATCGATTTTCGTCATCCGGCCGTGGACAAGACTGGCCAGACGTTCTCGATCGACTTCGCTGACACCAGCTACGTCCGTGAAATCGCCCGCGCGCGCACGTTCGGCTTTGCGCATGAAGTGGAAGCGCTGCGCGAGATGGGCCTGGCCCGTGGCGGTAGTCTGGACAACGCGATCGTGCTCGATGAGCATCGCATGCTGAATAACGAGGAACTGCGCTACGGCGACGAGTTCGTGCGCCACAAGATCCTCGACGCCATTGGCGACTTGTACGTGGTGGGCCATCCGCTGATCGGCTCGTATATCGCGCACAAGTCTGGCCACGGCCTGAACAACCAGCTGCTGCGCGCACTGCTGGCCGACCAGGAAGCCTACGAGATCGTGACGTTCGACAAGCTGGAAGAAGCCCCGACGGCCTTCCTGCCCCAGGCGCAGCCAGCGTTCGCCTGATTTCGGCCCACGCCGCCAGAAAGCAAACAACCCCCGCGTTCGAGAGAACGCGGGGGTTGTTTCATGTCAGCCGGCTGTCAGGCCTTCGCGGGTTTGGGCCCCGCCACGGCCAGCACTATGCCCAGCGCAACGCCAAGCAGCGCTGCAAACAGGATCTGGGAATCCGGCGGCAGCAAAAAGGTCAGCCCATGGGCGGGGATCCAGAAGAAGGGAATGGTCTTCTTGAATACGAAGCCCCATTGGGTCTGCCAGTCGAGCGTCCGCAGATGCCCCGCGACGTCGACCGCCCGGAACAGCGAGCGGAACGAGCCCTGGTAACGCGCGATGTGCATGTCGGAAATCTTGTGGGCGATCATCATGACCGGCGAGAAGACCAGGTTCATCAGCGTACTAATGACAAGTGCGCCCACCAGTTTCAACATCGTGAATTCACCGGCCATGGCTGCCACGACGCCGCTGATGCCCACATACTCCGCGAAATAGGGCGATCCCACCGCAAAGACCTTGAAAGCCATGCTGATGGCCAGGCCGAGACAGCCCCAAACGACGATCTTTGGAAGGACGCCAAATCCCTTCGTCAGGTAGCTGCCCGTGCGGATGCGCAGTCCGATCAGTTCTCCCAGCGTGGCCAGGATGCCGAACTTGATGAACGCCATCACCATGCCATGGCGCGCATTGAAGTCCTTGTAGGCATCGAGCCATTCCGGGAACGCCACGAACGGCAGCAGCAACAGGCAAAGCAGGCCGGTCAGCAACAGGTCCTGTGTTTTCATCTGCTGAGCACCGTGAGCGTTACTTCAGGTAGCGCTCGGTCACTGCGCACCAATAGGCCGCGGCCGGCACCAGACATTTGTCGTTGAAGTCGTAGCCGGGGTTATGGACCATGCAATATCCCGGCTCGTCACCGGCGCCGATGAGCATGTAGCTGCCGTTGGGATTGGCCTCGAGCATGAACGCAAAATCCTCGCTGCCCGGCAGTTGAGGCGCGTCGGTGTGGACCTTGTCGTGGCCAAACATGTCCCGCGCAACCTCGACGGCAAAATCGGTGGCATCGTCGCCATTGACCAGCACCGGACTGCCATTGCTGTGGATGACCTCGGCCGTAGCGCCAAAGCTCTGCGCCTGCAGGCGGGCAACCTCGTCGATGCGCTTGAGCAGCAACGTACGGACGGCCGGATTCAGCGACCGCACGCTGAGCTTCATCAACGCCTTGCTGTTGATAATGTTGGCCGCCTCGCCCGACTGGATACTGCCTATCGTGATGACCGCTGCCTCGAACGGCGACACGTTGCGCGACACGATACTCTGCAAGGCAATGCCGATCTGGCACGCGACCAGGGTGGCATCGATGGTCTTTTCCGGAATTGCGCCATGACCGCCTACACCGTTGACTTCAATATGCAGCGTATCGGACGACGCCATGAATGCGCCCTTCCTGAAATAGAACTCGCATTCCCTGAATCCCGGCATATTATGCATGGCGAAAATGGTGTCGCAGGGAAACCTTTCGAATAATCCATCGTGCACCATGACCTTGCCGCCATATAGCAATTCCTCGGCGGGGTGGAAAATCAGGTGCAGGGTGCCGTCGAAATTGCGGGTCTTGGCAAGATATTCGGCGGCACATAATAGAATCGCCGTATGCCCGTCGTGGCCGCAGCCGTGGAATTTGCCAGGCACGGTGCTGCTCCATGCCTTGCCGCTGTTTTCGCTCATCGGCAAGGCGTCCAGGTCCGCACGAATGCCCAGGCGCTTGCTGCCGTTGCCAACCTTCAGCGTGCCGACCACGCCGGTGCGGGCCAGCCCGCGGTGTACCTCGTAGCCCCAATCCTTGAGCATCCCCGCAACCAGGTCGCTGGTATGGGTCTCTTCAAATCCAACTTCCGGGGATTGATGAATCTGGTGTCGAATGCCAATGAATCGTTCTGCGCTTTCACCAATAGCTTTCAAAATATGCTGGTACATATTGACCGTCCTTTGATCGAATGCAAAGCGTTGCGATAAGCGCCCGGCAAAAACCTGAGAACCGAAACGCCAAAAAGATGCGGTGCTTTTTGGATGTTGGTCCTTCCTTGCCGGCAATTCAATCGCAAGGCTTCGGCATTCAAAGGAGATCAATCTTTTCTTGATCTGAGTGGGTGGGCGTCCGACGCCCGATCCGACGCTGGGCACTTTCCGCGTCGCGGGGCAGGGGATGAACGAGGCTGGCGTGCCGGGGACAGCGAAGTGATGAACAACCCAACGATGCGGAAGCCGGTTCACCCCACGACGGCTGGCGCCATGCGATCAGCCGTCGACCAGCCGTGGGTCCGTGGATCCGTGGATCAGCGATGCCGCGCCAGCAGCGCCTGCACGGCGTTCTTGAGTGGCGAGTCTTCAAGACTCTGCGCCAGCGAATCCATGCTCTGCAGACCGAGTGGCGGCAGGTTGGCCGTGCGGGGCTTGCGTTCGACCGGGCCGGTGTCCCAGTCCCCGCGCCCGACTTCGGGTTGTACCCGCACCCGGATTGCAGTAACCTGCGAGCCGCGTTGCTGCAGCCGGGAAAGCAAGGTAGGCACCACTTGCCTGACCCGCGCCGCCGCCGCGCCATGGGCGGCCAGCAGGAGGAGCGTTTGCTCTGTCTGCGGGCCACGGTTGTCGGTCTTGATGCCGCCCACGGCAATGCCTGCCCGCATCGCGGGCGGCAGCAGGGCAAAGACTTCCGCCTCCAGTGAAGCCAGTTGGCGCGCCGTCTGCATCAGCGCCGAAACGGGCCCGGCCTTGGCCAGCCAGTCGTTCAGCGGCTTGGCGTTCTGGGTCTGGAGAGCGTGGTGGGTGAACAAGCGCATGCGCGCATTCTAGCGCGCAATCCCGGCCGTTCGAGAGCAGGGATGCCATGCCTGCATGCGCGCCGGAGCCGCCCGGCTCCGTTTTTCGGGAATTGGGGGAAGGTCATGCAGATCATCGTGCTGCATCCGCGCGCGCCGCGGGTGTTCCGTTTCCAGCTGACGCGTGCGCGCGGCGTGTTGCTCGGTGCGGCGCTTTGCGCCCTGGTGGCCCTTGTTTCGTCGGGGCTGACGTGGCTGGTGGCCCGCCATGCGCCGGCGCCCGACGTCGCGCGCCAGGCCCGCGACAACGCTTATCTTCGTGAAAACCTGACCGTGATGGCCAGGCACCTTGGCGAACTGCAGGCGCAGATGGTGCGCCTCGATGCGCTGGGCGAGCGGGTGTCGGGCCTGGCCGGCATTGACCCGCAGGACTTCGATTTTCGGCACCGGCCGGCGCGCGGCGGTCCCGCCAGTTCGGCGCTGTCCAGCGCGCTGACCCTCCCTGAACTGCGTGACGAAGTGGCGCGGCTCGGGCGCCAGGCCGAACGTCGCGTCGACTATTTCGACGTCATCGAAACCGCACTGATGGACCGCCAGCTGCGCGAACGCCGCCAGCCGAGCGTGCTGCCGGTGGCGTCCGGCTACGACGGGTCGAGCTTTGGCACCCGCATCGATCCCTTTTCGGGCCGCCGCACGCAGCATGAAGGCGTGGATTTCGTCGCGCCGGCCGGCACGCCGATCCTGGCGGCCGCAGGCGGCGTGGTGGTCGCGGCGGAATGGCACCACGAGTACGGCAACATGATCGACATCGACCATGGCGACGGCCTGAAAACCCGCTACGCGCATGCGTCGAAGTCGCTGGTCAAGGTGGGCGACCTCGTGCGCCCAGGCCAGCTGATCGCGCGGGTGGGCAGTACCGGCCGCTCAACCGGCGCGCACCTGCACTTCGAGGTCCATGTGAACGGCGTGCCACGCAACCCGGGCAGCTTCCTGAATGCGGCGGCGCCGGCGCTGGCGGCCGTGCCGGTGGTCCAGCCGGGAGATCGCGCCGGCATCCGCTGAATGCCCTACCAACCGGGGCGGGCGGAACATTGAAGCCGCCGCGTCAGTCCCAACCTCAACGCTTGCCGGACACCCTGGCCGCCGCTGTTGCACCTGCACAGAATCTGTGCAGGCAACAGGTCAGGACAGGTCATCGGCACATGATAAACTCGGCGTTTTGCGCCAATCCACCCATTCCTCGCGTGCCCGCCCGGCCTTGTTCCGGGCGGTTGCGCAGGTGAAAGCACTCGATGATCACGGGCCTTCTCAAGAAAGTCTTCGGCAGCCGCAACGAACGGCTGATCAAACAATACCGCCGCACGGTCACGCAGATCAACGCGCTGGAGCCGAAGTTCCAGGCGCTGTCCGACGACGAGCTGCGCGGCATGACGGAGACCTTCCGCCAGCGCCACGCCGGTGGCGAGTCGCTCGAGGCGCTGTTGCCCGAAGCGTTCGCGGTCTGCCGCGAAGCCAGCAAGCGGGTCATGAAGATGCGTCACTTCGACGTGCAGATGATCGGCGGCATGGTGCTGAACGACAACAAGATTGCCGAAATGCGTACCGGCGAGGGCAAGACCCTGACCGCCACGCTGGCCGTCTATCTCAATGCGCTGACCGGCAAGGGCGTGCACGTGGTGACGGTGAACGACTACCTGGCCCAGCGCGATGCCGAGTGGATGGGGCGGCTGTACAACTTCCTGGGCCTCTCGGTGGGTGTGAACCTGTCGCAGATGCCGCATGACCAGAAGCAGCAGGCCTACAACGCCGACATCACCTACGGCACCAACAACGAATTCGGGTTCGACTACCTGCGCGACAACATGGTCTACGACCCGTCGCAGCGCGTGCAGCGCCCGTTGCACTACGCAATCGTCGACGAAGTGGACTCGATCCTGATCGACGAGGCGCGTACGCCGCTGATCATTTCGGGCCAGGCCGAGAACCAGACCGATCTCTACCCGCGCATGAACGGCATTCCGAAGCTGCTCGAGCGTCAGATCGGCGAGGAAAAGGCCGATGGCACGGGCGTCGAGAAGCCGGGCGACTATTACGTGGACGAAAAGGGCCATCAGGTCTACCTGACCGAGGCCGGCCACGAGAAGGCCGAGCAGATTCTGGCGGCGCAAGGCCTGATCGGCGAGGGCGAGTCGCTCTACGCACCGCAGAACATCACGCTGATGCACCACCTGTACGCCGCCCTGCGCGCGCACAGCCTGTTCCACCGCGACCAGCACTACGTGGTGCAGAACGACGAAGTGGTGATCGTCGACGAATTCACCGGGCGCCTGATGACGGGCCGCCGCTGGTCCGACGGCCTGCACCAGGCCGTGGAGGCCAAGGAAGGCGTGACGATCCAGCAGGAAAACCAGACGCTGGCCACGATCACGTTCCAGAACTACTTCCGCATGTACGAGAAGCTGGCCGGCATGACCGGTACGGCCGACACCGAAGCATACGAGTTCCAGGAGATCTACGGCCTGGAAGTGGTGGTGATCCCGACCAACCGCCAGGCCCAGCGCAAGGATCTGCAGGACCAGATCTACAAGACGTCGAAGGAACGCTACGACGCCGTGGTGCGCGACATCCGCGACTGCTACGAGCGCGGCCAGCCGGTGCTGGTGGGCACGACGTCGATCGAAACCTCCGAGTACCTGTCGGACCTGCTGAACAAGGAAAAGCTGCCGCACCAGGTGCTGAACGCCAAGCAGCACGAGCGCGAGGCGGAGATCGTGGCGCAGGCCGGCCGGCCGAAGATGATCACGATCGCCACCAACATGGCGGGCCGTGGTACCGACATCGTGCTGGGCGGCAACGTGGAAAAGCAGTCGGGCTTCATCCAGGCCGATCCGGAACTGTCGGAAGCCGACAAGGCCGCGAAGATCGCGCAGCTCGAGGGCGAATGGCAGTCGCTGCACGAGCAGGTGAAGGCGTCGGGCGGCCTGCACATCGTGGGCACCGAGCGCCATGAGTCGCGCCGGATCGACAACCAGCTGCGCGGCCGTGCCGGCCGCCAGGGCGACCCGGGTTCGTCGCGCTTCTACCTGTCGCTGGACGACCAGCTGCTGCGCATCTTTGCCGGCGACCGCGTCCGCGCGATCATGGAACGCCTGAAGATGCCCGAGGGCGAGCCGATCGAGGCCGGTATCGTCACGCGCTCGATCGAGTCGGCGCAGCGCAAGGTGGAAGGCCGCAACTTCGACATCCGCAAGCAGCTGCTGCAGTACGACGACGTTGCCAACGACCAGCGCAAGGAAATCTACAAGCTCCGCAATGACGTGCTGCAGGCAAACGACGTTGGCGACATGGTGGCCAACCTGCGTGAAAGCGTGATCGTGGAGATGTTCCGCGACCACGTGCCGGCCGAGAGCATGGAAGAGCAGTGGGACGTGGCGGGCCTGGAGCAGCGCCTGCGCGACGACTGGGGCCTGGACGTGCCGCTGGCCAAGACCATCGAGGGCGCCCAGAGCATCGAGGACGAGGAACTGCTGAACCTGATCATGACGGCGGCGCGCGAGACGTACGACGCCAAGGTGGCGCAGGTGGGTCGCGAATCGTTTGCGGGCTTCGAGCGCTCGGTCATGCTGCAGAGCATCGACACGCACTGGCGCGAGCACCTGGCCGCGCTGGATCACCTGCGCCAGGGCATCCACCTGCGCGGCTATGCGCAGAAGGACCCGAAGCAGGAATACAAGCGCGAGTCGTTCGAACTGTTTGCCCGTCTGCTGGACGTGATCAAGAACGAAGTGGCGCGCGTGGTGTTCAACGTGCAGATCCAGTCGCCCGAGCAGCTGGAGCAGGCGTCGGAAGAGATCGAGGAAGGCCTGTCGCACCTGGCGAACGTGCAGTACAAGCACGACGAATTTGCCGAGGGCGCCGAGCCGGTGGAGCAGGTGTCGGCACGCAGCGGCGCGTCCGCCGCGGCAATGGCCGCGATGGGCGGGGATGTGGCGCTGGCGGGCATGCCCAAGGTCGGCCGCAACGACCCGTGCCCGTGCGGGTCGGGCAAGAAGTTCAAGCAATGCCACGGCAAGCTGAGCTGAAGCCCGCTCGACACTGAAGTTACCGAGACATGCCCGCTTGAGCCCACGCTCAAGCGGGCATGTTCGTCAGAAGCATCAAGGAATTGAGGAAACAGACATGCCCGTGAACTTGCCCCTGCCGCAAGCAGAGAACCTGAAATCCGTCGCTGGCGTCGAACTCGGCTGGGCCGAGGGCGGCATCCGCAAGGCCAATCGCAAGGACGTGCTGGTGGTGAAGGTGGCCGAAGGCAGCACGGTTGCGGGTGTCTTCACGCAGAACCGCTTCTGCGCCGCGCCGGTACAGGTTTGCCGCGAGCATCTGGCGGCCGGCGCCGGCATTCGCGCCCTGGTGGTCAACACCGGCAACGCCAACGCGGGCACCGGCGAGCCGGGCCTGGTGGCCGCGCGCGCCACGTGCGACGCGCTGGCGAAGCAACTCGGCATTGCCGCCAACCAGGTACTGCCGTTCTCGACCGGCGTGATCCTTGAGCAACTGCCGGTGGATCGCCTGACGGCCGCGCTGCCTGCCGCCATCGGCAACCTGCGCGCCGACAACTGGCTGGCCGCCGCCGAGTCGATCATGACCACCGACACGCAGCCGAAGGCGGCCTCGCGTACGGTGCAGATCGACGGCAAGACCGTCACGCTCTCGGGCATCAGCAAGGGTGCCGGCATGATTCGCCCGAACATGGCGACCATGCTCGGCTTCATCGCGATGGACGCCGCCGTGGCGCAGCCGGTGCTGCAGAAGCTGGTGTCGCATGCGGCCGATCACTCGTTCAACGGCATCACGATCGACGGCGATACGTCGACCAACGACTCCTTCGTGCTGATCGCCTCGGGCCAGTCGGGCGCCAGCGTGACCAGTGCCGACGGCCCGGCCTTTGAGGCCCTGCGCGGCGCCGTGACGGACCTGGCCCAGGAACTCGCACAGATGATCGTGCGCGATGGCGAAGGCGCGACCAAGCTGATGACGATCCGGGTGGAAGGCGGCAAGGACGTGGCGGAATGCCGCCAGATCGCCTACGCCGTGGCCCACTCGCCGCTGGTCAAGACCGCGTTCTACGCGTCGGACCCCAACCTGGGCCGCATCCTGGCCGCGGTCGGCTATGCCGGCGTGAACGACCTCGATGTCGACCGCGTGAACCTGTGGCTCGACGACGTCTGGGTGGCGCGCGACGGTGGCCGCAACCCCGACTACCGCGAGGAAGACGGCCAGCGTGTGATGAAGCAGGCCGAGATCACGGTGCGCATCGCGCTGGGCCGTGGCCAGGCGGAAGCCACCGTCTGGACCTGCGACCTGTCGCACGACTACGTGTCGATCAACGCCGACTACCGCTCGTAATTTCGCCGAACCTTTTCGTCCTGTAAGAAGCGCCCCATGTCCGATCTCGCCAACCGCCTCGATAGCTTCCTTGCCCGTCTTGAACAATGGCTGCCGCCCGAACTGACCGAGGCGGACTGGAAGGAGGCGGTAGCGTTCCGGTGGCGCAAGCGTCAGAGCCTGTTCGGCAACATCGGCTATCTGCAGGCTATCCGCCAGCTGCCGCCGATTCACCTGAACGACCTCAAGAACATCGATCGCCAGAAAGACGCCATCGTGGCCAATACGCGCCAGTTCGTGAAGGGTTTGCCGGCCAACAACGTGCTGCTGACCGGCGCGCGCGGCACCGGCAAGTCGTCGCTGATCAAGGCCTGCCTGAACGAGTTCGTGCAGGGCGGCCTGCGCCTGGTGGAGGTGGACAAGGACGACCTGGGCGACCTCGGCGATATCGTCGAGAACCTGGCCTCGCGCCCGGAGCGCTTCGTGATCTTCTGCGATGACCTGTCGTTCGAGGACGGCGAATCGGGCTACAAGTCGCTGAAGTCGGCGCTGGACGGGTCGGTGGCCGCGCAGTCGGACAACGTGCTGATCTACGCCACGTCGAACCGCCGCCATCTGCTGCCCGAGTACATGAAGGACAACGAGACCTACCAGCACACGGCCGATGGCGAGATCCATCCGGGCGAGGTGGTGGAAGAGAAGATCTCGCTGTCCGAGCGCTTCGGCCTGTGGCTGTCGTTCTATCCGCCGAAGCAGGACGAGTATCTGGCAATCGTCGGCCATTGGCTGTCGCACTTCGGCTGCTCGCCGGCCGACATCGAGGCCGCGCGCGGCGACGCCCTGGTGTGGGCGCTGGAGCGCGGCTCGCGCTCGGGTCGGGTGGCGTGGCAGTTCGCACGCGACTGGGGCGGCAAGCACGGCAAGCCGTTTGTCGCGGACAAGGAATAATCAGGCATGAACAGTCAGGTGGAAACCGTGACGACGGCCGACGGGCAGACGCGCAAGGTCACCGAAGTGGCCGTAGGCGTGATGATCCAGCCCGATGGCCGCTTCCTGCTGGCGCAGCGCCCGGCGGGCAAGCCGTACGAGGGCTACTGGGAATTCCCGGGCGGCAAGCTGGAGCCAGGCGAGTCCGTCGAGGCGGCGCTGGCGCGCGAGCTGCATGAAGAGCTTGGCCTCGACATCCTGCGCAGCGAGCGCTGGCACATCCTCGAACATGACTATCCGCACGCCTACGTGCGTCTGTATTTCTGCAAGATCACCGACTGGCAAGGCGAGCCGGTGGGCAGGGAAGGCCAGGCATTCTCCTGGCAGGCGGTGCCCGTGGACGTGGGGCCGCTGTTGCCGGCGACCATCCCGGTCGTCGACTGGCTGGCAGAGGAATCGCGCGCCAGCTGACCAGCAGGTGAAGCATGCCCGGCCCAGCAGCCGGGCTTTTTCGTTAACCAGCGACAAGACGAATCAGGAGGCTCCATGCAACGTGTCGATCGTATCGATGACGCGGTTTCGCTGCCCGAACTGACACTACGCGGCATCATCCTCGGTGCGCTGATCACGGTGGTGTTCACCGCTTCCAATATCTACCTTGGCCTCAAGGTAGGGCTGACGTTCTCGTCGGCCATTCCGGCCGCCGTGATCTCGATGGCCGTGCTGCGCCTGTTCCCGCGCGCGAACATTCTCGAGAACAACATGGTGCAGACGCAGGCCTCGGCCGCGGGCACGCTGTCGTCGATTATTTTTATCCTGCCTGGGCTGGTGATGCTGGGCCACTGGCAGGGCTTTCCGTTCTGGCAGACGCTTGCCATTTGCGCGGCGGGCGGCATGCTCGGCGTGATCTTCAGTATTCCGCTGCGGCATGCCATGGTGGTGCAGAGCGACCTGCCCTATCCGGAGGGCGTGGCCGCCGCCGAAATCCTGCGCGTGGGTAGCGCCGGGCAGGATGCGGCCGGCAACAAGCAGGCAACCGGACTGGCCGACCTGATGGCAGGCGGGGTGGCGGCCGGCCTGTTCAGCTTCGCGGCGGGTGGCTTGCGCATCCTCGCGGAAGGCGCCAATGCCTGGCTGGCGGCAGGGGCTTCGGTGTTCCGTCTGTCGATGGGCTTTTCGCTGGCGCTGGTGGGCGCGGGATATCTGGTCGGCATCGTGGGCGGGCTGGCGATGCTGCTCGGGCTGGTGCTGACATGGGGCATCGCGGTGCCATGGCTGACGGCGATCACGCCGATGCCGGCCGGTGCGACGCTGGAGGCGTTCGGCACCGCGATCTGGAGTTCGCAGGCACGCTTCATCGGTGCCGGCACGATTGGTATTGCCGCCATCTGGACGCTCGGCACGCTGTTCAAGCCGATGGTGGAGGGCGTGCGCGCGTCCATGGGGGCGCTGCGTGGCGGCACGGCGGGCAATGGCGGCGAGGTGCCGCGCACGCAGCGCGACATGCCGGCGATGTGGATTGGCGTGATCACGCTGGTGCTGCTGGTGGTGCTGGCCGTCACGTTCGGCCATTTCCTTGCGCCGGCGCCGCTCGACAGTGCCGCGCGCTGGAAGCTGGTGGCCTGCGCGGTGCTGTTCGCATTCGTGTTCGGCTTCCTGGTTGCTGCCGCCTGCGGCTATATGGCCGGCCTGGTCGGTTCCTCGGCGAGCCCGATTTCGGGCATCGGCATCATCGCGGTGATCCTGGTTTCGCTGCTGATCCTCGGCCTGGGCACGCTCGAAGGGCTGCTCGATACGCCGGCGGGCGGCAAGTTCGCCATCGCGCTGGCCATCTTTACGACCTCGGCGGTGGTGGCGGTGGCCTCGATCTCGAACGACAACCTGCAGGATCTGAAGACGGGCTGGCTGGTCGGCGCCACGCCATGGCGCCAGCAGGTGGCCCTGCTGATTGGCTGCGTGGTGGGCGCGGCGGTGATTCCGCCGGTGCTGGAGCTGCTCTACAACGCCTATGGTTTCGCGGGGGCGCTGCCGCGTGCGGACATGGATCCGAACCAGGCGCTGGCCGCGCCGCAGGCCACGCTGATGACGGCGATTGCCACCGGCATTTTCACGCACCAGCTGAACTGGACCATGATCCTGATCGGCGTGGGGCTCGGTGTGGTGCTGATCGCCATCGACGAAATGCTGCGGCGGCGCGGTGGCGTGGCGCGCCTGCCGGTGCTGGCCGTGGGCATCGGCATCTACCTGCCGCCCACCATCAGCTCGGCGCTGGTAGTGGGGGCGGTGTTGTCGTGGTGGCTGCTGCGCACGGAACGCCGGCGCGCCGAAGCGCGGGGCGACGATGTGAAGACGGTGGTGGAGCACGCCGAACGTCGCGGCACCCTGCTGGCATCGGGCCTGATCGTCGGGGAGAGCTTGGTTGGTGTGGCCCTGGCCGCGGTGATCGGCCTGTCCGGCAAGGAGGCGCCGCTGGCGCTGGTGGGCGAAGGATTCGGCACCACGGCCCAGTGGCTCGGGCTCGCGGTCTTCGTCGCGGTGTGTATCGGATTCTGCCGGCGGGTGCTGTCGGCGCGCTGAAGGCGTACTGCGCGCGATACGGAGGAGGGGCGTCGCCTCTCTTCCGTGCGGGAGCGGCGCGGCCGCGGCGGCCCGAGGTCAGTCTTCCTCGTCGGCCGGCAGGTCAGGCGACGGCGTCTCGTCGGGCTTGCCGCCGATCACATACTTCTCGGAAGCCCAGGCACCGAGGTCGATCTGCTTGCACCGATCGGAACAGAAGGGACGGAACTTGTTCTCCGGCACCCAGGCAACATCCTTGCCGCAGGTGGGACATTTGACGACCGCTGGCATCGCGTACTTCAGAAATTGCAGAGTTTAAGCAGGAAGGGGATGTCCGCATCCACCGAGCGCGGACGCATATCGCCATCCTGCTGGGTGAAGCGCACCCAGAGCATGTACTTGTTGGCGCTCATCTCGGGGATGAAAGCCAGCAGCGACTCGTCCAGGTACACCTGCATGAGCTGGTAGCTGCGGCCGGACAGCATTTGCTGGTAGCTGCCGCCCGTGGCAATCACCTTGCCGCTCTGGCCCGACTCGCGCAGCAGGCGCAGCACGATCATCGCGCCCATGCGCAGCGACGCCAGCGGCCGGGCCCATTTGAGGATGTCGGCGCGGCGGTCGTCGGCGGGGCGATGCTGCCACGCATAGTAGGCCGGCAGATCGAACTCGCAGGTGCCGCCCGGAATGATGGCGCGGCTGCGAATGCTGGTGAGCCATTCGTTGTCGGTCAGCAGCTGGCCGGCCTTGCCGACCGTCTGGTTCAAGGCGGCAATACCCTGTTCGATCTCGGTGATGACGCTGACCAGGGCGTCCTGGTCGATCTGCGGATTCGCACGCAGCGGCGCCAGCGCCTGGCGCTGGCGTTCCAGTTCCTTGATCAGGTCAGTCTTGAGATCGGCACGGCCCGCGACATCGATGATCTCGAAGATCGTGGTGATGGCAACGTGATGTTGCAGTGGATGTTCCTGTCCAAGGAAATAATCCAGCCGATCGAACAGGTCTTCCAGGCGCAGGAGCGTCCTGATGCGTTCGTTGAAAGGATATTCGTACAGGATCAAGTCGGTATCCGTGCTGCGCGCCGAATGGCGGCTCGTTTCAGTCGGAGGGCGCTCGGCGGCCCGCTGCCGGTCTTCCCCCACGCTCGATCGCGTAACGCTGGCGGCACAAGGGCCGCAATTCGTCACCGAGCGCGCATTTGCCGGCATGTTTCAGCGCATTCTATGCGAGTCGGGCGTTGAGGACAAATCGAATCTGTCCCACGCGGCCTTTCAGGGACGTGCGCGAGACCGTGTGCGCCGCTGTGGTCGATGGATGTGGCCTATGCAGTGCGGCCTATGCCGTGGCCGCTGCAGCGGACAGCCGGCGATAGAGGGCATCGAGCCCTTCCACCTGCGGCGCCAGTGCCTCGGGCGGGCCGTCGTTGTCGATCACGTCGTCGGCCACCGCAAGGCGCGCTGCGCGGGTGGCCTGCTTCGCCATGATGCTCAGAACCTGATCGCGCGTGAACCCATTGCGCGCCATCACGCGCGCCACCTGGGTGGCTTCCTGGCAGTCGACCACCAGCACACGGCCCACGCGCGTGCGCCACGTGCCCGATTCCACCAGCAGCGGCACCACATAGATCAGATAGGGATGCTGGCCCGCGGCGCGGATCGCCGCCGCGCGGGCTTCGGTCAGTTGCCGGATCAGCGGATGGGTGATGCCTTCGAGCCGCGCCTTGGCCGATGGGTCGGAGAACACCAGCGCGCGCATCGCATCGCGATCCATGGCGCCATCGGGCCGCAGGCAGCGCGGTCCGAACGCCTCCACGAGCGGCGCGATGGCCGCGCCGCCGGGGGCAGTGATCTCATGGGCTAGCAGGTCGGTATCGATCAGCGCGGCGCCTCGTGCGGCAAACATGTCTGCGACGCGGGTCTTGCCGGAGCCGATACCGCCAGTGAGGCCGATTTCCAGCATGGGGCATACAGTCGTTTCATTGGCCATGGCGCCAACGATACCAGCTTTGGCTGGCAAGCCGGCTGCCTAGTGGCCGGCCACCAGGCCCAGCGGCAGGATGCCGGGCCCGAAGAACAGCACCAGCACGCCCGCGCCGGCGATATACGGGCCGAACGGGAACGTCGTCTCGCTGCCCTTGCGCTGAATCAGCAGCATCGCGCCCCCGATGACCGCGCCGACGATCGACGACATCAGAATCAATGCCGGCAGCGCCTGCCAGCCGAACCAGGCGCCCAGCGCGGCCATCAGCTTGAAGTCGCCATAGCCCATGCCTTCGCGGCCCCGTACCAGCTTGAAGATCCAGTAGACCGACCACAGCACCAGGTAGCCGGCCGCCGCGCCGATCACGGCATCGGCCAGCGTCGCGAAATAGCCGTTCAGGTTCAGCAACAGGCCCAGCCACAGCAGCGGCAGCGTGAGCTGGTCTGGCAGCAGCTGGGTGTCGGCGTCGATCATGAACAGGGCCACCAGCGCCCAGATCATGGCGAAGGCTGCCAGCGCCTGCACGGTCGGGCCGAAATGCCACATCGCCAGCGCCGTCAGCACGCCCGTGGCGGCCTCCACCAGCGGGTAGCGGATGCTGATCGGCGCCTGGCAGGCCGAGCACTTGCCGCGCAGGAACAGGTAGCTGACGACCGGGATGTTCTCCCAGGCCGCGATCTGGTGCCCGCAGTGTGGGCACGCCGAGCGCGGCACCATGAGGTTGTAGCGGCCGGGGTGCGGCAGCGGCTCGCCGCGAACCTCGGCAATGTAGTTGGCCTCTTCGTGGTCCATCATCTTGGGCAGACGATGGATCACGACGTTGAGGAAGCTGCCTACCAGCAGGCCCAGCAGGCCGGCCACCGCAATCAGGAAGGCTGGCGGCAGCGCCGCCAGCGATGCCAGCGTGGCGGCGCCCGCTGGCCCAAATACAGCTTGCATGCTTGATACCACCCGTCGTTAAACCACCTGGCCCAGCTTGAAGATCGGCAGGTACATGGCCACGACCATGCCACCGATCAGCACCCCCAGGATCACGATGATCAGCGGCTCGATCAGGCTGGAGATGGCGGCCACGGCGTCGTCCACCTCGCGCTCGTAGAACTCGGCCACCTTGAGCAGCATGTTGTCCAGCGCGCCCGACTCCTCGCCGATCTGCGTCATCTGCAGCACCATGTTGTCGAACACATGGGTGGCCTGCATCGCGTTGGTCAGGCTGGTACCGATGCGCACCGCCTGCTCGATCTCGCGCGTGGCATCGTAATACAGCCAGTTGCCGGCGGCGCCCGCCACCGATTCCATCGATTCCACAAGGGGGGTACCCGCCGCGAACATCGTCGCCAGCGTGCGGGTCCAGCGCGCCACCACGGCCTTGCGGAACAGGCTGCCGAAGATCGGCAGCTTCAGCAGGGCCTTGTCGTGCCAGCGCTGTACCTTTTCCGATGTCTTGCGCGCCCGGAAGTAGCCGAAGATCGAGAACAGCGGCACGCCGAGGATGATGTACCAGTATTCGACGAAGAAGTCGGAAATGCCGATCACCACCTGCGTCGGGGCCGGCAGCGCGGCGCCGAAGCTGGAGAACACGCCCTTGAAGGCCGGGATCACGAAGATCATCAGCACCACGGTCACCGCGAAGGCCACGGACAGCACGGCGATGGGATAGATCATCGCCGACTTGATCTGGCTCTTCAGCGCGATGCTCTTTTCCATGTACAGCGACAGCCGCTCCAGCAGCGCATCGAGAATACCGCCCTGTTCGCCGGCGTCAATCAGGTTGCAGTAGAGCGTGTCGAAGTACTTCGGATGGCGGCGGAACGCCTGCGCCATGCTGCTGCCGGCCTCGATGTCGAAGCGGATCTCGCCAAGCAGTTGCGTGAAGTTGGGGTTGGCGTGGCCGCGCGCGATGATGTCGATCGATTGCAGCAGCGGAATGCCCGCCTTGAGCATGGTCGACAGCTGGCGCGTGAAGTAGGCGATGTCCTTCTCGGTGATCTTCTTGCCACGCGCCGCCTTGCGCTTCTTCATCTTGACGACGGTCAGCCCCTGCTTGCGCAAGGTGGCGGTGACTTCCGCCTGGCTCTCGGCCCGCTGCTCGCCCTTGAAGCCCTTGCCCTTGCGGTCCTTGGCCTCCCACTCGAAGATGTATTGCGTGGGCGCCTTCCGCCCTGTTCTGGCCCGCGACGGCGCTGCCGTCCGGGCGCTCGCCGCTGGTGCGCGCGTCGCCATGATATGACCCCCGAATCTTGCTATTGCTATTGTTTTTGGGCGCCGGTAACCCGAAGCCGCCGCCCGTCATGCGCAGCCATTCTTTTACGGCGCACTGTCCCGGCCGCGCGCCTGGTCAGTACCGTTTGAAACCTGTCTGGCGCCGCTAGCTGTTCGTGGTGGCCAGCACCTCTTCCAGCGACGTAATGCCCTGCTTGACCTTCTGCAGGCCGGAGTCGCGCAACGATAGCACGCCTTCTTTACGCGCCTGTTCCGCGATTTCCAGCGCCGTACCGTGCGCCAGAATGATCTGCTGCATGGCCTCCGAGATCGGCATGACCTGGTAGATACCGCACCGGCCCTTGTAGCCGCTGCCGTTGCAGCGCTCGCAGCCCACCGGGTGATACGGCTTCCAGCTGCCGTCGATCTCTGACTCGGCAAAGCCGGCGTCGATCAGCACCTGCGGCGCCAGGTCGCCCTCGCGCTTGCACGTGCAGAGCCGGCGCGCCAGGCGCTGCGCGGTGATCATCAGCACCGACGAGGCGATGTTGAACGGGGCCACGCCCATGTTCATCAGGCGGGTCAGCGTGGTGGGCGCGTCGTTGGTGTGCAGTGTGGACAGCACCAGGTGGCCCGTCTGGGCGGCCTTGATCGAGATGTCGGCGGTTTCCAGGTCACGGATTTCGCCCACCATGATGATGTCCGGATCCTGCCGCAGGAACGACTTCAGCGCCGCCGCGAAGGTCAGCCCCGCCTTGTCGTTCACGTTGACCTGGTTGATGCCGGGCAACTGGATTTCCGCAGGGTCTTCCGCCGTGGAAATGTTGATGTCGCCCTGGTTCAGCATGTTCAGGAACGTATAGAGCGACACCGTCTTGCCGCTGCCCGTGGGGCCGGTGACCAGCACCATGCCGTACGGGCGCTTGATCACGTCCAGCAGCAGTTCCTTCTGCTTCGGCTCGTAGCCGAGCTGGTCGATATCGAGCTTGTCGGTGGATGAATCCAGGATCCGCATCACGATCTTCTCGCCGAACAGCGTCGGCAGCGTCGAGACACGGAAGTCGATCGCCTTGTCGATCGTCTCCTTGCTGTCCTTTTCCTTCGGCACCGAGATCAGCAGCTTCATGCGGCCGTCCTGCGGCACGCGCTTCTCAGAGATGTCGAGCCGAGACAGCACCTTGATGCGGGTGGCAATCTTGTCGCGGATGTCCAGCGGGGGGCGCGCCACCTCCTGCAGCACGCCGTCCACGCGGAAGCGGATGCGGTAGAAGAACTCGAACGGTTCGAAGTGCAAGTCCGATGCGCCGCGATGGAAGGCCTCGGTCAGCAGCTTCTGCAGGAAGCGCACCACCGGCGCGTCGTCGATCTCGTTGCCCGGCCCCTTGCGCGCGCCGGCGGCCGCCGCGGTGGGGTCGTATTCGATCATCTTCTGCGCGGTGGGCGTGACCGGCGAGATGTTCTTCATGGTGCCAAGGGCCTCGCCGGCGGCACGCACGTGCTTCATGAGCTTGTCGTGCTCCACCACCACCGTTTCCACGGGCAGGTTGAATTTCTGCTTGATGGCGTCGACGCCAGCCTGGTTGGCCGGGTCCGACATGGCCACGATCAGCCGGTTCTCGCGGCGGCCCAGCGGCAGCAGCCGGTGCGCGTGGAATTCACGATTGCCCGCCAGCGCCGGCGGCACGCGGTTGAGGTTGTACTGCGTCAGGTCGAGCAGGGGAAGCTGGTACTTGTCGGCGGCGAAGATGGCAACGTCATGCGCGGACATCGTGCCGCTGCCAATGATCTCGTCGATCAACTGCGTCTTCTTTTCCCGTGCCGATTGCTCCAGCTGGGCAAGCAGCGCTGGCGCGATCCGCCGGCTCTGTGCAAGCGCTAGGCCTAGTGTCATGGCGAAATACTGTCCAAAGTGCGCTGGCTGCCGATGGCATGACGCGAACGGCTGGCGGCGCGGTTGACTGCGGCGGGAACGAGCGGGGCGATGGTCCCGGACCGGGGCAGTTTGCCGCCGGGGTCACTTTTTGTAAAGCTGGCCCGCGCGCGCGTTGGCGTTTGCGCGACACGGCTGCAACCCTACTTGCGCGGGGCACGGAATCGGGGGTGAAAAGCGGGGAAGGGGAGGGTGCGGCGGCGGCCGGAACGCCGAGAAGGAACGCCGAGGCTCGCGGCGGGCAACATCGCCGCGCAAAACAAAAAGGCCGCACATTGCTGTGCGGCCTTTTGCTTGTTGCTTGTGATGTCCGGCCGGGCCGTGCATCGAAATCTGGTCGGGGTGAGAGGATTCGAACCTCCGGCCTCTACGTCCCGAACGTAGCGCTCTACCAGGCTAAGCTACACCCCGATCTCTTTTGCTGCGTGATTTGTACGTCGTCAGCAGCAAAGAACAAAATTCTAGCGGCGTTTCCGGGAGTTGGCAAGCGCCATCTCAAGAAAATGCACACGCCGCCGTCAGCGCGTCAGCTCTGGCGTTGCAGCGAGAACGCGCACAGGTCGATCAGCGTGGTCTTGAGCGGGGAGTCCGGGAACTGCATCGCGGCGCGTTCGGCGGCTTCGGCCTCGTGCTGCGCGGCGGCGAACGTGACGTCGAGCGCGCCGCTTGCGTGGATGGCCGAGAACACGGCGTCGAAGTGTTCGGTGCCGCCTTGCACGATGGCGTCGCGGGCCAGTTCGCGCTGCTCGGCCGTGCCGTGCTCCAGCAGGTGCAGCAGCGGCAGGGTGGGCTTGCCTTCGCGCAGGTCGTCGCCGGCGTTCTTGCCCATCTGCTCGGCGCTGGCCGTGTAGTCGAGCATGTCGTCGATCAGCTGGAACGCCGTGCCGATGCGGCGGCCATACTCGGCGGCAGCCTCTTCCATGGCGGCGTCGGCGCCGGCCAGCACCGCGCCAAGCTGCGCCGAAGCCTCGAACAGCTTGGCGGTCTTGTAGCGGATCACCTGCAGGTAGCGCTCCACGGTGACGTCGGGGTCGTGCATGTTCAGCAGCTGCAGCACCTCGCCCTCGGCAATCACATTGGTGGCATTGGAGAGAATCTCCATGATGCGCATGCTGCCGGCGTCCACCATCATCTGGAACGCGCGCGAGTAGAGGAAGTCGCCCACCAGCACGCTCGCGGCGTTGCCGAACACGGCGTTGGCCGTCTGGCGTCCCCGGCGCAGCTCGGACTCGTCCACGACGTCGTCGTGCAGCAGCGTGGCAGTGTGGATGAACTCCACCACCGCGGCCAGTTCGTGATGGCGATGGCCTTCGTAGCCGAACGCGCGCGCGGAAAGCAGCAGGATCACCGGGCGCAGGCGCTTGCCACCTGCACCGATGATGTATTCGCCAATCTGTTCGACCAGCGGCACTTCCGAGGACAGGCGTTGGCGGATGACTGCGTCAACGGCGCGCATGTCGGCAGCGACCGGGGCAAGCAAGGCAGTGGCGGAAGACTGGGACAAGATAAGATCACCGTTACGGGAGGGTAGGAGGAACCCATTGCTGGATCCCTCCCCCCTAAGAACCGTACGTGCGAGTTTTCCCCGCATACGGCTCAAGCCTCTACAAAATGTATGAGTTACTCAAACACCGGCTTCACTGCGGCTCTGCCATAGTGATGAACCTGGACATGGCAGTCGGGATGTACCAGTACACGATTGCTTAGAGCGTCGGACCCGCCTGCTACTCTGGGTTCGATGTGGTGGTCATGCCACCCGGTCTCTTTGCTTATCGCGCTGTGACACACCGCGCACAAGCCTCGCTGGGACATGAACAGCTTTGCCCACTGCTTCCGGTACGCCATGCTTTCTGCCATGCGTTCCTGTCGCAGCGTTTCGCCATACATTTCCTGCGCTGGGTCGAAAGGGTTGTAGTCCCCCCGCACCTTCTTGTGCCTCCGGATAGGCGTACTCGGGATCGAATACAGTCCTTTCCAGTAGCGTTCGCCAGCCTTGTTCACTTCCGTGGAACCGAACACCCAATTCCGATCATCGATTGATGCGAAGTATTTCTTTCGCACCCATTCAACTTTCTTTCTTCGATGTCGCCGTTTTGCCCACCTCCACAGCGCCCTAAATATCAGGTGCTCCATTCGGGTGAACGTCGCCTTCGCAACCACTGGGCTGTGATACTGCGCCCAGCCCCTGAGCATCGGGTTCAGCGTTTGGACTAGGTCCGCCTGCTTTCGCCCGCTGTGAGCACTGATGACCTCCTTGACCTTGCGATAAAACGTTTGTGCGTTCTTCTTGCTCGGTTTGATGAGCAGTGTTCCCGAGTACTTCCGGAAATTCCACCCAAGGAAGTCAAAGCCTTCGGCGATGTTGACGATTCGCGTTTTCTCCGTGGATAGCGAAAGCCCCCTTGTTGCTAGGAACTGTTCCACCCACGGCTTCACTTCGTTTTCTAGGACTTCCGGCGTGTTGCCGGTGATCACGAAGTCATCTGCATACCGTACGACATTCACTTTCAGCTTCTTCGTGTTGGTTACTCCCAGCTTTGCCCGTAGGGACTCGACCAGTTGTTGTTCCAACCCATTCAGTGCCACGTTAGCCAAGGTCGGGGAAATGATGCCCCCCTGTGGTGTTCCAGCGTCGGTCGCCTGAAACTGGCCCTGAAATACCACGCCAGCTTTCAGCCACTTCCGCAGGATTGCTTTGTCCATAGGGACATTGCGCTCCAGCCAGTCGTGACTGATATGGTCGAAACACCCTTTGATATCCGCTTCTAGGATCCATTGGGCCGAAGCCTTTCTGGACAAATTGACGAATAGCTGGGACATGGCATCCGCCGTGGATCGATTGATCCGGAACCCATAGGAGTTCGGATCGCTCGTCCCTTCGGACACTGGTTCCAGCGCCAGCAGATACAACCCCTGCATGGCTCTGTCCAACATGGTCGGGATGCCCAGAGGGCGTTCCTTTCCGTTGGCCTTGGGGATGTAAACCCGCCTTAACGGCAGCGGGCGGTACCCCCGGTGCTTCAACCGCCCGATGGCTTCCCATCGGGCTTCAGGCGATTTCCACTTTTCGCGGTCGACTCCTGCCGTCCGCGCACCTTGGTTCATCGCCACTCGCCTTACCGCCGATGCTTTGGCGGAAAACGAGCGGGTCAGGGATCGTTGCAGGGCTTTCACCCGGCGCCAATCCCCTTCCTGTGTTGCCTTCGCAATTCGAATCTGCATTGCCCGAACATCCCGATCGACGCGGCGCCAATTGATGTCGCCCCATCGTTGCGGGATGCCGGAGGGCGCAGATTCATCCTCTCGGATCAATACTTCCATGCTGCTCTCCTATCTTGAGGACTTCCCCAAACAGCAGAGACAACATGCCCCCTTGGGGGGCATGTCACCCCCCAAAGGGAAGAAAATTAAACAAGCGAGTTCAGTCAGCCGTCTTGCGACGAAAGACCAGTTGGAAGTCTGCCCGCTTTCGCGTGGGATGATGTTTCAACCCCTATCCGGACCATTACAGCCTGGCGTTCGCTTTCTCCAACCTCCCATACCCGCACAGCCAACAGCGTTCCTTACGGTTCGCCTGCCTGAGTCAAATTGCACTCCGGCAGCCATACGGGCTTACCACGTTCCCTGCGCATTACACGACTGGGTTAGGGCCTGCCTCTCCGCCGGTGGTCATACTAGCGACGTGTCCCGAGTTTTGAGCGGGGCATCCGACCACGTACCGTTTGGTTAGTGCCTATCAGCAGCTTTGGCACCGCAATCCTTACGACGTTTATCAGCAGTTCACTACGTTACCCATACCAGCCAGCCCGCACCTCGACCCCTTTGCTGCTGGGAGCCTTTACATCCCGGCCTCACGGCATGGACGCACCCTGACGGGGGCAGCGTTGTCAGGAGAGCTTCATACCCCACCGTTAACCAGTGACGCATGTCTCCATAGGCTACTGCTAGTCGCATAGCAGGTTCTCTATCGAGGCACCCTCGCGGGTGTATTCGACCGAACCATAACGCGCAGAGCTATACGCTCCGGGAAACCTCACTTCATTACTTCAGTGCCTCCGTGCTGGCAGGCGCTTGACGACAGGCGGGCTCTTGTGAGCACATGGCCTGCGTCCCAAAGAACGTAGCGCCGACCCTACTGGGTCGGTTTAAACGCTATGTAGCGAACACGCAGCGAAACTGCCGCTGCATGTCCACCCGCACCCTCCGGGGAGAGCGCGTACTGCAAAGACACCTGCCCAAAGGCAAGCGTCCCCGCCTTTGGGCAATGGCTGGAAATCCATCCAGCAAATAGCAAGCTGCGAGTTAGCCGATACGCTGGCCTTCCCGCAACACATGGACTCGCTCCAGCCTTGCGGCTGGGCTTGTCAAAGCAAGAAATGGTTGAGATTGGACGGTTCAGGCCGAAGCTTTCCCCTTGTCTCAACGAAAGGTCGATGCTCCTTACGTTGGAGCTACCCGGACACGAGCGTGCGTGTCGCACCAAAACCGGTGGATTATATGCGATGCGCGTGTGCGTAGGCTTCTCCATCTGCCTCGATGGAGGCGAATGTCAAAGTGGCGCACGTCGCCGCCGGGCCGCGCGCCAGCGCGCCTATAATGCCGCCATGGACAAGCCCCATGCATCCCGACGGCATGTCCGCCGCACCGCCTGGTGGGTGGCGTTTGCTGCCCTGGCCGGGTTCCTGCTGGCCGACCTGACCTGATTCCCGCGCCCGCCGCTGGTGTGCGCTGCCCGCCGCAACCCGCGTCCGGCGGGCTATCCCGTTGTTTTCTTTGCGCTTTTCCGTAAACCGGTTTATAATCGCCGGTTCCTTCGGTTGCGTTTTTCATGCAAACCGTCTGCGGCGCACGAAACGGCGCCGGCTTCGGGGGTCTTCTTCCGAAGCAGCATTCATCGTTTCAATCAACATCGAGAGGTTCGACAATGTACGCGGTCGTAAAAACCGGCGGCAAGCAATACAAGGTTGCTGCTGGCGAAAAACTTAAAGTAGAACAGATACCGGCTGACATTGGCGCAGAAATCACGCTGGACCAGGTGCTCGCAGTGGGCGCAGGCGACCAAATCAAGTTTGGTACGCCGCTGGTGAGCGGGGCTTCCGTCAAGGCTACCGTTATCGCCCAAGGTCGTCACGACAAGGTGAAGATCTTCAAGATGCGCCGTCGCAAGCACTACCAGAAGCGTCAGGGCCATCGTCAGAATTACACCGAACTGCGCATCGAAGCCATCGTTGCCTGAGCCCCGGCTCGGAAACAGGTTTCATCGCAATAGGTCAACTGGAGTTAAGACATGGCACAGAAAAAAGGCGGCGGTTCCACGCGGAACGGCCGTGATTCGGAATCGAAGCGTCTGGGCGTGAAGGTGTACGGTGGCCAGGCGATCAACGCCGGCGGCATCATCGTTCGTCAACGCGGCACGCGCGTGCACGCTGGCGACAACGTGGGCGTGGGCAAGGACCACACCCTGTTCGCGCTGGTGGACGGCCACGTGCAGTTCGCCGTCAAGGGCGCTGCCAAGAAGCAGCAAGTCAGCGTCGTTCCGGCGGCCTGATAACAGCCTTTGCAGCACGAAAGGCCCCGCAGCACATGCGGGGCTTTTTTTATTTCGAGACGCCAGGAAAACGGTTCTGGCGCCGTGGTGCGGCCTTGCCGTACCATTTGAACTGTCAGCGGCCGCGCGTCTTGCCCGGGCCGCTGCCCCTGCGCCAACGTTTTCCTGGCATTTCGCAGGCAAAAGCAAGATCCTCCTCGGAAAAACCAACATGAAGTTCATCGACGAAGCCCGTATCGAAGCGATCGCCGGCAATGGCGGCAACGGGAGCGCTTCGTTCCGGCGCGAGAAATTTGTGCCCTTCGGTGGCCCCGATGGCGGTGACGGCGGCCGCGGCGGCAGCGTGTTCGCTGAAGCTGACCGCAATATCAACACGCTGATCGACTACCGCTACGCCAAGAAGCATGTGGCGCGGAACGGGGAAAACGGTCGCGGCGCGGACTGCTACGGTGCCGCCGGCGAGGACGTCACGCTGCGTATGCCGGTTGGTACGCTGATTACCGACATGGATACCGGCGAAGTCATCGCCGACCTGACCGAGCATGGCCAGCGCGTGTGCCTGGCCGAAGGCGGCATGGGCGGCTGGGGCAACCTGCATTTCAAGTCGAGTACCAACCGTGCGCCGCGCCAGCAGGTGGACGGCAAGCCGGGCGAGCGCCGCATGATCAAGCTCGAACTCAAGGTGCTGGCCGACGTTGGCCTGCTGGGCATGCCCAACGCGGGCAAGTCGACGTTCATCACGCAGGTGTCGAACGCGCGCCCCAAGGTGGCCGACTATCCGTTCACCACGCTGCATCCGAACCTGGGCGTGGTGCGCGTGGACCACGAGCAGTCGTTCGTGGTGGCCGATATTCCCGGGCTGATCGAAGGCGCTGCCGAAGGTGCCGGCCTGGGTCACCAGTTCCTGCGCCATCTGCAGCGCACCGGGCTGCTGCTCCATATCGTCGATATCGCGCCGTTCGACGAGAACGTCGATCCGGTTGCGGAGGCCAAGGCCATCGTCAACGAACTGAAGAAGTACGACGAGACGCTGTACGGCAAGCCGCGCTGGCTGGTGCTGAACAAGGTCGACATGGTGCCCGATGACGAGCGCGCCGCCCGCGTGAAGGACTTCATCAAGCGCTTCAAGTGGAAGGGGCCGGTGTTCCATATCTCGGCGCTGACCGGCGAGGGATGCCGCGAGCTGGTCTATGCGATCAAGGACCACCTGGCCGCGATCAAGGCCGAAGAGGCGGCGGCGCTGGCCGAGCCCGATATCCGGCTGGACGAGCGCCTGCACAACGTCGATCGCGACGGCACGGAAGCGTAAGAACACAAAGACAAGCAACCAAGGCTCGGAGACAGGAACACGCCATGCAATCGGTCATCGCCCAGGCAAAACGTATTGTGGTCAAAGTGGGTTCGAGCCTGGTCACCAACGACGGCAAGGGGCTGGACCACGACGCCATCGCGCGCTGGGCGGCCCAGATTGCCAAGCTGCGCGGCACCGGCAAGGAAGTGGTGCTGGTGAGCTCGGGCGCGATTGCCGAAGGCATGCAGCGGCTGGGCTGGGTGCGCCGTCCGAAGGAAATCCATGAGCTCCAGGCGGCCGCCGCCGTCGGACAGATGGGGCTGGCGCAGGTCTACGAAAGCCAGTTCGGGCGCTATGGCATCCGTACCGCGCAGGTGTTGCTGACGCATGCCGACCTGGCCGATCGCGAACGCTACCTCAACGCGCGCTCCACGCTGCTGACGCTGCTGGCGCTTGGCGTGGTGCCGATCATCAACGAGAACGACACCGTCGTGACCGACGAAATCAAGTTCGGCGACAACGACACGCTCGGCGCGCTGGTCACGAACCTGATCGAGGGCGACGCGCTGGTGATCCTGACCGACCAGCGCGGCCTGTACACGGCGGATCCGCGCAAGGATGCCAATGCCGAGTTCGTGCACGAGGCGCTGGCGGGCACGCCGGAACTGGAATCGATGGCCGGCGGCGCCGGTTCGTCGATCGGGCGTGGCGGGATGCTGACCAAGATCCTGGCGGCCAAGCGGGCAGCCAAGTCGGGCGCGCATACCACCATCGCATCGGGCCGCGAGCAGGACGTGCTGGGGCGCCTGGCCACCGGCGAGGCCATCGGCACGCAGCTGCTGGCGCCAACGGGCCGGCTGACGGCGCGCAAGCAATGGATGGCTGACCACCTCCAGCTGCGGGGCCGCGTGGTCATCGATGCCGGCGCCGTCGAAAAGCTGACGGGCGGCGGCAAGTCGCTGCTGCCGATCGGCGTGACCGAAGTCCAGGGCGAGTTTGCGCGCGGCGAGGTCATCGCCTGCGTCGACGGCACGGGCCACGAGGTGGCGCGCGGCATTACCAACTATTCGAGCGCCGAGGCGCGGTTGATTTCGCGCAAGCCGTCATCGGAAATCGAATCGGTGCTGGGCCACCTGAACGAGCCGGAACTGATTCACCGCGACAACCTCGTGCTGGTCTGACGGCCTGATCCTCCACGCACCACCGCACCGGCAACAAAAAACGGCGAGCACCCATCGGGGCTCGCCGTTCTTATTGATACCGAGGCGGGATCAGCGGCTCGGCGCGTAGGCCTTGAGGTCGCGGATGATCTTGTCCGGCTTGCCGGCCACGGTACGGCCGTCGCAGAAGTAGTCGCGTGCCAGCGTGGCGGCGTACGCGTTGCGCTGGCGGGTCTGCATGCGCATCCACAGGTCGCGCTCCTCGCCCATGTTCGGCACCCACTCGGTGGCGCCCTTGGGCAGGGTAGCGTAGATGCGGCGCTCAAAGGCGTCGCAGCGCAGCCCTTCGAAGCTCACGTTGCGTCCGCCGCCAGCGCTGGTGATGACGACGGTATAGCGCACCACGCGATCGTCGCCCACCGAGAGCGACTTGGGATCGACGGCGAAGCGGAAATCGGCGGAATCGTTGACCGAGAACGGGATCAGGTCCGCGTCCTGGGGCGGGGCGGGCAACGTGGTCTGGCCTTCCTTGAAGGGGCGGTCTTCGAACGGGTTGACCCAGCCGCTATCGTCGGCCTTCTGCTCTTCCTCGGGCATGCCTTTGCCGGTGGTCTTGCACCCGGCAAGCGCCAGGCAGGCCACCGCCAACAACAGGCCGGCGCGAACGCCCCGGCCGCTGAAACTAGTCATCGGAACTCCGTGTAGTGGTTGCCGGGCATGCCGGCGAAACGGGCTGCGTGATGGCCTGCGCGGACGTAGCGTCCGGCGCGGCCGCCTGCATGGTAGCCGATGCCGTGACCACCGCGCTCGCGGCGTCGTCCGGCACCGCCTGCGGCCGCGGGGGGCGCGGCGCATCGCCGCCATGCCGGCCGTGGCCGGCGTGGTGGTGCCCGTACGGGCTCAACGGCACCCGCCCACGGTTCAGGAAGCGCGACAGCTCCGTCAGCGCCAGCTGATAGACGTCGCGCTTGAACTCGATCACCGCCTCGAGCGGCACCCAGTACTGGCTCCAGCGCCAGGCGTCGAACTCGGGATGATCGGATGCGCGCAGGTGGATGTCGCAGTCGCGGCAGACCATGCGCAGCAGGAACCAGATCTGTTTCTGGCCCCGGTAATGGCCGCGGATTTCGCGGCGAATGAACTTGTCCGGCACCTCATAACGCAGCCAGTCGCGCGTGCGACCGACAATCCTGACGTGTTCCGGAAGCAGGCCGACTTCTTCTTGCAGCTCGCGATACATGGCCTGTTCCGGCGTTTCGCCGTACTTGATGCCACCTTGCGGAAACTGCCAGGAGTGTTCGCCGATTCGCTTGCCCCAGAAAACCTCGTTACGTGCGTTGATGAGGATGATGCCGACGTTCGGGCGAAAGCCTTCACGATCGAGCATGACTGCACCTCGAATCCTTTAGAATTACGACGATTATAAGGGATGCGCGCGCATCGGCCTGACCCCGGAAATGCAGGTTTTCCCGGATCGGAAGGGCAGTTTCAGGCGCGTCCCGCCCAACGAGAAGCCCACGGCAGCCGCCTGGGGCGGCACAACCGGAGCTGGCGACGCCGCCCCGGCCTTACGAGAAAGCAACGGATGAAAGCCTCGCAATTCTTCATTTCCACCCTCAAGGAAGCTCCCGCCGACGCGGAAATCGTGTCGCACAAACTGATGATGCGCGCCGGCATGATCAAGAAGCTGGGCGCCGGCATCTACAGCTACATGCCGGTGGGCCTGCGCGTGATCCGCAAGGTGGAGAACATCGTCCGCGAGGAAATGAACCGGGCGGGCGCCGTGGAACTGCTGATGCCGGTGGTCCAGCCGGCCGAGCTGTGGCAGGAAACCGGCCGCTGGGACAAGATGGGCCCCGAGCTGCTGCGCCTGAAAGACCGCCACGAGCGCGATTTCGCCATGCAGCCGACGTCCGAAGAGGTGGTGACCGACATCGCCCGGGGCGAGATCCGCAGCTACAAGCAGCTGCCGGTGAACTTCTATCAGATTCAGACCAAGTTCCGCGACGAGCGCCGGCCGCGCTTCGGCATCATGCGGGGCCGCGAATTCACGATGAAGGACGCCTATTCCTTCGACCGCGATGTCGAGGGCCTGAAGGTGTCGTACCAGCGCATGTACGACGCCTACGTGCGCATCTTCGAACGCTTCGGGCTGGAATTCCGTGCCGTGGCGGCCGATAACGGCGCCATCGGCGGCTCGGGCTCGCACGAATTCCACGTGATCGCCGAGACCGGCGAAGACGCTATCGTCTACTGCCCCACCTCGGATTACGCCGCGAACATGGAAGCGGCCGAGGCGCTGCCGCTGACGGCAGAGCGCGCGGCACCGGCCGAGGCGCTGGCCAAGACGTCGACGCCGGGCAAGGCCAAGTGCGAGCACGTGGCCGAGTTCCTGGGCATGCCGCTTGCGCGCACGGTGAAGTCGATCGTGCTGGCCACCGAGGGCGAGGCCGGCACGCAGATCTGGCTGCTGCTGATCCGTGGCGACCACGAACTGAACGAGGTCAAGGCATCGAAGGTGCCGGGCCTGGCCGAATTCCGATTCGCCACCGAAACCGAGATCGTCGACGCATTTGGCTCGCCCCCGGGCTACCTGGGCCCGATCGGCACCAAGAAGCCGGTCAAGGTGGTGGCCGATCGCACCGTCGCCAACATGAGCGATTTCTGCTGCGGCGCCAACGAGCGTGATTTCCACTACACCGGCGTGAACTGGGGCCGCGACCTGCCCGAACCCGTGGTGGCCGACCTGCGCAACGTGGTGAAGGGCGATGCCTCGCCGGACGGCAAGGGCACGCTGGACATCTGCCGCGGCATCGAAGTGGGCCACGTGTTCATGCTCGGCACCCGCTATTCGGAGTCGATGAACGCCGTGTTCCTGGACGAAACCGGCAAGAACCAGCCGATGCAGATGGGTTGCTACGGCATTGGCGTGACGCGGATCCTGGGCGCGGCGATCGAGCAGAACTACGACGAGCGCGGCATCATCTGGCCGGCCGCCATTGCACCGTACGCGGTGGTGGTGTGCCCGGTTGGCTACGACCGCAACGAGGCCGTGAAGGCCGAGGCCGACCGCATCCACGCGGAACTGCTGGCCGCTGGCGTCGACGTGATCCTGGACGACCGTGGCGAGCGCCCCGGCGTGATGTTTGCCGACTGGGAGCTGATTGGCGTGCCGCACCGCGTGGTGGTGGGCGACCGCGGCCTCAAGGAGGGCAAGGTGGAGTATCAGGGCCGCCGCGACGCGCAGGCCACCCCGGTGGCCGTGGCCGACGTGGTGGCGCATGTGCGCGGCCTGCTGGCCAGCTGAGCGCCGCCGCCCCATCATGCGCGCCGCTCGCTTGCCGTCATCCCGCCGTTGGTCCGCCGCGCTGGCCAGCGGGTTGCTGTGTGCCGTGCTGGCCACGGCGGCCCATGCCGGCGCGCAGAAGGAAGAGGCCCTGGCCGATTCCGTGCGCGGCGCGCTGGCGGCGGCCATTGCCGACAACCGCCCGGTGCGTCCCGCATTTGCGTCGGGCGGCGAAAAGCTCGGGTATCTGAAATGGCTGGGCGAGATGTCGCGCCGGCTCGAAGCCCGCATGCCCGATCCGCAGACGCGGGTCGAGCTGATCGAAACGGTCTACTACGAGGCCAAGCGGGCCGGGCTGGAACCCTCGCTGGTGCTGGGCCTGGTGCAGGTGGAAAGCGGCTTTCGCAAGTACGCCATCAGCTCCGCCGACGCGCGCGGCCTGATGCAGGTGATGCCGTTCTGGGTGCGCACCATCGGCGATGGCGATACGCGCAAGCTGTTCCACCTGCAGAGCAACCTGCGCTACGGCTGCACCATCCTGCGCCACTACCTCGACCGGGAAAACGGCGACCTGTTCCTGGCGCTGGGCCGCTATAACGGCAGCCGTGGGCGTCCGGAGTACCCCAACGCGGTGCTGGCTGCCTGGAAGCGCTGGCAGTTCTCCGAGGCCACGGTCACGATCGCGGGCGATCCCGAGGGCGCGGCGCCCGCGGCACCGTCCCGCCGCACGCTGCCGCCCGAGGCTCCGGCGCGGAATCCGTTCTCGCCGCTGCGGGTGGCCAATCCGTCATGACGCGTGAGCCGCGCGCAGGGTACTGCGCCTCGTCGCCAGAGCTGGAGCGATGGCTGGCGCGCCATATCGATCAGGGGTTCGACGCCGAGGCGCTGGTGTTGTCGATGCTGCGGTCGGGCTACGACGCCACGTTCTCGCGCGACACCGTGAACGCGGCGCTGGGCCATCGGCCCCCGGCGCGGCGCACGCCGGCACCGGCGCCGACATCGACGTCCACCGCGACAGCCTCGTCGACGCGTGCCAGTGCCCCGGCCCGGGAAGCGGCCGCCCGGGCTGACACCGCCACCGACCCAGACCTTGCCGCCGCCGGCAGCAACGCCTTTCGCCATGAAGGGCGCGAGGTACCGATCCTGTTCGCGCTGGAGGCGCCGCGCATCCTGCTGCTGCAGAACCTGCTCGACGGCACCGAGTGCGACGCGCTGGTGTCGCTGGCGCGTGACCGCCTGCAGCGCTCCCCGGTGGTGAACCCCGACACGGGCGACGAGAACCTGATCGACGCGCGCACCAGCATGGGCGCGATGTTCCAGGTGGGCGAGCACGCGCTGATCCAGCGCATCGAGGCGCGCATCGCCGCCATTACCGGCCTGCCGGTGGAGCATGGCGAGGGGCTGCAGATCCTGAACTACAAGCCCGGCGGCGAGTACCAGCCGCACTTCGACTTCTTCAATCCGAAACGGCCGGGCGAGGCGCGCCAGTTGCGCGTGGGCGGGCAGCGGGTGGCCACGCTGGTGATCTACCTGAACAGCCCGCCTGCGGGCGGCGCCACGGCGTTTCCGAAAATCGGCCTGGAAGTGGCGCCGGTCAAGGGCAACGCCGTGTTCTTCCGCTACCAGTTGCCCGACGGCGGGCTCGATGAGCGCACGCTCCATGCGGGCCTGCCAGTGGAATCGGGCGAGAAGTGGATTGCCACCAAATGGCTGCGCGAGCATCCGTATCGCAGCCGGGGCTGAACCGCTACGGCTTCGACCCCGCGCTGCCGGTGGTGGAGAGCCGGCGCGCCTGCGACAGCCGCGCGGCCTATCTGCCGCACACGCATCCCACGGTGTCGGTGGGTGCCGTCGATGCCGGCGCCAGCCTGTTCAGCCACGACGCGCGCACCACGCGCCTGGCGCCGGGCGCGGTGGTGTGGGTGCCGGCAGACTGCGTGCACGCGTGCAATCCGGCGCCCGACCAGCGCTGGAGCTACCAGATGATTCATATGGACGCGGCCTGGGCCGACGCAGTGCTCGACGAAGCGGGCAGGGCGCGCGTCCGGCGCATCCACGTGATGCACGATGCCGCGGTCTACCAGACGGTGTGCACGCTGAACGCGATGCTGTTTTCCGATGCGGAATCGGTGGCAAAGGAGGCCGCGCTGGTGGCGTTCGTCGGCGACATGCAGGCCATGCTCGGCCCCGGCCTCGCTCCTGCCCCGGTGGCCGATGCCGACATGCAGGCCGTGGTGGCGTTGCTGCACGCGCGCCGCGACGAGCGCCTGCCGCTGGCCGAACTGGCGCGCGAGGCTGGCGTGAGCCGCTACCAGCTGATCCGGCAGTTTCGTGCCCGCTATGGCATGACACCGCATGCGTACCAGCTGGACCTGCGCATCAATCGCGCGCGGCAACTGCTGCGCCGTGGCGACGCACCGGCCGACGTGGCCCAGCAGCTCGGGTTTGCCGACCAGAGCCACTTTCATCGTGCCTTCCGCCAGCGCGTGGCCCTGACGCCGGGCGCCTTCCAGCGACATCCCTGGTGAGCGCGGCCTCGCGCCGCCTGCCTCGAGCGAAGGGCGTTGCGCCCCGCGCCGCAATTTTCTACAAGCCGCGCCGGATCGATCCGTCCAGACTGTCAGCCTTTGTGGCAAGGAGACGGCGATGGCGTTCGATCAGGTGGCGTGGCAGCAGTTCGCGATGGTGGCGGGGGCCCACGGTTTGGCGTTGCTCAGTCCTGGGCCCGATTTCTTCCTCGTATTGCGCACCGCCATGGTGGCGGGCGTGCGCCAGGCCGCCGGCACCTGCCTGGGCATCGCGCTGGGCAACGGTATCTATATAGGACTGGCGATGGCGGGCCTGGCCGCCGCGGCCGGCATGCGCCCCGTCTTTGCCGTGCTGCAGTGGGCCGGCTGCGGCTACCTGGCGTGGCTGGGCTGGAAGTTCCTGCGGGCGCGCGGGGCGGTCCACCTGCCGGCGGCCGGCGACGCTGCGGCGGCCCGTCACCCGCGTGCGGCGTGGCCGGCCCAGGTTGGCGCGGGCTTCCTGTCGGCGGTGCTGAATCCCAAGAACGGCTTGTTCTACGCGAGCCTGTTCGCGGTGCTGGCAGGCCGGCACACGCCGCTGGCGGTGCAGGCCGCCTATGGCGTGTGGATGTTCGGTGCAGTGTTGCTGTGGGATCTGGCCGTGGCGGCGGCCGTACGGCATCCGGCCGTCATGCGGCATTTCGTGCGCTCGGTGCGGACCGTGGAAAAGGCCACCGGCCTGGTGCTCTGGGGCATGGCGCTTGCGGTGGCGGCGAGCGCCGTGGGGCGCTAGGGTACTCGCGCCACGCTCTGCAACGCGCAGCCGTCCGATGCCGTACCGGCGCTTTTTGGTCTATCTGTACCGGTACTGTACTGCGATGTGTGCCTAGACTGAGCCCCTGTCAGCCTTTCAGGAGCGCCGTCATGGCCCTGTTCTCCACGCCCCAATTTGTCGCCAGCACCAGTGTGATGCTGGCCTACAGCGCCTTCCTCCTGGTCTCGTCGATCACGCCCGGCCCCAACAACACCATGCTGCTGGCCTCGGGCGTGAACTTCGGCCTGCGCCGCACCGTACCGCACCTGCTGGGCATCTGCATTGGCATGGTGGTCATGATCACGGTGGTCGGGCTGGGCCTCGGGTCGGTATTCACGGCGCTGCCGTGGACGTGGAACGTGCTGCGCGTGGCGGCCACGGCCTATCTGGTCTGGCTGGCGTGGAAACTGGCCACGGCCGGCGGCCTGCAAGACCGCGAAGTGGCGCGGCCGATGACGTTCCTGCGCGCGGCGGCGTTCCAGTGGGTCAATCCGAAAGCGTGGGTGATGGCCGTGGGGGCGTGCAGCGCCTATGTGCTGCATCCCAATATCTGGGTCAACGCGGCGCTGATGGCGGTGCTGTGCGCGGCGGTCAATCTGCCCAGCATCACCACGTGGGCGGTGTTCGGGGCCGGGCTGCGCCGGTGGCTGGCAAATCCGCGCGTGCTGCGCGTCTTCAATGTGACGATGGCCGTGCTGCTGCTGGCCTCGCTGTGGCCGATCCTCGGCGCCAGCCCGCATGGGGCGTAGCGCCGGGAGGGCGGTCAGGCAGGTCTGTCAGACCAGGGCGCGGATGGTGCCCAGGTTGCGCCAGTAGCCCTTGACGTCCATGCCGCAGCCGAACACGTAGCGGTCTGGCACCTTGAACCCGCAGAAGTCAGGGTGCATCGGCTTCACCTTGGTCAGGGTCTTTTCGCACAGCACGGCGGCGTGGAATTCCCTGGCGCCCATGTCCATGATGCGCTGGCGGATGGCCGCCATGGTCTCGCCTTCATCGAGGATGTCGTCGAGCACCAGCACCACGCGGTCTTTGACCGACTCGCGCGGCGCCACGCGCCATTGCATCTCGCCACCCACGGTCTTGTTGTTGTAGCGCGAGAGGTGGATGTAGTCGAACTCCAGCGGGAACTGCAGCTTGGGCAGCAGCATGCCGGTGAAGACCACGGCGCCGCCCATCACGGACAGCACCAGCGGGAAGGCATCGCCCATCTTGTCGGTAATGTCGCGGGCCATGCGGTCCAGCGAGTCCTGCACCTCCTCGGCGCTGACGATCTCCTCGGAGCTGGCCCAGAGTTCGCGGGCCTGTTCGGCGGTCATCATGATCGGTGTCCTGTGTCGTGTCTTTTGCGGGAATGACGGTGGCGGCGGGTCAGCGGTTGAACAGGCCCTTCATGCCGCCCTTCATGGCACCCATCTGGCGCATCATCTTCATCATGCCGCCGCCCTTCAACTTCTTCATCATGCCTTGCATCTGGTCGAACTGGTTCAGCAGGCGGTTCACCTCCTGCACCGGCACGCCCGCGCCGGCCGCGATGCGGCGCTTGCGGCTGGCCTTGATCAGCTCCGGCTTGGCACGCTCGGCCGCCGTCATGCTGTTGATGATGCCTTCCATGCGGCGCACCTGCTTCTCGGCCTGGTCCATGTTGGCACCTTGCGCCTGCTGGGCGAACTGCGCCGGCAGCTTGTCCACCAGGCTGCCCAGGCCGCCCATCTTCTTCATCTGGCCGATCTGGGCCTTGAAGTCTTCGAGGTCGAAGCCGCCGGTCTTCTTGATCTTGTTGGCCAGCTTCTCGGCCGCTTCCATGTCCACGCCGCGCTGGGCTTCCTCCACCAGCGCGAGGATGTCGCCCATGCCCAGGATGCGCTGGGCCATGCGGTCGGCGTAGAACGGCTCCAGGCCGTCGAGCTTCTCGCCCACGCCCACGAACTTGATCGGGCGGCCCGTGATGTGGCGTACGGACAACGCGGCGCCGCCGCGGGCGTCACCGTCGAGCTTGGTCAGCACCACGCCGGTCAGCGGCAGCGCGTCGTTGAACGCCTTGGCGGTGTTCACGGCGTCCTGGCCCAGCATGGCGTCGACCACGAACAGCGTCTCGGCGGGCTTCAGCTCGGCGTGCAGCGCGGCAATCTCCTGCATCATCGCCTCGTCGATACCGAGCCGGCCGGCCGTGTCGACGATCAGCACGTCGTGATAGTGCTTGCGGGCCCAGTCCAGCGCGGCGCGGGCGATCTCCACCGGCTTCTGGTCGGGCTGCGAGGGGAAGAAGTCGGCGCCCACCTGCTCGGACACCGTCTTGAGCTGCGCGATGGCGGCGGGGCGATACACGTCGCACGACACTGTCAGCACCTTCTTCTTGCGGTTCTCCTTGAGCCACTTGGCCAGCTTGCCCGACGTGGTGGTCTTGCCGGCGCCCTGCAGGCCGGCCATCAGGATGACGGCGGGCGGCTGGACGTTCAGGTTCAGTTCGTTGACCTTGGGGTCGGCAACGGCATCGTCGCCGCCGATGACGGCGGTCAGCTCGCGCTGCACCACGCCCACCAGGGCCTGGCCCGGCGTGAGGCTCGTGACGACGTCCTCGCCGAGGGCCTTTTCCTTGACGCGGCCAATGAAGTCGCGCACGACGGGCAGCGCCACGTCGGCTTCGAGCATGGCCAGGCGCACTTCGCGCAGCATCTCGGCGGTATTGGCCTCGGTCAGTCGGGCCTCGCCGCGCATGGTCTTGACGACCCGCGCCAGGCGTTGAGTGAGGTTATCCAGCATGGCAGAAAGGGGGAGAAATTCGGCTTCTTGGCGTGGCGCAGCCGGCGCTGCAAAAGGCGTTGTGGCGGGAATCCATCGCCAGAACCGCCCGTGATGGCACTAGGGTAAACTGCGCAAATGGCCATTGTACTGTATGCCTTGACGGCACTTCTCTACGGCAGCCTGGCCTTTCATGGCTGGGCAACGCGCAACCCGCAACTGGCGGCCGCCGGCGGGGCCGCGGCCGGGCCAGCCGGACGTGCGGGTGCCGCCACGCTGTCGGTACTGATGCCGTCGCCCACGCCCAACGGCGGGCGCGCCAGCGGCCAGCCCGCCTGGTGGCATGCGCTGGTGATGGCCGCGCTGGTCAGCCACGGCGTGCTGCTCCATGAAACGATCTTCCCGGCCGATCGCATGATCTTCGGCTTTGCCTTCGCGCTGTCGGCCATGCTGTGGCTCGGCGTGGGCATCTACTGGATCGAAAGCTTCTTCTTCTCGCTGGCCGGGCTCGGCCTGATCGTGTTTCCGGTGGCGATGCTGGCCGGCCTGATGCCGCTGGCGTTTCCGGGCACGCAGATCCTGGGCTATGCCGCGCGTCCGCTGTTCAAGCTCCATTTCGTGATCGCCAACGTGGCCTACGGGCTGTTTACGCTGGCGGCGTTCCACGCGTTCCTGATGCTGCTGGCCGAGCGCCGGCTGCACGGTTTCAATCGCCCCACCGGCGCCGAGCCGGTGACGGACCGCTGGTTGGGCCGCTGGCTCGACCTGCTGCCGCCGCTGCTGACGCTGGAGAAACTGCTCTTCCGCCTGATCGCGGCCGGCTTCGTGCTGCTGACGCTGACGATTGCGTCCGGCTTCCTGTTTTCCGAGCAACTGTTTGCGCGGGCGTTCCGGGTAGACCACAAGACCGTCTTCGCCATCATCTCGTGGCTGATGTTCGGCGGCATCCTGGTCGGGCGGCGCTTCCGCGGATGGCGCGGCCGCACGGCCTTGCGGTGGGTGATCGCATCGTTCGGCATCCTGCTGCTGGCCTACGTGGGCAGCCGCTTCGTGATGGAAGTGGTGTTGCACCGGATTACCTGAGCGCCTTCCGGCGCCGCATCTGCCGGAACCTGACCAACCTTGCCTGCCTGGCGGACAAACGCCCCTGCCACCCTAGCGACCCCTAGCGTCGATCCGATCCGATTAGAACCGAATCCCCATGGCAAGAATCTTCCTCCTGCTGGCCGTCGTGCTGGGCTTTATCTGGTGGCTGCGCGCGCGGGCCAGCGCGCGCGAGGCCACCCGCCAGCCGCCGCGTGAGCCGGCGCCGGCGACTGACGACGCCATCCAGCCGATGGTCCAGTGCGCGCAATGCGGCGTGCACCTGCCCCGCCATGATGCGATTGCGTTCCAGGGGCTGCACTACTGCCGCCGCAGCCACCTGCCCGACACCGCCGGCGAGGGCCACGCATGAAGCGGCGGCCATCGGCCTGGTCCCGGCTGAGCGGCTGGCGCATGCTGGTCGATCTCTGGCGCCAGCCCGAGCCGCCTGAATTCCACTGGCGCCTGCTGCGCTATTTCTGCTGGACGCGCGCGGCGGTGGCGCTGCTGCTGCTGGGCTATGCGTGGCTGCCGCTGGAGCGCGCCAGCTCGGGCGTGGGCGTGGTCAGCATCGCGGCCACCGCGCGCACGGCGGCGGCCATTCCGGTGGTGGTGCCGTACCTGTGCGTGGCCCTGGTGACGTTGCTGGGCACGCTGTGGCGGCGCCGTTTCCATGTGCGCGTACGCGGCCAGGTCATCGTCGACCTGATGCTGCTGTCGGCCATCTACCTGGTGCTGGGCAGCAACGGCAACCATGGCGAGGGGCTGGCGATGATCTTCCTGCTGCCGGCGCTGGAAGCCGGGGCACTCACCAGCCTGCTGTTCGCGCTGTCCACGGCGGCCATCTCGGCCATGCTGGTGATGGCCAACCCGTTCCTGCAGACGCTGCTGGCGCGCCAGGCCGACGCCAACCTGCTGGGGTCCGGCCTGTTCGGGCTGGTGTTCATGATCGCCGCGCTGGTCATGTACACCCTGGCCAATCGCCAGATCGCACAGGAGCAGTTGGCGCTGGCGCGCGAGCAGGAGCTGCGCCTGCAGCAGCTGGTGAACCGCCTGATGGTCAACGACATGCAGGATGGCGTGATGCTGGTGCGCGCCAGCGGCGTGGTGGTGGCGGCCAATCCGGCGGCCTACGTGCTGCTGGGCGTGCAGGCGCACGAGCGCATCGGGCATGGTCAGGTGCGCTCGGGCGAATCAGACAACGCGCTGTTCGACCTGCGCCGTATTCCGCGCCTGCAGCCGCTGATGGAAATGCTGCGCGACTGGATCCGGCGCAAGGACGACGTGCCGCGCATCCTGCAGCTGCTGCCGCTGCCCTCGCGGCCCACGGCGTCGCGCAATCCCACGCTGCACACGCGCCTGCGCCTGCGCTTCGTGCTGCCGGGGCTGGCGGGCCTGCGCTCCACGCTGCAAGGGGCCACCACGGTGCCCGGCGGGCTCGATACCGCCGCGTGGCACGACATGTCGCCCGAGAGCGTGGCGCGGCTGCGCCTGGCGATTGCCCAGGACGAAGCCATGGCCTGGAGTTCGGAAGACGAGCGGCTGTTGCGCAGCGAGATGCGCGACACGGTGCTGGTGCATATCGAAAGCTGGGAGCGCATTGCGGAGCAGGTCCAGCAGGAAAAGCTGGCGGCGATGGGCCGGCTGGTGGCCAGCGTGGCGCACCAGATCCGCAATCCGCTGGCGGCCATCAGCCAGGCAAACGAACTGCTGGCCGACTCCGGCGGCGAGGGCCAGATCGACGCCCGGCTGCTGCGCATCATCAGCGACAACGTGCGCCGGCTGGACCAGGTGGTGGCCGACGTGCTGCAGTTGTCGCGCCGCCCCAAGACCGGCAACAGCGCGGTGGACCTGGCGCAGGCGCTGCCGGAAATCGTCGATCGCTGGCGGCTGGAGATGCGGTCGCGTGCCGGCGCCCGCGCCGAGATCAACCCCAATGCGATCCGCGTGACGGTGGACTTGCAGGGCCCGGTGATCTTCGATGCGGCGCAGCTGCAACAGGTGCTGGGCAACCTGCTCGACAACGCGTGGCGGTATTGCAGCCGGCTGCCCGGCGCCATCCGCCTGCTGGCACACGCGCTGGACCAGCATCACGCCGAACTGATCGTCTGGAACGATGGCGCCGAGGTCACGCGCGATCAGCAGCGCAGCCTGTTCGAACCGTTCTTCACCAGCAATCCGCAGGGCACCGGGCTGGGTTTGTTCATGGCGCGCGAGCTGTGCGGGGCCAACGACGCACAGGTGCGGTATGGCGCCATCCTGCTCGATGCGTTGCTGGAACGCACCGGCATGCTTGCCGGGGGTGCTCGCGATACACTCCCGGCCAAGGCTTTCGTCCTGACGATACGCATCCAGACGCCTGAGCTGGTGGCCGCCACGGCCGCCGCCGGCTAGTGGTATCTCGACGTATCGCACAACATCACCGACCCCTTCACCCATGCCAGCCAGACCGCCCGCCCCCGATCCGATACTCGTCATCGACGACGAGGCCGACCTGCGCGAGCTGCTCGATATCTCGCTGCGCCGCATGGGGCATGACGTGGTGATGGCCGGCTCGCTGGCCGAGGCGCGCCTGCGCCTGGCCGAACGCCGCTACAGCCTGGTGCTGACCGACATGCGTCTGGGCGACGGGCTGGGCATCGAGATCGTGCGCCAGTTGTCGGCCTCGCCCGAACGCACGCCGGTGGCCGTGATCACGGCCTATGGCAGCGCCGACAACGCGGTGGACGCGCTCAAGGCCGGCGCCTTCGACTACATTGCCAAGCCGGTTTCGCTGGATCAGCTGCGCACGCTGATCCTGAACGCGCTGGGCCGCCAGCACCGCGCGCCGGTGGATGGGGCCAGCGCAGGCGAGGCGCCCGAGATTGGCGAGCGCGCCGCGGGCCTGCTGCCGGGGTTGTCGGCAGCCATCCAGGAAGTGCGGCGCTCGCTGTCGCGCCTGGCGCGCAGCATGGCGCCGGTGGTGATCAGCGGGGAATCGGGCAGCGGCAAGGAGCGCGCCGCGCGCGCCATCCACGCCATCAGCGCGCGGTCGGCACATCCGTTCGTGGCCGTGAACTGCGGGGCCATTCCCGAAACGCTGATGGAGGCGGAGTTCTTCGGCCATGTGAAGGGCGCCTTCACGGGCGCCGACGCGGAGCGCGGCGGCTTCTTCCAGGCCGCCCACGGCGGCACGCTGATGCTGGACGAGGTGGCGGACCTGCCGCTGGCCATGCAGGTGAAGCTGCTGCGCGCGCTGCAGGAGCGCCGCGTGCGCAAGATCGGCGCCAGCAAGGAAGACACCGTGGACGTGCGCGTGATGTGCGCCAGCCACAAGGACCTGGCCGCGATGGTGGCGGCCGGCTCGTTCCGGCAAGACTTGTACTACCGGCTCAACGTGCTGGAACTGCGCATGCCCACGCTGCGCGAGCGCGTGGAAGACGTGCCGATGCTGGCCCATGCCATTCTCGAGCATCTGGCGGCCCGCTATGGCGATGCGCATCCGAAGCGGCTGTCGCCCGCCGCGCTGGAGCGGCTGACCAACTACCCGTTCCCCGGCAACGTGCGGGAACTGGAAAACCTGCTCGAACGCGCGTATGCGTTTGCGGAGACCGACGCCATCGAGGTGGCCGACCTCGGGCCGCTGGACGCCGGCATGGAGCGGGCGGCGCAGCGGCAGCAGGGCATGGCGCCCGCGCCGGCATCGGCCACGCCAGCCGGCATGGCTCCCGCGCCCGGCTACCAGCCCTGGGGGGCGGCGCCCGCCTGGCCCGGTATCGGCGTGGCGGTGCCCGAGGTGCCCGAGGCGCCTGAAGCGCCGTCCGCCGCGGAGGCGCCCGAGGGCGACCCGCTGGGTGCGGCGCTGGCCGACGTGGTGTTCCCGATCGACCTGCCCGCGCGCCTGGAGGCCGTGGAGCGCGAACTGATCCTGCGCGCGCTGCGGCAGACCGGCTTCAACCGGACGGCGGCCGCGCCGCTGCTGGGGCTGAACTTCCGCCAGCTGCGCTACCGGATCCAGCAACTCGGGATACGCGACGAGCGCGAGGGGCGCGATGGCCGCGAGGGGGGCGAGGGCAGTGAAGACGGTGAGTCGCTGGCCGAAGGCGAGGGGCGCGATGCCTGACAAGATCCCCGCCGCGATACCAGCGGCGAATCCAGCGGCGATACCAGCCGTGGTGCCGGCGCCCGAGTTCGTGCCCGATGCCGAAGGCTGGGTGGCGGCCGCTCGGCGCGTGCCGTCGCCGAACTTCGATGCGCGTCCGCCGGGCCTGCCGCTGGACGTGGTGGTGATCCACAACATCAGCCTGCCGCCCGGCCAGTTTGGCACCGGCGATATCGAGGCGTTCTTCCAGAACCGGCTCGATGCGACGCGGCACCCGTTCTTCGAGACGATCCGCGACGTGCGTGTGTCCGCGCATTTCCTGATCGCCCGTGACGGCGAACTGGTGCAGTTCGTCGCGTGCACGCAACGCGCGTGGCACGCCGGGCAGTCGGAATACTGTGGCCGGCAGCGCTGCAACGATTTTTCGATCGGCATCGAGATCGAGGGTGCCGACGACCAGCCCTTCACGCCGGCCCAGTACCACACGGCGGCACGGCTGGTAAGCGGGCTGCGCGCGGCCTATGCCATCGAGGGCGTGGCCGGCCACAGCGACATCGCCCCGGGGCGCAAGACCGATCCCGGCCCGCATTTCGACTGGCGCCGGTTTGCCGCGCTGGCGGGGCTGCCGGCGGCGCTGCTGCCGTATCGGACGTAGCTGCACAACCCTCGTGCCGGCCGGGGCACTTGCCCCAACCCGGCGCAAATCCCGCTACAATCGCGCCCCCGCCGGCATGCCGGCCGCCCCATCGTGGATCACCTATCGGTGATCCATTCCAATTAAAAAATTTTCGAAATTTTGTGCGCCACCGAACGTGCTGCCGTAAAGCCTTGAGGCAGCGCGCTTTGCGGGAATGTGGCGCCGCCGCACTGCCGGCCCCTCTGTCGCATCGGCGCTTGTCAAGACTGGTCATGCAGTCTCTTTTCACTATACTTAGCCCAGTTTTTCGACGAGACCACTATATCTAGTGGTTTCACCGGGGGAACGGCCCCGATGTGACGTGGACATCGCAGCGACATGCGGCGCCCGCATCATGTTGGTCGATGGGGCCGGAGCAGCACCAAAAGTCCCTAGCAAAGTGTCCGCACGAGCAGTTTGGTTCGCATCTGGCTTTGCCTGAATCAAGTGTCGTATCAAGCGCATTTTGCTAGGGACTTTGTCGTCTACGTACAAGAACCAGAAGCATTCATACAGGGTTAATACAGGAGTTACCTCATGCAAACGGCCCAGAACGAACAACAAACCACCGGCGTGACTGGCGTTGTCGGCGCAGCCGCCGGCACGTCGCAGCAGAACCCCGCCGCTGCAGGCGTTTCGTATCAGGATTACAAGCTGATCCGCCGCAACGGCGCCGTGGTGTCGTTCGAACCGAACAAGATCGCCGTGGCCATGACCAAGGCGTTCCTGGCCATTAATGGCGGCCAGGGTGCGGCGTCCGCGCGCGTGCGCGAGATCGTCGAGCAACTGACCCAGAACGTGGTGCGCGCGCTGGTGCGCAGCCGCCCGAACGGCGGCACGTTCCATATCGAGGACGTGCAGGATCACGTGGAACTGGCGCTGATGCGCTCGGGCGAGCATGAGGTGGCCCGTGCCTATGTGCTGTACCGCGAAAAGCGTACGCAGGAACGCGCCCAGGCCAATGCCCAGGCCGTGGCCCGCGTGCAGCAGGGCGGTGTGTCGATCAACGTGACCGACAACGGCGTGACCCATCCGCTGGACCTGGCCGCCCTGCATGCGCTGATCGACAACGCCTGCGGTGGCCTGGGCGACGCCGTCAGCGCCGAGCCGATCCTGAAGGAAACGCTGAAGAACCTGTACGACGGCGTGCCGATGACGCAGGTCTACGACTCGGCCATCCTGGCCGCGCGTACGCTGATCGAGAAGGACCCGGCCTACAGCCAGGTGACCGCCCGTATCCTGCTGCACACCATCCGCAAGGAAATCCTCGGTGCCGAAGTGACGCAGGCCGAGATGTCGACGAAGTACGCCGAGTACTTCCCGAAGTTCATCGCCCGCGGTATCGAGGCCGAGCTGCTGGACGAGAAGCTGGCCACGTACGACCTGGCCCGCCTGGGCGCCGCGCTGGACGCCTCGCGCGACTTCCAGTTCAACTACCTGGGCCTGCAGACGCTGTACGACCGCTACTTCCTGCACGTGGAAGAGACGCGCATCGAGATGCCGCAGGCGTTCTTCATGCGCGTGGCCATGGGCCTGGCGCTGGAAGAGAAGGACCGCGAAGCCCGCGCCATCGAGTTCTACCAGCTGCTGTCGTCGTTCGACTTCATGTCGTCCACGCCCACGCTGTTCAACTCCGGCACGCGCCGCTCGCAGCTGTCGTCGTGCTACCTGACCACGGTCTCCGACGACCTGGAAGGCATCTACGAAGCGCTCAAGGAAAACGCGCTGCTGTCGAAGTTCGCCGGCGGCCTGGGCAACGACTGGACCAACGTGCGCGCGCTGGGCTCGCACATCAAGGGCACCAACGGCAAGTCGCAGGGCGTGGTGCCGTTCCTGAAGGTGGTCAACGACACGGCCGTGGCCGTGAACCAGGGCGGCAAGCGCAAGGGCGCGGTCTGCGCGTACCTGGAAACGTGGCACCTGGACATCGAGGAATTCCTGGAGCTGCGCAAGAACACCGGCGACGACCGCCGCCGCACGCACGACATGAACACGGCCAACTGGATTCCGGACCTGTTCATGAAGCGCGTGATGGAAAACGCCGAATGGACGCTGTTCTCGCCGGCCACCTGCCCGGACCTGCACGACAAGGTCGGCAAGGCATTCGAGCAGGCCTACCTGGGCTACGAAGCCCGCGCGGCCAGCGGCGAGCTGAAGCTGTTCAAGAAGGTGCCGGCCATGCAGCTGTGGCGCAAGATGCTGGGCATGCTGTTCGAGACCGGCCATCCGTGGATCACGTTCAAGGACCCGTGCAACATCCGCAGCCCGCAGCAGCACGTGGGCGTGGTGCACAGCTCGAACCTGTGCACGGAAATCACGCTGAACACGAACGAAAGCGAAATCGCCGTGTGCAACCTGGGTTCGGTGAACCTGCTGGCGCACCTGAAGCAGCAGGCCGACGGCACGCACGTGCTGGATCACGCCAAGCTGCAGAAGACCATCCGCACCGCGATGCGCATGCTCGACAACGTGATCGACATCAACTACTACGCGGTGGAGAAGGCGCGCAATTCGAACCTGCGCCACCGTCCGGTGGGCATGGGCATCATGGGCTTCCAGGATTGCCTGCACGTGCTGCGTACGCCGTACGCCAGCGACGCCGCCGTGAAGTTTGCCGATACGTCGATGGAAGCGGTCTGCTACTACGCCTACCAGGCGTCGACCGAGCTGGCTGAAGAGCGCGGCCGCTACAGCACGTACGAGGGTTCGCTGTGGGATCGCGGCATCCTGCCGCAGGATTCGCTGAAGCTGCTGGCCGAAGAACGCGGCGGCTACCTGGACGTGGACCTGTCGTCGACGATGGACTGGGACAGCCTGCGCGCCCGCATCAAGCAGCACGGCATGCGCAACTCGAACTGCATCGCGATCGCCCCGACCGCGACCATTTCGAACATCATCGGCGTCTCTGCCTGCATCGAGCCGACGTTCCAGAACCTGTACGTGAAGTCGAACCTGTCGGGCGAATTCACGGTGGTGAACGACTTCCTGGTGCGCGACCTGAAGGCGCGCGGCCTGTGGGACGAAGTGATGGTGGCCGACCTGAAGTACTTCGACGGCTCGCTGGCCCGCATCGACCGCATTCCGCAAGACCTGCGCGACATCTACGCCACGGCGTTCGAAGTGGAACCGACCTGGCTGGTAGAGGCCGCAAGCCGCCGCCAGAAGTGGATCGACCAGGCCCAGTCGCTGAACATCTACATGGCCGGCGCGTCGGGCAAGAAGCTGGACGACACCTACAAGCTGGCCTGGCTGCGCGGCCTGAAGACCACGTACTACCTGCGCACGATCGCCGCCACGCACGTGGAGAAGTCCACCGTGACGCGCGGTTCGCTGAACGCGGTGTCGTCGGGCGCCGACGGCCAGTCGGGTATCGACGCGGCCGCCGCATCGGCCCCGGCCATGCCGGAAGCCGAAGGCGCGGTCTGCACGATGCGTCCGGGCGACCCCGGCTTCGACGAGTGCGAAGCCTGCCAGTAGGCAACACCTGAAAGTACCCTCGGTCTGCTCCCCTCTTCCGCCTGGCGGGAGAGGGGCCGGGGGAGAGGGCCAGGCGCATCGATAGCCGATTTGCCTAAGCTGACCACAGCCGCCCCTGATCGAATCACCGGAGAACACAACATGCTGAGCTGGGACGACGACGTTCAAGCCACGCCGCAAGCTGCCCCGCAGCCTGCCCTGCAACCCGCCGCACCGGCTGCCACGGTCGACCAGCAAGGCGTCCTGCCGCCTGCTGCAACCGCCCCGTCGGGCATCCTCGGCAACAATCCGAACGCCGCCGCCGCCCAGAGCACGCGCCGCGTGAACGCCGCCGACAAGCGCGTGATCAACGGTGCCACCGACGTGAACCAGCTGGTGCCGTTCAAGTACAAGTGGGCGTGGGAAAAGTACCTGGCCGGCTGCGCCAACCACTGGATGCCGCAGGAAATCAACATGTCGCGCGACATCGCCCTGTGGAAGGACCCGAACGGCCTGACCGAGGACGAGCGCCGCATCATCAAGCGCAACCTGGGCTTCTTCGTGACGGCCGACTCGCTGGCCGCCAACAACATCGTGCTGGGCACCTACCGCCAGATCACCGCGCCGGAATGCCGCCAGTACCTGCTGCGCCAGGCCTTCGAGGAGGCCATCCACACGCACGCGTACCAGTACATCGTGGAGTCGCTGGGCCTGAACGAGGCCGAGATCTTCAACGCGTACCATGAAGTGCAGTCGATCCGCGACAAGGATGAGTTCCTGATCCCGTTCATCGACACGCTGACCGATCCGTCGTTCAAGACCGGCACGCCGGAGAACGACCAGAAGCTGCTGAAGAGCCTGATCGTGTTCGCCTGCATCATGGAAGGCCTGTTCTTCTACGTGGGCTTCACGCAGATCCTGGCGATGGGCCGCCAGAACAAGATGACCGGCGCCGCCGAGCAGTACCAGTACATCCTGCGCGACGAGTCGCTGCACTGCAATTTCGGCATCGACCTGATCAACCAGATCAAGCTCGAGAACCCGCACCTGTGGACGGCCGAGTTCAAGGCCGAGATCATCGAGCTGTTCAAGAAGGCCGTGGACCTGGAGTACCGCTACGCCGAGGACACCATGCCGCGCGGCGTGCTGGGCCTGAACGCCCCGATGTTCAAGGGCTACCTGCGCTACATCTGCAACCGCCGTTGCCAGCAGATCGGCCTGGACCAGCTGTTCCCGAACGAGGAAAACCCGTTCCCGTGGATGAGCGAGATGATCGATCTGAAGAAGGAACGCAACTTCTTCGAAACGCGCGTGATCGAGTACCAGACCGGCGGCGCGCTGTCGTGGGACTGATTTGAAGCGTCGTTGTAACGTCTAAAGGGTCGGCTGCGGCATCGGTATTACACGCAATCAACAACAAGCAGCCGGGACGGGTGTGACGGACATCGGGTGAAAGCCCGGTGTCCGTTTTTTCTTTGCGGACGCACGGTTTTTGCAGGTGTGAGGGCGACAGGCTATAAAACTGTGTAATCGCACGGTTTCTGGTGCTGTCGGCGGTTTGCATGCGAAAACACTGCGATCGACTAGTTTTCGGCTTGTCCGCGTGCTATGTTTCGGAAAACTCGTCAATCGCACAGTCTGACAGCCGCCCCTATGCAATACACCATCCAGCAGGCCTCCGAGATCGGGGGCGTCATCCGCGCCGCCCGCAAGGCCGCCGACATGCGGCAGGACGACGCTGCGGGCAGTGTCGGGGTCAGCGAATCGTTCATGGTCAAGGCCGAGCGTGGCGCGGAAACCGTCCAGTGGGGCAAGCTGTTCCAGATCCTCGAAGGGATGGGCGTGCGCGTGATCGTCGATATTCCGAACACGGATTTGGCTGCGCTGACCGAGCAACTGGCCCGCGCGGAGCGCAGAGCGCAAGCACGCAAACGGCGCGCCGCAGGTAGCCCGGAGGCGTCCGCAAAGGGCCGATCTGGTGAAGGGGGAAAGGTAGATGAGTGACCGCCAATTGCTGGCGTCGATCGACGGAAGCGTTGTCGGCACGCTGGGCGAGGATCGCAATCTCTGGGCCTTTCAGTATGCGAGCCAATGGCTCGCCGATCCGTCGGCATTTGCGCTGAGCCCGCATCTGCCATTGCAAGCCGGGCCGCAGGCCGATGGCGCCACCGAGCGTGCGGTGCAGTGGTACTTCGACAACTTGCTGCCGGAGGAAGGCGTGCGTGCGCTACTGGCCCGCGATGCGGGGCTGCGCGACATCCACGATGCTTTCGCCCTGCTCGAGTACTACGGGCGGGAATCCGCAGGCTCGCTCACGCTGCGCAGACCTGACGACACGCCGCCTGCCGACGAGGCAATGCGACGGCTGACCGACGCGGAACTCGACGCACGGATCCGCGACTTGCCAGCCGTGCCGCTGACGCACGACGCGCCGAAGAAGATGTCGTTGGCCGGCGCGCAGCACAAGCTGGCCGTGGTGCTGCGCGATGGCGAACTCTACGAGCCGGGCGGGCAGGCCGTCTCCACGCACATCCTCAAGCCCGAACATCCGCAAGCCGGCAGCTATCCGTGCTCGGTCATCAACGAATGGTTCATCATGCGCCTGGCCGGCCGCGTGGGGCTGGACGTACCCGAAGTCGAGCGCCGCTATGTGCCGGCCCCGGTCTACCTGATCCAGCGTTTCGATCGGGAAATGCGCAATGGCGTGGCCAGGCGGCTGCATGCCATCGACGGCTGCCAGTTGCTCAACCTGGCGCCCACCATGAAGTATTCGGCATGGTCGCTGGGCTCGCTGCTGGGTCTGGCGAACGCATGCCGCGCACGGGCTGTCGCAAGGCTGCGGATCTATCGCTGGCTGCTGTTCTGCATCCTGGTGGGCAACGGCGATTCGCATCTCAAGAACCTGAGCTTCCTGCTCGATCGCGACGGCATTTCGCTGGCACCGCACTACGACCTGCTTTGCGAAAGCGTCTACGAAACCCGCGCGTACAGTCCGCGGGAGCGCTGGCCTGATCTCGTCGAATTTACAAGCCCGATTGCCGGCGTGCAGCGCTATGCGGCATTTACCCGCACGTTGCTGCTGGAGGCAGGGCAATCGCTGGGACTGGCGCCCGCCACCGCGGCGCGGCAACTCGACGACATGCTGCGTCAAATTCCCGTGCAGGCCGACGGGCTGATTGCCGAGACCATCGCGGAGAACGAGCAGCTGAGTGTGGCCCGCCCCGAACTGCGCGCCACGCTGGCCGGCGAAATGCAGCTGCTGCGCGCCATCCGGCATGTGGTGATCGGCGAAACCGTGTCGCGCCTCGGGGCCTGAACAAGCCTGACGAGGCCTGAACAAGCCTGAACAAGCCTGAGCGGGCCGGAACCAGGGCGCCCGGTTTGCCGTCGGCTCAGTCCGCTGTCGCCCCCGAGCGCTTCACCACTGACGACCACTTCCGGATCTCGCTGTCGACGAACCTGCCGGTGTCGGCGGGCGTCATCGGCATCGGTTCCGACCCGCGATCGGTGATGAACTTGTGCAGTTCGGGCGACTGCAGCGCCTTGACCGTTTCCGCATTGAGCTGGGTGACGATGGCCGGCGGCGTGCCGGCCGGAGCCAGCATCACGGCCCAGCCCAGCGCCTCGAAGCCGGGCACGCCTTCCTCGCGCACGGTATGCACCGCGGGCAGTTGCGGCACGCGCTTTGCCGTGGTTACGGCCAGCGGCACGGCCTTGCTGGTCTGGATCAACGGCATGGCGGCGGTGACCGAATCCACCATCAGCGGAATCTGGTTGCCGAGGAAGTCCGCCTGCGCCGGGCCGCTGCCCTTGTAGGGAATGTGGACGATGAAGATGCCGGTCTGCGCCTTGAGCATCTCGGCCGACAGGTGCTGCGTGCCGCCGATGCCGGCGCTGGCGTAGCTGTACTTGCCCGGTGCGGCCTTGGCCTTGGCGATCAGGTCATGCAGCGACGTGAAGCCCGATTGCGGCGTGGCCAGGAACACCAGCGGCACCGAGAACACGCCCGAGACCGGCGCGAAATCCTGGCGCGGATCGTAGTTCAGCTTCTTGTAGAGCGTCTGGTTGATCGCCATCGCGCTGCCGGCCATGACCAGCGTGTAGCCGTCGGCCGGGGCCTTGGCGGCCACCTCCATGCCGATGTTGCCGCCCGCGCCGGCCCGGTTCTCCACGATCACCGACTGCCCAAGCTGGCGGCCAAGCTTCTCGGCCAGCGCGCGCGCGAAGATGTCGGTGGCTTGTCCGGGCGGGAAGGGCACGATCAGCTTGATGGGGCGTTCGGGCCAGGCGGCCTGGGCGGTGCCGGCGGCGGCCAGCAGCAGGGCGGCCAGCGCGCGGCTGGCGTGGGGGCGCAACGACTTCAAGGGGTTCTCCTCAACGGTGGGTACATTGGCGACGTCCGTGGCGTCTCGCGTGTCTTGTTATGTATGGTTTGCAGGACATTCTACGCCTGCGCGCTTTTCAGAATCGGCTCAAAGACGTTCGGACTTTGCGTGTCTACGATCAACGGCAGTCAACACCCAAGGAGAGTGTCTCGATGCAAGCCGTTGTTCTGCACCACCTGGGCGAAGCGCCGCGCTTCGGCACCTTTCATGATCCCGAGCCACGGGAGGGCGAGATTCTCGTCCGGATGACGGCGGCCGTGATCCGGCCAGCCGACCTCGCCATCGCGCGCGGCCGGCATCCGTGCATGCCGCTGCAACTGCCGTACGTGTGCGGGCGCGATGGCGTGGGATATCTGGCCGACGGCCAGTCCGTCTACTTTCGTGCCAGCCGCAGCCCGTACGGCGCCATGGCCGAGTTCGTACCGGCGGAATGGGTGGTGCCGATACCAGAGGGCGTGGATCCGGCGATGGCCGCCGCGCTGGTCGGCCCCGCGTTGACCGCGTGGCTGCCGTTGTCGGTGCGGGCGGACCTGATGCCCGGCGAGACCGTGATGGTGCTGGGCGCATCGGGCGTGGTGGGACGGCTGGCCGTGCAGGCGGCACGGCTCCAGGGCGCGGGCCGGGTCATCGCGGCCGGGCATCGCGTCGACCTGCTGACGCTGCTCGGTGCCGATGCGCTGATCGACCTCGGGCAGCCGCCCAGCGTGCTGCGGCACGCCTTTGCCACCTATGCGGCCGACGGCATCGACGTGGTGCTGGACTTCGTCTGGGGCGAGACGCTGGAGCTGCTGCTGTCGGCGCTGGTGCAGTCCGACAGCCCGCCGATGGCGGCGGCCGATCGTGGCGTGCGCGTGGTATCGGCGGTCGACCGGCGCGCGGGCAGCGTGATGATGGCACCCACCGCGGTGCGTGACTCGCGGGTGGTGCTGATGGGCTGCGGGCCCGCCAACCATCCACCCGCGGAGGATCTCATCCTGCTGGTGCGGGAAATCCTGGCCTGCATGCGGGATGGCGACCTGGCGCTCGAAATCGAACCGGTGCCGATGGACCAGGTGGCGGTTGCCTGGCAACGCGCGGCAGAAACCGAGCGCCGCGTGGTGCTGACGTGCGCATGACGCGGCCGCCGCCCAGGTTGCCCCGGTGCCGGGCTGGCCCTCAGGACTGTGAGGGCCCTCGGGGGGATCTAGGCCCCTGGGACTCTAAGGCCGCGCCAGGACGGTGCTCAGGCGGCCTTGCGTTCGAGCGGGGCGGCAGCCGTGACCGGCGTGCCGTCGGCCTTGCGTTCGCCGCCCAGCGCTTCGGTCAGGTCGGCCATCAGGCCGGCCAGTTCGCCAGCCATCAGCGCGAAGTCGGCGTCGAAGCGTTCGTTTTCGTCGTGGAGCGTGGCGTCGGCCTGTTCCTTGATCACGTCGAGCGGGTTCACGCGCTTGACCGCCAGGGCATCGGTCAGCACGAACGACACACGGTCGTTCCAGGTCATGGCCAGGCGGGTGCAGCGCTTGCCGGCGGCAATGTGGCGGCGCAGGTCCTCGGGGTCGAGCGGATGGCGCACGTAGCGCACCGTGGCCTTGCTCTCGCTGCTCGACTGCAGCTCGATTTCCTGGTCGACGGTAAAGCCTGCCGGGGCGGTGTCGGTGGCCAGCCATTCGGTCATGGCCGCAACGGGCGACAGGTTGACCTGCAGGCCCACCACGGGCAGCGGATCGATGGCCTTGAACAGCATGCCGCGCACTTCATCGGCCTTGGCGGTGCCGGCGGCGTCGATGGCCAGCCAGCCATTGACCGGATCGATCCAGACGCGCGTGTCGCGGCGGATGCTGAATGCGCGCGGCAGCAGTTCCTCGGTGATCTGCTCCTTCAGCTCCTTGAGCTGCTTGCGGCCCGGCTTGAAACCTTGCTGCTCTTCAAGTTCGGCCGCACGAGCCTTGGTGACCTGGTTGACCACGGTGGCGGGCAGCAGCTTTTTTTCGGTGCGCAGCACCAGCAGCATCTGCTTGTTGACGCAGTGCACCAGCTGGTCGTTGTCACGCGGCGATGCCCAGCCCTGGGTCTGCATTTCCAGGCTGGTACCCGGGTAGAACGCGTGCTTGGCCAGGCAGGCCTCGACGTCTTCGGCGGAAAGCGTCCACGGGGCGGAGAAACGATGAATCTGGAGATTCTTGAACCACATGAGAATTCGGCCTCGCGTACGGGTTGGAAAAAAGCAAGGGACGAATTCTAACGGGTAGACGGCGGGACGAATGTAAGAAAAAAAGCGTCCGGTGCGCGGAACATCGGGTTCCGCGCACCGGACGCCTGTGGTACCGCCAGATGCAGTCCGGCGCGTCGCCGGCGCATCGGGGGGTGTCAGATGTCGAGCTTTGAGATCTTCGTGCCTTCCAGGCTCAGGCCAGCCATCAGGCCCGCATTGGTCATGGCGAAACCGATGATTGGCTGCTGGGCCGTGTTGGTGTCGATCTGGCCGTTGGCACCGATCGTGGCCAGCGCTACCGTGGCGTCTGCGCCCACCTGCCAGCCGCTGCTGCGCACGAACTTGTCGTAGGCTTCCTGCGTCATGAACATCAGGACGAAAGCCTTGGACTGCGCGCCAATCTGCCAGCCGATGGAGCCCGAGATGGCCCGGTAGTAGCCACGGTTGGCGCCGCCAGAGCGGAGCACGCCGTCGCCATACTCGCCACCCACGACAAAGCCGGCGGACAGCAGCTTCGGGAAGATCAGGATGCCCTTGGCCTTGGCGCCCAGATCCCGCGCGCCATTGGCGGTGGCATACAACCGGTTCAGCGTATCGGTGGCGCCGGTATCGATCTCGCGGCGCTTGGAGGCGGCATCGCCAGAGTCTTTCGGACCGGTCACGCTACAACCTGTGAGCGTCAGTGCGCCCACTGAAAGGCCAGTGAGGCCGACAAGCCCAGCACTGCCGGCGGACAGGAAGGTTCGACGTTTCATTGTTTCCTCCAGGAGGGTTCTCATGTGTTGCAACCGCCTCTACAGCATAGGCGGGCAAGGCACATCCGCAAATGCGATTTTGTCTGACACGGGGGTGGAGGGGCTCTGACATGACATAGTCATACTTTCTTGCAATTCATCGGAACCAATTCCGGAACCAGCCCTCCGTGGGCTCAGTCTTTGATGCATGCATAAGACAATCGCCCCAGTTTCCATGTCCGCCGGCCACGCCGCTTCTCCACTTTCGCCACAGATTTCCGATCCGCATGGTGCGCCGCAGCGCCGCCAGCCACTTCGGTGGCGTGGCCTCGGCGCGATGACGGTGCCGTTGGCCAGCCTGCTGCTGGCCGCGTGCGCGTCACAGCCGGCGGTGGAGTCGGCCGAGACCAAGCAGGAAGTGGCGCAGATGAATTCGGGCTGGCAGGCCGAGCGCGCCAAATACATGGATTGTGTGCAGGATCGCGCTGGCGACGGCGCCAAGGGCAAGGGCACGTCGAAGGAAGTGGCCGCCGGCGCCATCGACGCGTGCAAGGACCAGCTCAAGGTCATGCACGATGCCTTCCAGTCCTATCTGTCGGCCCAGATGAGTTCGGCCCACGGCCAGAACAGCGCGCGCCAGGCGGCGGACCGCGTGACCACCGATACCCGTGAAAAGGCGCGTACCTACCTGACACGCTACGTCGAGGTGGAGCGCTACAAGGCGGGGCAGCGCTAAGTCGCTTGTCGGCTCACCTTTTGCCAGATTTGCCAATGCGGCGCCGCAACAGCGGCGCCGTTTTTCATGGCATGCCGATCACAGCATGGCCAGCGGCTGCGCATGACGTGGCGGCGGAAACAGCTTGTCCAGCTCGGCCAGTTGCGCCGGATCGAGGGTGAAATCCAGCGCGCCGATGTTCTCGCGCAGGCGTTCGCGCTGCCCGGTTTTCGGAATGGCGATGATGTCGTCGAACGTCAGCAGCCAGGCCAGCGCGGCCTGGGCAGGCGTCATGCCGTGGTCTTCGGCAAAGCGCTGCAAGCCCGGATTGCGTAGCAGCCGCGCCTGTTCGATAGGCGAGTAGGCCATGACCGGCACGTTGCGCGCCCGCAACCACGGCAGCAGATCGAATTCGATGCCGCGCCGGCTGAGGTTGTAGAGCAACTGGTTCACGGCCACGGCATCGCCACCCGGCACGTCCCACAATTCCTCCATGTCGGCCAGGTCAAGGTTGCTGACGCCGAAATGCCGGATCTTGCCGGCCTGCTGCAGCGCCTGGAACGCTTCGATGGTTTCCTCGAACGGCGCGTCGCCGCGCCAGTGCAGCAGGTAAAGATCCAGGCGATCGGTGCCAAGCCGGCGCAGACTGCGCTCGCAGGCGGCCACCGTGCCCTTGCGGCTGGCATTGTGCGGGTACACCTTGCTGACGAGAAAGGCCTCGTCGCGCCGGCCGGCAAGGGCCTCGCCGATCAGCGATTCCGACAGGCCTTCGCCATACATCTCGGCCGTGTCGATCAGGCGCAGGCCCATGTCCAGGCCCATCTGCAGCGTGGCGATTTCCCCGGCGCGGGTGTGGCGATGGTCGCCGATATTCCAGGTACCCATGCCCAGCGCGGGAACGCGCTCGCCGCCGGGCAGCGTGACTTGCTTCATGCGATGCCTCCGGTAATGCGGATTCAGTCCTCCACACTAGTGAACATCGCGAAGTGGCACAAGCACGCCGCCCGCAGGGCACTCTTAACCGGGCCGCAGCAATTGCCGCTGGCCTCGGCGATGCCCAGGGGGCGACGGGCCATGCTCAGCGGTGCTGGTGCCGGAACTCCTGGGTCTTGCCACCGTAGCCGTAGGCGGCTGCCCGGGCGTCGATGACATAGATATACGACACCGGGTTCACGTCGCCGATCACCTCCGACAGCGCGGCAAACGCCTGTTTCAGGTATTCGGCCTTTTCCGCCTTGGTGTTGGTCTCGTCGGTCACGCTGATGTCGAGCTGGAACGCGTTGCGGCCGTGGTCCAGCTCGGACAGCGCCGTGCCGCCGATGAACCACTGCTCGCGCGGAATGTACGTCACGGTGGTGGCAATCACGGGCGCTTCCTTGCCCAGCACGCGCTGGGTGAGTTCGCCAACGGTGGCAACGGCACGGCGGGTCAGTTCGGCATCGAATTGGCCTGCAATCTGCAGCGATACGTGGGGCATGACGGGCTCCTTCCTGGGTAGTGTTTTCACGGTGCGGCGCGTTGCAAAACGTGCTGCGGTGATGTCATGGTAGGTGCTGCCTTGATATCGGAAAAGCGGGAATATACGATGTCATCTATCGGCAATACCGAAATGACATCATGCGCGGATTCGAGACGGACCAGCTCAGGACTTTTGTGACGGTGGCGGAAAGCGGCAGCCTCTCGGCGGCCGCGCCGCGGTTGTTTCTTTCGCAATCGTCGGTCAGCGAGCAGTTGCGCAAGCTGGAGGAGCGGGCCGGCGTGCCGCTGCTCACGCGCGGCAAGAAAGGGGCCGCGCTGACCCCGGCCGGTGCGCGTTTGCTGGACTACGCGCGGCGCATCCTGTCGCTGAATGCGCTGGCGATGGCGGAACTGCGCGGGCAGTCGCTCGACGGCGAATTGCGGCTCGCGGTGACCGACTATTTCCGCCCCGGTGAGATCGCCGGCATGTTGCGGCGGCTGCGTGACCGCTACCCGCACCTGAAGCTGCATGTGACGGTGATGAAGAGCGCCGCCATCGAGGCGGCCGAAGCGCTCGACGCGTTCGATATCGGGCTCAGCATGCGGCTGATTGGCGCGCGCGGCGCCGACCGGGGGGCCGACAAGCAGCCCACCGGCACGGTATTGCGACGCGAGGCGTTGGCCTGGGTGGCGGCCCCGGAGATGGCCGAGGCGCCGGCGGGCACCTTGCCGCTGGTGCTGCTGCCAGACACCTGTTCGATGCACCAGTTCGTGGTGCAGTTGCTGATGCGGAAAAAGCGGGCGTTCGAGATCGCCCACTCGGCGTCGGGCGTGGCCGGCCTGCATCTGGCGCTGGCGGCCGGGCTCGGCGTGTCGTGTCTCAATGCGTCGGCCATCGGCCCCGGGGTGATGCCGCTCGACGCGGCAGCCGTGGGCGCGTGGAAGCTGCCGCCGTTGCCGTCGGCGGAGTTCTATCTATTAGGGGCGCGGCGTGGCGAGACGGCGTTCATCGGCCAGGCGCGGCAGGCGCTGGCCGAGCAGTTCGGCTGAGTCGGGCTGAGTGGGGCTGGTGTGTGGCTGGATCCTTGGATCGGGCCCGCCTCAGGTCTCGCTCCACTGCCGCAGCAGGTTGTGATAGCAGCCGATCAGGCTGCGGCGCGCGCGCTCGTCGGCGTTGGTCTGGTTCAGCGTCTGGATGGCGTTGTCCATGTCGAACAGCAGCGTCCGCTGACCATCGTCGCGGATCAGGCTCTGGATCCAGAAGAAGCTGGCCAGCCGCGTGCCGCGCGTAATTGGCGTCACCTGGTGCAGGCTCGTGGCAGGGTAGATCACCATGTCGCCGGCCGCCAGCTTGACGCTGTGCACGCCGTACGTATCTTCCACCTGGAGTTCGCCGCCGTCGTAGCTGGCCGGGTCCGAGAGGAACAGCGTGGCGGAGATGTCGGTGCGCAGCTTGCGGCCGTTGTGGGGGTGAATGCGTACGCCGCCATCCACATGCGCGCCAAACGTCATGCCCTCGCCGTAGCGGTTGAACATCGGCGGATAGACGATGTTCGGCAGCGCCGCACTAATAAATAGAGGGTGGCGTTCCAGCGCCGCCAGGATCAGGTGCTGGCACTGGGCCGCCACCTCCGAGCGTTCGTCGATCTGCTGGTTGAATTTCACCGGCGCGCCCGAATAGCCGGCCGACACGCGGCCATCCACCCAGGCGTCGCCGGCGTGTTCGAGCTGCTGCACGACGACGGCCAGCTGCTCGGTATTAAGAACCTTCGGAATGCGAACCAGCATGCGCTTCAATCCGGATAGAGGGGCAGGGGGGCTCGACTGAGGCAACTGAAGCGCCGGGGAGCGCCGGGGAGCGCGCCGACCGGCCCCCGGCCGCCCGCCACGCCTACATGCGATACGTGAAAGACAGCATGGCGGTGCGGCCCGTGCCCGGCACCGAGCGCCCGCCATCTGACTGGATCAGCGCATCGTAATACTTCTTGTCGAAGATGTTGAACAGATTCAGGCGCACGTCGTATTTCGGCTGGTGGTAGGCGATCATGCCGTCCCAGCGCACGAAGCCGCCCACCTGCACGGTGTTGGTGTTGTTGGCGTAGCGCTCCGACATATAGAAGGCGCCGCCGCCGATCTCCCAACTGGGCAGGATGGCGTAGCTGGTCCATGCCGTGGCCGTGTGCTTCGGCGTGTTGGTGGGCACCTTGCCCTGGGTGCCGGCCGCGACGCCGTTCTTGATCTCACCGTCCAGATACGTGTAGCCGGCAAACACCTGCCACTTCGGTGTGATGCGCCCGGTCACGCCGGCGCGGAAGCCATCCACCTGGATCTTGCCGGTCAGCGCGTAGGTGGTGGCGTCCACCTGGCTGCGCGCGTTGTCCTTGGTAATGCGGAAGATGGCCGACGTGACCGACAGGTTGCCGCTCAGCAAGTCCCACTTGCCGCCGGCCTCATACGCCTTGTTCTTCTCCGGATCGAGCGACTGCTGGCCCACCGTGCCCACCAGCTGTTCCAGCGACGGATTGAACGAGGTGCCGTATGACACGTAGTAAGACTGCTGCTCGGTCGGCTGCCAGATTCCGCCCAGCCGCACGCTCGTGAAATTGACGGTCTGCTCGGCATTGGCCAGCGCGGTGTTGCCCGCCGTGTTGCCCGAGTTGATCGAGTTGCTGATGCTGGCGATGTACCGGTCATAGCGCACGCCGGCCACGGCCTTCCACTGCTTGGTGAACTCGATCGAGTCGTTGGCGTACACGGCCACGGTGTTGGCGGAGCCGCCCTGCAGGTTGCCGGTGCGCGTGGGCACGCTGCCGGGGGAATCCTGGTAGACCGGATCGACCACCGGCGTGCAGGCCACGAACCCCGAGGTGCCCGTGGCCGGGTTCAGCGGCGTGCTGCCGCAACTGCCGTTGCGGTAGTAGTTCTGGTTGTTGTAGCCGTCGTGCCCCAGTTCCAGGCCGGTCAGCAGCGTGTGGCGTACCGGGCCGGTGTCGAACTTCGCGGTCAGCTCGGTCTGGTTGAAGATCGAGTAGTCGCGGATGTTGCGGTCATGGCTCTGCTGCCGCACGAACAGCTGGGACAGCGGCAGGTTGCTGGCCGTCAGCGCGGTAAAGGCGCCCGCCGCGTTGATCGTGCCCACGGCGTTCGGTGCCGTCTCGCGCGCGTTGGTCTCCACATAGTTGAAGGCCGTGTAGTTGCGCAGGCGCAGGTTCGGCGAGAACTTGTGATCCACACCACCCGAGAGCGACACGATGTTCTGGCGCGTGCGGTCATTGTTGAAGCCGTAGTAGGTGTTGCGATCCACCTTGACCGGGTGGCCATTGATGGCGGGCAGCCCGTAGTCGGGCATGTCCTCGTTGTGCTGCAGCAATGCCGACAGCGTGATCTCCGTCGACGTGCCGATGCCATAGCGCCACGACGGCGCGATGCCGAAATCCTGCACGGTCATCTCGTCGCGCGTGCTCGGCTTGCCATCCTGAGCCATGGCCGAAATACGAAACGCCGAGGTCTCGCCGGTAGGTGTGTTCACGTCCGCGGTGGCGCGCACCAGGCCGTTGGTGGTGACGGAGCCGGACACTTCCGTGGCGGCCTGCAGCTGCGGCTTCTTGGTGACCTGGTTGATCACGCCGCCCGTGGAGCCGCGGCCGAACAGCATCGACGACGGGCCCATCAGCACCTCCACCTGGTCCAGCGCAAAGGTGTCCCGGTAGTACTGGCCCCGGTCGCGAAAGCCATCCAGGTAGATGTCGGTGCGCGCGGAGAAGCCGTTCAGGTTGATGTTGTTGCCGATCTGGCCACCCTCGGCGCCGCCGATGGTGATGCCAGGCACGTTGCGCAGCGCATCGGCCAGCGAGCTGACGCCTTGCGATTCCATCAGCGCGCGATTCACGATCGTCACCGATTGCGGCACGTCGCGCAGGTCGGCCGGCAGCTTCGACAACTGGCTGCCCGTGGGGTTGAAGTCGTCGCGTGCGGCAGACCCCTTGACGGTGACTTCGCGCAGCGTTTGCGGCGTCTCCGCCGAGGTGGCTGCGGTTGCGGCGCGCGGTTGCGGGGTGGATTGAGTGGTTTGCTGCGCGAAGGCGGCAGGCGCAGCGAACAGGGCTACCAGCGCGGTGGCCACGGGGGTGCGACGAAGCATTGTCAGTTCCAGTTCGCCCCGTACCACCGGGCCCTTGGCCGGCTTGCCAACCGGGGCATATAAGTCGGGCGAACGGGAATATAAATACGAACTATTCGCGTTGCAATTTCGCGTGGTGGAGCGGCCACAGACAGGATGTAGCGCGGTCGATTGTTTCAAGGACCACACATCCGGCCGGCTTCATGCCACGGAAGGCGCCGTCAGATGTCCTTTGCATCGCTTTTGATCCAATGAGGACACAAACGACCAGGCCCGCATTGCGCGGGCCCTTGCAGACATACGATCACCCGGACGGGTGATCTCATCCAAAATATTTCTGGCAGCGGCTTAGTCGGCCGTCATGTTGGCGTTCTTGGCGATGCGGCCCAGACGCTCGCGTTCGGTCTTGATGAACGTGACGAAGCTCTCCACCGAACCGCCGGCGGGCTCGATGCCGTTCTGGATCAGGCGTTCGCGAATCTCCGGGTTCTGCATGCCGGCCGCAAGCTCGGCATTGAGTTTCTTGATGATCGCGGGGTCGGTGCCCTTGGGCGCGAAAATGCCGGCCCAATGGCCGATACGCACCTCTGGCAGGCCCTGCTCGGCCGTGGTGGGAATGTTGGGTGCGGCGGGCATGTGCTTGTCCCACGTCGCGCCCAGCGCCTTCAGCTTGCCGGCCTTGATCTGCGGCAGCACCACGATCGATGCCTCTGACGTGGCGGCCACCTGTCCGCCGATCACCGCCGTGATGCTCTCCGATCCGCTCTTGTACGGCACCACGGTCAGCGATGCGCCTTTCTCCTTGAGCATCTCTTCAACGAAATGCGGCGTGCTGCCGCTGCCCGCAGTGGCGAACGGCACGCCGCCCTGTTTCTTCGAGTACTCGATGAGCTCCTTGACGTTGTTCACCGGCAGCGACGGCGAGGCCACGATCACCGACGGGCTCACCGCGATCAGGCCCACCGGTACCAGGTCGTCTGGCTGGTAGGGCATCTTCGTGCGGATCAGGCTGTTGGTCACGGTGCCGACCGCGCCCACCAGGAAGGTGTAGCCATCGGGCTTGCTCTTGGCCACATAGTCGGCGCCCACGATGCCGCCGGCACCGGGGCGGTTCTCGATGACCACCGGCTGCCCGATGCGCTTGCTGACGGCATCGGCGCCGGCGCGCGCAACGAGGTCGTTGGCGCCGCCGGCCGTGAACGGTACGACGAACTTGATGACGTGGTTGGGCCACGCGTCGGCGGCGAAGGCCGGGGCCGCGATCAGCGCGGTGGTGGCGAGTGCGATGGCCAGCGAGCGGGCGCGAAGTGGGGTGCGCATGCTGTGTCTCCGGTAGTTGTTGTGAAGGGATCGGGAATCCGATCTTACCGAAGGTAGCTGTCAGTTTGCTGAAGGGCGCCAGCCAGCGGCCGGCGGGGCAGGCGCCCAGGGTTGCCGCCCCCTTCCCGTGTGCGGAAAGGGGAGCGCGACGTCACTGCTGGCGCACCCAGGTCTGCGTCCGGCCGATCAGGCTGATGCCGATGAAGCCGCGCACGTTGAGTTTCTTGCCGTCGTCGGCCATCGACATCTTGCACTTGTAGAGCTTGCCGGTCTCGGGGTCGAGGATCTCGCCGCCGCTCCATTCGTTGTCGGCCGTCTTGCGCAGGCCGGTGAGCAGCGTCATTCCGATGATGGGCTGGTCCTTGCGGGCGTCGGTGCACTTGTCGCAGACCTTGGGCGGGCCTTCGGTCGGCACCAGGCTCTTCACGAGCTTGCCGCTGTACACGCCATCTTTCTCGGTGATCTCGATCACGCCGCGCGGCTTGCCGGTGCTGTCGTCGATCGTGTGCCAGGTGCCGGACGGCGTGGCTTGCGCCAGCGCGACGGTGCTGGCGGCGAGTGCCACGGCGAAGGTGGCGGCAAGGGTGGTGGCGCGAAGCAGGGCGCGAGGGTGGGTCATGCGCATCAAAGTCTCTCCAGGTCAGTGTCGCGTCTGGCGGATTCACCAGACGGCGGCGTGGACGCATGCCGGGTACGGCGGCAGGAACATTCTGCAATCGTGCATGCAAGACCTGCAGGATAGCCGCGCCGGGTCCGGTTCGTTGCGGTGGCTTCCCGAAGTCATTCCGCCCGTCGGTCAGCCGTGGTGCCACGCGACGCCAATCTACTGGCGCGCGTCGCGCACCGCAATCTCCCGCATGCCGATTCGAACGCGCGATGGCGCGTCGTCACGGCCAGGCAAATCGCCCGCCCGGCGGCATCCAGCCTCGGTCTCGTTCCCCAGTGCGGGCGCACGGAAGCCCTACCCGAGACATTCCTCTAGCAGATCGACGAACGATGCGAAGCCGTCGGCCAGGTGCGTACGCGGGGTGTCGAGGCGGTGAGCGCGACCGCGTGAGAGCGGCGAGGCATCGGTGAGAACCCGAATGCGCGCATCGCGTCGTGCCGTGATGCACAAGCCAGGACCGTGCCGTGACGTTGGCGCGCGCGGATGTCGGCAAGCGGCGGTCATGGCGGCGCAAGACCGCGACGCGTGACGACGCACGACCACGCACGACGATGCGAGACCGCGCGCAACGGCTTCGCGCGACTCGGCTCAGACCCATGTCGATGTGTGAACCAGACCGCGAACGACATCCGGACACCGACGCGCGCACGCATCGACGACCAAACCGTTGCGTTGGCGCATCACTCTTTCGTCGTACTCGCGCAACTGTCTGATCGACGCACGTCGCGTGTGTGAACACGAGCATGGCGCGCGTCGTGCAAGGGCATGATCGCCACCGTCGCGCACGCGGTGCCGAGGCATCGATGCATCGTCGACAACGTCTGACTCAGACCGTGACAGCGCGTGCGCCGATGGTGTCGTCGCAACCTCGCGTGCGTCCCGCAAAGCCAATATTCATGCGGCTCTTCGGTCGTTCGTCAGTCACGCAAAGGCACGGCATGACGCGTGGTTCGCGCGGGTGAAAGTTGTCGGTGGTGGCAGCGTTGGCAGTGCGTGAATCGATCGCGTGCCGATGGTGGCGACGCATCGACGCGCGATCGAAAACACGTGCGCGATGGAACTTCATTCGACCCGCGGACGTCAGCAAAGATGTGTGTGTCGATGGTGTCGAGATCGTAGTGCGCGCGTGAAGTAGATCGATTCGTTCTTGCGCGCAAGTTTTTTTGCACTTTTTTCTTAACATCATCGAACAAACGAATTATGATTCGCCTTGACAAGAGTCTCACTTCATTGCATCGATGCGAATCGACGTTGAGCGCGTCGCAAGAAGCAAGCAGAAGCAAGATGACGCGATGCTTCGATGCAGATGAATACGGGTAGCCGAGGAGCACCAGAACTTTGACGCAGACCGGGCCGATCAGGCTTCTTACAACGCGTGCAGTCTCCTGTAGCCCAGTGACGGGATGGGCGAGCTACCCCCGTATGATTGCCGTCTGCAGCGCGCGAGGCCATGCCCGTGCTGCAGGCCTGCTGTCCGATATCTCCTCTTTTCTGGCTGCGCGCCGACCTGACGGACGGCGCGGGCCAATCGAATATTCCAGGGCACGGCTTGCCCCGGAGGTCCGCCTGGACGCTGGCTTGTCAGCCAGCGCGCGGATCTCGTGCCGCCGTGAACGCACCGCGCTGCGCGACATGGGTCGCGGCGGTTTCCCTGCCACCGAATTCATTAGCGTGCGGCCGAAGCCGTGTCGTGCGCCGATGAATCGCTCGCTCGATTGGGGCATGCGTCAGACGCGCCTCGGATCGGTCGGGTCGCTCCATTAGGTCATTCGATATTTCACGCTAGTGAAGGAGTTATCCATGGCAACTGCTGCAAAGAAAAAGCCGGCGGCTAAGAAAGCCGCCAAGCCGGCCGCCAAGAAGGCCGCTGTGAAGAAGGTCGCCGCCAAGAAGGCCGCTCCGGCCGCCAAGAAGGCTGCTGCCAAGAAGGTCGCTACGAAGAAGGTAGCAACCAAGAAGGTCGCCGCCAAGAAGGCAGCGCCGGCCGCCAAGAAGGCAGCTGTGAAGAAGGTCGCCGCCAAGAAGGTAGCAACCAAGAAGGTTGCCGCCAAGAAGGCAGCACCGGCCAAGAAGGCTGCAGTGAAGAAGGTTGCCGCCAAGAAGGTTGCAACCAAGAAGGTCGCCGCCAAGAAGGCAGCACCGGCCAAGAAGGCCGCAGTGAAGAAGGTTG
>Ga0102594_1000156_pt1 | contig 103136 bp, 93 predicted proteins | sample AraplaCol_mLB_r2_2_FD_76863 | JGI IMG/M metagenome (GOLD analysis project Ga0102594, IMG submission 76863) | Arabidopsis root microbial communities from North Carolina, USA - plate scrape MF_Col_mLB_r2 (SPADES assembly) (version 2) | ecosystem: Host-associated > Plants > Roots > Endosphere...
AGGGGCTTGCGCATGGCTTCGGCCAGATCGCGGGCCACGCGGTCGGTGGGGCCGCCGGCGGCGAAGGGCACGACGATGGTGATGGGCTTGCCATCGGGGAAGGCCTGGGCGTGGGCCGTGCCCAGGGCAGCGGCGGCCACGGCGGCCAGGACGAACAACTTCTTCTTCATGAAATCTCCAGAGGGGGAAAAGGGAATCAATGGGGCCGCCGCGCGGGCACGCGTGCCTCGAGGGGCTGCGGCTGGTAGTCGGGCCGCAGGTGGCAGCCGTTCTTGCCGTCGCCGTCGTAGCGCGCCTTGAGCGCATCGCAGCGCTGGGCCACCGTCTGTGGCGTGGGCTTGGCGCCGTTGTCGATCCAGGCCAGGAGCTGGTCGAACAGCGCCACGTATTCGGTGTCGCTCAGGTAGCTGTGTTCGTGCTCGCTGCTGAACACCTGCACGAGTTGATCGGCGGTGCCGGCGGCCTCGCGCTGCGCGCGGTACACGCCTTCCAGCTCGACGAATGCCGTCGGGTCGTCGATGGCATGCAGCGTGAGCGTGGGCAGGCGCGTGCGGCCGGTGGTGCGGCTGTCGGCCGCGAGCGCACCCTGCGCCTGCGGATCGGCGGCGTAGCGAAGCACCTGCGCATCCAGCGCCTGGCCGTTGGCCTGGCCGGGATAGAACACGCCCTCGTTGCCGAAGGGATTGCGGTCCCCCAGGCGCGCCTGCACCAGGTCCTCGAACAGCCAGGTGGCCCAGTTGAGGTGGCCCTGCAGCGATCGCTCGGGGATCTTCACCGCCCCCAGGATGGTTGCCATGCGCGCGTTCTGCTCGGCGCTGCGCTGCTCGCGCGGCAGGCCCAGGCCGGTGCATTCCTTCACGCGCGCGCTCAGCTGCTCGCGCGTGAGCTTTGCGTCCCTGGGCAGGCCCTGCCACAGCGGGTACTGCGCTTCGTCGGGGCGCGGATGGTTGCGGCACACGGCCTGGTAGACCACGCGCAGGTCGAGGCGGAACTCGTAGGCGCTGTTGCCGCCGCCCAGCACGCCGCTGGTGAGCATCACGCCGTCGTAGGGGCTGGGATGGCCGGGCGCGCCGGCATACAGCTCAGCCGCCTTGGCCGCGACGCCGCCGCCGTAGCTCTGCCCGTGCAGCAGCGTGCGGCGCGGCTGGCCGAAGTGCTGCACGAAGAGCTGGCGCAGGCGCTCGGTGTCCTCGGCGGACATGGTCACGCCGTAGCCGCCGCGCCGGTAGGTGGAGCCAGCCCACGCATGGCCGGCCTTCACCGTGATGGCCCAGCGCTTGAGGTCCTCCTCGCTGCGCTTGAGACTCGGAGCGCCGGTCTCGGGGCCGCCGTGGGCATGCATCACCAGCACGCCGGTCTGTCGTTGCCAATTCTGGGGAATGGCGATCCAGTAGAAAGCGCCCGCGCCGTCGGCGCCGGTGTAGCAGCGCGTGCCGGCCGGAACCTCCTTGGGGCAGGTGGCGGCCTGCGGGGCGCTCGCGCTGGCGGTCGCCGGGGCAGCGCTTTCACGCGCTGCGGCACTCCAGGGCAGCAGGGCCGCGGCGCCGAAGGCCGCCAGTACGCGAAGCGTCGCGAGGTTCATGTTGCTCATCATCAATGACGGACTCCGATTTCGAGGGCGGGTTGCGCGGCGTCGGTGGACACGAAGGCCAGCACGCCGCCGTTGAAGATCATCTGGCCCGGCCGTCCTGCATCGGCAAGCGCCATGCCCGGCACCGGCAGGTCGAAGCCCAGCGTGGAAGCTGCGCCGCCAAGGTTGAAGCTGGTGCCGGCGACGGTCGCGGCGCGATGGTCGCCACGGGCGCTGGCCATCGAGAAGCTGCCGTCGGCCGTGCCCGAGGCCAGGCTCATCTGCGGCGCCAGCAGGCGCATCCCGTTGTTGCTGCCGTCGCGCACCAGGTGCAGGTGCAGCGGGCTGCCGTTGACCATGCCCACCACCCACGAGCCGGAGAGCGTGCCACCGGTGGTGACGGCGGGACCGGTGGGTGCGGTGGCATAGACGTCGAAGGCCTTGTGCCCGCTGGCATAGCTGATGTAGCCCTTCTCCGTCTGCGTGCAGTTGGCGTCGTAGACCATCGCGCCGCCGGTGGCTGCGTCGCGGCAGTACTGGAAGGTACCGGCATTGCGCAGCCGGACCGCCGCCGACTGCGCGGCCGCAGCGCCCCCGGCCTGCTGGATGCCCAGCGCGTTCGCGATCACCGCCACCGGGTTGAACACGGTCGGCGTGCCCTCGTTGCTCCATGTGGTGCCGAAGGCCAGGAGCGGGGCAAAGGCGCCGCCCGAAGGCGCCGTGACGCCGCCGTGCAGCACACCGCCCGACGCCAGCGTGAACACCGCGCCGCCCTCGCTGCTCGCAAAGCTGCAGGCGCCCTGCGATACGAGCGTGCCGGTGCGCTGCGTGCCTGCGCTGCGCACGCTGCTCGCATCCACGGTGATGGTGTAGCCCATGGTGGCGGGGTCGATCTGCACGGTGAGTTCCTCGCCCAGCGTGTTGCCGCCCTTGTAGCTGGCGGAGGATGCCGGCAGGTTCGGGCAGGCCAGCGGGTCGCCCGTCTCGATCACGCAGCTGTAGTTCACCGCCGCGTCCATGCTGCCGCTGCCGCGGTACTTGGGCCACGCCGGGTACTGGCACAGCGGCCGCGTGCGGCCGTAGGTACCGGCCACCGCATCCACCGCCACGCCGGTGCCGGGGGCCAGGCCCTTCTCCACCCAGCCTTCCAGGGCCGCGAGCGAATCCCAGTTGGGAATGAACACGCCCGTGCCGTGGCCCATGCCGGGCACGGTGTAGAAGCGCACGTTGGCATCCACCGCTGCCTGGCCCACCGTGGCGATGAGGCGCTTGTAGTAGTCGATGGTGGAGTTGGGGCTGATCACCTCGTCGGCCAGGCCGTGCAGCAGGATCAGCTTCCCGCCCCCGCCGAAGAAGGGCGCGAGGTTGGCGTCCAGCGCATCGGTGATGGCCGATACGGTCTGCACGCGGCTGGTCCAGCTGCCGGGGCTGGCCGGGTCGAAGCTGAGCGTGTCGAAGCCCGCGTCGCGGGTGACGAAGTACTTCACCCACTGGTCGCCGGTGAGGTACATGTTGGCATCCGCCGAGGTCGCGGGGTTGCCCGGCACCGGGCGCGTGCCCAGGTCGCGGGTGGTGTAGGTGCCGGCCACCAGCGCACCTTCCAGCAGGTTGTAGCCGCCGGCCGCCTGCACGCCGTTGGCGAGCGGGTAGTTCAGTTGCAGCGGCGACTCGATCACGCGCACCGTGGCCAGCTGCGCGTCCGACAGGCAGGTGTTGCCGGAGTCGGCGCCACCCGGGCAGCGCAGGCTGCTCAGGATCTGCGCGTTGAGCAGGCGGCAGCTCTCCACGTTGCTGACGATGCCGTCCTTGACACCGTCCAGCCCGTCGCAGGCCGCCAGCGCCGCCTGCTGCACCTTCAGCGTCTTGGCCACGTTGAGCCAGCCGGCGCCACCGTTGGCATACAGCGCCCGCCCCAGCGCCACGTTCGACAGCCGCGTGCCGCTGTAGTTGAGGGCCGGCTCGTTGGCGATCACGCCGTCGTAGTCCGTGGGCCAGCGCTGGATGTAGGCCAGCGCATCGCGACCGCCGGTGGAGGTGCCGAGGAACCAGGCATGCGCCGGCTTCTCGCCGTAGAAGGCCTGCACCAGCTTCTGCGCCACGTCGCGCGTCTTCTTCATCGCCTGGCCGCCGTAGTTGGCCAGGGCCTCGTCGTTGGCGGCGAAGCGCCCGTCGGTGATGCTGGAGGACTGGTGCCCCGAGTCGCTGCCGTAGGTGGCGTAGCCCAGCGCCAGCGGCGCCGGCTTGCCGGCCGGGCCGAAGCGCAGGGGCTCGGTGCCGTCGATCAGGTTGCCGTTGAAGCCGCCGCCGCCGAAGTGGATGGTCTTGCGGTTCCAGCTCGCCGGCAGGTTGAGCGCGAAGTTGATCGCCGGCGAGCTTGCATCGACCGGCGCGATGGTGCCGCGCAGCTTGCAGTAGTCGCCGTGCAGGTTGCCGGCGTCGCCGGCCGCCACCGCGGTGGCCGAGGTGATGGTGGCGCCGCCGCTGGGCAGGCTGATGTCGCTGGCGGCAAAGCTCTTGCCGGCAAGCTCGGCGCAGCCGAGCTTGGCAGTAGCGGGCGGCTGTGCCGGATTGCCGTCGTCCGGATCGGCCGGCGTGCCGGGATCGTTGCTGCCGGCTGCCGGCGGGCTGGACGGCGCGGTCGTGCCGTCGCTGCCTCCGCCGCCGCAGGCGGACAGCAGGGCCAGCCAGCAGGCCAGGCCCAGCGCGGACGCGCTGCGCACGGCGGATCTGTGCAAGTTGGAATCGGGGGGCGCTTGGCGCATGGCTTGTCTTGTCTCCATGGGTTCTCGAAAACCGCGGCCGTGGTCGGCCATCGTGGGCGCCGAAGATAGGAGTGCAGGTGACTTTGGGTCAAATAAAATGATCGGGGCCTTCCGATACGAAAAAGATATGGAGACAAGCTGATGGACCTGCGCGCCCTGCGCTATTTCGCGGCCGTGGCCGAGACCGGGCACATGACCCGCGCGGCCGAGCGACTGGGCATCCAGCAGCCGCCGCTGTCGCAGCAGATCAAGACGCTGGAGCGCACGCTGGGCCTGCAACTGTTCAAGCGCCATCCGCGCGGCGTCACGCTCACAGAGGCCGGCCGCCTCTTCCTCGGCGAGGCGCGCCGCCTGCTCGACGATGCGGAGGCCATGCGCGCGCGCATGAAGCGCGTGGCAGAGGGCCAGGCCGGCGTGCTGCGGGTGGGCTTCACCAGCTCGGCGGCGGCGCACCGCTTCGTGCCCGACGCGCTGCGCGCCTTCCGCCAGGCCTACCCCGGCGTCGAGCTGCAACTGCGCGAGGCCAATGCCGCCGAGCTCACCGAGGCGCTGGCGGCCGGCCGCCTGCATGCCGCGTTGCTGCGCCGCCCGGTGGCCCGACCCGAGGGCCTGTGCTTCGACACCCTGCTGCACGAGCCCATGGTGGCGGCGGTGCCCATCGCGCGTGCCGAGGCCCTGCCGCCCAGCCGCCGCAAGCGCGCCCTGCCCCTGAAGCGCCTGTGCGAGGACCCGCTGATCCTGGTGCGCCGCCCCGGCGCGCCCGGCATGTACGCCGATCTGCTCGCGCTGTGCCATGCGCAGGGCCTGGCGCCGCGCATCGCGGCCGAGGTGGACCGCATGATGACCAACCTCAACCTGGTGGCGGCGGGCGTGGGCGCCTCGGTGGTGCCGGCCTCGATGGCCGGCGTGCACGCGCACGCGGTGGCCTACCTGCCGCTGGCCGGCTGCGATTCGCTCGACGCGCCGCTCACCCTCGCCAGCCGCGAGGGCGAGGACAGCCTGCCCGCACGACAGTTCCATGCGCTGCTGCACCGGCGCGCCAGCGCATGACCGGGACGCTTCGGCGCCAGTTCCTCGCGGCGGGCCTGGCGCTGCCCGCGCTCGCCGCCGCGCAGGTCGCAGCACCTGCCTGGCCGTCGCGGCCGGTCCGGCTCATCGTGGTCTATCCGGCCGGCGGCGTGTCGGACCTCATGGCGCGCGCGCTGGCCGATCCGCTTGCCGCCGCGCTCGGCACGCCCGTCGTGGTGGAGCACCGCCCCGGCGCCGGCGGCAGCCTGGGCATCGACCTGCTCGCGCGCAGCGCGGCCGACGGCTACACCCTCGCCTTCTCGGCCATCAGCCCGCTCACGCTGAACCCGCTGGTCGCACGCGCGGGCCAGGCCGACCGGCTGCATGCGGTGGAGCCGGTGGCCAGCGTGATGCACACGCCGGTGCTGGTGGCCGCCACCCCGGCCTTCGCCGGCAGCCGGTTCGACGACGTTCTGCAGCAGGCCCGTGCGCAGCCCGGCGGCCTGCGCTGGGCCAGCTCGGGCGTGGCTACCACCGGCCACCTGGTGCTGGCGCAGGTGCGCGCATTGGCCGGCGTGGAGATCACCCACGTGCCCTACCAGGGCGGCGGGCCGCAGCTCAACGATGCGCTGGGCGGGCAGTTCGAGATCCTGTCGACCAACGTGGCGGCGCAGCAGCTGCGCTACATCGCGCAGGGCCGCCTGCGCGCGCTGGCGGTGGGCGCGCCCGCGCGCCTGGCCTCGCTGCCGCGCGTGCCCACGCTGGCCGAGCTGGGCTTCGAGCCGGCCAACCGCGATTCGCTCTTCGGCATCTTCGCGCCGCCCGACACACCGCGGCGCATCGTGCGCCGGCTCAACATCGAGATCAATCGCGTGCTGGCCGGCGCCGCCATGCGCGAGCGCCTGCTGCAGTCCTACAACCTGCCGGCGCCCGGCAGCGTCGATGCCTTCGCCAACGAGATCGAGCTGGACCGCCAGCGCAACGCCGAGCTGGTGGCGCGCGACCCGCGCGCCTTCGACTGAGCGCGCCTCAGTCGACCGTGCTGATCACGTCGCCGAAGCCCGCCCACTGCGTGCCGGTGAACTTGGACAGCTGCGCCTGCTTGACCATGAAGTAGTCGGTGGGCGAGGTGTTCAGCGCCATGCCCGGCAGCAGCAGGGGCAGCTTGAGGTTCTTGATGCCGGTGGCCTGCTTCATGACGTTCTCGCGCGTGAGGTCGTTGCCGGCGCCCTTGAGCACATGCACCATGAGCTGCGCCGCGATGTAGGCGTAGAGGTTGGAGGCATCCTTCGGGTCGCCGTCCTTGTAGTAGCGGCCCATGAAGGCGCGCCACTCCAGCATCGCAGGGTCGTCCTTCCACTGCGGGTCGTTCGGGTCCTTGTAGTACTGGATGGTGAGCAGGCCCACCGACTTGTCCAGCCCGGCGGGCGTGAGCACCGAGCCCACCGAGGCGCCCACGTTGTTCACGATGTGCAGCGGCTTCCAGCCCGAGTCGTAGGCCTTGCGGATGGCCTGCGCCGCGAACTTGGGCGTGGTGATGTTGATGAAGGTGTCGGCGCCCGAGCCCTGCAGCGTGACGATCTGCGAATCCACCGTGGGGTCGGTGACTTCGTAGCTGGCCTCGGCCACGATGAGCTTGGCGCCCTGCGCGCCCAGGCCGTCCTTCACGCCCTTGAGCAGGTCCTTGCCGTAGTCGTCGTTCTGATAAAGGATCGCGACCTTCGCGTTGGGCTTGTTCTTCAGCAGGTACTTGGCATAGATCACGCCCTCGGCCTGGTAGCTGAGGTTGAAGCCGATGGTCCAGGGGAAGTTCTTCGGGTCGGCCCACTTGGTGGCGCCGGTGGCCAGGAACAGGTGCGGCACCTTCTTGGCGTTGACGTACTTGTGGATGGCCGAATTGCTGGGCGTACCCAGCGTCTGGAACAGCGCCAGCACCTCGTCCTGCTCGACCAGCTTGCGCACCTGCTCCACCGCCTTGGGCGGGCTGTAGCCGTCGTCCAGGCTGATCAGGTTGATCTTGCGGCCGTTGATGCCGCCCTGCTCGTTGACCATCTTGAAGTAGGCCTGCTGCAGCTTGCCGATGGTGCCGTAGGCCGAGGCCGGGCCGCTGTAGGGCATGGTCTGTCCGAGCTTGATCTCGGTGTCGCTCGCGCCGGGGCCGTATTTCTTCTGCTGTGCGCGCGCCGGCCAGGCCGAGAGCGCGAGCAGCGAGGCGCCAGCCACCAGGGTGGTGCGGCGGCCGGGGGATGCGGGAGAGGTGGGTCGCATGATGGTCACTCCTTCTTTGCGCGTTGCCAGTCAAGTCAACAAAGTGGACCGGCTTCGGGCCCGGTCCGGCCGAACGAAAAGCTCAGGTGCCGTGCGAGTTCGGGCGCACCTGCGGCGCCGCCACGCTGCGCACGGCCGCATGCGCCGCGGCGCGGCGTGCCCGCCAGCGCGCCACCAGCTGGCGCAGCCCGCCCGCCACGCCGAAGGGCAAGGCGTACATGAACACGATCAGGAACACGCCGTAGATGGCCCAGGGTGCAGCCTTGGACACCTGGTCGGCGATGTTGGGCACGAACTGGATGAACAGCGCCCCCCAGATCGCCCCCTGGATGGAGGCCAGCCCGCCCACCACCAGCCCCACCACGAAGGTGATGGACAGGAACACGCTGAATGAATCCGGCGCCACGAACTGGATCACCACCGCGCCCAGTGCGCCGGCGATGCCGGTGTACATCGCCGACACGCCGAAGGTCATCGACTTGACCAGGGCCGTGTTCACGCCCATGGCCTGCGCGGCCGTGGGCTGCTCGCGAATGGCCACCATGGCGCGGCCGATGCGCCCGCGCAGCAGGTTCCAGCCGAGCAGGAACAGCAGCAGCATCCAGCCCAGCACCACGAAGTAGAGCCACTGGTCCTGCGTGAGCCCGCTCCATTCGGGCGCCTCGGGCTTGAGGATGACGATGCCCTGCGCGCCGCCCGTCCAGTGCTCCAGGTGCTTGTACTTGAGGATCTGCGGCATCGCCACGCCCAGCGCGAAAGTGGCCAGCGCGAGGTAGAGGCCTTCGAGCCGCAGCGCCGGCAGCCCGAAGAGGAAGCCCGCCACCAGGCATACCGCGCCGGCCACCGGCACCGTGGCCCAGTAGGGCATGCCAGCCTTGTCCATGAGGATCGCCGCCGTGTAGGCGCCGATGGCGTAGAAGGCGCCGTGCCCCAGGGAGATCTGCCCGTTGTAGCCGGTGAGCATGTTCAGGCCGAGCAGCGCGATGGCATAGACCATCGCCAGCGTGAGCTGGAACACGCGGTAGTTCGACAGCAGGAAGGGCAGCGCGCAGGCCGCCACGATGAGCAGCACGAGGCCGATGCGGCGCAGGCGGGCGTTGTCGTCGTCGCTCATCATGGCGATCACACCCGCGACACGTGCGCCGTGCCGAAGAGACCCGAGGGCCGGATCACCAGCACCCCAACGATCAGCACCAGCGCCACCGTGAGCTTCAGGTCGGTGCCCAGCACCGCACCCACCAGGTTCTCCAGCACGCCGACGATGAAGCCGCCCAGCACCGCCCCGCCGGGGCTGTCGATGCCACCCAGCAGCGCCGCTGCAAAGGAATACAGCAGGATGCCCGCCATCATGTTGGGCTCCAGGAACACGATGGGCGCCACCATGATCCCGGCCACCGCGCCGATGGCCGAGGCCAGGCCCCAGCCCAGCGCCAGCATCCAGCCCACGCGCACGCCCACCAGCCGGCTCGACTCGGGGTTGTGCGCGGCCGCGCGCATGGCCAGGCCCAGCGGTGTGAAGCGGAAGAAGCCGAACACCAGCGCCAGCACCACCAGCGTGACGCAGATGGCGCCCAGCTCGTGCGGGCCGACATAGGAGTTGCCGAAGAGCGGCGTCGTCGGGAAGGGGCTGGGAAAGGGCTTGATGGTGTAGCTGAAGATCCAGCCCGCCAGGCTGTTGAGGATCACCAGCAGGCCGATGAACACGATCACCACCGACAGCACCGAGGCCTGCTCCACCGGCCGCACGATGATCCGCTCGATCAGCGCACCCAGCGCGAAGGCGATGGCCACGGTGGCGAAGAAGGCCAGCCAGTACGGCAGCCCGGCCTGGATCAGGCTCCACGCGATGTAGGTGGAGAACATGGCCAGCTCGCCCTGCGCGAAGTTCACCAGGTGCGTGGCCTGGTAGATCATCACCAGCGCCAGCGCCATGCTGGCGTAGATGCCGCCGGTGGCCAGGCCCGAGAGCACCTGATGCAGGAGGACGTTCATCGCTTCTTCTCTCCTAGTAGCCCAGGTACGAGCGCCGCACCGCCTCGTCGGCGCGCACCACGTCGGCGGGGCCGGCCATGACCACATGGCCCGTCTCCATCAGGTAGGCGTGGTCGGCCAGCTGCAGGGCCAGCGCCGCGTTCTGCTCGACCAGCAGCATGCTCACGCGGTCGCTGCGGTTGATCTCGCGCAGGATCTCGAACAGCTCGGCCACGATGCGCGGCGCCAGGCCGAAGGAAGGCTCGTCCAGCAGCATGAGGCGCGGGCGCAGCATGAGCGCGCGCGACACGGCCAGCATCTGCTGCTCGCCGCCCGAGAGCGTGCCGGCCTGCTGGCGGCGGCGTTCGCGCAGGCGCGGGAAGTAGCCGAACACGCGCTCGAAGTCGGCCTCCACCTGCGCGCGGTCGCGCCGGGTGCAGGCGCCCAGCTTCAGGTTCTCGTCCACCGTGAGTTGCGCGAAGGTGCCGCGCCCGTCGGGCACGTGCGCCACGCCCAGCCGCACGATCGACTCGGTGGCGCGCCGCGCGATCGACTGGCCGGCCAGCTCGATCTCGCCTTCGGTCCGCACCATGGCGCACACCGCGCGCAGCGTCGTGGTCTTGCCCGCGCCATTGGCGCCGAGGATGGTGGTGATGCCGCCCTCTCGCACGCCGAAGTCCATGCCGTGCAGCACCTGCACGGCGCCGTAGGCCGCCTTCAGGCCGCGGGCCTGCAGGATGGGGCGGGCGACGGTCTCGCTCATGCCGCCACCCCGCCGAGATAGGCGCGGATCACTTCCTGGTTGGCCTGCACCTGCGCCGGCGTGCCGTCGGCGATCACGCGGCCGAAGTCCAGCGCCACCACCTGGTCCGAGACCCGCATCACCAGGTTCATGTGGTGCTCCACCAGCAGCAGCGTGAGCGAGAGGCGGTCCCGCACTTCGCGCAGCAGGGCCATGAGCGCGCCCACCTCCTCGTGGTTGAGGCCGCCCGCGGGCTCGTCGAGCAGCAGCAGCTTGGGCCGGCTCATGAGCGCGCGCGCCAGTTCCACGCGCTTCTGCGTGCCGAAGGGCAGGTCCATCACGCGCTGGCGCGCCACCGGGCCCAGGCCCAGCAGTTCGATCAGCTCGCCGGCGCGCTCGCCCAGCTGCGCCTCCTCGCGGCCCACGCCGGGCAGGCGCAGCATGTTCGCCATGAAGCCGGTGCCGGTGCGGCAATGCCCGCCCACCAGGACGTTCTGCGCCACGCTCATGGTGCGAAAGAGCGCCAGGTTCTGGAAGGTGCGGCCGATGCCCAGCGCGGCGATGCCGTGCGCCGGCGTCTCCAGCAGCGAGCGGCCCTCGAACAGGATGCGCCCCTGGCTGAAGCTGTACAGGCGCGAGAGGCAGTTGAACAGCGTGGTCTTGCCGGCGCCGTTGGGCCCGATCAGGCCGACGATGTGGCCGCGCTGCACCTGGAAGGACACCCCGTCCAGCGCCGTGATGCCGCCGAAGCGCACCGTGACGCCTTCCACGCGCAGCAGAGATTCAGTGGCAGCAGTCGAGGCGATGACCTTCTCCTTCGCAAGAAGAGAACAAGGAAGCCCGCACGCGCTCGCCCCGGCGGCGCGCATGCGCCCGGTCGGGGCATGCGCAGGCCAAAGGCGCTGTCAGCGAAAAAAGATAACGGGCCGCGCGCCGTACAGCCAGTCGGGCAATACCCTGCCCCGCGTTGTCACCAACGTGACGCCGGGCATGCGGCACCGCACCAAAACAGCAGGGGCGCTCAGGCGGCCGCCTGCGGCAGGGCGCCGCGCATGCCCAGGCGCCGCACCCGCAGCAGCAGGAAGGTGGCGATGCTCATGGTCAGCAGGTTCCAGCCGATGCCGTTGACGAAGGCCGCGTGGTAGCTGCCGGCGAGGTCGAAGACCTTGCCCGACATCCAGCCGCCCAGCGCCATGCCCAGCAGCGTCGCCATGAGCACCGTGCCGATGCGCGAGCCGGCCTCGGCCGCCGGGAAGTGCTCGCGCACGATCACCGCGTACGAGGGCACGATGCCGCCCTGGAACAGGCCGAACAGGGCCGACACCAGGAACAGCGACACCATGCCGTCGAAAGGCAGGAACAGGGTCAGCGCGATGCATTGCAGCACCGCGCCGAGCAGCAGCGTGCGCAGCCCGCCGATGCGGTCGCAGATGAGGCCGGAGATGAGCCGGCTGGCCACGCCGCAGGCCAGCATCACCGACAGCATCTGCGCGCCGCGCGCGGCGCCGAAGCCCAGGTCGGTGCAGTAGGCCACGATGTGCACCTGCGGCATGGACATGGCCACGCAGCAGGCCACGCCCGAGATGCACAGCAGCGCCTGAGCAGAGCCCGGCGTCAGGCCGAAGGGCCGCGCCGCCGCGGGCACGGCGCCCGCCGCCAGGGCTGCAGCCGCATCCACCGCGGGCGGGCGCGCCCGCAGCATCAGTGCCAGCCCGCCCATGGCGAAGGTCGTGAACACGCCCAGGCCGATGAAGGTCTGGCGCCAGCCCACCAGCTCGATGAAGTACGCGACGATCGGCGGCCAGATCGCGCCGGCGATGTAGTTGCCGCTGGCGCACATCGCCACCGCGATGCCGCGCCGCTTGACGAACCACAGCGTGGTGTCGGCCATCAGCGGCCCGAAGGCGGCCGAGCTGCCGAGGAAACCCACCAGCAGGCCTTGGGCGACGGTGAAGCTCCAGATGCCGCCGGACAGGCCGCTGGCCACGTAGCCGGCGCCCAGGCACAGCGCGCCCAGCAGCAGCGGCCACATCACGCCGTACCGGTCGGCCAGCCGGCCCATCCAGATGCCGCCGACGCCGAAACCCACCAGCAGCGCGGTGTAGGGCATGGAGGCCTGCGCGCGGTCGATGCCGAACTCGGCCTGGACCGAAGGCAGCACCACCGCGACCACGTACATGCCGCCGCTGCCCACCGTGAGCAGCAGCATGGTGACGAGCAGGCGCAGGTAGGCGTAGCGCGAATCGGGGAGATGGCGCGCGGGGTTCGGGGTGGCGGGGGGCATGCGGGGATTGTGCCGGGGCGAGGCTGATCGTGCTTCTTGCCGACGGCCTGCATTCGACGGCGGGCTTCGGAACGATGAGAAGAGATCGCGCCGTGCGATCTAGACTTCGACCTCCGGCCACACCCAGCCGTTCGCGGCCAGCCCCGAGATCACACCCGACACCAAAACGATGCCCCAGCATTTCACCGCAGGCTGCTATGTCATCACCGGCGCTTCAGGAGCCGGGAAATCCACCCTCGTGGCGGCGCTGAGTGAGCTGGGGTATGCCACGGTTCCGGAAGCTGCACTTGACGTCCTGCGCGAACAACAGGAATGCAACGGCGGGATTCTCCCGTGGGTGAATCGCCCGGCGTTCATGGAAGAAGTCCTCAAGCGGAACATCCGCAACCATCAAGCTGCGCAATCGTTGAAGGCGCCGGTGTTCTTTGACCGAGGCATTCCCGAATGCTTGGCCTGGCTGCGGTTGTCGGAGTTGGACCTGGAGCCTCATCACCTGGCTGCGCCCGCTCAGTACCGCTATGCATCGACCGTTTTTGTGGCAGAGCCCTGGCCTGAGGTGTACGTCCTGAATGAAGAGCGCCGGGCAAGCTTCGAGCGGTCGACTCGTTCCTATGCTCCAACCGTCGATGCGTATGTCGAGGCGGGGTATTCGACCTGCGTCCTTCCGAAGGTTTCCGTACAGGCGCGCGTGGCGTTCATCCTTGAACGAGTAGCGAGCATGAGATGAGGCTGCGGTCGGCTCAAGCGTTGGGCGACGGCGACCGGCTGGTCTCCCTCGGCAAGTGTGCGCAAGCCAGGGCTGAATTTCTGTTGGTCATCGTGAAGGTGCGGGCTTCCATTTCTACCGCGCGGTCTGGCTTGCAGGTCGCCAATGCCAACCTGGCTGCGGCCAATGCGGTAGTCCACGCCGCACTGGACCGATAGGCAGCGCAGCCCGCAGATGCCGACCTGATCGCCTCGTCCTACAGCCTGCGGCCACCCGCAGTTGCAAAATGAACTGCATGACCGGTAGGCAGGGTCCGTTTGCTCAGAGGGGGGACGTGGCGTCGCGGACCATCTCGGAGAAAACCTTCCCTGCACAGGGCTCACCTCATGAATTCAGCGGACGCCAAGCCGAGCCCAAATGCCTCGCAGCCCCTCCACGCTCGCGACATCGTGGTGGTCGGTTCCTCTCTGGGTGGCATCCAGGCGCTGCCAGAACTCTTCTCTCGCATGCCCGCTGGGATTCCCGCCGCGTTCTTCGTCGTCCACCACCTGGGAGCGGGGTACCCTGGGGAGCTTGACCGCCTGATCGGGCGACGCAGTCGCTTGCCGGTTGGCTTCGCCGCAGACGGCGAACTGGTTGGTTCCGGCCGGGTCTACGTCGCTCCGCCCGACGCGAACATGTCACTGGAGCGGGGCCGCGTCGTCGTTCAGCCGAGCCCGCGCGAAAGCCTCCACCGCCCGTCGATCAACGCGCTGTTTCGGTCGGCGGCGCTGGCCTACGGGCGGCGAGTCGTCGGCGTCGTGCTCACTGGCGCGATGGAAGACGGCGTCGCGGGGTCGTGGGAGATCTGGCGTCGAGGCGGCCTCATCGTCGTCCAGGACCCGGCCGAGGCCCACTCGCCGGAGCTGCCAACGCGCGTGCGCGAGACAGTTCCCGTGGACTACACGGCGCGCTTGGCCGACATTGCCGACTTGGTGCTCGACTTTGCCACCCGCCCCCACCGCGCGCCTCCGGTGACCGGCGACTTCCAGGCGCGGGTGATGATCGTCGAGGACGAGCGCATCGTCGCGAAGAGCCTCGAGAACGATCTTCACGCTCTGCACTACGACGTCTGCGCATCGGTCATGACGGGCGAGGCGGCACTCGAAGCGGCCGGGCGGACCCTTCCCGACGTGATCCTGATGGACATCCGCCTTTCCGGTGCGATGGACGGAACGCAGGCCGCGTCGCTGATCTGGGAGCGTTTGCAGATTCCGGTCGTCTACTTGACCGCCTATGCGGATGCCGAAACGCTCGCGGGCATCAAGCGCACCAACGCCTACGGATACGTGATGAAGCCCTACGAGGCCGCCGAAGTGCACGTCGCGCTGCAACTGGCGCTCGAACGGCGCGATCGCGAGCAGATCACGTAGCGGATCGTGTCACGGTGACCCGCGTTCCGCGCTCCGACTCGACGCGCACTTGTGCTCCGATCTGTTCCGCGAGCAGGTGCACCAGTTGCATGCCCAGGGTGGCCTTCGCCGGCCCCCCGCCAAGCCCGACGCCGTCGTCGGACACGCTCAGCAACTGCGCATGCTCGTCAAGCGTTGCAACGACGGTGCCTGTGCGGCCGTTCGGGAAGGCGTGCTTCAGGGCATTGCTGATCAACTCGTTCAGTATCAGCCCGCACGGCACTGCCAGCCCGATATCCAGGCTCGACGATGCAATCTCCAACTGCAGGCACACCCGCTCTCGATCGACCCCGTGAACGTCCAGGAGGTTCTTCGCGAGCTGGGCGGCGAACTCCGACATGTCGACCCGCGCGAGATCAGAGGAGCCATAGAGCGTCTGGTGAATTTCGGCAATGGCACGGATGCGCCCGCCCATCTCCGAGAGTGCGGTCCGGGCGGCCGGGTCCGCAACGTTCTGAGCCTGCAATCGGAGCAACCCGGCGATGACTTGCAGGTTGTTCTTCACGCGATGATGGATCTCGCGCAGCAGCGTCTCCTTCTGCAGGAGCGATTCGCGCAGCAGCTCATTGCCGTGCTCGATCTCTCGTGCGCGCAGGTACAGGTCGCGCTCCAGGCGCTCCTGGACTTCCCGGCTCGAATGCTGCAGCCGGTAGAGCTCGGTGACGTCGACGACGCGGTGAATGATGTAGCGCACGCTTGCGCGATCGTCGAGCACCGGGAAATTGGCGGGCTGCCAATAGTGCTCCGCAAAGACGCTGCCGGAGCCGGTGTCGTCCGGCTCGCGGATGTCGTACTTCTGCACGGCCATGAAGTGCGCCACGCCGTTGCGAAGCACCTGCGTGAACGAGGCCCCGAGATTGCTGACACCGGTCGCGTCGATCTCGTCGGGGTTGTCTGGAAAGACGTCGAACATGTGCCGACCCACGATGTCCTGCCGGCGCGTTTTCGTCGCTTTCAGGTAGGCATCGGAGACCGCAACGATGCGAAAGTCGCGATCCACGACGAGGTAGGGATCGGGGCCGGCCTGAAAAATGGCTTGAAAGTCCGGCAGGGAGCCAGCGATGCTTTCCATTCGCTTCCCAGTCAATGTCGAATCACATGCTGCGAATGTTTCATTCAGGTCGCCAAGGCGCATGTCCACCTTTGCCATAGATGGGCGCCAGGGAGACCCTTGGTCGAATGTTGCGGCAATGACTGCTCGCGGGCAACCACCCCGAAAGACAGCGGCGCTCGTAGCGGCCTTGTCACTGTCGCACCGGATGACTGCTCAGGTCGCAACGAGCACCCTTCGCTCGAGGACAAGGCGCCGCATGCACGCTGCTGGTGCTTGCCGATGACGCGACCAGCCGCCTGCTAGCGCCACCTGCCTTCCGTGCGCTTTTTCACAGCGCGCTGCCCCGGCCCGTGCAAGGTGTCGCGAGGCCGCCACGGCCTCCTCACATTTGTGGATTTCAGGCCGGGCCTTCTTACTAGACTCCGCCGCGCGCCGCAATGTATCTGAAAGTTTCAGCCTGCGCGACGCGGCCCGTCGAGGGCGGGCAACCCACAACACACACAAAGAGGAATCGAAGAGATGAAGCGTTTCGATGTGCTGGCCAGGTCGGCCACAGCCGGTGCCGTCGTCCTGCTGGTTGCAGCGTGCGGCGGCGGTGGCGGCAGCAGCAGTGGCACCCCGGCGGCAAGCACTCCTCCGAAGACCGAGGCCGGCCTGCAACTGTCCGGCACGGCCGCCACCGGCGCGGCCCTGGCCAATGCCACCGTGTCGGTCAAATGCGTCACCGGCACCGGTACCGCCACCACCGATGCGAATGGCGCCTACTCACTCAAGCTCACCGGCGGCGCGCTGCCCTGTGTGATCAACGTGACCGGCAGCCAGGGCGGCGTGTCCGTCAGCCTGCATTCGCTGGCCGAAGCCGGCAGCACCGACGCCGCCGGCAACACCACCGCGGCGGCCAACGTGACGCCGCTCACCGAGATGATCGTGGCGCAACTGAGCGCAAGCCTGCCGTCGGACCTGTTCGCCAGCTTCGGCGCCGGCAGCCAGGTCGGCACCGACAAGCTGGTGGCCGCCACCAACGCCGTGCTGAGCGCCTTGAAGGCCGCTACCGGCATCGACCTGGGCAGCATCGATCCCTTCAAGACGCAGCTGGTGGCCGCCACCACCAGCGCGCCGGACGCCGGCAATGCCTACGACAAGCTGCTCGACCAGCTCGGCGACAAGGTCGGCCCCGACGCGTTGCCGCAGGTGGTCAACCAGATCGCCTCGGCAGCGGGAACGGGCGGCTCCGGCCTGACCGAGGTGATGGCCTCGGTGGAGAAAGGCTCGCTGCCCGGCTGCGGGCTGGCCCTGAGTGGCAAGTACCGCACGCTCGACTTCTTCGGCCGCACCACGGTGCGCGACATCGACTTCAAGGCCATGACCTACCGCTCGGAAGACGGCACGGTGGACATGACCGTGACGGCCGATCCGGCAAAGGCCTGCGAGTTCGTTGCCAATGGCATGCAGGACGGCAATGAGGTGCGCTACGAGTTCGCGATGGGCGTGGCCGGCATGGCGGCATACCGCATCCAGAACATGACCAGTGGCCGTTCGAGCGTCGGCTACCTGTTCCCGGTGCAGTCGCATGCCAAGGCCGCGCTGGGGGGCGCGTGGGACTACCTCGAGAGCGGCTACCTGCCGGGTGACAGCTTCGTGCACCTGATCGGCAAGGCGACCATCAATGCGAACGACACGGTGAACGTCTGCGACATCGACGTGCGCAATGCGCCGCTGACCTGCGTGCCCGATGCCGAGGCGAACCTCAGCCTCGCGGCTCGCACGGATGGCGGCTTCGACCTGATGGAGGCCGGTGAGGCGGTGGCGAACCTGTACGGCTACCGCGCGCCCAATGGTGCGCTGAACCTGTTCGCCACCACCAATCCTTCGGGGGCCAACACCACTGAGACGCAGCAGTCGCACCTTGTGTTCACCAAGTTGCAGGCGCTGACGATTCCTTCCGTGGGCACGGTGTCCAAGTACTGGGATGTGCAGTTCGAGCGGAGTGGCACCGAGAACATCACCAGTGCGCCCAACGCCGACTCGACCACCGTCAACGCGGTGGAAAGCGGCAATGTCGTGATCCGCAAGCGCACCAGCGACGGCCGCCTCGACCGCGTGCGCTTCAACGACCCGCTGCCCGGCCTGCGCCATCGCGAAGCCGGCCAGAACGTAGATGGCTCGCCGTTTGCCGAGATCTACCAGTTCGGCCTGAACGGCGGCGGCTTCAACGTGTCGATCAACGCCGTGCCGACCGGACCGAACCGCACGCACATCTACGCGATCGGCATGCAGCGTCCCTGATCGCCCAGGCCCTCCGGGGCCTGGCGCGACGCTGGCCCCGGGGTTCCGCTCGAGCGCGCGCGGGGTGAGAACCCCCTTCGCGCTCGCAGCGAACGAGGTGACCGACTTTGAGCGACGGCTGGTTCCGCCGCCGGAACGGGCACCTAGCGGCCGCCCATCTTCGACGCGCCGAGCGGATGGAGCGCAGACGCGGCCCGCCGCGGTCGTGCAGTCCTGCGCGCAGGTGCTCCAGAAGATTTGGAATCCAACCAGTCCATTCGGACGGCGACATGGCGGCCACGCGCCGGCACGATGCAAGGTTGCGAACCTTTCCATCCACGCCGACCGAGAGCACATGGCCTATTCGATGCAGTCCACTGTCAACGAGATTCTGGCGAGCGACCGCGCGCGGGCGATCGTTGACAAGTATCTGCCTGGCGCTTCATCGCATCCGCAGATCGCCCTGGCCGGTGGAATGAGACTTGCCGCGGTGGCACAGTTGGCCGGACAGCTGTTCCCGCAGGAAATCCTGGAAAAGATCGACGCGGAGCTGCGAGTCCTGTAGGCCGGCGGCAAGCTGTTGCGCTGCGCCAACTCATCCTCCCGAACGAGGAGCCCCGCCGGCGGTAAGCGCGTGACCACCAACCGGCGGCGCGGAAAGAATTGCCGTGCAATTCGCCCTGCTGCCCGTGAATCCCATCAAGCATCTTTCCGTTCGAGAACGTGTTCTATTCCTATGGCTGGGATGCGCATTGGCGATGGCCGCGCCGCTCATGATCCCGGCGCTCCTGACTCACGGCCTCGACCGTGCAGTCCTGGCTTTTTCAGGCGTCGTGCTTCTGGGCCTGGCGGCCTGCATTGCCCTTCTCTTCCGTCCCACCGTTGGCCTGCTGCTCTGCATTGCCTTCTTTGCACCCCAGATCGTGTCGTGGTCAGGGCAGGACGGGCATTGGAAGGTGCTTGTGGGCTTGAGCCTGACCCTGGACTTCGCTTCCCGCGACCGCTCGTCCTTCACACAGTTCAATGTGTTGGCGATCGCGCCGATCTTGCTGGCCCTTTCGGCGCTAGTCCGACGGCAGAGCATTGGCCGGCCGCTGGACGAGCGGCCGCCCGCGGCTTGAGACAAGACTAGCGGCGCACGCCAATCCAAAGGGGGCATGGAAATTGGACGCCCGGCGATCGGTGCAACGCTCGTTGCTTGCTTCGTGGCTCTTCTTGCTGTTCGCATCGCTGCCGGCTTCGTGTGGCGTCATCGACCCGGCAGCCTCATCGCCGCCAGCCTCGCATTCGTGCGTTCTTCCGCAGGTGTATGGGACCACCCCGCAACAGGAAATCTTGCGCTTCGTGAAGTGCACTGCGACGAAAGACAACCTGCTCGATGCAGACGTGTTCTTTCGGAGCACGCTCTCGCTCCCTTCTTTCAGCACTTCCAATGACGTTGCCTGGGGAATCCAGGCAGGATCAGGCGGCCCGCATCCGATGCAGGATTTGCCCGATGCCATCCGAACCGTTCTGTACCAACGTGTGGACTCGCCTCCCGCCAACTCAGGGGGCGAACGTTTCGCCAGGGTCTCGATGAGCGTTCATTCCGAGGTGACGTGCGTCACGCTGGGTGACGTCACAACGGAGTTCGGCGATAGCTTCGAGCCAGCCGCTCCTCCGCTTCAAATCCATCCGCGAAGTGCCATCTTGCCGTTTGGCAGCCTGCAAGGTGCAAGCTTTCGCTCGCCGCAATTCCTTGATGGCGATCCAAGCGCGTTCGTGAACTTCGCCTTCGAGTTCACCCCTTGTGTTCGGCGAATCACGCTGTATCGAAGACTGCCGGGTTGAGCAGAGCGCTTTCGGTCGGCTACCTGCACTGTGTTGCTCTGGTGTCACGAGAACATTGCCGCCCCATGCGTCCCGTCCCTACTCCGCCACCGGCGCCACCGGCGCATCGAACGCATCCAGCAGCACCCCCGTGAGCTCATGCATGGGCCGGGCCGCCCGCTGCGCCGACGGCACCAGTCCCGGCACGAAGCCTCGCACCACGAGCCGCTCCAGCAGCGCCGCATCGCGGCTGATGATGTGCACCGGCACGTCCCACGTGGCCTCGCTCCCGCTCACCACCGCCCACGGTTGGTGGTCGCCGATCAGCACCGTCACCAGCGACTCGGGCGCTTCGCCTTCCAGATAGCCGCCCAGCCATCGGAAGGTGTAGCGCAGCGATTCCAGGTACGCCGGCGTGCCGCTGTAGTCGCGCGACGTGCCTGGCACGCGCTGAGCTACCTCTAGTTGCTGCGGGGTGTAGGCCTGCGGCGCCAGCGCATGCGCGAGGTCGGGCAGCAGCGGGGGCAAGGGCACGAAGGGCATGTGGCTCGCCAGTGTCGCCATCACCACGAAGCGCGGCTGGCGTGCCTGCTGCCGCAGCGCCGCGGCCAGCTCCTGCGCATGCAGCAGCGCGAGCGCCGCCTGGTCGGGCACGCGCCAGTGGCCCCACGCGAGGCCCCGGTATCCGATGCTGTCCGCATCGCCGTACCGGTCGAAGCCCCAGAAGCGGCCTTCCAGCCAGGGCTTCTGCAGACCCGGCATCCAGTTCACGGTGCGCCAGCCCTGTGCCTTGAAATGCCCGACCAGGCTGGGCCGCTGGCTGGCCAGCAGGCGCTCGTAGTCGCCGGGGTCGTGCGTGTCCACGCCGGCCAGCAGCGCCGCGTGCGCGAGCCAGGACGATCCGCCGAAGGTGGGCGAGACGACGCGGGCCGACACCACGCCGCGTCCGCTGGCCTGGATCTGGCGCAGCAGTTCCTCGCGCGCCGGCGCCAGTGCACCGGCCTGCGCCGGGTCGTCCAGCGTGCAGGCCCCGTAGGACTCGGCAAAGAGCAGCAGCACGTCCGACCCTTGCAGGCCCGCGAGCGAGCGGCGCGAGAAGTCGGGGCTGGGCGTGAGGGCGGCGCCACCAGGCAGCTGCGCCGTGGCCAGCAGCTCGACCTGGCGCACCAGCGCCGGTGTGGTCGGGGGCGCGAACAGGAAGCGCGTGTCGCGCGCCAGCAGGTCGTGCGCGGCGAACACGCACACCAGCAGCCAGCCCAGCAGCAGCACGCCGCCACGTAGCGCACTGCTCGCGGCCAGGGCCACGCCCACCCGGCGCCAGCTCGCGCGCACCAGCGCATACAGCAGCGCCAGCCCGAGCACGCCCAGGCCGGCCTGCCGGGCGCCGATGCCGCTGATGCGCAGCACCGACAGCGCATGCGGCGCATCCCAGTAGAGGTTGAGCGGCCGCCCCAGCAGCGCCGCGGCGGTCGAGTCGAGGTAGTGCGCCGCGATGACGAACACGCTGATCCCCGCCAGCCAGCGCAGCCCGCGCGGACCGGGCGCGCGGCCGCGCCAGCCCACCCACAGCGCCAGCGCCGCCAGCGCCAGCACCAGCTCCAGCGACACGCCGGCCACCAGTTCCGGCCAGGGCGTGGGCCAGCGGTTCTGCAGGGTCAGCAGCGCATTGAGCAGCAGCAGCGCCAGCGCCGCCTGCGCCACGACGATGCCGGCGCGCCGCCTCATCGCCTGCTCACTGGCGCTTGGCCTCGAATTCGATGATCAGCGGCACCTCGTCGCCGACCCAGCCGTTGCCCACGCCGTAGTTCATGCCGTAGCTGCTGCGCTTGAAGCTGCCGCGCGCCGACACGCCCATGACGTAGGTCTTGTCCAGCGGCGAGATGCCGCTCTTGTTCCAGGTGGCGGTGAGTGTCAGCGGCTGGCTGCGCCCCAGCAGTTCCAGCTGCCCGGGGATCTCGAAGCTGCGATCGCCCGTCTTGCGGGCGCTCGCCGCGGTGAAGACCATGCGCGGGAATTCGTTGGCGTTGAGGAAGTCGGCGCTCATCAGGTGCTGGTCGCGCTTGGCGTGGCTGGTGAACACGCTGCGCGTGTCGACTTCGATGCGCACGTCCGAGAGCGCGCCCGTCTCCTCGTCGAAGCTGTAGCTGCCTCGCACCGCGCGGAACATGCCCAGCACCTTGGCGTAGCCCAGGTGCTCGACCAGGAAGCCCATGCTGATGTGGTCCGGATCGAGCTGGTAGCGCATGGGCGCGGCCTGCGTCGACGGCGCGGCGGCAAAGGCGGCCAGGGCCAGCAGGCCGGGCACGACGAGGCGGCGTGTTGGGTTCTTCATGTTCATGTGAAGGTCTCCAGACGGGAGGAGCGGCGGCGCCGGTGCAGCCACCACAGGTCGGCGCCGAAGGAGGCGCAGAGCATCGCCAGGCCCGCGGCCGCGATGGCCGCGCTGGCCTGGCGCGGGATGATGGGGCCCAGGCAGACGATGAGCAGCGTGATCTGCACCACGCACACCGCCTTGCGGCGCCACGAGGGAAACAGGGGCTGCGCGATCCAGGGCCAGGCGCGGCCGGCCAGCACGAAAACGTAGCGCATCGCACCGGCCGCCAGCACCCAGGCGCCGGCCTTGTCGAACTGCAGGATCAGCAGGCTCAGCACCGCCACCAGCAAAGCATCGCATTCCATGTCGAAGCGCGCGCCGAACTCGCTGGCCAGGCCCTGCGTGCGCGCGAGCGGACCGTCGGCCGCGTCCAGCACGGCGGTGATGGTGGCGAAGACGACGATCACCCAGGCCAGCGCCGACGCTTCGGCCGGCAGCGGCCGGCCCACCACGGCGGCCAGCAGCGCGATCATCGCCAGGCGCATCAGCGTGAGGCCGTTGGCCGCGCCGAAGCGCTGGTGCGGCGCGTGGTCGGCCAGCCCCAGCAGCACCAGCATCACGCCCAGCGCGAACACGGCCAGCGCCTGCAGCACATAGGCCGCGCTCCAGTCCATCCAGGCCGCGACCGATGCGGCCACCACCGCCAGCAGCAGCGCCACCGCCAGCGCAGAGCCCAGGGCCGAGCGCCGCAGGCGAGGCGGCGGCCCGTCGGGCAGGGCATGGGGGGCGGCAAGGGACATCGGCATGCTCCTGGCAAGGTCCGGAGTCGCCACGCGGCCGGGGCCGCGGGCTGCGAAGGCGCCAGTGTGCCCGCAAAGCGACAACCCCGTGCCGCATACCCCCGCTGTGCCGGGGCAGGCCGGAATGAATGCTTGGCTTGGGTCTTGGTTCGGCGCAGTATTTGGGATAGATTTCCCAAAAATGGACGCTCGTTCCAAGCCGAACCACATCCTCGAAGTCACCGTGGGCAAGGTGCTGCGGGCGCTGTTCCGCGTGCTCCTGCGGCACTCGATGTCCTACACCGCCTTCGAGGCGCTGGCCCGCCGCACCTACGTGGAGGTGGCGATGAAGGACTTCGGCATCGAGGGCAAGAAGCCCAGCATCTCGCGCGCTTCCATCCTGTCGGGCCTCACGCGCAAGGAGGTGCGGCGCCTGGTGGACCTGTCCGCGGCCAGCCAGGCCAGCCCCGACGCCGACCAGCGGTACAACCGCGCGGCCCGGGTCATCACCGGCTGGGTGCGCGACTCCGAGTTCCTGGGCGCCGATGGCGAACCCCGGCCCTTGCCCATCGCCGGCCAGCGCGGCTTTGCCGCCCTGGTGCGGCGCCACAGCGGCGACATGCCGGTGCGCGCCGTGCTCGACGAATTGCTGCGCGTGGGCGCGGTGCACTGGCAGGACGAGCAGAACGTGGCGCTGCGCACGCGTGCCTACGTGCCGGCCAGCGGCGTGCCCGAGAAGCTGGACATCCTCGGCCAGGACGTGGCCGACCTGATCGCCACCATCGACCACAACATCGAGCATGGCGCGACCGACCCGCGCTTCCAGCGCAAGGTGATGTACGCCGCGATTCCCGAGAGCGAACTTGCCGTGTTCCGGCGGATGGGTGCCTCGCAGGGCCAGGCGCTGCTCGAGCGCCTGGACCGCTGGCTCCAGGCGCGCGACAACGACCCGGGCCAGGGCCCCGCCGCCGTGCGCGTGCGCGTGGGCCTGGGCATCTACTACTTCGAGGAGCCGACGGCTCAGACGTCCCAAGGAGAAGCACGATGAATGTCCTGAAACGCCTGGCGGGCGGCGTCGCCACCTGCGCCCTGCTGATGCTGGGCGCCTGCGGAGGAGGAGGCGGCGGCGGTGGCGGCATCGGCGGCAGCGGTGCGCCCGTGGGCAGCGGCACCATGAAGGTCTCGATGACCGACGCGCCGTCCTGCGGCTACGACGCCGTCTACGTCACCGTCGACAAGGTGCGCGTCCACCAGGGCAGCGACGCTGCGGACGGTGCCAGCGGCTGGGTCGACATCCCGCTGGCCCGCCCGCAACGCGTGGACCTGCTCACGCTCACCAACGGCGTGCTGTTCCCCCTCGGCGAAACGCCGCTGCCTGCCGGCACGTACCGGCAGATGCGCCTCGTCCTGGCGGACAACACGCAGGCCGCCCCGCTGGCGAACTCGGTCAAGCCCACGGGCGGCGCCGAGACGCCGCTGGACACCCCCAGCGCCCAGCAGAGCGGCTTGAAGCTCAACATGAACGTGGACGTCCCGGCGGGCCAGGTGGTGGACGTGGTGCTGGACTTCGACGCCTGCAAGTCGGTGGTCCGGCGCGGCAATTCCGGTCGCTACAACCTCAAGCCTGTGATCACCGTGATCCCGGTGGTCAACAGCGGCGGCCAGCGCGTCGAGGGCTGGGTCGACCTCACGGCGGCCGGCAGCGGCACCCTGGTCTCGCTGCAGTCGCAGGGCGTGCCGGTCAAGGCCAGCATCCCGGACAGCCTGGGCCGCTTCGTGCTCTTCCCGGTGCCGGCCGGCAGCTACGACCTCGTGGTGAGCGCCCCGAACCGCGCCACCGCCGTGCTGACCGGCGTGCCCGTTGCCGCCACCACGGTCACCAGCGTCGGCAGCAGCAGCGTGCGCATCACGGCGCCCGCCAGCCTGTCGATGCGCACGGTGAGCGGCACGGTGAGTCCTGCCACCGCCACGGTGCGCGCGCTGCAGGGGCTCACCGGCGGGCCGGTGGTCGAGGTGGCGTCGCCGCCCGTGGACGCGCTGGACGGCTCCTTCGCCATGAGCCTGCCCGTCGCCGCACCGGTGCGCGCCCCCTACGTGGCCAACGCACCCGCCTTCGGCTTCGCGGCCGATGCGGCGGTGGCCGGGCTCTATACCGTGCAAGCCAACTCGAACGGCAACGTGCAGAGCGCCGGCATCAATGCCAATGTTCCGGTGCCGCCGCTGAGCTTCGCGCTGCCCTGATCAGCCCAGGCGGGCTGCGCCCAGGCCGACCGCGTCGTCGTGCCGGGCGTGTTGAGCGCGTGCTGCCTTCCATCCGGCGGCACGCGCTCTTTTTTTTCCTCGGACGTCCCGCATGCGTGACACTCCGCCCATGCCCGAGCTTTCAGACAAGGACCTGGCCTGCTGGATCGAGGCCCCCGGCCGCGCGTCTCTGCGCCCGGTGCGCCTGCCCGACCCCGGCCCCGGCGACGTGCGGGTGCGCGCCCTGCACAGCGGCATCAGCCGCGGCACCGAGATGCTCGTGTTCGGCGGGCGTGTTCCGCCGGGCGAGTACCAGCGCATGCGCGCGCCCTTCCAGGAGGGCGAGTTTCCGGCGCCGGTCAAGTACGGATATGTCAGCGTCGGCGTGGTGGAACAGGGGCCGGACGCGCTGCGCGGCCGCGCGGTGTTCTGCCTGCATCCGCACCAGAGCCGCTACGTGGTGCCGGCCTCGGCGGTGCATCCCTTGCCCGAAGGCCTGCCGCCTTCGCGCGCGGTGCTCGCGGCCAACATGGAGACCGCCGTCAACGCGCTGTGGGATGCATCGCCGCGCGTGGGCGACCGCGTGGCGGTGGTGGGCGGCGGCGTGCTGGGCCTGCTGGTGGCCTTCCTGGCCGCGCGCATCCCGGGTTGCGAGGTCGAACTGATCGACACCCGGCCGCAACGCGCGCAGATCGCCGCGCAACTGGGCCTGCGCTTCGCGCTGCCGGAGGCGGCAACGCCAGAAGCCGACCTCGTCGTCCACGCCAGCGGCCACGGCGAGGGCCTGGTCACCGCCCTGCGCCTCGCGGCCTTCGAGGCCACGGTGCTGGAACTGAGCTGGTACGGCCAGCAGCCGGTGAGCCTTCCGCTGGGCGAGGCCTTTCATGCGCGGCGGCTCACGATCCGCAGCTCCCAGGTGGGACAGGTGGCGACCGCGCAGCGCGCCCGCTGGAGCTACGCGCGGCGCATGGCCCTGGCGCTCTCGCTGCTGCAGGATGCGCGTCTGGATGCGCTCGTCAGCGGCAGCGCGCCGTTCGAGCGGCTGCCCGAGGTGCTTGCCGAACTGGCCGCCGGGTCGCCGGATATCCTGTGCCAGCGCATCGACTACTGATTCACGACAAGGAGCCTCCCGCACATGTTCAGCGTCAACGTCCGCGACCACTTCATGATCGCCCACAGCTTCCGCGGCGACACCTTCGGCCCGGCCCAGCGCATGCACGGCGCCACCTACGTGGTCGACCTGGAACTGCGCCGCCCCGAGCTGGATGCCGACGGCGTGGTGGTCGACATCGGACGGGCCACCGAAGTGCTGCGCGAGGTGCTGGGCGAGCTCAACTTCCGCAACCTGGACGAGGAGCCGGCCTTCGCCGGAAAGAACACCACCACCGAATTCCTCGCCAAGGTGATCTTTGACCGCGTGGCCGCGCGCATCGCCCAGGGCGAGCTGGGCCCGCATGCGGGCGGGCTCGCGCACATGCGCGTGTGCCTGCACGAATCGCACGTGGCCTGGGCCGCCTACGAAGGGAAGCCCTGAACTTGGCCGGCAGCGCGCGCCACTGCAGTTTCCTCTTCCCCGGCGAGCTCGGCACCCGCACCGGCGGCTACACCTACGACCGGCGCATCATCGCGGGCCTGCGCGCGCGGGGCTGGACGGTGCAGGCGCAGTCGCTGGGCCCCGGCTTCCCGTCGCCCGATGCGGCGGCGCTGACCCAGGCACGGCGCGTGGTCGAGGCCCTGCCCGACGGCACGCTCGCCGTCGTGGACGGCCTGGCCTTCGGCGTGCTGGGCGAACTGGCCCATGCGCACGCCGCGCGGCTGCGCTGGGTGGCGCTGGTGCATCACCCGCTCGCGCTGGAAAGCGGCCTGGACGATGCGCAGCGGCAGGCCCTGCACGCAAGCGAAAGGCAGTCGCTGCAGGCCGCGCGCCGGGTGGTTGTCACCAGCCCCTTCACGGCCCGCAACCTGGTGGCCGAGTTCGGCGTGCCGTCGTCGCGCATCCGCGTGGTGGAGCCCGGAACGGAGCCCGCGCCGCTGGCCCGGGGCTCGGCGGCGGGCGAAGGCCTGAACCTGCTGTGCGTGGCCACCGTCACGCCGCGCAAGGGGCATGCGCTGCTCGCCGAGGCACTGTCCACCCTGAAGGGCAGGCCCTGGACCCTGCACTGCGCCGGCAGCCTCGTGATGGACCCGGACTGCACCCGCGAGTTGAGCCAGGCACTGCAGCGCCACGGCCTCGGCGAGCGCGTGGTGCTACACGGCGAGCAGGACGAAGCCGGCCTGCAGCGCCTCTATGCCGCGGCCGATGCCTTCGTGCTGCCCTCCTTCCACGAGGGCTACGGCATGGCGCTGGCCGAGGCGCTCGCGCACGGCCTGCCGGTGCTCAGCACGCGCGCCGGCGCCATCGCCGACACGGTGCCCGCGGACGCCGGCGAGCTGGTGCCGCCCGGCGACGTGCCGGCGCTGCGCGCCGCCCTGCAGCGCCTGATGGACGATGCAGCATGGCGCGAAGGCCTGCGGCAAGGCGCGCTGCGCGCACGTGCCTCGCTCCCGGACTGGGACACGAGCAGCGCGCGCTTCGCTCATGCCCTGGCCGGCACGAACGACACAGGAGCCTGAGACGATGAGCTTCAGTCCCGACTGGCTGTCCCTGCGCGAACCCTTCGACCGCGCGGCCCGCGAGGCCACTTCGCTGGACCTGCAGGCGCTGCTGGACGCGGCCGCCGCCGCCGGCGAAGCAGGCACCCCGTACCGCGTGCTGGACCTGGGCTGTGGCACCGGCGCCAACCTGCGCGTGATGGCCCCCAGGCTGCGCGGCCGGCAGCGCTGGCACCTGGTGGACCACGACGCGCGCCTGCTGGCCGCGCTGCCGCGCGTGATGTCGGACTGGGCGCAGACGCATCGCCTCAAGACCTCGCAGCCGCAGGCCGCCGACAGCCTGCTCGTCGAGGCCGCCGACTGGAGCGTGGAGCTCAGCTGGCAGAAGGCGGACCTGGTGCACGAGCTGGACGCCCTGCCCTTCGAGGGATCGCAGCTGGTCACCAGCTCGGCGCTGCTGGACCTGGTCTCGGCCTCGTGGCTCGCGGCCCTGCTCACCAAGGTGCACGAGGCCGGCGCTGCGTTGCTGTGCTCGCTCACGGTGGACGGCCGCATCGAGTGGCAGCCGGCCATGCCCAGCGACGCGCAGATGGCCCGCCTCTTCGATGCGCACCAGCACCGCGACAAGGGCTTCGGCGGCCCGGCGCTGGGCGCGGAGGCGGTGTCGCGCGCAGTCGAGCGCCTGGTGGCGCTGGGCTACCGCTGCGTGCAGGCGGGCAGCGACTGGCAGATCGCCTCGGCCGCCGGCGGCGCGCGCATGCTCGAGCGCATGGTGGACGGCCACGCCGACGCCGCGCTGGAACAGGACCCGGGCGCGCGCGACCTGGTGCTCACCTGGCGGCTGCAGCGGCTGGTCCAATTGCCGCGCAGCAGCCTGCAGGTCGGACACACGGACCTGCTGGCGATGCCGGCGAAGAAATAGCGGCGCCGCTAGGCGCAGGACTCGCGCAGGTCCAGGTCCCACAGGATGTCCGCGCCGAAGCGGAACACCCGCCCCGCCGGGCGCGGACAGTCGCGCATGAGGGCGCTGGCAGGCAGCGCCAGGCCCGGCCGGCCATCGCCGATGATCACCGGCGCGATGCTCAGGTGCAGGCGGTCCATGCAGCCCTGCTGCATGAAGCGCGACACGGTCACGCCGCCGCCTTCCACGAACAGCACCCGCAGGCCGCGCGCCGCCAGGGCATCGAGCAGCGGGCGCATCTGCATCGTGCCGCTCTCGTCGAGCAGTCCCTGGACACCCAGCACCTGCTGCTCGCCGACGCGCTCCACGGCCTGCGCCTGCTGGCGCGCATCGCACACCAGCAGCGTGGGCGCCTGGCCGTCGCCGAACACGCGCAGGTCCGCAGGCAGGCCCAGGCCCGGATCGAGCAGCACGCGCACCGGGTGCGCGCCCTCCACCCTGCGCGTGGTGAGCTGCGGGTTGTCGATGGCCGCGGTGGCCGCGCCGACGATCACCGCGTCGCACAGGGCGCGCAGCCGGTGAAGGTGCGTGAGCACCTGCGGACCGTTGACATAGTTCGCATCGCCGCCGCGCGTGGCAATGCAGCCGTTGAGGCTCTGCCCCAGTTGCCCCACCACCCACGCCTGGCCGTCCGCGCGCCGGTCCAGCAGGGGCTTGAGCAGGGCGAAGAGTTCGGTGGCCTCGTGGTCCCAGCCGGGACCCAGGGCCCAGCCGGCCCCGCCCTGCCAGCGCATCGCGCCGGCACCGTGGATGTCCGAGAAGGTGACGCCCGCGCGCCGCTCGCGCACCAGCGCCAGGCACAGCGGCCACAGGGCATCCACGCCCAGCATGGGGCTTGCGTTGAGACTCATGATGCGCAGGAAGGCCTTTCCATCGGTCGAGTGCGGGGTGTCACCACTTGGGCGTGTAGTAGGCATCGGCCGGCGCCTTGCCGCCGCCGCTGGTGGTTCGCAGCGGCGCCCAATGCGCGATGGCCAGCGCCGCGGCCACCCACAGCGCGGCCACGGCTGCCACCAGCAGCGCCTCGATCACCGCACGGCGCTCGCCCCGGTGCAGGCGCTGGCGCCACACGCGCAGCAGCGCGCAGGCACTGAAGGAGGCGGCCAGCAGCAGCACCGCGCCGGGCCGCACCGTGGTCAGCAGCGCCGTGCCCTGCGCCAGCGTGAGCCAGGCGAGCACCGCGGGCAGCAGCCCGCCGGCCCCCAGCGTGATGCGCGGTACCGGCCACAGCCACAGGCCCGCGCCCGCCACCGCCGCGGCCAGGCCCAGGCTCAACTCGAACAGCAGCGCCGAGCCGGACATCATGGCCGTGGCCGCCAGCCCCAGGCTGGACACCACCAGCATGGCGGCCGCATCGGCGCGGCCGGGCACTTCGTACACCACCGCGCCGATCACCGCCATGCCCACCACCCAGCTGCCGATGCGTGCCAGCGGCGGCTGCTGGCCGAAGGCCACGATGATCAGCGCCCACAGCGCGCCGGCCGCCACCCACTGGGCCCGCCGGTCGGCGCGCGTGGCCTGCAGCGCCACGCCCAGCACGAGGGCGGCCAGCCAGGCCCACGGCAGCTTCTCGGTGAGGCCGCCCGGTGGCATGCGCCAGCCCAGCACCCAGGTGGCGCCCGCCGCCAGCAGCGCGAGCGGCACGCCCAGCGAGGCCCAGCGCGCGCCGGCGCCCGGCCCCAGCAAGGCCCGCAGCACGCCGGTGGCCACGAAGGCCAGCACCAGCGGCAGGGCCAGGCTCTGGAAGAGCGGATGGTGGAAGTCCATCGGTTCCGGTTATGCCGGGGCGCCGGGGCTTCGTCAATCAGGCTGCGCCGACACACGGCCGGCGCGGGAGGGCGGCAGCGAGCGCCTGCCGGCGCTCACTCGGTGGCGTCCGAGATGCGCCGCAGGATCGCGCGGTCGATCACCACCAGGCCCTCGGGCTCCACGCGGATGGCCCCTTCGCGCTCCATCGCCTTGAGCTCCTGGTTCACGCGCTGGCGCGAGGCGCCCACCAGCTGGGCCAGTTCCTCCTGCGCCAGCTGCAGTCCGATGCGGATGTGGCTGGAGTCGGTCAGGCTGGGCACGCCGTAGGCGCGCACCTGGTAGATCAGCTGGCGTGCCAGGCGCGCGCGCAGCGGCAGCGCGTTGAGGTCTTCCACCAGGCCGAACAGCGCGCGGATGCGCCGCGCCTGCAGGCGCAGCAGCGCCTCGTACAGCTCGGCGTGCATGGCCAGGATCTTGTCGAAGTCGGCGCGCGCCAGGCACAGCACGGTGGTCTCGCCGTGCGCGTACACGTCGTGGGTGTTGCGCTGGCCGTCGAACAGGCCGACGTCGCCGAACCAGGCGCCGGGCTCCAGGTAGGTGAGCGCCACCAGCTTGCCCGCGACGGTCACCGAGCTCATGCGCACCGCGCCCTTCGCGCAGGCCATCCAGTGCTCGCACGGATCGCCGCGGGCCGCGATGAGCTGGCCGTCGCGATAGCGGCGCACGAAAGCCAGGCGCAGGATGTCGTGGCGCAGCGAGGGCGACAGCGAGGAGAACCAGCGGTCGCTGCCGATGGCCTTTCGCTCTTCCTGCCCCAGGACCGGGTTGTCGTCGTCTTCCTCGAGCTCGATGCTCATGGCCGGCCTCCCGGGTTGGAGGTGGGAACGGCCGGCGGGTCGTAGTCCGCGTCGTTGAGCCAGGCCTCGATCAGCGTGTACGACACGGCCAGCATGACCGGGCCCACGAAGATGCCCACCAGCCCGAAGCCGAACAGGCCGCCGATGACGCCGGCGAAGATCAGCAGCAGCGGCAGGTCGGCGCCGCGCTTGATCAGCCAGGGACGCAGGAAGTTGTCCATGGTGCCCACCACCAGAGTCCACACCGCCATGAAGATACCCCAGCCGGTGTCGCCTTGCCAGAACACCCAGATGGTGGCCGGCAGCAGCACCAGCGTGGGCCCGACCTGGATCAGGCACAGGATGAACATCACCGCCACGAGCAGCGCCGCGAGGGGCACGCCGGCGATGGCCAGGCCGATGCCGCCCACCACCGACTGGATGATGGCCGTGACGCCCACGCCCAGGGCCACGCCGCGGATGGCCTTGCCGGCCAGCACCACCGCCTCCTCGCCGCGCGTGCCGCCGATGCGCCGCCCGAAGCGCCGCACCTGCGCGGCCGCGCCTTCGCCGCCGGCGTACATCACGCCGGCGATGGCCACCGTCAGCATGAACTGCAGCGTGAGGCTGCCCACCACGCCGGCCTGCGAGACCACCCAGCCGGTGACGCGGCCCACGTAGGGTGCCGCCTTCGCCTCGAGCCCCACCACGCCGGCGGCGATCAGGTCGTCCCAGAACTGGTTGATCTTCTCGCCCACCAGCGGCAGGTTGCGCACCCAGTCCGGCAGCCGCGGCGGCCCCTGCGCGATCACGCTCCTCACCCAGGCCGACACCGTGTCGGTGTGGTCGGCGATGGTGACGATGGCCATGGTCAGCGGCAGCACGAACAGCAGCAGCAGGATCAGCACCATGACGATGACCGCCATCCAGCGCCGGCCCCAGAGCTTGGACTCGAACCACAGCAGCGCCGGCCAGCTGGCCACCACCACCATCACCGCCCAGATGGTCGCGCCCAGGAAGGGCCGCAGCACCCACAGCGAGGAACCGATCAGGAGGACGATGCTGAGGACGCCGAAGGTGATCTGTGCCAGGTCGCGGCGCGGTTCGTTCATGGAGGTGGGCTTTCTGGGGCTGGAAATAGGGGCGAACGCCCGCCACTATGCCAGCGCCCGAAGCTCCCGCAGCGCCACCGACAGCATGGCGGCGTCCGGCGCGGGCACCGCGCGCAGCTCGGCCATGAGCTGCGCCGCCCGCTCCAGCGTGCGGCCGTTGCTGGCCGTCCAGGCGTCCACCAGGGTGTCGGGCGACTCGTTCTCCTCGTCGCGGCCGCCCGCCAGAACGGCCGCGGTGATCGAACGCTCCAAGCCCGAGAGGTCGTCCAGCATCGCGCCCTTGGCCAGCATCTGCCAGTGCGCGTCGCCCGGCAGCGCGGCGATGCGGTCGCGCAGCCAGGGCATGCCCAGGCGGTTGGCCAGGTCGAAGTAGATGGCGGCCACCAGCGCCACCGGCCAGCGCGCGCTGCCGGCCAGCTCGGCGATGTCCAGCGTGGCGTTGAGCGAGTCGAAGGTCACCACCCGCTCGGCCAGCTCGCGCGGCACGCCGCCTTGCAGGTACTGCGCGGCGGCGGCCTCGTCGCGGCCGCGCTCGTCGGCGTCCAGCAGCTGCGGCAGCCGGGCCGACAGGGCATCCACGTTGGGCTTGAAGTGGTCGATGACCGACTGCATGTCCTCGGCCAGCCGGCGCGAGCGCAGCATCCACTTGGTGGCGCGCTCCAGCTGGCGGCTGGTGTCGGTGAGCAGCTTGCTCTGCACCGCGTCTTCCACCTTGTTGTCCAGCGCATCCACGGCCGTCCACAGCGGCACCATGCCGAAGATCTCGCGGCTCATGAGGTAGGCGCGCACCACCTCGAAGGGCCGCGCGCCGGTGGTCTCGGCCAGGCGGTGCACGAAGGTGCTGCCCACGCGGTTGACGGTGCTGTTGGTGACGTGCGTGGCGATGATCTCGCGCTTGAGCGGATGCTTGCCCATCCAGCCCGCGAAGCGCTCGCGCATCAGCGTGGGGAAATAGCGCTCCAGCGCGGTGGCCACCCACGGGTCGTCCGGCAGCGGCGAGGCCAGCAGCTCATCGTAGAGCCAGATCTTGCTGTAGGCCAGCAGCACGGCGGCCTCGGGCGTGGCCAGGCCCTGGCCGGCGGCGCGGCGCTCGGCCAGTTCCTCGTCGGTGGGCAGGAACTCGATGGCCCGGTTCAGGCGCCCCGCCTTCTCCAGGAACTGCATGAAGCGCGTCTGCGCGTCCAGCAGCTGCGACGCGACCCGGTTGGTCACCGAGAGGATCTGCGTCTGGAAGATGTTGTCGCGCAGCACCAGTTGCGCCACCTCGTCGGTCATCTCCGGCAGGATGGCGTTGCGCTGCTTCTCGGTCAGCTCGCCTTCGGCCTGCGGCAGGCCCAGCAGGATCTTGATGTTGACCTCGTGGTCGGAGGTGTCCACGCCGGCCGAGTTGTCGATGGCGTCGGTGTTGATGCGCCCGCCCGCGCGCGCGAACTCGATGCGCCCGAGCTGCGTGCAGCCGAGGTTGCCGCCTTCGGCGAAGACCTTGCAGCGCAGTTCCTTGCCGTTCACGCGCAGCGCATCGTTGGCGCGGTCGCCCACCTGCGCGTGCGTCTCGTGGCTGGCCTTGACGTAGGTGCCGATGCCGCCGTTGTAGATGAGCTGCACCGGCGCCTTCAGGATGGCGTTGACCAGCTCGGTGGGCGTGAGGTGCTCCACCTTGGCGTCGATGCCCAGCGCGGCCTTGGCCTCGGGCGTGAGCGCGATGGACTTGAGGGTGCGCGGGTGGATGCCGCCGCCCTTGGAGATCAGGCTGGCGTCGTAGTCGGCCCAGGAGGAACGCGGCAGCTTGAACATGCGCTCGCGCTCCACGAAGCTCTTCTCGGGGTCGGGCGTGGGGTCGATGAAGATGTGGCGGTGGTCGAAGGCGGCCACCAGGCAGATGTGCCGCGACAGCAGCATGCCGTTGCCGAACACGTCGCCCGACATGTCGCCCACGCCGGCCACGGTGAAGTCCTGGCTCTGCGTGTCGATGCCCATCTCGCGGAAGTGGCGCTTGACCGATTCCCACGCGCCGCGCGCCGTGATGCCCATGGCCTTGTGGTCGTAGCCCACCGAGCCGCCGGAGGCGAAGGCGTCGCCCAGCCAGTGACCGTATTCGGCGCTGATGGCGTTGGCGTAGTCGCTGAAGGTGGCGGTGCCCTTGTCGGCCGCCACCACCAGGTAGGGGTCGTCCTCGTCGTGGCGGCGCACGTCGGGCGGCGGCACGATGGTCGTGCCGGCCAGGTTGTCGGTGATGTCCAGCAGGCCGCGCAGGTAGTCCTGGTAGCAAGCCACGCCTTCCTTCATGTAGGCGTCGCGGTCGGCCGGCGAGGGCGCGCGCTTGAGCACGAAGCCGCCCTTGGAGCCCACCGGCACGATCACCGTGTTCTTCACCATCTGAGCCTTCACCAGGCCCAGCACTTCGGTCCGGAAATCCTCCGGCCGGTCCGACCAGCGCAGCCCGCCGCGGGCCACGCGGCCGCCGCGCAGGTGCACGCCCTCGAAGCGGGTGGAATACACGAAGATCTCGAACATCGGCTTGGGCGCGGGCAGGTCCGGCACCTTGCTCGAATCGAACTTGAAGGACACGAAGCCGCGCCGCGCGCCCTTGGCGTCGCGCCGCCAGAAGTTGGTGCGGGTGGTGGCCAGGATGAGCCCCAGGTACTCCCGCAGCACCCGGTCCTCGGAAAGATTGGCCACCTGCTCCAGCGCCGACTCGATCTCGGCGACCTTCGCCTCGCCCTTGTCGCCGCCCTTGGGGTCGAAGCGCAGCCGGAACAGCTCGACGAGCTTGCGCGCGATCGCGGCGTTGGCCACCAGCGTGCCCTCGATGAAGGCCTGCGACAGCGCGAAGCCGATCTGCCGCATGTACTTGGCGTAGGCGCGCAGCACCACGATGTCGTGCGCCGGAATGCGCGCTGCCAGCACCAGGCGGTTGAAGTCGTCGTTCTCCACCGCGCCGGTGTAGACGGCGTTGAAGGCTTCCTCGAACACCGGGCGCAGCGCGTCGACGTCGGTGTCGGCGTCGCCCAGCGCGCTGGCCAGGCCGAAGTCGTGCACCCACACGGTGGCACCGTCGCGCGCGGTGATGCGGTGCGGATGCTCGTCGAGCACCCGCATGCCCAAATGCTCCATCATCGGCAGGCTGGTCGACAGCACCAGCGGCTTGCCGCGCACCACCAGCTTGAAGCGCAGCATGCCGGGCGCCGCCTCCAGCGGCTTGTACAGGTTCATGCCCAGGGGCTGCGCGTCCGAGAGCTTCTCGATCAGCCCGATGTCGTGCACCGCCACGCGCGCCGCGAATTCGTCGCGGTAGCCCGCCGGGAAGGCGCTGCCCCACTGGCGCAGCAGTGCATTGCCGCGCGCCTCGCCGGTGGACTCGATCAGGGCGGACTTCAGGTCGTCCTCCCAGCGGCGGGCGGCCGCCACCAGGCGTTGCTCCAGTTCACGCACGTCGTAGGGCGGGATCGCGCCGGGCTTGGTGCGCACCGTGATCTGGATGCGCGCCAGCATCGACTCCGACAGGTGCACGTTGAACTCCGAGCCCTGGCCGTTGAAGGCCTGCTCCAGGATGGCCTGCCACTTCTGGCGCAGGTCGGTGGTGTAGTTCTCGCGCGGGGCGTAGATCATGCACACCACGAAGCGCTCGAAGGCGTCGCGCCGCACGAAGAGACGGAAGCGCTGGCGCTCCTCCAGGTGCAGCACGCCCATGGCGGTGCTCATCAGCGCTTCGCCGCCGGTCTGGAAGAGCTCGTCGCGCGGGTAGGTCTCCAGGATGTTGACCAGCGCCTTGCCCGAATGGCTGCCCGGCGGGAAGCCGGCGCGCGCGATCACGTCGGCCATCTTCTTGCGCAGCAGCGGGATGTCCGCCGGGCTCGCGCTGTAGGCGGTGTGGGTGAACAGGCCCAGGAAGCGGTCCTCGCCGGCGACCTGGCCCTGGTCGTCGAAGCGCTTGATGCCGATGTAGTCCAGGTAGCCCGGCCGGTGCACCGTGGAGCGCGAGTTGGACTTGGTGATGATCAGCAGCTGCGGTAGCCGCGCCTGCGCGCGCACCTGCGGCGGCAGCGCGGCGAAGCTCACCGCCGGGTCCTTGCCCGATTCGCGCAGGATGCCCAGGCCCGAGCCGGACACCGCGTGCAGCGTGTCCTCGCCGCCCTCGCTGCGCAGCTCGTGGCTGCGGTAGCCGAGGAAGGTGAAGTGGTTGTCGGCCAGCCAGCGCAGGAAGGCCAGGTCCTCCTGGAGTTCCTCGGCGGGCACCGGCAGCTTCTGCTTCTCCAGTTCCGCGACGATGGCCAGCACGCGCTGCTGCATCGCCTGCCAGTCGGCCACGGAGGCGCGCACGTCGCCCAGCACGCGCGCCACGTCGGCCGCCAGGGCTTCGAGCTGCGTGCTGTCGGCCACGCGATCCACCTCCACGTGGATGAAGGATTCGCGCGGCGCGTCCTCCGCGCCCACTTCTGCGAGCACGCCCTGCGCGTCGCGGCGGATGCGCACCAGCGGGTGCGTGATCAGGTGCAGCGTGAGGCCGTTGCGGTTGACCTCCATGGTCACGGTGTCGACCAGGAAGGGCATGTCGTCGTTGACGATCTCGATGATCGTATGGGTGGACTGCCAGCCGTGCTCGGCGATGCTGGGGTTGTACACGCGCACCTTGGTCTCGCCGGGCGCGCGCTTGCGCGCGAAGTTCCAGTGCGAGAGGGCCGCGCCGTACAGGTCGGCCGGCTGCCGCTCGGCCAGGTCCTCCGGGTCGACCTGCCCGAAGTAGGCCTGCACGAAGGCAGCCAGCTGCTGCGCCGAGGCCGGGTCGGACACCTTGGCCCGGATGAGCTGAAGCACTTCGTCGAGGCGCTCGTCGCGCCGCACCGCTGACCCTGTGACCTGCTTTTGCATGGCTGGCTCCTTCCGTGGTTCTGCCGGATTCCTGGAAATCTACCTGCGCACCATGACAGCGCGTCCGGGCCCGCCACTGTGAGAGGACCCGCCCGGAAAGGCAAGGGCCAAAGGTGGCAGCGGCTCTTGCGACAATGGCAGGCTGCACCAGCACTAGACCGCCCCATGACCACCACCCTGGACAACCCCTTCCACGACGCCGAGATCGGCTCCCGCGACAGCACGCTGGACACCACCCGCATCGACGACGTGCGCATCGGCGCCGTGCGCCCCCTCATCACGCCGGCCCTGCTGCAGGAGCGGGTGCCGGTGGGCAGCGACACGCTGGCCCTGGTGGAAAAGAGCCGCCGCGCCATCGCCGACGTGCTGCACGGCCGCGACGACCGGCTGGTGGTGGTGGTGGGGCCCTGCTCCATCCACGACCACGACCAGGCGCTGGACTACGCGCACCGGCTCAAGGCCCAGTCGGACGCGCTGTCCGACGACCTGCTGATCGTCATGCGCGCCTACTTCGAGAAGCCCCGCACCACCGTGGGCTGGAAGGGCTACATCAACGACCCGCACCTGGACGGCAGCTTCGCCATCAACGAGGGGCTGGAGCGCGCCCGCCGGCTGCTGCTGGAGCTGACCCAGCTGGGCCTGCCCACCGGCACCGAGTTCCTCGACCTGCTCAGTCCCCAGTTCATCGCCGACCTGATCGCCTGGGGCGCCATCGGCGCGCGCACCACCGAGAGCCAGAGCCACCGCCAACTGGCCTCGGGCCTGAGCTGCCCGGTGGGCTTCAAGAACGGCACCGACGGCAGCATCAAGGTGGCGGCCGACGCCATCCTGGCCGCCCGTGCGCCGCATGCCTTCATGGGCATGACCAAGATGGGCATGGCCGCCATCTTCGAGACCCGCGGCAATGCCGACTGCCACGTGATCCTGCGCGGCGGCAAGGCGCCCAACTATTCGGCGCAGGACGTGGCCGCCGCCTGCGCCGCGCTGGCCGCCAACGGCCTGCGCGAGCAGGTGATGATCGACGTCTCGCACGGCAACAGCAGCAAGCAGCACCAGCGGCAGATCGTGGTGGCCGAGGACGTGGCGGGGCAGATCGCCGGCGGCGAGCGCCGCATCACGGGCGTGATGATCGAGAGCCACCTGGAGGAAGGCCGCCAGGACCTGGTGGCCGGCGTGCCGCTCAGGCCGGGCGTGTCGATCACCGACGCCTGCATCGGCTTCGCGCAGACGGTGCCGGTGCTGCAGACGCTGGCGAAGGCGGTGGCCGCGCGCCGCCGCGCGGGCCGCTGAGGCGGGCGCCTATTTCCAGAACTTGCCGGCCTTGCCCAGCGCCTTCAGGGCCTGGGCGCAGCTTTTGGCCTGCAAGGGCTGCTGCGCACTGAGCCAGCCGACGGCGAACCAGGCGCGCGGGTCCTGCGAGGCGGCGTCGCGGTAGGCCTCGGAGGCGACCACGTCGTCGTTGTAGTCGCCCAGCGCGTCCTGGGCCGGCAGCAAGTGCTCGATGTAGCGCTGCGTCCTGCCCTTGCCGTACAGCGGCGCCACGAACTCGGCCAGGTAGCGCAGCCGCTTGAGGCGCTTGCGCGCCCGGTGCTGGTCGTCGGTGCTCAGCGCCTCGAAGCGCTTGCCGGCCTTGCGCAGCTGGCGGTGCAGCTTGTCCAGGTGCTCGCCGAGCACCGCCTTCACGGCGTCGGCCTCGGCCTTGCCCACCGGGGTGGCGAGCTCGGGCGGCGCGGTGAAGCCAATCAGCGCAACCAGCAGCGCCTGGAAACCGGCGTCGCGCACCAGCGCCTGCGCCGTGGGCGGCGCTTGCGCGTCCGCGGGCGGCGGCAGCTCGGCCAGCGGCGCGCCCAAAGCCTGCAGCTGCGGCTGCATGCGGGCGGCCAGCACGTCGCGGTCGCGCTGCGCGCCCAGACCGCGGAAGGCCGTCACCAGCACCGGCTCCCAGTGGGCGGTGTCGAAGCGGCCGGGCGCCACCGCGTCCAGCTCGCGCAGGGCGGTGCGCAGGCGCCGGATGCCCACGCGCAGTTGATGGACGAGCTCGGGCGCCTCGTTGCCCGCAACGATCTCGCTGGCGTTGGGCAGGATCTGCGCCAGGCAGGCCGAAACCACGGCGCGCTGCAGCTCGGCGGCGCCCACCTCGTGCGCATCGCCGAAGCGCGGCGGCACGGCCTTGACGGCCTGCACCTCGTCCCGGCCCGACTGCTGCGCGGCCCGCAAGCGCTCGCCGCGCTCGGCCTTGCTCACGGTGCTGAAGGCCAGGCCATGCCGGCGCGACCAGCGCTGCGCCATTTCCACCAGCTCGGGCACGCTGCCCTGCACCAGCTCCAGTTCCAGCTCGCACACGGCCGAGACCCGCTCGGGCTTGTTCGGCGCGGCGGGCGCGATGACGCGGCCGGTATCCAGCGCCAGCTCGACCACGCTGCGCCCCAGCCGTGCATTCCGGCTGACGCGCCAGATGTCGGTGGCGAAAGTCTCGACCAGCGGGGTGTTGCCGCCGTCCAGCAGGCGATCTAGCACCTCGCCCACCGGCGTGCCCTGGTGGCGGCGTGCGTTCACCAGCACCGGCACGCCGGCGCGGGGCAGGCCCAGGTCGGCGTTGTGCTCCAGGCGGTGCACCGGGCCGTCGCCCAGGGCCTTGGCGGTCTGCACCCAGCGCCGCCCTTCCTTGCGCAGGCGCAGCGCCACGCCGTGGCTGGCCAGGACGCCGTCGGCGGTGTCGAAATAGCGGGCCTGCAGGTGCGTGCGCGTGGTCTTGCCACGTGCCAGCTCCTTCTGCAGGCCCTGCAAGCGTTCCTTCGGAACCAGGAACTTGAACTCGATCTCGGTCAAGGCGGTCTTTCCTCGCGCAACGGCGACGGGGTTGCGCCTTGGCAGAGTCTAGCGACCGGCGACCGCCGCGCTAGTTGGCAGCGAAGCAGTACAGGCGCCCCGAGCCGCCGGTGCGCACCAGCGCCTCCTGGCTGCAGCCCGCGCTCTGGTGCGAGAAGTTCCACGAGCGCGCCCAGACGTCGTTGTTCGGGCCGGTGAGGTCGTGGTGGCCCACCACCGCCGAACCGTCCGCGCCGCTCTTGGTCCAGGCGCCGCAGCTGGTGTCGGTCTGCGGCGCGAAGGCGGTGCCGTCGGCACGCGAGCCGGTCAGGATGTCATGCTCGTTCGGGTTCTCGCCGCGGCCGCGCACCGGGTTGCCGCGCTCGTCCAGCGCGGTGGCCTTGCTGATGTTGTTGCGGCTGTGCAGCTGCTCGACATCGCCGGCGATCAACGCACCCTTGGCGTTGTACCAGGGGCCCTTGCCGATGCGGTCGCGCGCGTTGACGGCCGCCGTTCCCGGATTGTTGGCCGCGGGCAGCGTGGGCGGCACGCTGAGGTACGCGCGCCAGGTCTTGGCTCCCGCGCCGGCCGCACCGGCCAGGCGCTGGCACAGGGCATCCGCGCCCGCCAGGCCGCCCAGGTCGGCACCCTTGCCGCTGCCGGTGCTGCTGATGAAGAAGCCCATGGAGTTGCCACCACCGCCGCCGCCGGGCATGGCGCAGGCCGCCAGCAGGGCTGCCGCCGCCGATGCGCTCACCAGGGTCAGGATCGCCTTGTTCTTTCCCATGCCGATTTCCTTTCAATTTCCTTTCAAAGCGAAAGGCGGCTGAATTACGCGCGAAAGCGGGCGCCCGCGGCGTCAGGAAATTCCCGGGGAAAAAGGCCTGAAACCTTTAGGGGTTCAGGGGGACTCAGCTCCTGGTCGCTGCGGACTTGCGGGCGCCCATGCGGCGCACCACCACCGCCCAGCCCGCCATCACGGCGAAGGTCAGCCCCACCCCCACGACGATGCCGGCCAGCCGCGCCAGCGCGACCCTCGGGTGGACGTCCCAGCCGCGGTCCTGCACGAAGACCATCATGAAGGCCACGGTGAACTGCAGCGCCGCATAGCGCCAGCGCGGCCGCGCCTGCTGCACCCACGCGCCCGCCGCCACGCCGATCGCGAGGGCCAGCTGGCAGGCCGCCGCGCGGCCCTGGAGCAGGGGCAGCAGCGCCACCGCGAGCAGCACGGCGAGCCCGCAGCCGGCCAGGCGCAGCACCATGCGCTGGCGCACCTGCGGATGGGCCTCCTGTGCGTCGGCCCCCAGGGGCACGATCAGCACCGCCAGCGCCGTGATCATGGCCTGCGCGAAGGCATGCAGCTGGTGGGCGGCGAGCACCGCCGCGAACAGGGCGACCGCGATGGCGCCCTGCAGCGCATGCAGCGCGGCAACGCGCCGGGCGGCGGCGGACACAGGCGCGGGCGGCGCGGCCGGCGGCAGCCGCCGCAGCCAGGTCCAGAGCCCCTCGACCAGCAGGCAGGCCACGATGCCCACCGCCACGTTGGCGCAGCGCTCCAGGGCGAAGTGGATCAGCTCGCCGCGTGCGGTCCAGGCCTCGCACAGCACCATGGCGAAGGTGACGACGCCCAGCACCCACGCGTAGCTGTAGCGCCGCGTGCTCGAGAAATAAAGGCCCGCCCAGGTGGCACCGCCCATCAGCACGACGAAGAGCGCGCCGTGCACGCCCAGCGCCAGGCCCAGCAGCACGCCCAGCGCGGCACCTCCCAGCGTGCCGATCATGCGCAGCAGCGCGCGCAGCAGCGAAGCGCGCCAGGAGGCATCGGGCAGCACGAAGGCGCTGATGGCCGCCCACCAGGCGTCGGCCAGGCCCAGCGCATGCGCCGCGGCCACCGCCAGCGACACCGCGCACACGGCGCGCAGCGCGGCGGCCAGGGCGCTCCGTGTCGCGGCGTTCACCTGCGGCCTTCGCCCTCCGTCAGCGCGCGCCCTCGCCAAGGGCCAGCCTGGTGCCTTCGAACCCCGGCGCGGCCACCAACAGGGGCGGGCGGCGCGACTTTTCCTTCTCGGGCGACATGCACATGCTGGCCGCCTGCGCGGCTGCCAGCTGGGCCTCGCGGCGGATGCGCTCCATCTGCCGGTCGGCGCCGGTGATGGCGGCCACCACCCGGCGCATGCCGCTGCCGGCGCGGGCCAGCCAGTTGGCGTCCGGCTTCAGGCCACTGACCACGCCGCCCGGCGGCACCACCTCCGCCACGGCCATCATTCCGCCGTCCTCGTGCTCCAGGATGTGGCAGTGGTAGACGAAGCGGCCGATGATGTTCGGGTCGCGGAAGTCGATCAGGAGCTTCACCTGGCCGGGGGGCGAGGCGTCGTCGGCCTGGTAGTCCACGTTCACCGTGTCCTGCAGGCCGATGAAGGGCTGCGGCGCGCCGTTCTTCTCGATGACCTGGAAATCGGTCTGGTGGATGTGGAACACATGCCACTCGCCCGTGGGGTTGAGGATGGTCCACTCCTCCACCGTTCCCGACTCGATCGCCGAGTCCACCCGGTTCGGGTCGAACTGCACCGGTCCGTTGCCCGAGTCGATGTAGAAGGTGTTGCCGTCCGCCGACTCGTCGAAGGTGATGGTGCGCTTGCGCGCCACTGTCAGCGTGCGCAGGTCGGTGGGGCCGGGCAGTGCCAGCGGGATGGGCGTGGGCACCCTCGCCTGGCCCTGCGAGACCATGGTCAGCAGCGTGGTGGCGGGCACGGTGTCCCCCTGCGGCCCCGTGTCGATGTCGCCGGTGGTGAGCGGGTAGGTGCCCGGATCGCCGCCCTGCACCAGCACCTCGGTGCGCGACGAGGGCGGCAGCAGCAGCTCGTCGAAGGCGATGGGCTGGTTGTGCCGGATGCCGTCGCGCGCGATCTCGTAGAGCTTGTGTCCCTGCAGCCGCAGGTGGTAGTACATGTTGGCGCTGATGTTGCCGATGCGCAGCAGCTGCGTCTCGCCCGGCGCGATGGTCATCACCGGGTTGGTCTGGCCGTTGACCGTGCGGTGCGTGGGCGCGCTGGGGTCGATGTCGTCCGGCACGCGGCCGTCGGGCCCGATCTGGATGTCCTTGAGCAGCAGCACGCGCTCGCGGATGCCCGCGAGCTGGGGCACGGGGTCGAGCAGGCCCTCGATCACCAGGCCGCCCGAGAGGCCGCCCATCACCTGCGCCTCGGAATTGCCGTGCATGTGGCTGTGGTACCAGTACAGGCCCGAATGGTGGGAGGCCGGGATCTGCACCTTGTAGTCCAGCGACTGGCCCGGCTCGATGTGCACGAAGACGTTGTCGGACACGGTTCCGTCGACGGTGTCCACGCGCGGAGACACGTCCAGGCCGTGGTAGTGCTCGTTGGTGGCGGTGGAAGACAGGTTGGTCAGCTTCAGCCGCAGTGTGTCGCCCGGGCGCAGGCGCAGCACCGGCGGGATGTACATGCCGTTGTAGACGGTGGTGGTGACCGGCAGGCCGTCGACCTGCACCGTGCTCTGCGCCACGCTCAGTGACACCTTGAGCTCGCCGTTGACGCTGCGCAGCGAGGCGGGCTCGATCAGGGTCTCGGGCACCAGGCCGGGGCCGAAGGACACGTTGTCGCTGCCGCCGCAAGCGGCCAGCAGCGGGGCGGCAACCAGGCAGGGCAGCAGCCAGGACGGTACGCGCGAAGCAGGCATGGCACGCTCCTCCTTCTTCGGAATGGACGGGATGCTAGGAATGGACGCGGGGTGGGTCAAACGCGCGCCGACGAGCGGCTCGCCCCCCGGGCCCAGGAAGGCACCGTAGGAGCACCAGCGGGTGGGCTATTGACCAGGCGTCCCGGTTCCAGGCCGGGCGTTCCGGCGGCGCGATCGAACACGCCCCGAGAGTTGCCGCCAGCCCGGCGCCGTGCCAACATGAACGCAGCTTCCCCATGAACCTCTCCAACACCCCCGGCAAGGCCACCAGCCCCTTCGCCCCGATCAGCTTCGAGGCCGACGCCGCCTTCCTGCCGGTCATCGGCCAACTGCCCGAGGGCCTGCAGGGCACGCTGCTGCGAAACGGGCCCAACCCGCAGTTCCCGCGCGAGCGCCAGCACCTCTTCACCGGCGACGGCATGCTGCACGCCTTCTGCCTGGCCGGGGGCCGCGCCAGCTACCGCAACCGCTGGGTGCGCACCAGCGGCTGGCAGGCCGAGCGCCGCGCCGGCCGCAGCCTGTTCGACGCCACCGGCCGCCCGGTCGACCCGCACGATCCCGCCCTGCCCGCGGTGGACGACGGCGCCGCCAACACCCACGTGATCGAGCACGCCGGCCGGCTCCTTGCGCTGGAAGAGGCGCACCTGCCCATCGAGATCGATCCCGCCACGCTCGCCACGCGCGGCGCCTGCGACTTCGGCGGCCGGCTGCAGGGGCCGTTCACCGCCCATCCCAAGACCGACCCGGCCACGGGCGAGCTGCTGTTCTTCGGCTACTCGGCCAGCGGGCCGTTCACGCCCGATATCCGCTTCGGCACGCTCGACGCGCAAGGCCGCGTGACGCGCCACGAGATGCTGCGCGCGCCCTTTTGCAGCATGGTCCACGACTTCGCCGTGACCGAGCACCACATCCTCTTCCCGGTGCTGCCGCTCACCGGCAGCATGGAGCGCGCGCAGCGCGGCATGCCGCCCTGGGCCTGGGAGCCCGAACTGGGGTCGCGCGTCGGCATCCTGCCGCGCAACGCGCCGGCCAGCGATATCCGCTGGTTCGAGGGCGAGGCCTGCTATGTGTTCCACGTCATGAACGCCTGGGAGGAGCGCGACGCCCGTGGCCACCGCATCCTGCGGGCCGACGTGATGCGTTTCGACCAGGCGCCGCTCTTCCCCTACGCCGACGGCCGGCCGACCGACCGCGAGCGCTCCGTGGCCCGCCTGGCGCGCTGGAGCTTCGACCTGGACGGCAACAGCAACCGCTTCACGGAAGAGCCGCTGGACGACCTGGCGGGCGAGTTCCCGCGCATGGACGATCGCTTCGCCGGCCGCGCCTACCGCCATGGCTGGTTTGCCTGCCAGCGCGAGGCGGTAGTGGGTGCCGGCTACGAGGGCATCGCGCACCACGACGCCGTGCGCGGCCGCGTCGCCACCTGGCATGTGCCGCCGGGCGACCGGCTGTCCGAGCCGGTGTTCGTGCCGCGCGCGGCCGATGCGCCCGAGGGCGAGGGCTGGCTGCTGGCCGTGGTCCAGCGCACACAGGAAGGCCGCAGCGACCTGCTCGTGCTCGATGCGCAGGACCTGCCCCACGGCCCCGTGGCCACCGTGCAGCTGTCGCACCGCGTGCCGGCCGGCTTCCATGGCAGCTGGCTCGCCGGCAACACCCTCGACCTGTCCAGCGGAGGCGCCTGATGCAGATGCTCCTGGCCTTCGCGCCCTTCATCGCCTTCGCGCTGCTCTCGCGCAGCGTGCCCGTCACCCTGGCCCTGGCGGCCGCGGCGCTGGTGGCGCTGGCGCAACTGGCCAACGACGTGCTCCGGCACCGCCGCAGCGTCAAGATCCTGGAGGTGGGCACCGTGCTGCTCTTCGGCGGGCTGGCGGCTGTGGCCTGGATGCGCGGCGGCGCGTGGGGCATCGCCGAGGTCCGCTTCTGGGTGGATGGCGGTTTGTTCCTCATCGTGGCCTTCTCCATGCTGATCCGCCAGCCCTTCACCCTGCAGTACGCGCGCGAGCAGGTCAGCGCCGAGATCGCGGCGCGGCCGCAGTTCCTGCGCTTCAACCAGGTCATCAGCGGCGTGTGGGCGCTGGCCTTCCTGGTGCTCGCCATCGCGGACCACGTGATGGCGCATATGCCGCAGGTGCCGCTGTGGATCGGCATCGCGGCGTCGGTGGGCGCGCTGGTCTTCGCCTTCTGGTTCACCGGCTGGTACCCGGCGCGGGCGCGGCGCCTGGCGGCCCAGGCGCAGGCGCCGCGCGCCGGCTGAAGGGACGCTCAGAAGCCGCGCAGGTCGTCCGGCGGGCAGGGCAGCGGCGCCCCGGCGATGCGCTCCAGCGTGCGCGCCACGATGGGCACGTCGTTGTCGAAGCCGCCGTGGCTGGCCGCGATGCTCTTGTCGGGCAGGGCCACCACCATCTTGTCCGCGTCGTAGACACCCAGGCGCGTGCCAGGGTGCAGGCCCGCGTTCTCGGCCGCGTCGCGCCAGGCGCGCAGCGTCTCGTTGGTGCTGGAGGTGCCGTCCCAGCCGCCGTAGTCTTCCTTGAAGGCGTTCTCCAGGCCCAGGATGGGCGTGCGCAGGTCGATCTCCAGCGCGTTGGACACCAGGTACAGCAGCGACTTGCGGTAGATGGCCGCGACCTGGTCGTTGCGCTCAACGCGGTCCGACAGCAGGTCGATGTACAGCTGCTTCATCAGCCGCTCGTTGGGCGCGTAGTGCTGGTTGGCGAACTGCACGGTGCAGGCCGGCGCATACAGGTGGATGGAGCGGATCATGGCGTCGGATTGCCGCGCGCCCGCGCTGCTGAGCAGGTGGCCGAGGATGATGGAGCCGGCCGAATGGCCCACCAGGTGCACCTCCAGGTCCTCGCCCCAGGTGGCGCGCAGCTTCTGCAGCGCCGTCACGAGCAGGTCGCCGCCGCGGCCGTTGCCGAATGCCTGGCCGGCGTTCTCCTTCATCTCGCTCCAGATCGGCCGCGCGGCCTCGCGGCCGATTGTCTTCTCGATCAGGAGGTCGGTGCGGTCGGTGATCCACTCGCCAGCGCCGGCCGCCGCCGCGGCGGGCCGCAGCCGCCACGCGTCGGTGATGCGGTTGCCGATGATTTCCAGCAGTCCCGTCTTCCACACGAGGAAGAGCGGATAGCAGCCGTTGGCCAGGAAATGCCGGCCCAGCGCGCGGGCGCGCTTGATCGCGTCGGCCTCGCTGTTGAGGCCGCCGTGCGCGTAGATCACCAGCCGCTTGGGCGCCTGCGCCGGCTGAGTGCGGAACCACTGGTCCGGCAGGCCCGCCACCTGGTGCAGCAGCGTGCGGTTGATCTCGTCCTCGGTGAGGTAGCGCTTGACGCGGCCGTCGTTGCCCAGCACCACGCTGTGCCGGTAAGCCTCCTCCTCGCTCCACCAGAGGCTCGTGTTGGCGCCTCCCGCGGCGGCCGCTGCCGCGCCGCCGCCGTCGTGCGGGCTGATGCGGCCGGCGAGCACGCCCGACACGCCCAGCGCCACCACCCAGGCATCCATGCCGTTGGCCAGCCAGTCGGCGTACGTCATCACCGCGAAGCCGCCGGCGCCCCAGTTCCGGCCCCACGAGTTCTGCAGCACGAAGCCATGCTGGTTGAAGCCCACCAGCGCGAAGGCATGGCCGTCGGTCTGCGAGGGCCGGCCGCCGAAGGCGATGACCGGCAGGTCCGCATGGCCCTTCACCGGCGCGCGAGTGATGGGCACCTGGTCCCATCCTTCGTGCGTGAAGGCCGAGACATACACGGCGCCCACCTGCTGGATCGCCGCCTGCATGTCGGTGATGGACTTGAGCTCCACGCGGAAGTACACGCCCAGCGGGGTCTGCACCGCGCGCTGCGCATAGCCGTAGCGCGGGCGCAGGTGGGGGTCGCCATAGGGCCAGTCGGGCTCCAGGCAGACGCCGTGGTTGAACCAGCCCTTGATGGCGCCGCGGCAGCTGGAGCCTTCGTAGTCCTCGCCTTCGTACTCGTCGTAGCGGCGCGCGAAGGTGTAGAACATGCGCGGGCTGACCGAGTCCAGCTTCTTCGGCAGGCCGGCCTTGCGCCAGCGCAGGTAGTTGACCACGCAGGCCAGGCCGAAGCCGGTGCAGGCGCCTTCCTGGCCCTGGTCGAGGATGAGGCCGGCGTCGGTGTAGGTGGGCAGCAGCGAGCGCACCGAGGCGTTGTCCGGAAACTCGTCGATCAGGCCCACCGGCGGCGGCAGGTAGGGGCGGTCGCGCAGGTCGCTCGCGTCCTTGCGCGCATTGAGCGTGCGCCCGGCGCGCGGCGCCGCCGCAGCGGCCGGCGCCGGGCGCGCGGCCTTGCGCCCGCCGGCCCCTCGCCTGGCCACCAGCGGCGCGGCGGGCAGCGTGGCCGGCGCCCACACGCTGGTGGCGCGCCTGAACACGTCCTTGAAGCGATCCAGCCCATGCGAGCCGCCGTTGACCAGCCGGCGCGCCGTCGCGAGGTCGTTGTTGGCGAGCGCGGCGCGCATGGCGTCGGCGCGCTCGGCCAGGAACACCGCCAGCAGCAGCGCCGCGACCTCGGGCGCATTGGCCAGGTCGGCATGCGCGGTGTCGGACGAGAGGTCGATGCCCAGCACCACGCCGTACTTCTCGTAATTGTGGCGGCCGGTGAGTTGCACGAAGCCGCGGCCCTTGAAGCGCGCGCCGTCGTTGGGCTCGTCGTTGCCCAGGTCCTTGCGGCCGTCGTAGCGGCCGAAGGGCGGGCCGCCCGGCGCGGTGTTGAACTGCGACTGGAACTCGGAGATGGGCAGGAAGCCCTCGCTTTCCGCACGGATGGTGCCCAGGGCCGCGCAGATCATCGGCTGGTCGGTGAGGCCCAGCGCCCCCAGCGCCGCGGCGACGTAGGGCAGGTAGCGGTCGATGTTGGCCGGCTTGGTGGCGGGAAAGAGTTGGCGCACGGACGTGAGGTCCAGCGGCACCTGCATGGCGGGCCGCGTGGCCAGGCCGAGCAGTTCCATGCAGCGCGGCCCGACCAGGCCATCGGCGATCACGCCCACGCCGCTTTGCCATCGGCGGATCGCGGCCTCGAAGGCGGCGTCGAGCACATCGGTCGTGCCCAGGCCCTGGAACTGCGCGGCGTCGGGCCCCAACTGCTGCACCAGCACATCGCCCAGCTGCCGCACGGTGGGACCCTTGGCATTGCGGATGAGTAGAAGCTGCGTCATGTTCCGGGCCCTCCTCCGATGCACGCGCGGGCGTGCGCCACTGCTCCAGGCAGTGCGCGGCGCAGTCTAGGAGCGGCTCGGGGGCGTGACCATTCTCAAGACGGTCTAGGGCTTACGGCTTAACCCAGCTTGTTCGGGGCGAGGGCCAAGGGCTGTGTACCGCTGTGCCGGTACGCCACTCGGGCGGGCAGCGCTTCGCGCTGCCTGCCCTGCGCTGCTCGCGAAGCCGCACACAGCCCTTGGCCCTGGACACGTCGGTGGTGCATCCATCGTGATACCGACGCAGCGGCACAGACCGCCTGCCGCGCCTCCCCTACCCCCAACTATCGGGTATTGAACGCGATGGCCGAACGAACCAGCGCCTTCAGCGCCTTCTCGTCGATCTTCTCACCCTCGCGCACGTCGATGGCGCGGCGCGTGTTGCCTTCGAGGCTGGAGTTGAAGAGCCCGGCCGGATCGTCCAGCGACGCGCCCTTGGCGAAGGTCATCTTCACCGCGCTCTTGTAGACCTCGCCGGTGCAGATGATGCCGCCGTGCGACCACACGGGCACGCTCCACTTCCATTCCTCCACGATCGCCGGATCGGCCTGCCGGATGATCTTGCGGATGCGGGCCAGCGTCTCGCCACGCCAGTCTCCCAGCTCTGCAATGCGCTCGTCGATGCGCCGTGAAGCCTCGGCTGCATCGGGCACCTCCTTGGGGCTGGCACTCTTGGTTCGGGTCATGGAAGACTTGCCTTTCGTTGTTGTCGTGGATCACATCTTCTCGCCGGGCAGCCGGCTGGCCTGCCGGACCCAGTCGATGAACTGCGCGTCGTCGATCGCGTCGTCCTCGTGGATGTCGAGATAGCGCACGTTCTTCTGCTTCGACGTTCCGGGCGGCATCGGCTCGAGCGAGCTGCCGCGGAAGAACGCGACCTTGACGTAGCGGTTGTAGCAGTGAAAGCTGAGGAACCAGAGGCCGGCCTCGGCGCCGTAGAAGGGCGAGTTCCATTTCACCGCCTTGTGCACGCCGGGCACGGCACGCTCGATCAGCTTGTCCAGTTGCGCCCCGACCGCGCGCTTCCAGCCCGGCATGGCCGCGATGTAGGCCTGCACCGGCGCATCGCCGGCGCCCTTGGCGATCTGCGGGTTGCCGCCCGACAGCAGGACGGGCTCGGTACTGGGTGGGCTGGCAGCCATGCGGGTTCTCTCCGGTGGATCGGGCCGCATTCTAGGAAGGCCCGCAGGCGCTTCGCGTCGGACGGGACGCCGCACCGCCTAGAATCGACCCCCTTTCGCCTCGCCATTTTTCCCCCCTTCTCCCCATGGACCTCGTCGTCAACGAAGAACTCAAGGCCTACATCGATCCCCTGACGAGCGAGGAATTCGAAGCACTGGAGCGCAGCCTGCTGGCCGAAGGCTGCCGCGATGCCCTGGTGCTCTGGGGCGACGTGCTGGTGGACGGCCACAACCGCTACGAGATCTGCCGCAAGCACGGCCTGCCCTTCCAGACCGTGCAGAACACGCGCTTCCAGTCGATGGAGGACGTGCACCTGTGGATGATCGACCAGCACCTGGGCCGCCGCAGCATCTCCGACTTCCAGCGCGGCGTGCTGGCCCTGCGCAAGCGCGAGATCGTTTCCGCGCGCCGGCAGGCGGCGACGGCCGCGAAGCCGGAAGACGCGCCGCAGTCCGACACTCCCGACGAAGCAGCAGCGAGCCCGCCCGCCGCGGCCGTCGGCGCGGATGACGCCCTGAGCACCCGCGAAGCCCTGGCCCGCGCCGCCCGCCTGCGCAGCACGCAGGTGGCGATGATCGAGAAGATCCAGCAGAACGCGGCGCCCGAAGTGGTGGCCGCCGTGAAGGCCGGCGACCTCTCCCTCAACGCGGCCGCGGCCGTCGCGACGCTGCCGGCGGAGGAACAGGTGGCGGCCGCTGCCGGCGGCAAGGACGAGCTCAAGCAGGCGGCCAAGCGAGCGCGCGATGCACGCCGCAAGCCGGCGGCCGAGAAGGCCGAGGCCCCGGCGGGCGCAAGCGCAGCCGGGGAAGGTGGCGAAGCGGCACCGCAGGAGGCCGCTGAAGAACTGGTCGCGCTGCGCAAGCGCGTGGCCGAGCTGCGTGCCGAGAACAAGAAGCTGGAGGCCGAGAACGCCGTGCTGCGCAAGCAGGTGCTGGCCCTGCTGTCCAAGGACGGCCCCGATGCAGCGGGCGGCGCGAAGTCAGAGCCCGCGGACGGCAGCGCCGCCGACGCGGATGCCGAAGCACCCTTCTAGCCTCGGCCGGCGGCGCCGCGCGCGCGCTCAGAGGTCCAGCTTGTTGACCTTGGTACCGTCCAGGCTCAGGTTGGCCATCAGGCCCGCATTGCTCAGCGCATAGCCGACCACGGGCTGCTGCGCGGTCTGCGTGTTGACGGCGGCCGAGGCGCCCACCTTGAGCATGGTGACCGAGGCGTCGGCACCCGCGGTCCAGCCCTTGCTGTTGCGGAACTTGTCGAGCGCGTCCTGCGTCATGAACAGGACGTACACGGCCTTGGAATCCGCGCCGGCCAGCAGGCCCACCGAGGCCGCCGTGGTGCTGTAGTAGCTGTCGGTCTTGCCGCCCACGCGCAGCGAGCCCTGGCCATAGGAGCCGCCCACGCCCAGGCCGGCCGACACCACGGACGGGAACACCAGCACGCCGCGGGCCTTGCCCACAAGATCGCGTGAATCGGGTACCTGCGCATAGAGCTTGGACAGCGCGCCGTCGACCGAGGAGTCGATGCTGGCGCGCCGCGACGCGGGATCGCCGCCGGTGCCGGTCGTGGTGGTACATGCAGTGGCAAACGCGGCCAGGAGGCCCGCGGCCAGGAAGGAACGCTTGTTCATGTCATCTCTCCTGCAGTTGCTTGGGCGGCCATTGTGTGTCGCACATCCGAATCGCTCAAGCGCCTTCCGTCCGGTGTCCGACTGTTCAGCTTGGGTTCAGCGTGTCGGGTCGCTTGCGCAGGAAGACGAACAGGCCGTCGATGGCCTTGCGCTGGTCGTGCCGCACCGGCATGCGCAGCGCATGCACCCATTCGAAGCCGTGCTCGTGCGCCAGCCTCCTGGCGTAGCGCTGCGAATGCGCGAATCGCAACGAGGGCCGCAGCTCGAACTCTGCCGTGGCCTGCGCCGGCAACTCCTCGAGCGAGAAGCAGAACATGCCGCCCGGCTCCATCACGCGCTGCACGCCGGCGAACACCTTCTCGAGGGCGCCGACGTAGATGAAGACGTCGGCGGCCACCACCATGTCGTGGCGCGCATCCGAGGACTGCAGGAAGGCATCGATGTCCTGCTGGACCAGTTGCGCGTAGTGGCCGCCCTGGCGCGCCTTGGCGAGCATCCCTGCCGACAGGTCCACGCCGGTGATGCGCTCGCTGCAGGTCTTGAGCATCGCCCCGCACAGCCCGGTGCCGCAGCCCAGGTCCAGCGCCGATTGGAACCAGCGGCCCGGCGCCAGGCGGATGGTCTCGCTCACCAGCATTTCGTGTGCGCGATAGCCCAGCACCTCGACCACGTGGTGGTCGAAATTGTCCGCGTAGTGGTCGAAGAGCCCCTCGACATACGCGCCCGGCGCCGCGCTGGCCGGCGGCGCATCGGCGGACACCGATGCGAGGTAGTAGGCGTTCAGCGGGTCCGTTGCGCCATGGGCGATGGCCTGGCGGAAGGCGTGCGCCGCCTCGCGCAGCTGCGAGCGCTCGCGCAGGATGTTGCCCTTGTTGGTCCAGGCGGGCGCGAAGGCCGGGTCGGCGGCAATGGCGCGCTCGTACGACGCCAGCGCCTCGCCTTCGCGATCGAGCGACTGCAGCACCTGGCCATGGCGGTACCAGGGCAGTGCCCCGGGCTGCAGGGTGGCGGCCTGCCTGAAGCCTTCGAGCGCCTCCTCGGCGCGGCCCGTCAGGGCGAGCGCATCGGCACGATGGAAGCATGCATCCGCGTTGCCGGGCTCCAGCGCCAGCACCTGCTGCGCCGCGTCGAGCGCATCGGACCCGCGCCCCTGGCGCACGCGCACACCCGCCAGGTTGACCAGCGTGGAGATGCGCCCGGGCAGCAGCTGCAGCGAGGCGAGGAAGCAGCGCTCTGCATCATCGAGGCGCCCGCCTGCGAAGTGCGCCAGGCCTTCGGTGAACAGCTGCCTGGCACGCTCGAAGGTGGGGTCCTGCGTGGGTCGGTTCGGTGCGTCGGGGAGATTGCTCATCGGGCCGCATTATCTGGCGCGCACGTCCCACGCGATCTCTGGCATCATTTAGTACCAAGTAACTACTTGATCGCCCTGCCCATGATGAAGCTCTTCAGTTCCCTCTTCGGTGCAAACGCAGCGCCTTCGCCGGCGCAGGTCCAGACGACAGACCCGGAACTGAAGAAAGTGCAGCCCCTGGCGCACTACCTCGCGCTCGCCATCCGCCAGTCGGGCGCGCTCACGCCGCGTGGCGAGGCGACGGTCGCGGAGTACCTGCGCGACTTCGGCCAGATGCCAGGGCAGCCCGGCAGCCAGGCGCAGCGCAGCGCCAAGGCAGAAGCCGACGTCCTGCTGGACATCCGCGCCGCCGAGTTGCTGCGCGCCCCGCTGTCGCCGCGCCGCAGCCTGTCCACCTATGCCGACGAGCTGCATCGCAACGCGCTGATGCAGAAGGCGCGACACGACGCCGTGCTGCAGATGCGGGACTTCTGCGAAGAGATGTCGCTGACGCTGGTGGGCACCGGCGACGAATGCGAATGGTGCCGCGCCAACGACGGGCGCCACTTCGGCGTGCACGAAGACCCGAACGATCTGCTGGCCCGGCACTGCCGCTGCGCACCCTACTCCCCGGCCACTTTCCACCCGGCGATCAAGGCCTTCGACGCCTGAGGCGCACGTAGGCCGGGGCGCTGCGCGCGCGCGTGCCAGCAGGCCAGGTCGTCCAGCGTGATGACTTCGCCATCCTGTTCGCGCGCCGCCGGCCGCCACCCGTCCCGCGCATGAAAGCCCGGGCCGATCGCCAGCGCAGCCTCGACCCGATCGTCCGCGAAGTAGGCGCTGCGCGTCACCACCACCGGCACGCCGCACGCCCGGGCAGCCGCCGCCCCCGCGCCCGAGTCCTCGATCGCCAGCGCACAGCCCGCCGGCAGGCGTAGCGCGGCCAGCGCGAGCCGGTGCGCCTGCGGATCGGGCTTCTTCGCGGCGACGTCCTCGCCGCACACCACGGCATCGAAGCGCAGCCCCCAGGCGGGCCCCAGCTCGCAGCGCAGCAGCGCGTCCACGTTCGCCCGGCTGGTGGTGGTGACGATGGCCTGGCGCACTCCGCGTGCGCAGGCCTCGTCGATCAGGGCGGCGACGCCCGGCCGCAGGCCGATCGCGCCCGACGCCACGCGCTGCGCATAGAAGTGGTTCTTGCGGCGATGCAGCTCGCGCGCCAGCGCCTCGCAGGCCGTGGGCAGCGTGGGCGCGCCTGGCTCGTCGGCCATGGCGGCGAGCAGGCGCTCGCGACCGCCCGTCACCCGAAGCAGGCGGCCATAGCGCGCCACGTCCCAGTGCCACGGCAGACCGGCCTCGGCGAAGGCCCGGTTGAAGGCCACGCGGTGGCCGTCGCGCTCGGTCTCGGCCAGGGTGCCGTCCACGTCCCAGAGCAGCGCGGCCATCATGGGGTGTGCTCCGGCCTTCAGGCGGCGAGCGCGGCGCGCGCCACCGACAGCAGGTCCGGATGGATCGCGTCGGGCCCGGCCTCGGCGATCGGCCGGCCGCCGTTGTAGCCGTGCGGGACCGCCCAGGCGCGCACGCCGGCATTGCGCGCCGTCATCACGTCGATGGCGGAGTCGCCGACGTGGATCAGCGCCTCGGGCGGCGCGCCCAGGAAGCTCGCGACCGTGCGCAGCACGCTCGCATCGGGCTTGCGGCGGGGCAGCGAGTCGCCGCAGACCACCAGGTCCAGCAGCGGTCTCAGGCCGTGCCGCTGCAGCAGCCGCCGGGCATGCACGCCTTCCTTGTTCGTCACGCAGGCCAGGCGCAGCCCGTGCGCGCCGAGCATCTCCAGGGCATCGTGCGCGCCGGGATACGCCGTGCTGATCGCGCCGATGACATCCGCATAGTGGGCGTCGAAGCGCGCCAGGACGTGCGCCGCGGGGGGCCGGTGCGCGCCATCGCCCTCGGCCTGCGCCAGCACGGCGGACACCAGCGCGTGCGCGCCGCGGCCGATCAGGTTCTCGATCTGGCACCGGGGCCTTCGCGGCAGCCCGAACTCGTCCAGGCAGCGGTTGAGGGCCTCGGCGATCTCCGCGGCGGTGTCCACCAGCGTGCCGTCCAGGTCGAAGCTGACGAGCGCCGGCTTCATGTCACAGCGCCCCGAGCGCCTCGCGGCGCCGCTCCATCATCCGCCAGATGAAGGGCGTGAAGATCAGCTGCATCGCCAGCTCCATCTTGCCGCCGGGCACCACGATGGTGTTGGCCCGGCTCATCCACGCGTTGTGGATCATGTTGAGCAGGTACGGGAAGTCGATGCCCTTGGGGTTGGCGAAGCGGATCACGCACAGGCTCTCGTCGGCGGTGGGAATGACGCGCGACATGAAGGGGTTGCTGGTGTCCACCACCGGCACGCGCTGGAAGTTGACGTGCGTGTGCGCGAACTGCGGCACGATGTAGTTCACGTAGTCGGGCATGCGGCGCAGGATGGTGTCGGTGACCGCCTCGGTGCTGTAGCCGCGCACGTTCTTGTCCCGGTAGAGCTTCTGGATCCATTCGAGGTTGATCACCGGCACCACGCCGATGAGCAGGTCCGGGTACCTGGCGATGTCCACCTTGGGCGTGACCACCGCGCCGTGCAGCCCTTCGTAGAACAGCATGTCGGTGCCTGCCGGCAGCTCTTCCCAGGCCGTGAAGGTGCCCGGCTCCTGGGCGTAGGGTGCGGCCTCGGCCGCATCGTGCAGGTACTTGCGATGCGTGCCGCCGCCGGTCTCGCTGTAGCAGCGGAACAGCTGCTCCAGCTCGCCGAAGAGGTTGTTGTCCGGCCCGAAGTGGCTGAAGTGCCCGTTGCCCTGCTTCTCCGCCTCGGCCTGCCGCCGCTTCATCTCCTGGCGGTCGAAGCGATGGAAGCTGTCGCCCTCGATGACGGCCGCCTTCACACCCTCGCGGCGGAAGATGTTCTCGAAGGTATGCGTCACGGAGGTGGTGCCCGCGCCCGACGAGCCGGTGATGGCGATGATGGGATGCGGCTGCGACATCGCTTACCCCCTGAACAGGCTGCGCGTGGCAAAGAGCGGCGCGGGCACCTCGGCACCGTGCGGCTCGCGGTGGTAGCGCTCGATGCGCTCCACCTCGCAGCGCGAGCCGAACACCAGGCCCACGCGCTGGTGCAGCCCGCTGGGCGTGATGCCCAGCACCGGCTGGCGGCCCGTGCTGGCGCGCCCGCCGGCCTGCTCGATCAGGAAGCCGATCGGATTGGCCTCGTAGAGCAGCCGCAGGCGCCCGAGCTTGTCCGGGTCCTTGGTGTCGCGCGGATACAGGAACACGCCGCCGCGCATCAGGATGCGATGCGCCTCGGCCACCAGGCTGGCGATCCAGCGCATGTTGAAGTCCCGGCCGCGCGGGCCCGTGCGGCCTGCCAGGCATTCGTCGACATAGCGCTTCACCGGCGGCTCCCAGAAGCGCGCGTTGGAGCTGTTGATGGCGAACTCCTGCGTGTCGGTCGGCACCTGCACCTTCGACTGCGTCAGCACGAATTCGCCCAGCTCCGGGTCCAGCGTGAACACCGCCACGCCCTCGCCCACGCTCAGCACGAACTGCGCGGAAGGCCCGTAGATGGCATAGCCGGCCGCGATCTGCGTGGTGCCGGGATGCAGGAAGTCGGACTCGGTCACGTCGCGGCCGCTTCGCACCGTGTCGGCCGGCGCCCGCAGGATGGAGAAGATGCTGCCCACCGCGACGTTGACGTCGATGTTCGACGAGCCGTCGAGCGGATCGAAGAGCAGCAGGTACTTGCCGCGCGGGAAGGTGGCGGGGATCTGGAAAGGCTGTTCCATTTCCTCGGACGCCATGCCGCCCAGGTGGCCGTTCCATTCGTTCATGCGCACGAACACCTCGTTCGACAGCACGTCCAGCGGCTTCTGCACCTCGCCGTGCACGTTGAGCGACCCGGCCGCAGGCAGCGCCGCGCCCAGCGGCCCGCGCGCCACGATGCGCGCCAGCGCCTTGCAGGCCAGCGAGACGTCGAGGATCAGCGCGTTGAGCTCGCCGCTGGCCTGCGGATGGCGGCGGCGCTGCTCGATCAGGTAGCGGGTGAGGGTCCAGCGGCCGGTCAGTGGCATGTCGTTCTCCCTGGGTGACATCAGTCCTGCGCGAACACACGGCTGGCCCGGATGTCCTCGGGCAGCAGGGTGCTCAGGTCTTCCTCGCCCAGCACGCGCTCGCGGTCGCCGAACAGCCGGCTGGCCTGGCGCAGCCGTGCACGGTCCAGCGCGTTGCGCACGCTGCGCGCGTTGGCGAAGTGCGGCAGCGCGATGCGGCGCGCCAGGTAGTCGCCGAAGGTCTCGCGCGCGCCGCCGGCGAAGCGGTAGCTCATGCCGTCCAGCATCCGGTCGGCGATCGCGCGCAGTTCCTCGTGGCCGTAGTCCGGGAAGTCGAGGTGATGCGCGATGCGGCTGCTCATGCCGGGGTTGGAGCGGAAGAAGGTGTCCATGCGGTCGCCGTAGCCGGCCAGGATCACCACCAGGTCGTCGCGCTGGTTCTCCATCACCTGCAGCAGGATCTCGATGGCTTCCTGGCCGTAGTCGCGCTCGTTCTCGGGCTTGTAGAGGTAGTAGGCCTCGTCGATGAAAAGCACGCCACCCATCGCCTTCTTGAGCACCTCGCGCGTCTTGGGCGCCGTGTGGCCGATGTACTGGCCCACCAGGTCGTCGCGCGTCACCGCGGTGAGGTGGCCTTTGCGCACGTAGCCCAGGCGATGCAGGATCGTGGCCATGCGCATCGCCACCGTGGTCTTGCCGGTGCCGGGGTTGCCGGTGAAGCTCATGTGCAGCGAGGGCGCATGCGCCTGCAGCCCGAGCCCCAGGCGCAGCCTGTCGATCACCAGCAGCGCGGCGATGTCGCGGATGCGCTGCTTCACCGGCGCCAGGCCGACCAGGTCGCACTCCAGCTCATCGAAGACCGCCTCGACCTGGCTGTCGCGCAGCACCTCGCCGACACTGCGCGGCGCACGTTCCGGTGGCGCGGCCGGCAGGGGTTGCGCAGGCTCGCGCCCGGGAACTGCGTAGAGAACGGTGTTCATCGCGATGGCCTCAGTAGCGCTGCGCCTCGGGCCTGTCGGTGGCATAGCTGTGCACCGTGTAGCGGATCGTCCGGCCGGCCGCCTCCTGCCGCGCGAGGCCGAAGCCGGGCTCGTCCTTCGGACGGTTGACGATGAAGCTCATCGCGATGGACTCGATGCCCCGCGTGGAATCGAAGGCCACCAGGCGGATGTAGTGACTGGGGAAGGTCCTTCGGCACTCGATCACTTCCTGCAGCACGCCGGCACCGTCCTTCAGGTCGAACATGGGCATGCCGAACATCTCCCAGTAGGTGTTTCGCGGGTGCGGGTCGTCGGTGTACTCGACGCTCCACGCGTATCGCTTGGCCAGTCCGTACTCGATCTGCAGCGCGATCTCGGCGTCCGTGAGATCGGGCAGGAAGCTGAACTGGCCCTGCGTCACGCGGCCGGTGGGGTTGGTCATCATGGCGATCGGCTCCTTGCGGTTCAGGCGACGGCGGGCGTCACCGCGTAGTCGCTGGTGTCGGTGGGCGTGTAGTTGAAGCTGACCTCGCCCCAGGTATCGAGGGCCTGCTTCAGCGGCGTGCAGAACTGCGCCGCCTTCTTCAGGATCCCGGGGCCTTCGGCGGCGATGTCCTTGCCTTCGTTGCGGGCCTTGACCATGGCCTCCAGCGCGACGCGGTTGGCCACGGCGCCGGCCTGGATGCCGGCCGGGTGGCCGATGGTGCCGCCGCCGAACTGCAGGATCACGTCGTCGCCGAACAGGTCCAGCAACTGGTGCATCTGGCCCGCGTGGATGCCGCCCGAAGCCACGGGCATCACCTTCTTCAGGTCGCACCAGTCCATGTCGAAGTGCAGGCCGCGCGGCAGGTCGGCCTTCGTGTAGGCGTCGCGGCAGACGTTGTAGTAGCCCTGCACCGTGAGCGGATCGCCTTCGAGCTTGCCGACAGCCGTTCCTGCGTGCATGTGGTCCACGCCGGCCAGGCGCAGCCACTTGGCGATGACGCGGAAGGACACGCCATGGTTCTTCTGCCGCGTGTAGGTCCCGTGCCCCGCGCGGTGCAGGTGCAGGATCATGTCGTTGCGCCGGCACCATTCGCCCAGGCTCTGGATGCAGGGCCAGCCGACGATCAGGTCCACCATCACCACCACGCTGCCCAGGCTGCGGGCGAACTCGGCGCGCTCGTAGATCGCCTCCATGGTGCCGGCGGTGACGTTGAGGTAGGAGCCTTTCACCTCGCCGGTGGCGGCGCTGGCCTTGCTGACGCCGTCCATCACGTACAGGAAGCGGTCGCGCCAGTGCATGAAGGGCTGCGAGTTGATGTTCTCGTCGTCCTTCATGAAGTCGAGGCCGCCCTTGAGGCCCTCGTAGATCACGCGGCCGTAGTTGCGCCCCGACAGCCCCAGCTTGGGCTTGGTGGTGGCGCCCAGCAGCGGCCGGCCGAACTTGTCCAGCCGCTCGCGCTCCACCACCAGGCCGGTGGGCGGGCCCTTGAAGGTCTTCACGTAGGCCACCGGGATGCGGATGTCCTCCAGCCGCGCCGCCTTCAGCGGCTTGAAGGAGAAGACGTTGCCGATCAGGCTGGCCGTCATGTTGGCGATCGAGCCTTCCTCGAACAGGATGATGTCGTAGGCCACCCAGGCGAAGTACTCGCCGGCGCGGCCGGGCACCGGCTCGACGCGGTAGCACTTGGCGCGGTAGTTCTCGCAGGCGGTGAGGCGGTCGGTCCAGACCACGGTCCAGGTCGCGGTGCTCGATTCGCCGGCCACCGCGGCGCCGGCCTCGATCGGGTCCACGCCTTCCTGCGGCGTGATGCGGAACAGGCAGATGGTGTCGGTCTCGCGCGGCTGGTAGTCGGGTTCCCAGTAGCCCATCTGGCGGTACTTGAGCACGCCGGCGCTGTAGCGCCGCTTCTCGTCCGTGATGCGGGTGGCCGCCGGGCGAAGGAGGGTTTCGTCATCGACAAAGGCATTCATGCGGTGGTCTCCGGTGCGGGTTGGCTGAATGGTCGATGGCCGGATCGATAAACACCAGTTAGACTTTTTTGGCTTTCAGTTAAGGTTTCCCTTAACAATGAACCTCAGCTTCCGCCAGCTGCGCGTGTTCCTCGAAGTGGCCCAGCAGGGCAGCATCAGCCGCGCCGCCGAGGTGCTGCACCTCACGCCGCCGGCGGTGTCGATGCAGATCAAGGAGATCGAGAGCCAAGTCGGCCTGCCGCTGTTCGACCGCATCGGGCGCACGCTGTCCCTGTCCACGGCCGGCGAGTATTTCGTCGTGCACGCCAAGCGCATGCTCGCCGCGCTGCGCGATGCCGAGAACGCCATGAGCCGCTTCAAGCGGCTCGAGCACGGCATGCTCACGGTGGGCATGGTGAGCACCGCGAAGTACTTCGTGCCGCGGCTGCTGGCGGTGTTCAGGCAGGAGCATCCGGGCATCGACGTGCGGCTGGTCGTCAGCAGCAACCGCAAGGCGCTGGTCGAGTTGCTGCAGTCCAGCGAGTGCGACCTGGCGGTGATGGGCCGGCCGCCGCGCGACCTCGCCACGCGCTCGGAGGCATTCGCCGCGCACCCGCTGGTCTTCGTCTGCCCGCCCGGGCATCCCCTGCTGGCCGTGGGGCACCTGCCGGTGGCGGCGCTCGCGCCCTTTCCCTTCATCGTGCGCGAGCACGGCTCGGGCACGCGCAATGCCATGGAGCACTTCTTCACCGAGCACCGCTTCGAGCCGAGCATCACCATGGAGATGGGCAGCAACGAGACCATCAAGCAGGCGGTGATGGCCGGCATGGGCGTGAGCTTCCTGTCGCTGCACACGCTGTGGCTCGAACTGGGCACGGGCCTGCTGAAGCTGATCGACGTCGAGGGCACGCCGGTCATGCGGACCTGGCAGGTGGTGCACCTGCAGAGCCGGCTGCTGTCGCCGGCGGCCGAGGCCTTCCGCTACTTTCTCATCGAGCGGGGGGAAACGATGCTGCAGGCGCAGGACGAACCCTTGCTGAAGCCCGCGGATGCCAATTTTTCCAAGGAGTCCACATGAAATCGATGCTTGTTCTCTCACGCGCCCGGGCCACACCGGCAAGCGCCACGGGCGCCCACGCCGCCGGGGCGGTCGCGCTGGGGTCCGTCGCGGTCGGCGCCGTGGCCATCGGCGCCTTGGCGGTCGGCGCCCTGTCGATCGGCCGCCTGCTGATCGGGCGGGCGCGGATCCGGCGGCTGGTGATCGACGAACTGGTGGTGCGCCGCGTGCGGGTCATCGAGCAGCTCACGACACCCGCGGCGCCCGCGCCCCTCGGCGTTGACCACGCGCCGATGCCGGATGTTGCGCAGGCACCATCCGAAGCGCATCGCAGCAGGCCGGAAGGAGACGCCGCATGAGCATCGAGCTGGGCAAGGACGCGCGCAAGGAGGCCATCGCCTCCATCGAGAGGTACTTCCGGGAGAACATGGAGGAGCCCATCGGCAACCTGGCCGCCGGCGCGCTGCTGGGCTTCTTCCTCGAGGAGATCGGCCCGGCGATCTACAACCGCGCCGTGGCGGATGCGCAGGAGCGGATGCAGGCCCGGGTGTCGGAGCTGGACATCGAGGTGCATGAAGAGGAGTTCGGGTACTGGCGCAAGTACGACCGCAAGGAGCGCCGGTAGCGATCCGCGACCGGCTTCCCGGCCTGACTGCCCCTCACCCCTCGGTGCGCAGGACCTGCGCCGCCGCGACCATGTTCCTCAGCGCCGGCAGCACCTCGGCCCACTGGCGCGTCTTCAGGCCGCAGTCCGGATTGACCCACAGCCGCCTGGCCGGGATGCGCTCGGCGGCCTTGCGCATCAACTGCTCGATGTGCGCCTGGGTCGGGATGTTGGGCGAGTGGATGTCGTACACGCCGGGCCCTATCTCGTTGGGGTAGTCGAAGTCCTCGAAGGCATCGAGCAGTTCCATGTCCGAGCGCGAGGTCTCGATGGTGATCACGTCCGCATCCATCTGCGCGATCGAGCCGATGATGTCGTTGAACTCCGAATAGCACATGTGGGTGTGGATCTGGGTCTCGTCGCGCACGCCGTTGGCGCTGATGCGGAAGGCCTCGACCGCCCAGCCGAGGTAGGCCTGCCACTGCGACCGGCGCAGCGGCAGGCCCTCGCGCAGCGCGGCCTCGTCGATCTGGATCACGCGCACGCCGGCCTTCTCCAGGTCCACGACCTCCTCGCGGATCGCCAGCGCCAGCTGGCGGCAGGACGCGGCGCGCGGCTGGTCGTCGCGCACGAAGGACCAGTTGAGGATGGTGACGGGGCCGGTCAGCATGCCCTTCATCGGCTTGGCGGTGAGCGACTGCGCGTAGCGGGTCCATTCGACCGTCATCGGCCGCGGACGGCTGATGTCGCCGAAGAGGATCGGCGGCTTCACGCAGCGCGAGCCGTAGGACTGCACCCAGCCGAACTGGCTGAAGGCATAGCCCTCGAGTTGCTCGCCGAAGTACTCGACCATGTCGTTGCGCTCGGCCTCGCCGTGCACCAGCACGTCCAGGCCCAGCGCCTCCTGCTCGCGCACGCTGCGCGCGATCTCGGCGCGCATCGCGGCCTGGTAGCCGGCGGCGTCCAGGCGCCCGGCCTTGAACTCGCTGCGCGCGTGGCGGATCTCGGCGGTCTGCGGGAAGGAGCCGATGGTGGTGGTGGGGTACGGAGGCAAGCGCAGCAGTGCCGCCTGCTTCGCGGCGCGCGCCTCGTAGCTGCTCGTGCGCTGGCCCAGGTGGGCAGCGATCCCCGCGGCAGCGGCCTGCACCTCGGGGTCGTGCACGCGCGGCGAGCTGCGGCGCGCCTGCAGCGCCGCGCGGTTGGCGGCCAGCGCCTCCTTCACCGCCACGCGCCCTTCGCGCAGGGCCGTGGCCAGCACGCGCAACTCCTCCAGCTTCTGCAGCGCGAAGGCCAGCCAGGACTTGAGTTCGCCGTCCATCTTCTGCTCGCTCGCCAGGTCCACCGGCACGTGCAGCAGCGAGCACGAGGGCGCGATCCACAGTCGCGCGCCCAGCCGCTCGGCCACCGGCTCCAGCCAGTCGAGCACGTCCGCGAGGTGGGTCTTCCAGATGTTGCGGCCATTGATGACGCCCAGCGACAGGACCTTGTGCGTGGGCAGCATGCCCAGCAGGGGCAGCACCTCGTCGCGGCCGTTGATGGCATCGATGTGCAGGCCCGCCACCGGCAGGTTCGCGGCCAGGTACATGTTCTCCTGCAGCTGGCCGAAGTAGGTGGCCAGCAGGATCCGGGACCTGCTGGTCTTGAGCTGGTGGTAGGCGGTGTTGAAGGCATGCTGCCAGTTCGCGTCCAGCTCCGTGACGAGCAGGGGCTCGTCGACCTGCACCCACTCCACGCCCTGGTCGGCCAGCGCATCCAGCAGCTGGGCGTATACGGGCAGCAGGCGCGGCAGCAGCGCCAGCCGGTCCGAGTCGTCCTTGGACTTGCCCAGCGCCAGGTAGGTCACCGGGCCCACGATCACCGGCTTGGCCTGCACGCCCTGCGCGCGGGCCTCGGCGAGCTGCTCGAGGAGGCGCGAGGCGTCGAGCCTGAACTGCGTCGCCGCATCGAACTCGGGGACGATGTAGTGGTAGTTCGTGTCGAACCACTTGGTCATCTCTCCCGCGGCCACGCCGCCGCAGCAGGGTGCATGCGCCTCGGCGCCCTCGGCCGAGCGGCCGCGCGCCACGCGGAAGTAGTTGTCGAGGGCGTCGCCATGGAAGCCGCGGACCCGCTCGGGCAGGTTGCCCAGGGTGAAACTCATGTCGAGCATCTGGTCGTAGAAGGAGAAGTCGCCCACCGGCACCAGGTCGATGCCGGCCTGGTCCTGCCAGTGGCGCCGGCGAAGCTGCGCGCCCGTGCGCATCAGGGCCTCGCGCGAGGACTCGCCCTTCCAGTAGGCCTCCAGCGCGAACTTGAGCTCGCGCCTGGCGCCGATGCGGGGAAATCCGAGGGTGTGGGTGGTCGTCATGAGCAAGCGCTGGGATTCGAGGAAAGCGCCGATGCTAGGGAGCGATGCTCATGAAGTAAAATGGTCTTATCTCACGTATCGATGAATCTGGCTCATGCTTGAACGCATTCACCTGGCAATCGTCCAGGAGGTGGAGAAGCAGGGCTCGCTCACTGCGGCGGCCGGCGTGCTGTGCCTCACCCAGTCGGCGCTGAGCCACAGCATGAGGAAGCTCGAGCAGCAGCTGGGCACCGACGTCTGGCTGCGCGAGGGCCGCAGCCTGCGGCTCACGCAGGCCGGCCAGTACCTGCTGGCGGTGGCCAACCGCGTGCTGCCCCAGCTCACGCTGGCCGAGCAGCGCCTGGGCCAGTTCGCCCAGGGCGAGCGCGGCACCTTGCGCATCGGCATGGAGTGCCACCCCTGCTACCAGTGGCTGCTGAAGGTGGTGTCGCCCTACCTGCAAGCCTGGCCCGACGTGGACGTGGACGTGCGGCAGAAATTCCAGTTCGGCGGCATCGGCGCCCTCTTCGGCCACGAGATCGACCTGCTGGTCACGCCCGACCCGCTGCACAAGCCGGGACTGCATTTCGAGCCGGTGTTCGACTACGAGCAGGTGCTGGTGGTGGCGGCCGGCCATCCCCTGGCGGGTGCGGACTACGTGAAGCCACGGCAGCTGGCGCAGGAGGTGCTGATCACCTACCCCGTCGACATCGAGCGCCTGGACATCTACAACCAGTTCCTGCTGCCCGCCGGCGTCACGCCACGGCGGCACAAGACCATCGAGACCACCGACATCCTGCTGCAGATGGTGGCCAGCGGCCGCGGCGTCAGCGCGCTGCCGCGCTGGCTGGTGCACGAGTACGCGCAGCGCATGGACGTCGTGCCGGTGCGCCTGGGCCCGCGCGGGGTGGCCAAGCAGATCCACCTGGGCGCGCGCGAGTCGGAGGTGGCCATCGACTACCTGCAGGCCTTCGTCGAGACGGCGCGCCAGTTCGGCGACACCTACGAAGGCTTCTCGCGCCTGGCTCAGGTGTAGCGCTTCTCCAGCGCGTCCCACTCGGGCTTGCCGACCAGGCGCTGGCGCTCGGCAAAGGGCGTGACCAGGCCGCTGGACTCCTGCACCTCCTTCGCGTCGCGCAGCACGGTGAGCGCCTTCTGCATGCCGGCCAGCGCGCCCTGCAGCGCCGCGTTGGCGTACAGCACGATGCCGTAGCCCAGCTCGCCGAGCTGCTCGGCATTGAAGATGGGCGTCTTGCCGCCGATGACCATGTTCATCAGTTGCGGCTTGGCCAGGCGCTTGGGCAGGGCGCGCACCTCTTCGGCGGAAGTCACCGCCTCGACGAAGAGGATGTCGGCGCCGGCCTCGGCGAACTTCTGCGCGCGCTCGATGGCGGCCTCGAAGCCATGGACCGCCGCCGCGTCGGTGCGGGCCATGATCATGAAGTCGGCGTCATGCCGGGCATCGACCGCCGCCTTGATCTTGCTCACAGCCTCCTCGGTGGGAATGACCTCCTTGCCCGAGAAGTGGCCGCAGCGCTTGGGCGCGACCTGGTCTTCCAGCTGGATGCAGTCGGCGCCCGCGCGTTCCAGCACGCGCACCGTGTGGCGCACGTTGAGCGCGTTGCCGAAGCCGGTGTCGGCGTCGACGATCAGCGGCAGACCCACCGCGTCGCGGATGCGCGCCGTGTGGTCGGCGATCTCGTGCAGGCCCATGAAGCCCTGGTCGGGCATGCCGAACCACATGTTGGTCACGCCGGCGCCGGTGATGTAGATGGCCTCGAAGCCGAGGTCCTCGATCACCCTGGCCGAGAGCGCGTTGAAGGCGCCGGGCACCAGCACGCCCCGGCGGGCCTCGGCCAGCGCGCGCAGGGTCTTGCGGGGGGAGGACGTTGTGCTCATGGGTTCATTCTTCCTTCATGCCGGTCGCCTTGACGACGGCGCCCAGGCGCGCACGCTCCTCGTCGACGAACTTGACGAAGGAGGCACGCGTGCCGCCCACGGGCTCGATGCCCATGTCCTTGAGGCGCTGCACCGTGGCCGGGTCTTTCATCGCCTTGTCCACCGCCTCGGCCATCTTGTCGATGATGGCCTGCGGCGTGCCGGCCGGTGCATGCACGCCGGCCCAGTGGGCGATGCGGATGTCGTCGAAGCCCTGCTCGACCGCGGTGGACAGCTGCGGGTAGGCGGAGATGCGCTGCGTCCAGGTGGTGGCCAGGGGCTTGAGCTTGCCGCTCCTGATGTACGGCAGCACCACGATGCTGGCCTCCGAGGTGGCGTCGACCTGGTTGCCCAGCACGGCGGTGATGGACTCCGAGCCGCTCTTGTAGGGCACCAGGTCCAGCTTCGCGCCGTGGTTCTTCTCCAGCAGGCCTTCCACGAAATGCGGCGTGCTGCCGGTGCCGGCGGTGGCGAAGTGCAGGCCCTGGCCGCTCTTCTTCGAGGCCGCGACGAATTCCTTCAGGTCCTTGTAGGGCGCATCGGCCGGCGCCACGACCACCGAGGGCGCCAGGGCGATCATGGCCACGGGCACGAGGTCGCTGTCCTTGTAGGGCACCTTGCGGATCATGCTGTTGGACACCACGCCGGCCGCGCTGATGAGGAAGGTGTAGCCGTCGGGTGCGCTCTTGGCCACGACGTCGGTGCCCAGCACCGCGCCGGCGCCCGGCTTGTTGTCCACGATGATGGGCTGGCCGAGCACCTTGGAGGCGCCGTCGGCGGCCGCACGGCCCATCAGGTCGTTGGCGCCGCCGGCCGAGAAGGGCACGACGAAGTGGATCGGCTTGCTGGGCCATGCCTGCTGGGCCGAGGCGGTGCCGGCGGCCAGAGCGCAGGCGCAGAGCGCGAGCAGTGCGGTGCGCCGGTGGATGGATGTGCTGTTCACGGCTTGCTCCTTGATCTATGTGTTGTGGTTTCAGGCGCCGGCGATGCCGGCCAGACCATGATGCCACCGCAGGCCGCGCGCAGCGCCGGCCCTTGCGCCACGTTTCAAATCGGCACCCGCACCCAGCCTTCCATCAGCACGCGGGCGCTGCGGCTCATCAGCGCCTTGGTGACCACCCACTGGCCGCCTTTTTCGCGATGCGCCTGCGCGCCCACGCGCAGGGTGCCCGAGGGATGGCCGAAGCGAACCGCCTCGCGCTCGCCGCCGCCGGCCGCCAGGTTGACCAGCGTGCCGGGCACTGCTGCGGCCGTGCCGATGGCCACCGCCGCCGTTCCCATCATCGCGTGATGCAGCTGGCCCATGGACAGGGCACGCACCAGCAGGTCCACCTCCGCCGCACGGACCGCCTTGCCGCTCGATGCAAAGTAGTCGGCGGGCGGCGCGACAAAGGCGATCTTGGGTGTGTGCTGGCGCGTTGCCGCTTCGGACACCTCGCGGATCAGGCCCATCTTCACCGCGCCCCAGGCGCGGATGGTCTCGAAGCGCGCCAGCGCCGCGGGGTCGCCGTTGATGGCACCCTGGAGCTCGGTGCCGCTGCAGCCGATGTCCGCGGCGTTCAGGAAGATGGTCGGAATGCCGGCATTGATCAGCGTGGCCTCGAAGGTGCCCACGCCGGGGACTTCCAGTTCGTCGACGACGCGGCCGGTGGGAAACATGGCGCCGCCCTCTTCGCCGTCGTCGGCCGGGTCCATGAATTCGAGCTGCACTTCCGCTGCCGGGAAGCTCACGCCATCGAGTTCGAAGTCGCCCGTCTCCTGCACCTGTCCGTCGGTGATGGGCACATGGGCGACGATGGTCTTGCCGATGTTGGCCTGCCAGATGCGCACGGTGCACAGGCCGTTGCGCGGAACGCGCTCGGCATCGAGCAGCCCGTTGGCGATGGCGAAGGGCCCCACGGCCGCCGACAGGTTGCCGCAGTTGCCCGACCAGTCCACGAAGGCCTTGTCGATGGCCACCTGGCCGAACAGGTAGTCCACGTCGTGCCCCTGCCGAGCGCTCTTCGAGAGGATCACCGTCTTGCTGGTGCTCGAGGTGGCGGCGCCCATGCCGTCGATCTGCTTGCCATAGGGATCGGGGCTGCCGATGACGCGCAAGAGCAGGCGGTCGCGCGCGGCGCCGGGCCGTTGCGCGGCCTCGGGCAGGTCCTGCAGGCGGAAGAACACGCCCTTGCTGGTGCCGCCGCGCATGTAGGTGGCAGGGATCTTGATCTGAGGTGCGAATGCCATCGTGGGGTCCATTCAGGCCGCCTGCGCGGCCGATGCGAGAAAGTCCTGGGCGAAGCGCTGCAGCACGCCGCCGGCCTCGTACACCGACACCTCCTCGGCCGTGTCAAGCCTGCAGGTGACGGGCACACGCAGCGTCTCGCCGTTGCGCCGGTGAACCACCAGCGCAAGCTCCGCGCGCGGCGTGCGCTCGCCCGCCACATCGTAGGTCTCCGTGCCATCCAGTTCCAGCGTGAGGCGATCGGTGCCGGGCTTGAACTCCAGCGGCAGCACGCCCATGCCGATGAGGTTGGTGCGGTGGATGCGCTCGAAGCCTTCGGCCACCACGGTCTCCACGCCCGCCAGGCGCACGCCCTTGGCGGCCCAGTCGCGGCTGGAGCCCTGGCCGTAGTCGGCGCCCGCGATCACGATCAGCGGCTGGCGGCGCTCCAGGTAGGTCTCCATGGCCTCCCACATGCGCACCACGCGGCCTTCGGGCTCGATGCGCGCCAGCGAGCCGGCCCTCACGCTGCCGTCGGCGTTGCGCACCATCTCGTTCTTCAGCGTGGGGTTGGCGAAGGTGGCGCGCATGGCGGTCAGGTGGTCGCCGCGGTGCGTGGCGTAGGAATTGAAGTCTTCCTCGGGCAGGCCCATGCGGTGCAGGTACTCGCCGGCGGCGGAGTCCATCAGGATCGCGTTGGAAGGCGAGAGATGGTCGGTGGTGATGTTGTCCGGCAGCAGCGCCAGCGGGCGCATGCCGGTGAGCGTGCGCGGGTTGGCCGCCAGCGCGCCCACGCCCTCGGTGTCCCAGTACGGTGGGCGGCGGATGTAGGTGGACTGCGCTCGCCATTCGTACTGCGGGCTCACGGCCTCCGCGTCGTCGGCATGGATGGCGAACATCGGCTCGTAGACCTGGCGGAACTGGGCCGGCTTGACGCTCGCCGCCACGATGGCGTCGATCTCCTCGTCGGTGGGCCAGATGTCCTTCAGGCGAATCTCCTTGCCTTGCGGATCCAGGCCGAGCACGTCCAGCTCGATGTCGAAGCGCACCGTGCCCGCGATGGCGTAGGCCACCACCAGCGGCGGCGAGGCCAGGAAGGCCTGCTTCGCATAGGGATGGATGCGCCCGTCGAAGTTGCGGTTGCCCGAGAGCACCGCGGTGGCATACAGGTCGCGCCGGGTGATCTCCCGCTGGATCTTCGAATCCAGCGCACCGCTCATGCCGTTGCAGGTGGTGCAGGCGAAGGCGACGATGCCGAAGCCCAGCTTCTCCAGTTCGGGCAGCAGGCCGGCTTCCCGCAGGTACAGCTCCACCGCCTTCGATCCGGGCGCCAGCGAGGTCTTCACCCAGGGCTTGCGCAGCAGCCCGCGCGCATTGGCGTTGCGCGCCAGCAGCGCCGCCGCGATCACGTTGCGCGGGTTCGAGGTGTTGGTGCAGCTGGTGATGGCCGCGATGACCACCGCGCCGTCGGGCATCAGGCCCTGCGCCTCCTCGGCGCGCGCCTTGTCCAGGCCGACGGCGATGCCGCGCTCGCGCAGGGCGCTGGTCGGCAGGCGCCGGTGCGGATTGGAAGGCCCGGCCATGTTGCGAACGACCGTGGAGAGATCGAAGCGCAGCACCCGCTCGTACTGCGCGGTCTGCAGCGCGCTGGCCCAGAAGCCCGCCTGTTTCGCATAGGTCTCGACCAGCTTCACCTGCGCGTCCTCGCGGCCGGTGAGGCGCAGGTAGTCGATGGTCTGCTCGTCGATGTAGAAGAGCGCGGCGGTGGCGCCGTACTCCGGACACATGTTGGAGATGGTCGCGCGGTCGCCGATCGACAGGCTCGCGGCGCCTTCGCCGAAGAACTCGACATAGGAGCCCACCACCTTCTCCTGGCGCAGGAACTCCGTGAGGGCCAGCACGATGTCGGTGGCGGTGATGCCCGGCTGCCGGCGTCCCGTGAGTTCCACGCCCACGATGTCGGGCAGGCGCATCCAGGAGGCGCGGCCCAGCATGACGTTCTCGGCCTCCAGGCCACCCACGCCGACGGCGATGACGCCCAGCGCATCCACGTGCGGCGTGTGGCTGTCGGTGCCCACGCAGGTGTCGGGGAAGGCCACGCCATCCTGCACATGGACGACCGGCGACATCTTCTCCAGGTTGATCTGGTGCATGATCCCGTTCCCCGCGGGGATCACGTCCACGTTATCGAAGGCTTTCTTCGTCCATTCGATGAAGTGGAAGCGGTCCTCGTTGCGGCGGTCCTCGATCTCGCGGTTCTTGCGGAAGGCGTCGGGGTCGAAGCCGCCGCACTCCACCGCCAGCGAGTGGTCCACGATCAGCTGCACCGGCACCACCGGGTTCACCGCGGCAGGGTCGCCACCCTGCGCCGCGATCGCGTCACGCAGGCCGGCCAGGTCCACCAGCGCGGTCTGGCCCAGGATGTCGTGGCACACCACGCGAACCGGGTACCAGGGAAAGTCCAGATCGCGGCGCCGCTCGATCAGTTGCGCGAGAAAGGCCGGCAGCTGCGCCGGGTCGGCCCGGCGCAACAGGTTCTCGGCGTGCACGCGCGCGGTGTAGGGCAGGCCGTCCCAGGCGCCGGGGCGCAGGGCGTCGACCGCGGCGCGCGCATCGAAATAGTCCAGCGTGGTGCCGGGAAGAGACTGGCGGTACAGATGGTTCAAGCTCGATCAGCCTTGATGTTGTCTTTCCTACCGGCGCTGCTCGATCGGCACGAAGGCGAGGTCTTGCGGGCCGGTGTAGTTGGCGCTGGGCCGGATGATCTTGTTGTCCACGCGCTGCTCGATCACATGCGCCGCCCAGCCGCTGGTGCGCGCGATGACGAACAGCGGCGTGAACATGGCGGTGGGCACGCCCATCATGTGGTAACTCACGGCGCTGAACCAGTCGAGGTTGGGGAACATCTTCTTGGCCTCCCACATGACCGACTCCAGGCGCTGCGCGATGTCGTACATCTTGGTCGATCCGGCCTCGTCCGACAGGGTCTTGGCCACGCGCTTGATCACCACGTTGCGCGGATCGCTCACGGTGTAGACGGGGTGGCCGAAGCCGATCACGACTTCCTTGGCCTCCACGCGGCGGCGGATGTCGGCCTCGGCCTCGTCAGGGCTGTCGTAGCGCTTCTGGATCTCGAAGGCCACCTCGTTGGCGCCGCCGTGCTTCGGTCCGCGCAGCGCGCCGATGGCGCCGGCAACGGCCGAGTACATGTCGCTGCCGGTGCCGGCGATCACGCGGGCAGTGAAGGTGGAAGCATTGAACTCGTGCTCGGCATAGAGGTTGAGCGAGGTGTGCATCGCGCCCACCCAGGCCTGCGAGGGCTTCCTGCCGTGCAGCAGGTGCAGGAAGTGCCCGCCGATGGAGTCGTCGTCGGTCTCCACATCGATGCGCTTGCCGTGGGTGCTCCAGTGGTACCAGTACAGCAGCATGGAGCCCAGCGAGGCCATCAGCCGGTCGGCGATGTCGCGCGCGCCGGCCAGGTTGTGGTCGTCCTTCTCCGGCAGGATGCAGCCCAGGGCCGACACGCCGGTGCGCATCACGTCCATGGGGTGGGCACCGGCCGGCAGCCGCTCCAGCGATTCCTTCACGCTCACCGGCAGGCCGCGCATGGCCTTGAGGCGGTTCTTGTAGGCGCGCAGCTCGGCGCGCGTGGGCAGCTTGCCATGCACCAGCAGGTGGGCGATCTCCTCGAACTCGCAGACCTCGGCGACGTCCAGGATGTCGTAGCCGCGGTAGTGCAGGTCGTTGCCGGTGCGCCCGACGGTGCACAGCGCGGTGTTGCCGGCGGTGACGCCCGACAGGGCGACGGACTTCTTGGGCTTGAAGGCGGACTGCGCGGGCGCGAGGGTTTGCGGTATCGTCATGCTTCGCAATCTACGCAATATTCACCCATGCGCACAGAACTGAAATGGCAAATTGCTGCGAACGAGATCCGGCCATTTTGCGAATCTTGCGAATCCACGATGCAGGGAGTGATCCGATGAGGAAGACCTTCATGGGCGTGCGGCTGCGCAAGCTGCGCGCCGAGCGCGGGCTGTCGCAGATCGCCCTGGCGCAGGCGCTGGGCCTGTCGCCCAGCTACCTCAACCAGATCGAGCAGAACCAGCGCCCGCTCACGGTGGCGGTCCTGCTCAAGATCAATCGCGTCCTGGGCATCGACATCCAGGCGTTTTCCGAGGACGAGGAAGCACGCCTGGTGGCGGGCCTGCGCGATGCGCTGGCCGATGCCCCCGAGCCGGTCAGCCTGCCCGAGTTGCAGGAGGTGGCCGCGCAGATGCCGGCGCTGGGCCGCGCGCTCCTCGCGCTGCACCGCCGCCACCTCGATTCGGCCGCGCAGCTGGAGGCCATGGCCCTGCGCCTGGGCGACGACCGCTCGGATGCGCCGGCGCCGCGCGCCACGCCCTTCGAGGTGGTGCGCGACTTCTTCTTCGCGCACCAGAACCATTTCGACGCCATCGACCGCGCGGCAGAGACGCTGGCGCTGCAGGCCCAGGCCGACGGCGGCCGGCTGACGGATTGGCTGGCGCGGCGCCTCTCTCAGGCGCATGGCGTGCGCGTGCTGCTCACCGACGACGCCGTGGAGAGCAAGCGCCGCTACGACCCGGTGGATGGCACGCTGCGCCTGTCCTCGGTGCTGGAACCCGGGCAGCAGGCCTTCCAGATGGCGACGCAGGTCGCGCTGCTGGAGATCGGCCCGCAGATCGATGCGCTGATCGACTCGCCGGCCTTCGCCGCCGACAAGGCCTCGGCGCGGCTGGGGCGCATCGGCCTGGCCAACTACTTCGCGGGCGCGCTGCTGCTGCCCTACGGCAGCTTCCTGCGCGCGGCGGAAGCGCTGCGCTACGACATCGACCTGCTGGGCCAGCGCTTCGGCGTGGGCTTCGAGACCGTGTGCCACCGCCTGAGCACGATGCAGCGCCCGGGCGAGCCGGGCGTGCCCTTCTTCTTCGTGCGCGTGGACCGGGCCGGCAACATCTCCAAGCGGCAGTCGGCCACGCACTTCCACTTCAGCCGCGCCGGCGGCACCTGCCCGCTGTGGAACGTCTACGAGGCCTTCGGCCAGCCCGGGCGCATCCTGCCGCAGCTCGCCCGCATGCCCGACGGACGCAGCTACCTGTGGATCGCACGCGCCGTGAGCAGCGGCGGGCAGGGCTGGGGCGCGCCGCGCAAGACCTTCTCCATCGGCCTGGGCTGCGACATCCGGCATGCCGGGCGGCTGGTGTACGCCAAGGGCCTGGACCTGGCCGACCCGGAGGCCGCCACGCCCATCGGCATGGGCTGCAAGGTCTGCGAGCGCGAGCGCTGCACGCAGCGCGCCTTTCCCTACGTGGGCCGGCCGCTGGAGGTGGACGAGAACCAGAGCCGCTTCAGCCCCTACGGCGTGGCCGGCTGAGGAGATGACGCGAATGTAATCGGGGGTCCGGCCCCCGCCGAAGTACCATCGATCGCATGCATCTCCTGGTGGTGGAAGACGAAGCGAAGCTGGGCAACTACCTGCACAAGGGCCTGTCCGAAAGCGGCTTCAACGTGGACCTGGCCGTGGACGGCACGCAGGGGCTGGCCCGGGCCCTGACCGGGAACTACGACGTCGTCGTCCTCGACATCATGCTGCCCGGCATCGATGGCTTCCAGGTGCTCGCGGAACTGCGCAGGAGCAGCAAGGTGCCGGTGCTCATGCTCACCGCGCGCGACGAGGTCGAGGACCGCGTGCGCGGCCTGGAAGGCGGCGCGGACGACTACCTGGCCAAGCCCTTCGCCTTCACCGAACTGCTGGCCCGCGTGCGGGCGCTGCTGCGGCGCGGGCCGATGCAGGAGAGCACGCGCTATGCGCTGGCCGACCTGCAACTGGACCTGACGACGCGCCGCGCCACCCGTGCCGGAAAGCGGCTGGACCTGACGGCCAAGGAGTTCGCCCTGCTCTCGCTGCTGCTGCGGCGCCAGGGGCAGATCCTCTCGCGCGCCGTGCTGGCCGACCAGGTCTGGGGCATGAACTTCGACAGCGAGACCAACGTGGTCGAGGTGGCGGTGCGGCGCCTGCGCAGCAAGATCGACGACCCCTTCCACACGAAGCTGCTGCACACGGTGCGCGGCATGGGCTACGTGATGGAAGACCGGGCCGCTGCCCGAGCCTAGGCGCATGTCCATCCAGGCAACGCTGTCGCGCTGGTTCGCGATCCAGGCCCTGCTCGGGCTGAGCCTGATCTGCGCGGCGGTGTACGGCGCCACGCGGCTGAGCTTCGAGATCAAGCAGGACGAGGAATTCGACCGGCATGCCGACATCGTGCGCCACGTGGCGCACGAGACCAGCCAGCCCCTGGACGTTCAGGCGCTGGGCCAAAGGCTGGACGACTACTTCCAGTCCCACTCGGATGCCGCCGTCTCGCTCTGGAGCGGCGGCCGCGAGATCTACGTGTCGGGCGTGCGGCCCAAGGGCGAAGGCTGGCTGACGCGCACGTCGATGCTGGACAGCCCGGGCGCCGACGGCCGGCCGCTGGAGCTGCGGCTGAGCCTGGATGCGCGCGGCGACGCCGTGCTGCTGCGCCGCCTTGCGTGGACGCTGGTGGGGGCGGCCCTCCTGGGCGCGCTGCTGATCGCCGCGACCGGCGCGCTGCTCGTGCGCCGGGGCCTGCGGCCGCTCAAGCGCCTGGCCGAGGAAACCGCGGTGGCCGGCCCCGACCGGCCGGGCCATCGCATCGCGCCCGCCGGCTACGCCGAGGAAGTGCAACCCTGGATCGCGCAGTTCAACGACCTGCTCGATCGGGTCGAAGGCGCCTACCGGCAGCTGGAAGGCTTCAACGCGGACGTCGCGCACGAGTTGCGCACGCCGCTGTCGAACATGATCGCGCAGACCGAGGTCGAGCTGGGCCGCGAGCGGTCTGCGCCCGAGCTTCGCTTCGCGCTGGAGTCGCAACTGGAAGAGGCCACGCGGCTGTCCGCCATCGTGACCGACATGCTCTTTCTCTCGCGCGCCGACCGCGGCCTGCAGGCCCGCCGCAGCGCCGTCGAGAGCCTGGCGGCGCAGGTCGCCGCGGTGGCGGAATTCCAGGAGGCGGCGCTGGAGGAAGCGCATCTCGTGCTGGCGATCGAGGGCGAGGCGCGCATTCGCATGGACATCGGCCTGGTCCGCCGCGCGGTGTCGAACCTGGTGTCCAACGCGATCCGCTACGCGGACGCGGGGTCCACCATCCGGGTGCGCCTGTCGAGCGAAGGCGCGGGGGTCCGGCTGGCGGTGATGAACGCCGGCCGGCCCATCGAGGCCAGCGCGCTTCCCCGGCTCTTCGAGCGCTTCTACCGGGCCGATCCGTCGCGTGCCGGTTCCGCCAGCCATCACGGGCTGGGGCTGGCCATCGTCGCGGCCATCGCGAGGATGCATGGCGGGAGCACCTTCGCCGAGAGCAGCAAGGGCGTCACGACGATCGGGCTGACCCTGGCCGATGCGGACGAAGGTGCACTCAAGGGCCAGGACGCCGATCCGGCGCGCTGACCTGCGGCCGCGCGGGGGCGAACACCGTGCCCCTACTTGAGGGTGAAGCGCACCACCTACCCCGGCTTGCCCTTCATCTCGACCTGCGCCAAGGCCTTGGTGCCGGGCTGGACGGTGAAGGCGCCCTTCGCCTCGAGCGCGCTGCCCGCCGGCTGCAACAGCACCTCCTCCTTCTTCGCACCCGTCAGCAGGGTCAGCTTCGCCGTGGCGCCGGCCAGGTCCACGGGCTTGCCGTGGTCGCTGACGTAGAGGGCCATGGCGTCCTTCGTGGCCACGAGTTCGTAGCTCACATCGTTGACGACCGACACCGCGCCGCCGCGTTGCGGCCTGGCTTCGTCCCCGTGGCCGCCCGCGGCCTGCGCGGCCGACAGGGCGAGGGTGAATGCAGCGATCGATGCGAGCCGAGGTAGTTTCTTCATCATTGCGTTCAATGGAGGTTGAGTGCCCTCGAATCCAACCGTGCGAGGGCGCCACGGCGCACTAGGTGCTGGGCGTCCCGCCCACGGGTTCAGGCCGCGGCCGCGCGTCTGCTGCGAAGTCCGGCTCGTCCTCGTCCTTCGCATGCGCCAGCCGATAGAGCACCGGCAGCACCAGCAGCGTCAGCGCCGTCGAGGACAGGATGCCGCCGATGACCACGGTGGCCAGCGGCCGCTGCACCTCCGCGCCGGTGCCGGTGGCGATCGCCATCGGCACGAAACCCAGCGAGGCGACCAGTGCGGTCATCAACACGGGGCGCAGACGGGTGATCGCGCCCTCGCGGATGGCGTCGTCCAGAGCGGCACCGCCTTCGCGCAGGCCGCGGATGAAGGAGATCATCACCAGCCCGTTGAGCACCGCCACGCCCGACAGCGCGATGAAGCCCACGGCCGCGGTGATGGACAGCGGAATGTCCCGCAGCCACAGCGCCAGGATGCCGCCGGTCAGGGCGAAGGGAATGCCGGTGAACACGATCAGGCCGTCCCTCAGGTTGCCGAACATGGCGAACAGCAGCGTGAACACCAGCAGCAGCGCCACCGGCACCACCACCTGCAGACGCTGGGTGGCCGACTGCAGGTTCTGGTACTGCCCGCCCCAGGTGGTCCAGTAGCCCGGCGGGATCTTCACCTGCTGCGCCAGCGCGGCGGAGGCCTCGCTGACGAAGCCGCCCAGGTCGCGCCCGCGCACGTTCGCGCTGATGACGATGCGCCGCTTGCCGTTCTCGCGGCTGACCTGGTTGGGGCCCGGCGCCAGGTCCAGCGTGGCGACTTCGGCCAGGGGGATGAAGCGCACGCGCTGGGCGCCGCCTTCGGCCGTCTCTGTGCCCGGCAGCGCGATGGGCAGCCGGCGGATGGCCTCCAGGTTGCCGCGCAGGTTCTCGGGCAGGCGCACGACGATGTCGAAGCGGCGATCGCCCTCGAACATGGTGCCGGCCGCCTTGCCGCCGACGGCGGTTGCCAGCGTGTCCTGCACGTCCGCGATGTTCAGCCCGTAGCGGGCCGCCTTCTCGCGGTCGATGTTCACGCTGAGCATGGGCAGGCCGGTGGTCTGCTCGACCTTGACCTCCGCCGCGCCGGGGATCGAAGCGAGCACCTTCTCGACCTCGGCGGCGGTGCGGTCGAGCACTGCCATGTCGTCGCCGAAGACCTTCACCGCCACGTCGCTGCGCACGCCTGATACCAGTTCGTTGAAGCGCAGCTGGATGGGCTGCGAGAACTCGTAGCTGTTGCCCGGAAGCCGGGCGACCTCCGCCTGCACCGCCTCCAGCAGCTGCTGGCGCGTCTTGCGCGGCTGGGGCCACTGGCTTTCGGGCTTGAGCATCACGTAGCCGTCGGAGATGTTGGGTGGCATGGCGTCCGAGGCGATCTCCGCCGTGCCGGTGCGCGCGAATACGCGCTCGATCTCCGGGAACTTGTCCTTCAGGCGCCGCTCCAGCGCCTGCTGCATCTGCACCGACTGGCTCAGGCTGGTGCCGGGAATGCGCAGCGCCTGGATCGCGAAGTCGCCTTCGTTGAGGTTGGGAATGAACTCGCTGCCCAGCCGCGTGGCCAGCAGCCCGCACAGGACGACCGCGATGCCCGCGGCGGTCAGGATCACCGCGCGCGCACCCAGGGCGTAGTCCAGGAGCGGCGTGTAGAGCCGCCTGGCCCATTGCATCAACGGGTTTTCCTTCTCGGTCACCTTCTTGCCGATGAACAACGCCACGCAGGCCGGGATGAAGGTCACCGACAGGATCATCGCGCCCAGCAGGGCGATGACCACCGTGAGCGCCATCGGGTGGAACATCTTTCCCTCCACCCCCGTCAGCGCGAAGATGGGCAGGTAGACGATCATGATGATCAGCTGCCCGAACAGCAGCGGCCGCCGCGCCTCGCGGGCCGCCGCGAACACTTCGTGGAATCGCTCGCTGCGGCTGAGCGCGCGGCCGTGGTGCTGCTGCGCATGCGCCAGTCGCCGCACGCAGTTCTCCACGATCACCACCGCGCCGTCGATGATGATGCCGAAGTCCAGTGCGCCCAGGCTCATCAGGTTCGCGCTCGTGCGGGTGCCCACCATGCCGGTGAAGGTGAAGAGCATGGACAGCGGGATGACCAGCGCCGTGATCAGCGCCGCGCGCAGATTGCCCAGGAAGGCAAAGAGCACCACGATGACCAGCACCGCGCCTTCCAGCAGGTTCTTCTTCACGGTCGCGATCGCCTTGTCGACCAGCACCGTGCGGTCGTACACCGTCACGGCCTCGATGCCGGCGGGGAGGTTCCTGTTGATCTCCTCCATCTTCTTCGCCACCGCCTGCGAGACGGTGCGGCTGTTCTCGCCGATGAGCATGAAGACGGTGCCCAGCACCACCTCGCGGCCGTTGTCGGTGGCGGCGCCGGTTCGAAGCTCCTGGCCGATCTCGACCTGCGCGACGTCGCGCACGCGCACCGGCGTGCTGCCCGCGCTGGACAGCACCACGTCGCGCAGGTCCTCGATGCCGCGCACCTGCCCCGGCGCGCGGATGAGGTACTGCTCACCACGCCGCTCGATGTAGCCCGCGCCCACGTTGGCGTTGTTGCGCTCCAGCGCCCGCACCACGTCGGCAAGCGACAGGCCGAAGGCCGCCAGCTTCTCCGGCTGCGGCGCGATCTGGTACTGCCTGGCATGGCCGCCGATGGTGTTGATCTCGGTCACGCCCGGCACGTTGCGCAGCTGCGGCTTGATGATCCAGTCCTGGATCTCGCGCAGGTCCGTGGCGGTGTAGGGCGAGCCGTCGGCCTTCTTCGCGCCGTCCTTCGCCTCCACGGTCCACAGGTAGATCTCGCCCAGGCCGGTGGAGATCGGCCCGGTGACGGGATGGATGCCATCGGGCAGGTGCCCCGAGGTGGACTGCAGCCGCTCGTTGACCAGCTGGCGCGCGAAGTAGATGTCGGTGCCGTCGCGGAAGATCACGGTCACCTGCGACAGGCCGTAGCGCGACAGCGAGCGCGTCTCCTGCAGCCCGGGCAGGCCCGCCATCACCGTCTCGATCGGGAAGGTGACGCGCTGCTCGGTCTCCAGCGGCGAGTAGCCCGGTGCGGCGGTGTTGATCTGCACCTGCACGTTGGTGATGTCGGGCACGGCGTCGATCGGCAGCTTCTGGTAGCTGGCGATGCCCAGGCCCGCCATCCCGAGGACGGCGAGCAGCACCAGCCATCGCTGCTCGATGGCAAAGCGGATGATTCGTTCGAACATGAATGGAGGTGCGCTTTCGATCAGTGCGAATGGGTGGCAGAGCCCTTGCCCTGCTCGGACTTGACGACGAAGCTGCCGGCCGCGGCGTAGCTCGCGCCGGCCTGCAGGCCGCTGACGATCTCCACCCGCTTGCCATCGGAGCGGCCGATCTGCACCGGCTGCGGCACGAAGCCGCCCTGCACCTTCATGAAGACCACCGTCCTGTCGTCCAGCGTCTGGATGGCGGAGGAGGCCACGGCGACCGGAACCTGCGCCTCCTCGGCCAGCAGTTCCACCGTCACGAACAGGCCCGGGCGCCAGGCGCCCTGCGGGTTGGCCAGCGTCACGCGCGCCGGCGCGGTCCGCGTCTGCTGGCCGATCAGCGAGCCGACGTAGGCGACCTTGCCTTCGGCGGTGGCGTCGAAGGCGCCGGAGCGTACCAGCACCTTGTCGCCCACGCGCACGCGCTGCAGCTCGCGTGCGGGCACGTCCATCTGCGCCCACACCGAGGACAGGTCGGACACGGTGAAGACGTTGGCGTCTTCCTTGACCGACTCGCCCAGGGCGATGTGCTTCTCGACGATCACGCCGTCGAAGGGCGCGCGCAGCTCGAAGCGGCCCAGCGATGCCGCGCTGGCCGAGGCGCCCAGCGCCTGCAGCTTCTGGCTGGCGTTGGCCACTGCGATCCCGGCCTCGGCCAGCGCCTGGCGGGCCTGAAGCATGTCCTGCTCGGGCGAGATCTTCTCTTCCCACAGCTTCTTCTCGCGCTCGTAGGTGGTGCGGGCCAGCGACTGGCGCTGGGTCGCGGACTGCAGTTCGGCGCGCACCTCCGAGACGGTGCTGCTGGAGATCGAGGCGAGCACCTGCCCCTTCTTCACCGGCTGCCCCAGATTCGCCGAAACGCCTTCGACCACGCCCGCCACGCGCGGAACGATGTGCGCCGTGAGGTCCTCGTTGAAGCGGATCTCGCCGGGAACCTGCAGGCTGCTGCGGATGAGGGCGCCGCCGCTCGTCTCCACCGTCACGCCGGCGGCCTGGACCTGCGCGTCGCTCATCGCGATCTTTCCTTCGCTGCTGTCGAAGGCGAAGAGGTAGGACTCCTTCGGTGTCTGCAGCTCGACCGTGGCTTCGAACACGTGGGGCTCGGCGATCTCCTGGTCGGAGACGAGGTGGTCGCCATCAGGTGTCATGCGGATCTCCTGGCGCTCGCCGCCGGGGCGCGTGATGATCACGGTCATGGTCGAGCCCGCCGGGCTGGCCTGCACGTCCTTCTCGAACAGCCAGGCCTTGAGCCGCGTCTTGCCGCCCTCCTCGGCCAGCAGCACTTCGGCCGCGAAGTCACCCTCGACGAGCTTCCGGCCGCCGTGCGGTCCCTTGGCGATCTTTTCCTCGCCATGCGCGCCGCCTTCCGAGCCATGGTCGTGCCCGTCGCCGGAGCCTTCTTCATGCGACTCGCCGGCATGCTCGCCGTGGCCGTGGCCGTCGCCGCCGCCAGCCTTCGGGCCGCCGGTACGCGTGAGGATGAGCGCGCCGATGACGATGCCCAGGATCACCAGCACGGCGATGACGAGCGTGTGCCGGCGCTTGTGGTTCTGCGGGCCGGACGATGGGATGTGGGGGTTGGTCATGGGCGGTCTTTCGCGAGGGCAGCGGCAGCGGTGCCGGGCGTGCCGATCAGTCGGTTCAGGTCGGAGGCGGAGCGGTGCGTCTCGCCGAGCGCCCGCAGGTACTGCGCGCGTGCCTGCAGCAGGGTGCGCTGTGCATCGAGGGCGTCCAGGTAGCCGAACTTGCCCAGCTCGAAGCCCTTGGTCGCGGCCTCGAAGGCGCTCTGGGCGCCCGGCAGGATCTCGCGCTTCAACGCGGCGACCTCCAGGGCGGCGGTCTCGAAGCGCTGGCGCGCGGCGGCGACCTCGGCACGCAGGCGCACTTCGGCCGCGCGCGCCAGGTCCTCGGCCTTGTCGCGGCGCTTGTAGGCCTCCTGGATGTTGCCGCGGTTGGCGTCGAACACCGGCAGGGGAATGGAGACGCCCAGCACGGCCTGGTTGCGCGCCAGCTCGGCATCGCGCTTGGCGCCCAGGGTGAGCGTCACGTCCGGAATCCGCTTGGCGCGCTCCAGCTCGAGCAGCGCCTGCTGCCGCTGGATCTCCAGGCGGGCCTCCAGCAATGCGGGCGCACTGTCGAGCAGGCCTCTCGCCTGCTCGTCGCTCGGCATGGCGGGGATGTCCAGCGCATTGCCGTCCACGCCGGCGATCGCGGGCCCCGAGCCGATGGCCGCGCGAAGCTGCTGCAGCGCGGTCTTGAGTTCGCCTTCGGCCTGCAGCAGCTGCAGGCGCACTTCCGCCTCGGCCACCCTGGCCTTGGTTTCCTCGACGGGTGAGACCTTGCCCGCCGTGACGCGCTTGCCGGCGGCATCGCTGCCCCGGCGCGCCAGGTCCAGCGAGGCGCGCGCGAGGCTCACCTTGTCCTGCGCGATCAGTGCCGCGAAGAAAGCCGCGGTGACACTGGCCTGCAGTTCGTACTGGCGCGCCGTCAATTGGGCGCGCGCAATGTCGATGGCGCGATCCGCCGCGGCCATGCGGGCGTCGCGCTTGCCGCCCAGTTCGATGGGCTGGCTCAGCGCGATGGTCGTGGTGCGCGTCTCGGGCCGCGTGTCTTCCACCAGGGCCTCGACGCTCGGGTTGAGCCAGGCACCCGCCTGGATGCGCGCGCCTTCGGCGGCGCCCAGCTCGTTGCGTGCGCCCGAGAGGTCGGGGTTGGCCTCCAGTGCGCGCTGCAAGGCGAGCGACAGGGTCAGGGGCGGCGGGCTCGCTGCCGCGCCGGCCGCGGCGGACAGGGCCGCGCCGGCGGATGGGAATGAGGACTGCGCCAGCACGCAGGTGCTGGCGGCAAGCGCCACGATCGCAAATGCGACGGGCGCATACAGGCTGCGCATCGAAATCTCCGGTCGGGAATGGGACGGGGGGATTCCGGCGCGAACTTCAGTCGCGCCGGCTCAGGCGGCGCGCTGCCATTTGGGACGTTCGATTTCCTTGAGCCGCTCGATCCCGGTGTGCGCGGGCTCCAGCAGCGTGTACGAATGCGCAGCCGGCGCGATGCCGGACACCGGGGGCGTGAGCAGCACCTGCAGCACGCAGCCATGGCAATAGCCGCAGTCGAGGTCGGCCACGCCGGCCGGGCTCTGGCTGCCGGGCGATGCCTGGTCGGCCACCACGGCCCCGCCCGCATCATGCTGGTGGGAATGGTGACCCGGATGCGATGCGCCCACCTCGTGGCCGCAGTACTTCGCCGCCGCCGACCAGACCAGCTGCGGCGACAGCAGCATGAGCATCACGACCAGCAGGACGCGGGTCACGCCGGCGACGCGGCCTCGGCTGGAAGACAGGCGCGGCATCGGGCTAGAACCTGTGTTCGCCATCGGCCAGCTCGCAGGGGAGCTTCTCTACCTGGATCGTGCTGTGGTGCAGGCCGAAGCGATCCTGCAGTGCCTTCGCCGCGGCGCGCGTGATGGCGATGGCCATGTCCGCCGGCACGCGTTCCAGCAGGATGTTGATGGCATGGGAATGGGCGTGGCTCGAGGACATCGGGAAGACCCGAAATCGTAGGCCACGCGTGCGGCCCTCAAGCTCTCGCGAACATTACATCTCTGTCATCTTCGCGGGCCGCGCGGGGGTCCCGCGGGACGCGCGCGGCGATGGCGCGCCTCAACCGGCGTTCTTGAGCGACTGCTTGGCCTTCTCGGCCGAGTTCTTCGAGCGGTCCTTGTGGTAGTCGGACTTGACGTTGTTCACCGCCTTGCCGACCGGCCCGCTCTTCTTGGCCTCGTCGTCGGCCCGCTTCTCGTCGATCTTGTGCTTGGCGGAATCCGTCGCCTCGGAGGCGGCCTTGCTGAGCTGGGCGTTGGCACTGGCGCCCAGGCCCATGAAGCTGGCGGACACGAGGAGGACGGCGAGGATGTTCTTCTTCATTTTCGGGTTCGGAGTGGCTGTGTTGCGAAGCCGCAATGGTCGGCGAGCCTGCAGAGGCCCCCTGTAGGCGCCGGCCGTACGCCCCCGACGGACGGGTTTGCCAACACCGTCTCGAAAACTGCGCTTACACCCTTAGGGATATAGGCATGGTGGAAAGAAGCAACAAAAATGTTTACACATGTACTACACCGCTGTCACACCCCACCCCGCCGCGCCCTCTGCGGAACCGCCGGCATCCGTCGAGCGGTCCGTGCAGGGCGAAGGCTCCCCATGGCTGCGCCCCCGGGTGCTCACCAGCCGCGAGTTGCGCGAGCTGGCCGTCGAGTGGCGCGCCCGGCGTGACCCCGACGACGCGGAGCGCGCGGAAAAGGTCGCCCGCGTGCTCGAATGGCTGGCCACCCAGCGCGAGCCCAAGCCCGCGCCCAAGACGCGTCTGCAGGTGATGGGCGAGCGCATCTCGGCCTGGGTGGGCCTGCACTAGTGCGCGCGCGGGTTCTCCGGCTTCAGCCCGACGTAGCGCGAGCGAAGGCGGCGGCCAGGATGGGCTTGGCCCATTGAGGGACCTTGCCCAAGGCGACGTGCGACACGATGCGCCCGGCTTCCACATGAAGCAGCAATAAGGGCCTGGGCCTCTTGCCCGCCTTGGGATCGCCCTCGGCACTGTTGTCGTACAGGCGCAGGCTCGCGAGGTGCGGAAGCAGGCGCACAAGGTTGGCGCGGCTGCTTTCGTAGCGCTCTCGGATCCTGGCTTCCGGAACATCGTGCCCGCCGGCGGCGGCTCGGGCCTTGACTCGCTGGATGTTGAGTTCGGGAGACGCCAGCCCCGCGTACCAGACGTGGATCTGCGCGCCCTGGCGGGCGCCGTCGATCAGCATTTGCGGAATGGTTCGCGCACCCAGCGTGCTCTCGAAGGCGAAGTTCAGGCCCTGGGCAAGCGCACGTTCAAGCCCTCGACGCCCGAACTCCCATGCGTGTGAGTTGGCGGCGTCGAGCGCCATGTCCGGGTGGGCGGCCATGAGCGAGCGTGCAGCCTCGTCCGGGTTGAAGTAGTCGACCTTGTTGCGCAGGAGTGCAGCACCGCCCACGCTGCTCTTGCCGGCACCATTCACGCCGGCCAGCAGGAAGATCCTTGCCGGCATCAGCGCCGCGAAGCGCGTGCGGCTTGTACGGCAGCCTTGCCGAGTTCAGCGGGCTCCATGGCAAAGGCGTCGGCCATGGCCTGTGCGGCCCGATCGCCCTGCATGCGCTCGAACATGTCGTCGAAGCGGCGTGTCAGGTCGCCCAGGTCCGGCTCGGAGGCTTGCTCGAGTGCCAGGTACTTCTCGACGGACATCAGCACCATGGACGGCTGGTCGTGGCGCGTGATCACCACGGCGCCCTCGGACATGACGGCACGGGTGACCTTTTGCATCCCCGCGGCGAGGTTTGTCGCGGAAAAGGAGGGCATGTCCCTGGTCAGCCGGTCGACGGCTTCGGGGCGCAGGGCGGGGCTGGCAGGCATGGCGGCTCCTTTTGGGGAATTTCTGGATTTTAGACCTTTTGCAGAATTTATGAAGAGCGGCGCCGCAGGTCGTCGATGGAGCTTCCCTTCGTGCAGCTCCAGGCCTTCAATCCCGCTGCGGCGCGCCCAAGGGGAACAGCGGCCGGTACGGCCTGCCCTCTTCCACCGCGCGGGCGAACGACGGGCGCGCGAGAAGTCGCGCCCGGTAGGCGCGCACCAGCGGGTACTTGTCGGCGATGCGGTGCGTCCAGTCCGCGTAGAACAACGCGGGCGCGGCGCCGCAATCGGCCAGCGTGAATTCCGCGCCGGCCGCCCAGGTGCGCCCTTCGAGCCGTCCTTCCAGCCAGGCGTACGCGCGCTCCAGGCGCTCCTCGGCAACCGCCAGGCCGGCCTCCTTCGAATGCGGATGGCGGCCCAGCGCGCTGTCGACCGCGTACTGCACGGCCGACATCACGTAGAGGTCGAAGAAGCGGTCGAGAAAGCGCACGTCCAGCGCCGCCAGCGGATCCTCGGGCAGCAGGCGCACCGGGCCGGGGTGCGCGATCTGCAGGTACTCGATGACGAGGCTGGTCTCCAGGACGGTGCGCTCGCCGTCCACCAGCATCGGGAAGCGCGCCATCGGCCAGCGCCTGAGCCACTCGGCCGCGTGCTCGGGCGTGTCCGGGCCGATGACGCGATATTCGAAGGGCGTGTCGTTCTCGTACAGGGCGATGAGCGCCTTCTGGGTGTACGAGGAGAAAGGGTGACCGTAGAGCGCAAGTGCCATGGATGAAGCTTCCTTGTTTGTTCGTTGGTTGACGCGGGCTAGGCCGCGCGCGGCTGGAAGGCGATGATCGCCATGCCCGCCAGGCTGACCGCGACGCCGGCCACGTCCCATGCGCTGGGCCGCACGCCGTCCACGGCCCACAGCCAGGCGAGCGCGACGGCGATGTAGACGCCGCCGTACGCAGCGTACACGCGTCCGGCCGCCGCCGGATGCAGGCTGAGCAGCCAGGCGAAGAGCGCGAGGCTCAGCGCGGCCGGCAAGAGCAGCCATGCCGTGGCCCCCTTGTTGAGCCACAGGTACGGCAGGTAGCAGCCGACGATTTCCGCGATGGCGGTGACGAGGAACAGCGCGAAGGTCTTCATGGGCCGCGATGCTACGGCCCGGCGGCCTCAGAGGTCGAGCACGAGGCGCGAAGTCAGCGCGCGCGAACAGCAGGGCGTGAACTGGTCGTTGCGGGCCTGCTCGGCCGGCGTGAGGTAAAGGTCGCGGTGATCGGGCGTGCCCTCCAGCACGCGGACCAGGCAGGTGCCGCACACGCCCTGCTCGCAGGAGGTAGGCACCTCGATGCCCGCCGCCGCAAGCGCCTGCGTCGCGCTGCAGTCGCGCGCCACCGTGACGGCGCGGCCCGAGCGGGCCAGCACGATTTCGAAGGGCGCATCGGCATCTCCGCCCGCCACCACGGGCGAGAAGGATTCGCTGTGCACCCGCTGGGCGGGCCAGCCCTGCGCCTCGGCGGCATCGCGCACGGCCTGCATGAATCCCGCCGGGCCGCAGAAGTACAGGTGCGTGCCCGCGGGCGCATCGGTCAGCAGTCGCGCGACGTCCAGCCGCTGCGCCTCGGGACCGTCGTCGCAGTGCAGCTGCAGCCGCTCCCCGAAGGCCGAGGCCTCGATGCGCGGCAGCAGGGCCGCGCGGCCGCGGCTTCGCACCGCGTAGTGCAGGTCGAAGGAAGCCCCTGCCGCCGCCAGCTGCTCGGCCATGCTGAGGATGGGCGTGATGCCGATCCCGCCCGCCACCAGCAGGCTGTGCGGCGCCTCCGGCACCAGCGCGAAGAGGTTGCGCGGCGCGCCGATGCGCAGCAGTCCGCCCTCGGCCACCTGCTCGTGCATGGCGCGCGAACCGCCTCGCGAGGCGGGCTCGTTCAGCACGCAGATCATGTAGCGGCCCCGCTCGCGCGGGCTGTTGAACAGCGAGTAGGGACGCACCATGCCGCCCGGCAGGTGCACGTCGATGTGCGCGCCTGCACTGAAGGCAGGCAGCACGCCGCCGGCCACGTCGACCAGCTCGAAGCTGCAGATGCCCTGCGCCTCGTGCCGGCGGCTGGCCACCCGCACGGACAGCGTCGGGGCCGCCGCGCTCATCGGTCCTCGAGGTAGTTGCCGGCGTCGAACACCACCGGCGGCGCCTCGGGGTCGAAGCCGACGCCGGCCGGGTCCTCGCCGGCCTGCAGGCGCTCCAGTTGCTCCTTCAGGAAGCGGCGCAGCATCACGATGCCGCGGTCCGAGGTGGCCAGGTGCTCTTCCGAATGCCGTGCGATCGCGCCCTGGCTCACCATGGCCTCGTAGTCGCCGGGCATGCGCTGGTGCTCTTCCTCGCTGAGTTCTTCCCACAGCTTGCCGTTCATGCGCGAGCGCATGCGCTTGAGCTCACCCTGCTCGTTCACCCGGCCGACCACGAAGATGCGGAAGCTGTGGTCGTCGATGGGCAGGATCCAGCCCAGCGATTCCACGCGCCCGTAGCGGCCCACGCGCGGACTCGGAATGACGCGCAGCGTGGGCATGCCGGCCTGGCTGATGCGCCGGAACACCTTGCCGTCGGGCATGCGGCGGATGGACGTGGTGCGCACGCCCAGTTCCACCGTGTCCCAGCTCACCTCGGGCATCTGCGCCATCGCATCGACGAACTGGGTGCCGCTGAAGCTGGAGTGCAGCACCACCACGTGGAAGGGGTCGACCAGGTTCTCGTAGTGCTGCAGCCAGTTGCAGGGAATGACCTGCGGCCCGCCGCCGCCGATGCTGGCATCGTTGGTCTCCAGCATCTCGCCTTCGTCCAGGCGCTCCAGCGCGTCGTAGCGCGGCAGCACCGGCTTCTTCCCGGGCGGGCCCATGTAGGCCCACACCAGGCCGTACAGCTCCTGCACCGGGTACCAGGGCTGGCGGATGCGGCCGCGCGCGCGGCCCATCTCGGGCTCGCAGGGCTGCTCCACGCAATGGCCTTCGACGTCGAACAGCCAGCCGTGGTAGCAGCAGCGGATGCCGCGCTCCTCGACCTTGCCGTAGTAGAGCGAGGTGCCGCGGTGCGCGCAGTTGGGATGCACCAGCCCGGGCCGGCCGCTCTTGTCACGGAACAGGATCAGGTCCTCGCCCAGCACACGTACCTTGCGCGGCGTGTCGGTGGCATCGGCCGCCAGGCCGATCGGGTGCCAGTAGCGGCGCAGCAGCTCGCCCATGGGCGTGCCGGGGCCGACCTCGGTCAGGGCGGGGTTGTGGGTGCCCGGCTTGCGGCCGTAGGCGGTGCCGGTGTCGACGGCGATGGGGATCACCTTCTCGGCGATGCTGGGATTCATCGGGCTTCCTCTCGAGTCGGTCATTCGGCGGTGACGCCCGCGGCCTTGATCAGCTCGGCCACGCGCGGGAAGTCCGCCTGGTAGCTGGCCCTGAACTCGGCGGGCGTGTTGCCCAGCGGCTCGAAGCCGAAGGCGGTGAGCTTCTCGCGCACGTCCGGCATGCGGGTGATGTCGCGCAGGGCCTGCGACCATTGGTCGACGACGGGCGGCGGCGTCTTCGCCGGCGCGTACACGCCGATCCAGCTGTCGAGGTCGAAGCCGGGGAAGCCCTGCTCGGCGAAGGTGGGCACGTTGGGCAAGGTGGACACGCGCCGGCTGCCGGCGATGCCCAGCACCTTCATGCGCCCGGCCTGCGACTGCGCGCGCGCGGTGGACGGGTTGGCCCAGGCAAAGTCCAGTACGCCGCCGATCATGTCGTTGTGCGCGCCGGCCTCGGCCTTGTAGGCCACGTGCGTGAGCTGCAGGCCGGCCTGGCGCTTGAGCAGTTCGCCCATCAGGTGCGCCTGCGAGCCGTTGCCCCAGGTGCCGTAGGTGAGGCCGGGGTGCTGCTTGGCATAGGCCACGAATTCCTTCAGGTTGGAATACGGCGCATCGGCGCGCGCCACCAGCATCGGCCCGCCGCTGGCCAGCTGCGAGATCGGCTCGAAGTCCTTCACCGGGTCGTAGGGCAGCTTGGGCTGCAGGATGGCGTTGTTGATGTGCGTGAGCGGCAGCGTGAACAGCACCGTGTAGCCGTCCGCCGGCGCCTTGGCCACCGCGTCGGAGGCGATGATGCCGCTGGCGCCGGGGCGCGGCTCGACGATCACGGCCTGGCCCCAGCGCTGCTGCAGCTTCTCGCCATAGACGCGCGCGATCACGTCGATGGGGCCGCCGGCCGTGCCGAAGGGAATGATGCGGATCACCTTGTTCGGGAACGCCGGCTGCGCCCAGGCCAAGGAGGGCACCACGGCAGTGGCGGCGAGGCCGGCCATGCCGGCCAGGCAGGCGCGGCGTTGCGCGCGGAAGGGGCCGCCAGTCGGGTGGCGTGCGGGCATGCTTGTCTCCTTCGTTTCTTGTGGGGTCCGCATACGATAGGAGCCCCTGCGCCTGCAGATCAATTCGAACGTTTGGATAACTGATATGGGCCGCCCTGATATCCGCGGCGTCGACCTCGCGATGCTGCGGACCTTCGACGCCCTCCTGCGCGAGCGCAGCGTGTCCCGCGCCGCCTCGCGCCTCTTCCTCAGCCAGCCGGCGGTGAGCGCCTCGCTCAAGCGGCTGCGCGAGACCTTCGACGATCCGCTCTTCACGCGCACAGCGCACGGCGTGGTTCCCACCCCGCGCGCCCTGGCCCTGGCGCCGCGGGTCGAGGCGGTCCTGCAGGACATGCAGCAGTTGCTCAACGCCGACCGCGCCTTCGACCCGGCCAGTTCCGACCGCATCCTGCGCATTGCCGGCAGCGACCACAGCAGCCGCGGCCTGCTGCCGCTGCTGTGCCGCGAGCTGAGCGACTGCGGCTCGCGCATCCGCCTCGCGTGGGAGCTGGCCGACTACGGGCGGCTACCGGAGCGGCTGCGCAAGGGCGACATCGACATCGGCCTGCTGCCGCGCATGGCGCCGGCGGCGGGCGTGGAATCGGAGCTGCTCTACGAGGATGCCTACGTGGCCGTCGCGCGCAGCAGCCATCCGCGATTCAAGGGCGGGATGGACATCGATGCCTTCTGCGCCATGCCGCACGTGGTGCTGGGCCAGAGCCGCTCGATCCTCGACGACAGCATCGACCAGACGCTGGCCCGGCGCGGCCTGTCGCGCCAGGTGCAGGCGGCGGTGACCACCTTCAGCCAGATGACGGACCTGCTGGCGAGCACCGACGCCATCGCCGTCTTTCCGCAGCGGGTGGCCCGCCACTATGCGGACGTGCTGGACGCCATGCCGCTGCCCTTCGAGTTGCCGAGCTACCGCCTCTACGTGTGCTGGGACACGCGCTCCAACGCCGACGAGGCGGTGCTGTGGCTGCGCCATGCGCTGGTGCGCCTGGGACGCGCGCCGGCGTGAAGCCGGCGGCTATTCGTAGCGCTTGCCCTGCGCCATCAGCTCCGGCGTGCCGATCACCGCGTTGAGCCCGTCGAAGTCCAGCATGCGGTCGCGCCAGGGCTCGGTGGTGCGATGCGTCTTCAGGCTGGCGTAGTAGCCCTGCAGCAAGTGCACCACCGCGCGTGCCGTGCCGCCCGGGAAGATGGCGATGCGAAAGCCGTGGGCCTGCAGCGCGTCCGCGTCCTGGATGGGCGTCTTGCCGCCCTCGACCATGTTGGCCAGCAGCGGGATGCGATCGCCGAAGCGGCGGCAGGCCGCGTCCATCTGCTCGGGCGATCGCAGCGCCTCGATGAAGAGCGCGTCGACGCCGCAGTCGAGGTACGCCTCGGCGCGGTCCAGCGCTGCGTCCAGACCTTCCACCGCCACCGCGTCGGTGCGGGCGAGGATCAGCGTGTTCTTCGAAGTGCGCGCATCGAGCGCCGCCTGCAGCTTGCCGCGCATCTCCTTGACCGGCACCACCGTCTTGCCGTCCAGGTGGCCGCAGCGCTTGGGAAAGCCCTGGTCCTCGATCTGGATCATGGCGGCGCCGGCGCGTTCGAAGCCGCGCACCGTGCGCTGGGTGTTCAGCGCGTTGCCGAAGCCGGTGTCGGCATCGACGATGACCGGCAGGTTCACGCGCTCGCAGATGCGGGCCAGCGTGTCCTCGACCTCGGTGTAGGTGGTCAGGCCCACGTCCGAGCGGCCCAGGCGCGTGTAGGCGATGGAAGCGCCCGAGAGGTACAGCGCCTCGAATCCGGCCTGCTCGGCGACCAGCGCGCTCAGCGCGTCGTACACGCCCGGCGCCAGCACGATGTCCCTGGAAGCCAGGCGCGCCTGGAACGATGTCTTGGTGTCCTTGTCTGCCATGTTCTTCAATCTCCTTGCGGACCGCGTCCGAGCAGGGCGGCCGCGGTGTGTGCCGCGATCGCGCCGCCGGCGACCGCGCTGAGCAATCCGTTGCCCGAGAGGTAGCCCCACACCGCGTCACCCGAGACGCCGCCCGCGGCGCCGCCGGCCGCGAGCAGGTTGGGCAGCGGCGTGCCGTCGCTGTCGCGAAGCACGCGCATGTCGGGCGCCACGTCCAGGCCACCCTGGGTGTGGAAGAGCGCGCCGGTGACCTTCACTGCATAGAAGGGCGCCGAAAGCGAACGGGCGAAGGTCCTTCCATCAGCCGCCGGCACCCGGCCCATCGCGTCGAGTGTGTCCTGCAGCACGTCTTCGTCGCAGCCGATGCATTGCGCCAGCGCCTGCACCGACTCGCAGCGCCGCAGTGCGCCGGCCGCCTCGGCGTCGCAGAAGTCGGGGAACTCGCGCGCCAGCGCCAGCAGCGGCGTGTCGAACACGTTCCAGGCGATGCCGCCGGGCTGCACCAGCACATGCACCGCGGCTTCCGAGTAGCCCTGCGTCTCGTCGTGGAAGCGGCGTCCTTCGGCGTTGATCTGCACGCCGCCTTCCATCATCACGGCCCAGCTCATCAGCGCGCCCTGCGGCGTGACCCAGGAACCGTGGCCCTGGTAGCCTCCCAGGTCGCGCAGCCGCGCGCCGAGCGCCCGGCCCCACAGGATCGCGCTGCCGTCGTTGCCCACGTGGCCGCCGAAGGCCGCGCCGCGCATCTCGGGCAGAAGCTCCGACACCATCTGCCCATTGCCGCCGAAACCGTTGCAGGCCAGCAGCAGGGCGTCACAGGCCAGGCGCTCTTCGTGGCCGTCGGGGCGGCGGTAGCCCAGGCCGATCACACGGTCCTCGTCTTCTGCGAGGAACAGCGTGTGGACGAGCGCTTCGGTCAGCACCGGGATGCCGGCGGCCTCGACCGCCGATTGCAGCGCGGCCATCAGCGCCGCGCCGGTCTTCTGCGGCAACGCGTGCATGCGATGCCGGGTGTGGCCGGGATAGAGGAAGTTGTCGAGCAGCACCCAGTCCAGCCCGTGGCGCGCCTGCAGCGCGTCGAGCGCGGGGCCCACGGCCTCGGCATAGGCCCGCGACAGCGCAGGCGCGGCGCGGCCATGGGTCTTGGCACGGATGTCGGAGGCGAAGCGCCCAGGGCTGTCGTCCGCCACGCCCGCCGCGAGCTGAACCCGCGTGCCGGGCGCCGGGATGAAGCCCGACGACAGCGCGGTCGACCCGCTGGGCTGCGCATCCCGCTCCAGCACCACGCAATCGATGCCCTGGTCGTGCAGCATCAGCGCGGCCACCAGGCCGCATGCACCGCCGCCGACGACGGCCACCGGCACCTGCGCCTCGGCCTCGATGCGCGGCGCGCGCTGCACGCGGCGCTCCGGCATGGACGCACTCATCCCAGCATCCGTTCGAAGGCGGCGAGGTCGATGACCTCGGCCACGTTGCCCATGTCGGCCAGCGCCGTGTCGTGGCGCTGCTGCCCGAAGGCCGCGCACACGTCGCCCAGCACCAGGGTGCGGTAGTCGCGCATGTGGGCGTCGCGCACCGTGCTGGCCACGCCGCCGTTGGTGACGATGCCGCACACCGCCACCGTGTCGATGCCGCACTTGCGCAGCACCCAGTCCAGCTGCGTGTTGAAGAAGGCCGAGTAGGCCACCTTGCACACCGCCACGTCGACCAGGCCCGCCAGCGCATCCACATTGGCCTGGCCCCAGCTGCCGGGCGCGAAGTCGCCCTTCTTCAGGTACGGGCGCAGCGCCTTCAGGTGCGGCGAGATCATGGGTTCGCCCTTGGCATCCGGCCACAGCGTGAACTGGCTGGCGGTCACCAGGCCGCCCTTGGACTTGAGGGCGCGCGCGCCCTGCGCGGCGCGCTCGGGCAACGGCGCGGACATGGGGTTGGTGTCGCCGCCGAGCGCATAGGCGCCCTTCGCGTCGAGGAAGTCGTTCTGCAGGTCGATGATCACCAGCGCCGTGCGGCGGCCATCGAGCGGACTCGAGCTGCTCATGCCTGCCTCACCAGCAGGTTGCCGAAGCCGTCGACCTCGGCGCCGAAGCCGGGCTCCAGCCACACGGTGGTGTCGGCCTGCTCCAGGATCGCCGGGCCCTGCACCTTCGCGCCCACCGGCAGGTCCAGCCGCGCGTAGCGGGCCGCGTCGTGCCAGCGGCCCTGGTGGTACACCTTCTGCACGCCCAGCGGCGTGGTGCTGCCCTGCCCTTCGGGTGCCAGCACCTTGAGGTCGAACTTGGGCCGCTGGCCGATGCGCGCGTAGCGCAGGTTCATGACGCGGATCGGGATGCCGCCGAGCACGCGTCCGAAGGCGGCCTCGTAGGCCTGCTCGAAGGCGGCGCGGATGCTCTCGCGCGTCATGCCCTTCGCGCCGCCGGGCAGCGGCACGGGCAGCGTGTGGGTCTGGCCGGCGTAGAGCATGTCCAGCGCCACCACCTCGCGTACGCCGTCGAAGCGCACGCCGGCCGAATCCAGGCGCTGCTGGCAGGCTTCGGCCAGCTCGCCGATGCGCAGCTGCAGAGCCTGCACGTCCAGCTCGGCCAGCGGGCGGTTGATGGTCTGCACCGCGTCATGCCGCATGTCGGCGATCACACAGCCCAGCGCCGAAGTGACGCCGGGGTAGCGCGGCACGATGCCCGTGCCCACGCCCACCTCGCGCATCATGGCGCACACATGCAGCGCGCCGCCGCCGCCGAAGGGCATGTAGGCGAAGCGGCGCGGATCGTGACCGCGCTCGATGGACACCAGCCGGATCGCACCGGCCATGCGCGCATTCGCCACGGTCAGCATGGCTTCGGCGGCCGCCATCACGTCCAGGCCCAGGGGCTTGGCGACATGCGTCTCGATCGCCTCGCGCGACTTGTCCGCATCCAGCGCGGCGAGCAGGCCGCCGCCCAGCGGCCGATCGGCGGCGATGCGCCCCAGCAGCACGTTGGCATCGGTCACCGTCGGCCGCATGTTGCCGCGGCCATAGCAGGCCGGGCCCGGCACGCTGCCGGCCGACTCGGGGCCCACCTGCAGCATGCCGCTCGCGTCCACCGAGGCGATGGAGCCGCCGCCCGCACCGATGGTCTCGATCTGGATCATGGGCGAGCGGATCACCATGCCGAACTCGATGGCCGTCTGCGCGGCCAGCGCCGCCTCGCCGCCGGCCACCAGCGACACGTCGAAGGAGGTGCCGCCCATGTCGCCGGTGATGACGTTGGGGTGCCCCGCGGCGCGTGCGATCTCGGCGCAGGCGATCACCCCGGCCGCCGGGCCGGAGAGCGCGGTGCGCACCGGCAGCTCGCCGGCGGTGGCGCGCGACATCACGCCGCCGTTGCTCTGCACCACCAGCAGTTCGCCGCCGAAGCCCTGCGCGCGCAGGTCGCCTTCGAGGCGCTCCAGGTAGCTGCCCACCACCGGCTGCAGCGCGGCGTTGAGCGTGGCGGTGGAGCAGCGCTCGAACTCGCGGATCTCGGGCAGCACCTCGCTGGCGGCCGTCACATGCGGGTTGGGCCACAGCGCGCGCACCGCCTCCACCGCGCGGCGCTCGTTGGCGGGGTTGGCGTAGGTGTTGATGAAGAAGACGCAGACCGCGTCGCAGCCCGCCTCGAGCAGCGCGCGCGCCTCGGTGCGCACCTGATCCAGGTCGACCTCGGTGTGCAGCGTGCCGTCGGCCAGCACGCGCTCGTCCACCTCGCGGCGCAGGTCGCGCGGCACCACCGGCAGGAAGCTGCCGCGCAGGCCCCAGGTCTGCGGGCGATCGCGCCGGCGCATCTCCAGCACGTCGCGAAAGCCGCGCGTGGTGATGATGCCGGTGCGCGCCACCTTGCGCTCCAGCAGCGCATTGGTGCCCACCGTCGTGCCGTGCACGATGGTGCCGATGGCCCCGGCCGAATCGGCCACGCGCGCCACGCCGTTCATGAAGCCGCGCGCTTCCTCGCCGCGGGTGGACGGCACCTTGACGATGCGGGCCGTGCCTTTCGCCTCGTCGAGCACGAACAGGTCGGTGAAGGTGCCGCCGACGTCGACGCCGACGACCAGCGATGCATTGGCGGAACTCATTGCTTGCTTTCTTTCGCTTGTTCGCTCACATAGCCCATGGCGCGGTCGGCCTCGCGCTCCTTCGCGCTGCGTTTTCCGGGGTCGCCCCAGCCGCCGCCGCCGGGCGTTTCCAGCCGCACCCGCTCGCCGCGGGCCAGCTGGATGCCGCGCATCTTCGAGACCATGGGCGGCACCTGCCACTGCCCCTCGTTCTCGTAGCGGAACACGTTCAGCGCGCCCGGCGCGCCGCCGGCGATGCCCTTGGGCGGCGAGCTGCCGCGTTCGCCGAAGACGAAGACCTCGGCGTCCTTTTCCAGCAATTCGATCTCGTAGACAGCACCCAGGCCGCCGCGATGCTCGCCGTCGCCGCCCGAGTCGGGGCGCAGCGCCCATTCGGTGAAACGCACCGGATACGCGGCTTCGAGGATCTCCAGCGGCGGGATGGTGGCGGTGGAGATGGGCGCATTGCCATGCGCCAGCCCGTCGCCGGCCGAATGCCCGCCGTGGCCGCCGCCGAAGAAGCTGAACATCACCCAGCGCTGGCCCTCGCGGCCCGCGTCGCTGCGGTGGCCCGCGATGGACAGCGCGTTGATGGTGCCGTAGGCCTGCGCCACGGCGCGCGTCGGATCGGCCTGCGCGGCGGCGCTGAAGATCACGTCGATCATGCGCAGGATGGTCTCGGTGTAGCCGCCGACCGGGCGTGGGCGCTCGGCGCTGATGACCAGCTTGTCGGGAATGACGAAGTCCACCGCATCGAGCACGCCGGCATTGGCGGGCACGTCGGGAAAGAGGTGCTTGAGCGCGACATAGCAGGCCGCCACCGCGGTGGCGCGCGAGATGTTCACCGGGCCGGCGCACTGCGGCGAGCTGCGCGAGAAGTCCAGCGTCAGCTTCTCGCCCTGCACCGTCATGTCCAGCGCGATGGTGAGCGGCTCGCGGCCGATGCCGTCGTTGTCCAGCAGGTCCTCGAAGCTGTAGCGGCCGTCGGGCAGCGAGGCGATGTGCGCGCGCATCAGGCGCAGCGCGCGGCTGCGCAGCTCGCCCAGGGCCTGCAGCACCACCTCGTCGCCGTACTCGTCGAGCAGGCCGTCCAGGCGCCTGGCTCCGAGTTCGAGCGCCGCGAGCTGACCGTTCAGGTCGCCCCACAGGCTGTCGGGCAGGCGGGTATTGGCGCGCAGGATGGCCAGCACGTCCTCGTCCAGCACGCCGTTGCGCACGATGCGCACCGGCGGGATCTGCACCGCCTCCTGCCAGCACTCGGTGGCCGCGGGGTTGTAGTTGCCCGGCACCGCGCCACCCACGTCGTGCCAGTGCGCGGCCGAGGCCATGTGGCAATAGAGCTTGCCGTTGCGGAAGAAGGGCTTGACCAGCTTGAAGTCGTTGGCGTGCGTGCCGCCGTCGTAGGCGTCGTTGCTGATCCAGATGTCGCCGTCCTGCATGCCGCCGCGCGCTTCCGCCGCCTTGGCCGTGGCACGCACGGCGAAGGCCATGGCGCCGACGAAGACCGGCAGGCCCGACTTGCCCTGCACCAGCGTGTCGCCGCTGGCGGCGTCGTACAGGCCGTGGCAGGCGTCGTGCGCCTCCGCGATGATGGGATTGAAGGCGCTGCGGTAGAGCGTGGCGTCCATCTCGTCGGCCACCTGCTCCAGGCGGCCGCGGAGCACCGCGAGGGTGACCGGGTCCAGTGGGGTGTTGTCGTTCATGCTTGTTCCTTGGCGCCGGCGGCAAAGCGCTGGCGCAGTTGCGCGAGCAGTCCGCCCGCGCGCACCATGTCCATGAGGAAGCCCGGCACCGGCTCGCAAGCGAGTTGCCGGCCGTCGGCGGTGCGCACGGCCGGCGCATCCGCATCCAGCACGATGCCCTCGCCTTCCTGCAGTTGCTCCGCCTCGGGGCAGGTCAGCAGCAAGAGGCCCAGGTTGAAGGCATTGCGGAAATAGAGCCCGCTGTACGAGGGCGCGATGACGGCTGCGACGCCCAGCTGCACCAGCACGGCCGCCGCCTGCTCGCGCGAGGAGCCGATGCCGAAGTTGGGGCCGGCCACCAGCACGTCGCCGCGCTGGACCTGGCTCGCGAACTCGGGGCGCACGGCTTCCAGGCAGTGCCTGGCGATGGTGTCGATGCCGTGCTTCATCGCATGGCCGGGGGCCAGCGCGTCGGTGTCGATGTCGGCGCCCACGCGCCAGACGCGGTGCAGGGTGCGGCCCGTCATGCGAGCACCTCGCGCGGATCGGTGATGCGCCCGCGCAGCGCCGAAGCGGCCACGGTGTACGGCGAGCCCAGGTAGACCCGCGCGCTGGCCGAACCCATGCGGCCCTTGAAGTTGCGGGCGGTGGTGGAGATCACCGTCACGTCGTCGCCCACGGCGTCGCCGTAGCCGGCGCAGGCGCCGCAGGCGGTGGGCGCGAGTTCGGCGCCTGCGTCCTGCAGGGCCTGCAGCACGCCCTCGCCGCGCGCCTGTTCCTGGTCGCGCAGGCTGGCGGGCGCGACGATGAGCCGCACGCTGGCCGGCACCCTGTGGCCGCGCAGCACCTGGGCCGCGGCGCGCAGGTCGTCGAGCTTGGCGCCGGTGCAGGCGCCGATGTAGGCGACGTCGATGGCTGTGCCCGCCTCCTGGCCCACGCCGTGGCTGTTGGCCGGGCTGTGCGGCTTGGCCACCTGGGGCTCCAGCGTGGCCGCGTCGAAGCGGTGCTCGGTGAAGGCAGCGCCCTCGTCGGTGAACCAGGGGGCCACGTCCACGTCGCCGGCGCCGTGCGCAGCCAGCCACGCGGCGGTGATGGCGTCCGGCGCGATCAGGCCGGCCTGCGCGCCCAGTTCGGCGCTCATGTTCGACAGCGTCATGCGCTCCTGCATCGACAGCGCCTGCACGGCCGGGCCGCAGAACTCCACGGCCTGGTAGCGCCCGCCGTTCATGCCGAAGCGGGCGATCATGTGCAGCATCATGTCCTTGGCGGTGACGCCGGCGGGCAGGCGCCCGTCCCACCACATGCGGATGGTCTCGGGCACGCGCAGCCAGATCTGGCCGGTGACCACCACGCCCAGCATCTCGGTGCTGCCCACGCCGAACATGTAGGCACCGAAGGCGCCGCCGGTGGGCGAGTGCGAATCGCCGCCCACGCACAGCATGCCGGGACGGATGTGGCCGTGCTGCGGCACCACCACGTGGCAGATGCCCTGGCTGTCGTAGACGTGGGGCAACTGCTGCTCGCGCGCCCAGTCGCGGGCGATGCGCACGATGCGGCGCGAGTCGTCGTCGCGCTCGGGCACGTAGTGGTCCATCACCAGCACGATGCGCTCCTTGTCCCACACCTGCGCGCCCAGCTCCTCCAGCATGGGCTGCAGGCGGCGCGGGCCGGAGGAGTCGTGGAACATCGCGAGATCCACGCCGCAGTTGACGATCTCGCCGACCGTCACCTGCGTGCGGCCGCTGGCGCGGGCGATGAGCTTCTGCGCCAGCGTCTGCGGCGCCGCGGGTGCGGCGCTTGCGTTGCTGGAAGTCATGGCGATCATTCCGGCTTGGCGCCCGAGAACTTCACCACCTTGGCCCAGCGCGTGATCTCGCTCTGCACGAAGGCGGAGAACTGCTCGGGCGAGTTGCCCACCGGGATCGCGCCCTCGGTGTCCAGGCGCTGGCGCATGTCGGGCTGCTGCAGCGCCTGCCGCGCAGCGTCGCTGATCTTGCGCGAGGTCTCGGCGCTCATGCGCGCCGGGCCGAAGAGGCCGAACCACGCGCTCGACTCGTAGCCCGGCAGCACCTCGGCGATGGCCTGCACGTCGGGGAAGGCCGGCAGCCGCTGAGCCGTCGTCACGCCCAGCGCCTTGAGCTTGCCGGCCTGGACGTGCGCCTTGACGTTGCCCACGGCGGCGAACATCAGCTGCACCTGGCCGGCCAGCAGGTCCTGCACCGCGGGCGCAGTGCCCTTGTAGGGGATGTTCACGATGTCCACGCCCGACTGCAGCTTGAAGGCCTCGCCCGCCATGTGCAGCGAGGAGCCCACCGCGCCGATGGCGAAGTTCAGTTGCCCCGGCTTCTGCTTGGCCAGCGCGATCAGCTCGCGCGTGTCCTTGGCCGGCACCGAGGGATTCGCCACCAGGACCGAGGGCGAGGTGGCGACGCAGGTCAGCGCGGTGAAGTCCTTCACCGGGTCGAAGGGCAGCGAGGGATAGAGCGTGGCGTTGATCGCGTGGCTGGTGAAGCTCATCAGCAGGGTGTTGCCGTCGGGCTGGGCCTTGGCGACCAGCTCGGCGGCGATGTTCCCGCCCGCCCCCGGCCGGTTCTCGACGATGACGGTGCGGCCCATCGCCGGGCCCATGCTGGCGGCCAGCGAGCGCGCGAGGGTGTCGGTCGAGCCGCCCGCGGGCGCGCCGACCAGGATGCGGATCGGCGTGCCGCCGATCTGCGCGCGGGCGGCGCTCGAAAGCGCGGCCAGCGATGCGGATGAAATGAGGATGTCCCGGCGTTTGATCATCACGATGTCTCCCTTTGGAATGGCAGGGGCCTTAGAGGCCCAGGTAGGCGCGGCGCAGTTCGTCGCTGGCCAGCAGGTCGGCCGGTGCGCCCGAGAAGCGCACGGCACCGTTCTCCAGCACGTAGGCGCGGTCGGCGATCTCCAGCGACTGGCCGACGTTCTGCTCGACCAGCAGCACCGCGAGGCCGTCCTCGCGCAGCTTGCGGATGAGCGCGAACATCTCTTCCACCAGCAGTGGCGAGAGGCCCAGCGAAGGCTCGTCCAGGATCAGCAGCACCGGCTCGGCCATCAGGCCGCGGCCGATGGCCAGCATCTGCTGCTCGCCGCCGCTCATGGTGCCGGCGAGCTGCCCGCGGCGCTCGGCCAGGCGGGGGAAGATGGAGAACACGCGCTCCAGGTTCTGCGCGCGGCGCTCGCGGGCGCGGGTGAAGGCGCCCAGCGCCAGGTTCTCCAGCACGTCGAGGTTGGGGAAGACCTTGCGGCCCTCCGGCACCTGGATCAGGCCGGCCTTCACCACCTCGCGGTAGTGCGCGCCGCTCAGGTCGCGGCCGTCGAAGCGCACCGAGCCGGTCCAGGCCGCGCACAGGCCGCAGACCGTCTTGTTGAGGGTGGACTTGCCGGCGCCGTTGCTGCCCAGCAGCGCGACCATCTCGCCGGCGTTCACCGTGAGGTCCACGCCGCGCAGCACCTCGGTGCGGCCGTAGCCGCCGCGCAGGCCCTGGATGTCGAGCAGTGCCGTCATGCCGCCGCTCCCGCCGCCTGGCGCAGGCGCGCCGCGGTGCCGTGGCCCAGGTAGGCCTCCACCACGCGCTCGTCGGCCGTCACCTCGGCCGGGCTGCCCTCGGCGATGAGGCGGCCCTGCGCCAGCACCCAGACATGCTCGGCCAGGTGCATCACGGCCTGCATCACGTGTTCGATCATCAGCACGGTCACGCCGCTGTCGGCGATGCCGCGCACCACCGGCATCATCTCGGCGATCTCCTGCGGGTTCAGGCCTGCCAGGACTTCGTCGAGCAGCAGCAGGCGCGGTTGCGTGGCCAGGGCGCGCGCCAGCTCCAGGCGCTTGCGACCGGCCACGGTGAGGTCGGAAGCGGGCTTGTCCAGTTGCGGCGCCAGGCCCACGCGCTGCGCGACCTGCTCGGCCTGCGCGAGCGCTGCGCCGCGGCTCTTCTCGTGCAGGTGCGCGCCCACCGCGATGTTCTCGCGCACGCTCTGCGCCGCGAAGGGCTTCACGATCTGAAAGGTGCGGGTCATGCCGCGCCGCGCGTTGCGGTAGGGCTCCTGGCCGGTGATGTCCTCGCCGGCGAAGCGCACCGTGCCGCTGTCGGGCACCAGGAAGCCGGACATCAGCGCGAACAGCGTGGTCTTGCCCGCGCCGTTGGGGCCGATGAGCGCGGCCAGGCGCCCTTCGGGCAGCGACAGGCTCACGTCCTGCACGGCCTTGAGGCCGCCGAAGGCGCGCGACACGCCCGAGATCTGCAGCAGCGGCTCAGCCATGGGAGGACTCCTTGCCGCCGCCGATCAGGCGGCGCGCCGACACGCCCAGGCCGGCGATGCCGCGCGGCAGGAAGATCACGATCAGCACCAGCACCACGCCGTAGATCACCATGTTGATGCCCGGCAGCTCGCCGAACAGGTTGCGCGTGAGGTCGGCCAGCAGGTGCAGCACCACGGCGCCCAGCACCGGACCCCACACCGTGCCCATGCCGCCCACGATGGCGGCGACCAGCGCCTCGACCGACACCGCGGGGCCGTAGGCGATGGAGGGGTCGATGTACTGGAACACCTGCACGTAGAAGGCCCCGGCCGCACCCATGAAGGCGCCCGACAGCGCGATGGCGCCCAGCTTCACGCGGAAGGGGTTCACGCCCACGGCGCGGGCCGCGTCCTCGTTGTCTCGCACCGCCTGCAGCCAGGCGCCGAAGCGGCCGTGGCGCAGCCACCAGCTCACCAGAAGCGCCGCGGCCACGAAGGCCAGCACCACCCACAGGTAGCCCACGCGCGAGCCGAACTGCATGTTGGCCACCGATTCGCGCAGCGGCACCATCAGCCCCACGCCGCCGCCGGTGAAGGGCACCGACAGCGCCAAGATGCGGAACACCTCGGCGAAGGCCAGCGTGACCAGGGCGAAGTAGGAGCCCTTGAGGCCGTAGCGGAAGCTCAGCGCGCCGACGAACACGCCCACCAGCGCCGCGCCCGCCACCGCCAGCACCAGCGCCACCCACGGGTTGATGCCGCCCTGCAGCTGCGCGATGGCCTGGATGTAGGCACCGCTGCCGAAGAAGAGCGCATGGCCGAAGGAGAACTGGCCGCCGAAGCCGCCCAGGATGTTCCAGGCCTGCGCGATGAGCGTGGCGTAGAGCGCCATCATCACGAAGTTGAGCGTGGCGCCCGAGCGCGTGAACATCGGCACGCAGGCCACCAGCAGCACGAAGAGCGCGATCAGGCCCAGCTCGCGCAGGCCGCGGGAATTCGACGGGCTCATGCGCGCGCTCCGAACAGGCCTTCGGGCTTGAACAGCACCACCGCGATGAAGATCACGAAGATGCCGATCTGCCCCAGCGACTCGCCCAGGTACAGCCCGCCCAGCGACTCGACGATGCCGATCAGGAAGCCACCGATGAGCGCCCCCACGAAGCTGCCCATGCCACCCAGCACCACGATGGTGAAGGCCACCAGCACGAAGCCACCGCCCACCTGCGGGTTGACGTAGTAGGCCGGCAGCAGGAAGCAGGCGGCGGCGCCCAGGCAGGCCAGGCCGATGCCGAAGCACATGGCGTAGACGTGGTCCACGTCGATGCCCATGAGCTTGGCGCCCTCCTTCTCCTTGGCCACCGCGCGGATGGCGCGGCCCAGGTCGGTGCGGCTCATGATCCAGAAGAGAAGGCCCGACACCACCAGCGCGCCCGCGAAGGCCACCAGCTTGGGCACCGCGATCATCGCCGGGCCGATGGCCACGGTGGCCAGCGAGTAGGCGGTGTCGATGTTGCGCGTGTCGGACTTGAAGAAGATCAGCGCGAGGTTCTCCATCACGATGGCGATGCCCAGCGTGGCCAGCAGGATGTTCTCGTCCTTGCCGTGGCCCGCTCGGTTGATGACCACGCGCTGGAGCAGGTAGCCCAGCACGAACATGCCCGGCACCACCAGCGGCAGCGCCAGGTAGGGGTCGACGCCCAGCCGGTCCTTGAGGAAGTAGACCGCGTACAGCGCCAGCATCAGGCTGGCACCGTGCGCGAAGTTGATGATGTGCAGGACGCCGTAGATCAGCGTGAGGCCCAGCGCGATCAGCGCGTACACCGCGCCGGTCGTCAGGCCGTTGAGCACCGAGGAGAAAAGAATGCCGGGATCAAACATCCTGCGTCTTCAAGCTTGGGAAAAGGCTCAGGCCTTGAGCGGGAACACCGGTTCGATCTCGCGGTACTCGCG
>Ga0102594_1000158_pt1 | contig 101615 bp, 86 predicted proteins | sample AraplaCol_mLB_r2_2_FD_76863 | JGI IMG/M metagenome (GOLD analysis project Ga0102594, IMG submission 76863) | Arabidopsis root microbial communities from North Carolina, USA - plate scrape MF_Col_mLB_r2 (SPADES assembly) (version 2) | ecosystem: Host-associated > Plants > Roots > Endosphere...
TAGCCGAACGCTTCTTCCTGAACCTGAAGATGGAGCGAGTCTGGCAGAGGCGGTACGTCGACCGGGCCGAAGCCCGGCGCGACATTACGCAGTACATCGTTGGCTTCTACAACCCGGTGCGCCTGCATTCGACACTGGGCTACGCGTCGCCAACAGACTACGAGGACAAGTTCCAACAGACCACCTTAATACCTGTCTGAAAAAACTTGACCACTACACTCCCCTCTCCCGTTTTGCGGGAGAGGGGATGGGGGAGAGGGCGAGCGCCTGCGCTGCGAGACGCTTTATCGGTGCTGGAGACGCCTGCCCTCTTCCCCGCCCCTCTCCCGCCAGCGGGAGAGGGGAGAAAACCAGGGGCATTGAAGGCGCTGCCAGGCGCTTTGTCAGTGCTCGAGACGCCCGCCCCCTTCAACAAACCTTCACGGATGCCGTGCCATCACGCCGCGGATGGTGTCGGCCAGGTCCTTCGCCAGGAACTTCGAGACATAAGCGTCGGCGCCCACCTTGCGTACGTGTTCCTCGCTGGCCTCGCCCGACAGCGACGAGTGGATGACCACCGGCAGCGACTTCAGCCGTGCGTCGGCCTTGATCTTGCGCGTGAGCGTGAAGCCGTCCATCTCGGGCATTTCCAGGTCGGTCAGCACCAGCGCCACTTCGTCGCGAATCGACTTGCCCTGGCTTGCCGTCAGGTCGGCGATCTGGCCGAGCATTTCCCAGGCTTCCTGGCCGGTCTTGGTCATCACCACCTGCACGCCCATCGCCTTGAGGCCGTTCTCGATCAGGCCGCGTGCCAGCGCGGAGTCGTCGGCGCACAGCACCTTGCTGCCCGGGCGCAGGTTCAGTTGCGGGCCCACCGTGGCGGGGTCCACGTCGGGCTGGCGCGTCGGCAGCACGTCGCGCAGAATCTGCTCCACGTCGAGCACCTGCACCAGGCGCGGGTTGTCGCCGCCGGCATCGAGCTTGGCGATGCTGGTCACCAGGCCGCCCTTGACGCTGGTCTCCGCCGAGATCACCTGGCTCCAGTCCAGGCGCACGATCTCTTCCACGGCCTCGACGGCAAAGCCTTGCGTGGAGCGCGCGTACTCGGTCACCAGCATGATGTTCAGGCCCGACTTCGGCGTGCATTCCAGCAGGCGCGGCAGGTCGATGACCGGAATCACCTGGCCGCGGATGTCGGCCATGCCCAGGATGGCGGGCTCGGCGCCCACCACCGTGGTCACCGACGGCATGACCAGGATTTCCCGGACCTTGAATACGTTGATGCCGAACAGTTCGGACTGTCCGCTGTGCGTCGCATCGCCAAGTCGGAACAACAGCAACTCGAACTGGTTGTTGTTGGTCAGGTTGGTGCGCTCGTCGATGTCCCTCATCGCGCTGGTCATGCTCTTGCTCCGCTGGCTCGGTGTGTATGGATATGGGTGTTGCCAAAGGGCTATCGGCGTGCCGGCCGTGACCTTTAGCCCGGCGTGCGCGCGGGGCGCGCCAGACCCCCGCGTTGTGACGCATGACGCGCCTGGCGCGATCGAAGCGCGCCATCCGAGGGAAATCCCTGAGCCTTGCGAAGCACCACAACACCGTGCTTATTCGGGTCGGGGCATGTTGCGCATGTGCCCCGCATGATGACCTTGCCCCTTGCCTCGCCTACCTTTGAGCCTCGCCGGATCCCGCCCGCCAGAGGCAGCCGACCGGCAACCGGTCGCCAGCGGCCGGACACCGAGGAACGAGACGCCCGCACCCCTTGCCGATGCCAACGGGAACTCCGCCCTTCACCCGGAACCACGTGAGACGAGGCTGACGCCCGAGCCGTACGCGGACGCGCGCAGCGCCCCTGCAAGGAGACAGATCATGATCGAACAGCCGTATCCGTCCGTCACGGACGTGGACGCCGCGCCGCCGCAAGCCAGCGGCAAGCTCGACCAATACTTCGAGATCAGCGCACGCGGCAGCACCCAGCGCCGCGAAGTGCTGGCCGGCATCACCACCTTCATGGCGATGGTCTACGCCGTATTCGTCGTGCCCGGCATGCTGGGCAAAGCCGGCTTCGACACCAGCGCCGTATTCGTGGCCGTGTGCCTGACCACCGCGTTCGGCTCGCTGCTGATGGGCCTGTGGGCGCGCCTGCCGATCGCCATCGGCTGCGCCATCTCGCTCACCGCCTTCATGGCCTTCGGCCTGGTGCTGGGCCAGAAACTGTCGCCCGCCGTAGCGCTCGGCGCGGTCTTCCTGATGGGCGTGATCTTTAGCGCCATCTCGGTCACGGGCGTGCGCTCCTGGATCCTGCGCAACCTGCCGGCCGGCGTGGCGCACGGCACCGGCATCGGCATTGGCCTGTTCCTGCTGCTGATCGCCTCGAACGAGGTGGGCCTGGTCGTCAAGAACCCCGGCCCGGGCCTGCCCGTGTCGCTGGGCCATATCACGGCGTTCCCGGTCATGATGTCGGTGCTCGGCCTGGCCGCGATCTTTGGCCTCGAGCGTCGCCGCGTGCCCGGCGGCATCCTGCTGGTCATCGTCGCCATCTCGGCCCTGGGCCTTGCGTTCGATCCGGCGGTGAAGTTCACCGGCGTCTTTGCCCTGCCCTCGCTGTCCGCACCGGGCCAGGCCTCGCTGATCGGTGCGATGGACGTGCGCGGCGCGCTGTCGGCCGCCGTGCTGCCCAGCGTGCTGGCACTGGTCATGACCGCCGTCTTCGACGCCACTGGCACCATTCGCGCCGTGGCCGGCCAGGCCAACCAGCTCGACGCCACGGGCCGCATCCACAACGGCGGCCGCGCGCTCACCGCCGATTCGGTCAGCTCCATCTTCTCCGCCTGCTTCGGCGGCGCCCCCGCCGCTGCCTATATCGAATCCACCGTCGGCGTGGCCGCCGGCGCGCGTACCGGCCTGGCGGCCGTGGTCGTGGGCCTGATGTTCCTGGCCGTGATGTTCTTCTCGCCGCTGGCCGGCCTGGTGCCGTCGTATGCCACGGCGCCGGCGCTGATGTATGTGGGCCTGCTGATGCTGTCGAGCGTGTCGCGCCTGCATATGGACGATCTGGTCGACGCGCTGGCCGGCCTGGTCTGCGCCGTATTCATCGTGCTGACCTGCAATATCGTCACCGGCATCATGCTGGGCTTCTGCACGCTGGTGATTGGCCGCATCGTCGCCGGTGAATGGCGCAAGCTCAATATCGGCACCGTTGCCATTGCGGTGGCACTGGCGGCGTTCTATGCCGGTGGCTGGGCCATCTGACCGGATCGAATCAGATCGCATTCGATATCCGTCTGAAAGGAATTCCTGACAGGAAAACCTGACCGCCCCCGAAAACGATGTCTCCTCCACCTGGGATACCGGTGGATTTCCAAGCCCTCGGCGACTTTCCCTCCGAGGGCTTTTTTTATTGCGCCGGGCGCGCACCCCTTTGCGCCATCCACGGCCACCCTGAAAACATCGACTCAGTCAGCAAAAAGACAAAAATATCAACGCTGACATTCATGGACATTGCAGTCCTGGCGCGGAATTCCGGATTGACGCGCGAATGAATCCTGTAGGCCGGAAGCCCAGCAGCCCGGGGAAATCCACGCCGGTAATCGAGATGGCAAGCCGGCGAATTCCGGAAAATTCCCATATCGAATGGTTGCCTCGCATTGCCGATTCTGGTTACGATCCATTCCGGCAGCTTTCCGAAATGACCGGCTTGCCCGGCGCGGCCCCGGAAATAGCAAGGGCCGCTTCGATAAAGGCAGACAATTTACGCACTGGATGCCAAGCCGATTCCGATCCTTTCGCAGCATTCGCGTTTGAATCGTGCATTTTCGGATAAATTTTGTAATATTTTTTTATGCGGACACGTCGGCAAGACAATGCGGCGGTCCGCCAATCTGAACGGGGATCCATAAAATGCCGACTTACAAGCAACTGCTGGCCGAAAAAGAAGCACTGGAAGCAAAGCTCAGCGAAGTGCGAGCCAATGAAGTGGCCAACGTGATCGAGCAGATCCGCCAATTGATGGCCGATTACGACCTGACCCCTGAGGACATCGCGCCGAAGCGCCGTCGCGGCCGTCCGGCCGGCAGTGGCGCCGGCACCGGTGCCGCGCGCAAGGCCGCTTCGGCCCTGCCGCCCAAGTATCGCGACCCGAAGACCGGCAAGACGTGGTCGGGCCGTGGCCGCGCGCCGGCCTGGCTGGGCAAGCGCCCCGAGCGGTTCCTGATCGAAGCGGCCTGATCGAGGCGGCCTGATCGAGGGCCGCCTTCCCGCATCCGTCTCGCCCCGCCCGGGGCGATCGGCGGGAAGTCAGACGAGGCGCCTGCCCGCTAGCGCGCCTCGCACAGATATTCCGGACGCAGCGCCCTGAAGCCCTGCTGCGTAGGCTCCGGCACCACCCTCGCCCCACCCTCCGCCGTCGGCTGCAGACGCAGCACGCGCGCCGCGCACTGCGTGGCCGCCTCATCGCGCGTATACCGGATTTCATACTGGCCATCCACCTGCGGGACGAACGACACACCGGCCGCGCAACGACTATCGTCAAGCGGCGGGGCCGCGTACGAAATCACGGCGACATAAATGCGCTTGCCCGGCAGCACCTTCTTTTCACGCGTGCGCGAGGGCGGCTCCGGCGGCTCGCCGGCCATGTCGAGCGTGGAATCGCGCCCCATCGAAGCCAGTTGCTTGCCCGTGCCGGCCAGCACCTGCGGCCGAGGCGTGGGACACTTCGCCGGATCGAGGATATTGAAGACGGTGCGGTCGTCGGTACTGGTCATCAGCCGCACGCTGGCATAGGGCGCGTCCGACGGCACGCGGTAATACGGCACGCAACCGGACAGTGGTCCGGCCAGTACGGCGACGAACGGCAAGAGGGCAATCGGAATCCTGCGCATAGCGGGCACGAAGCAGACAATTGACCGAGGATGGAGCCAGAGCATAGCCGGTTCGCCACCATCCGGACGTGTGCCGGACCACGTTGAGGATATCCACAGATTCTGTGGATATCCTGCCACGCCAACCCGCCACGGCCCTGTCTGTGCGGTATCGCACCGGACTGCCCAAGAATTAGGCAGAGCCGGACGGCCACCCTCGCGCGGGACCCAACCTCGCACTGTAGGTCAGGATTTGTCCGAACCCAAGCACGGCATGCCCGGCGGGGCGTCGCGCCAGCGCTCGGCCAGGAAATCGACGAACGCCCGCACGCGCGGCGGCACCAGCCGGCGCTGCGGCATCACGGCGTAGATGCCGTTGACGGCAATGGCATGGTCGGGCAACACTTGCACCAGCCGACCGGCGCGCAGGTCTTCCCAGACATGCCAGGTCGAATGCATCGCGATACCAAAGCCCGCCAGGGCCGCGTCGGACAGCAGTTCCCCCGTATTGGCCTCCACGCGTCCGCGCACGCGCACCGCAGTCTCCCCACCCCGCCCATCGTCGAAGCGCCAGACATCGGCCCGCCCTTGCGCGCCCACCAGCACCAGACACTCGTGCCGCGCCAGATCCTGCGGCGTCTGCGGCCAGCCGTGCTCGCGCAGGTAGTCCGGCGACGCGCACAGCAGGCGCTGGTTGTCGGCCAGCTTGCGCGAGACCAGCGTCGAATCCTCCAGCGTACCGATGCGGATGGCCAGGTCGAAGCCGCTGCTGACCAGGTCCAGCACGTGGTCGGTCAGGTGGATGCTGATGCCGAGGCCGGGATGGGCGTGCAGGAATTCGGGCAGCAGCGGCGACACGTACTGGCGCCCGAATGACGCCGAGGTGGTCACCCGCAGCGTGCCGGTAACGCCGGCTCCGGCCTGACGCAGCGACCCCGCCAGCGCATCGAGATCTTCCACCAGCGGCCGTCCCTGCTCGGCCAGCACCGCGCCCTCAGGCGTGGCATGCAGCCGCCGCGTGGTGCGATGCAGCAGCCGCACGCCCAGTTCGCGCTCCAGCCGCTGCAGGCGCTGGCTGGCCACCGCCACCGACAGGTCCAGGCTGCGCGCCGCCGCACTGATCGAACCCATGTCCAGCACGCGCAGAAACAACACGATGTCACCGATACGATCCATGATTCTCAAGAAAATATTGAAACTGATTCTGCATCTTGCCGGTTTTTCACAAGATCCGAAAGGCGGAGACTGCACCCTTCCGCGCTTGCGCCGTTGGCATTGGCCGGCGGTCCGGTGGCTTCCGCCGGCCCATTGGTCGCCGATCCGCGCCCCTTTTATCGCTATTGCCCGCCTTTTCCTCCCGGCAACGACTGCCGGCACCAAGAGACATATCCAGATGACTGCGCCCCTCGCCCCTTCTCCCGCTTCCAGTTCACCCACGCCAACCACACCATCGGCCCATCCGAAGGGCGGGTCGGCGCGCATGCCGGCCGCGCTCTATGCGCTGACCGCCGGCTCGTTCGGCATTGGCTGCGCGGAGTTCGTCATCATGGGCCTGCTGCTGCAGGTGTCGTCCGACCTGGGCGTGACGATCGCCGCGGCCGGCATGCTGGTGTCCGGCTACGCACTCGGCGTATTTGCCGGTGCGCCGATCCTGACGCTGCTGACCCGGCGCATGCCGCGCAAGGCCGTGCTGATGGCGTTGATGGCTATCTACACCGTGGGCAACGCCGCCTGCGCGCTGGCGCCCGACTACACCACGCTGATGGTGGCGCGCGTGGTCACCTCGCTCACCCACGGCACGTTCTTCGGCGTGGGCGCGGTGGTGGCCACGGGGCTGGTGCCGGCCAACCGGCGCGCCTCGGCCATCTCGGTCATGTTCTCGGGGCTGACGCTGGCCACGCTGCTCGGCATGCCGGCCGGCGCCTGGCTGGGCCTGCATTTCGGCTGGCGTGCCACGTTCTGGGCCATGACGGCCATCGGGCTGATCTCGCTGGCCGTGATCGCGGTGCTCGTGCAGACCAGCCGCGACAATTCCGCCCCGGTGCGGCTGGTGGACGAGCTGAAGACCATCGCCCGCCCGCAAGTGTTGCTCGGCCTGCTGATGACGGTGCTGCAGGCCCTCGGCACGTTTGCGGTCATTACCTACATTCAGCCGCTGCTGACGCGCGTGACCGGCTTTGCCGAAAGCGCCGTGTCGCCCATCCTGCTGCTGTTCGGCGGCGGCATGATCATCGGCAACATCCTTGGCGGACGCATGGCTGACCGCCGGCCCACCGGTGCGTTGCTTGGCGCGCTGGCGGCGCTGACCGTGGTGCTGGCCACCATGACGTTGACCGTGCACAGCCCGGTGGCCGTGGTGACATTCGTCGGCGTGCTTGGCATCGCGGCGTTCTCCACCGTCTCGCCGCTGCAATTGCGCGTGCTGCGGCACGCTCATGGCGCCGGCCAGAACCTGGCGTCGAGCTTCAACATCGCGGCGTTCAACCTTGGCAACGGGCTCGGCGCCTGGATGGGCGGCGTGGTGGTCGATCGCGGCCCCGGGCTAGGCGCGCTGCCCTGGATGGCGGCCCTGGCGCCGCTGGCGGCGCTGGGCATCGCATGGCTGGCGGTGCGCATGGAGCAAGGCGCCGGCGACGGCGCGGCACATCTCGATCACGCTTGATAGCCGTCAACAAGTGCCCGACCGAACTTCACGATGATGGTGCCCGCATGACGCGGGCGTGCTCCGGAGCATCGCAATACATGGCGCCTGCGCATCGAAGCCGTGCCCCTCGAGACCGTGCCGACCGGCCCGTTGTCCTCGCCGGGCACCACACCGATAGCCCCACCCCGTCAGCCGTGATTGCACCGGTCGTTCGCCATGTTCGACGAAAAAGAACTGTACAACCGCATCCAGCACGACTTCCCCCTGGACACGCGGCCCTACCAGTGTGCGGGCGCCGCCTTCGATCTCTCCGAACGCTCGCTGCTGAGCCTGCTGGCGCGTGATATCGGCACTGGCCGCATCAGCCGCATCGGCGCGGTCTTCGCGCCAAACACGCTCGGCGCCAGCACCGTGGCCGCGCTATCGATCCCGGCTTCGCGCATGGCGCGCGTGGTCGAGCGCATCAACGGCGACCCCGATATCAGCCAGAGCCACGCCCGCGAGGGCCACCGCTATAACCTCTGGTTCGTGGCCGGCGCGCGCGACCGGCGTACCCTCGACGGCGTGCTGGCGCGGATTGCCGCCGATGTGGGCCAGCGTCCGCTGGACCTGCCGCTGGTCAGGGAATACCGCGCCGACCTGGGCCTGCCCTTCGACAGTGAACGCGGCCTGCGCCGCACCCCGGCGCAGGCGCCGGCCATTCTGCTGCCGCCGGCATGCCCACCGCTCGACGAGGCCGACTGGCGCCTGGCGGCCGCGATCGAACCAGGCCTGCCGCTCACGCCGTGGCCGTACCACGTGCTCGCGCGCCGCGCCGGGCTGACGCTGCCCGATACCTTGCACCGCCTGTCGCACTGGCGCCGCGTTGGCGTGATCCGCCGCTTCGGCGCCATCCTGCGGCATCGCCATTTCGGCTATACGCACAACGTCATGTATGTATGGAATGTGCCGGATGCCCGGGTGGACGGCATAGGCATGCGGCTGGCGCACGTGCCGCACGTGACCATGTGCTTCCGCCGTGCGCGCCGCCTGCCGGGCTGGCAGTACAACCTGTTCGCAATGATTCATGCACGCAGCCGGCAGGAACTGAACACTACACTCGCGCGCTTCGACACCGTGAGTGGGCTGGCCGATGCCCCCTCCGCCGTCATGCGCACCAGCCACTGCTACAAGCAGCGCGGCACACGCTACGGCGGGACGATGCCCGAGTATTGAGCCGTCCGTGGCGGCATCCCCGTCAGCCGCACCGCGGGACGCGGTCTATCAGGCGCCGCGCGGCGCCGGGAACAGCAAGGACAACCGCTGAGCCAGCGTACCGAGCCACGCCGGTCGCGGCGCGGCATCGAGCCAGTACTTCACTTCGAGTCCGAGCGCCGTGTCGCCACGAATGGAAAGCCGGCGCTGAAAGAACAACGTATCGGTGTCGGCATCGCCGCTGATCAGTTCCAGGTAGCTCAGCGCCGCCGCACGCAGCGTCAGGTCGGTGTCACGGCCATCGAACGGGCCTGGCAGAAAGCGGCCTTGGGCACAGTGGAACAGCACTTCCAGCCCGATATCGTCCACCGTCAGCGCGAAGGTGCGGCCATCGAGCGCCGCCGGCGGTTCAAGCCAGCCGGCACGGCGCATGGCCTCCAGCGCCACCACCAGCGGGGCGGCACGCATCGGCGCGGGCATGTGCCGGTGCACACGGGTCATCATCGATTTCAGCATCGTCACGCCTCCACGCTTTCCTGCGACATCCAGCGGATACCCGGTGCGCCGGTCCAGTAGCCATTGCTTGGCGCGGTGTTGGCCGGCAGGGCCGGGCTTGGCGCGGCGGGCCGCTCGCCGCGCCGGATGGCATCGAGGTGGCCAAGGACTTCCAGCGTGCCGCTTGCATGGGGGCTCACGCGCATGTAGCCGATGCCGCCCTCCGCCATGCGGGAAACCTGCGCGCACAGATCGAGGCACGTGGCCGACTGCGTCTGGATGCCGTTGAGCGTGAAGAACGCCTGCCCTTCGCCCGTGTTGGCGACGAGGCCGTCGGGGTACGCGATGCAACGGAACTCGCAGGCGTCCTTGCGCAGCCGGTGGTGGCGCGCGGTGAAGCAGCGGGCCGAAAACGCAAGCGGCATGCGCCCCCACACCATGGCTTCGAGCGCCACGTCCGCCGGGCGGGCGCCGGCCAGCGCCATCATCGTCGCGCCGTCCATTTCCACGGGCACGGTGCACCCCTGCGCGCCCAGGCTGGCCAGCCAGCCCAGCGTGTCGGCGTGATAGACGTTCAGGTGCGGGCCGGCCAGGAAGGGCCGCCGGCCCATGGCATGCACGGCCCCGAGGTCGTTGGCCTCGACGAGGAAATCCTCCTGCGCGCAGACCCTGCGCATTACCGCGATATCGCTTTCCGATTCGACGAGCACCGGCGTGGCCAGCACCACCTGCTTGCCGGCTTCGCGCAGCATCTGACCCACTTCGAGCCAGTCTGCCAGCCGCATTTCGTGGCGCCGGGTGCAGACCGCCTCGCCCAGATAGACACGGTCGACCGCCGTATCGGCAATCGATGCATAGAACTGCAGCACCGCGGCACGCGGCCAGTAGTACAACAGCGGCCCAAGTGCAATGCGGAAGGTTGCCGGATTCGGCGCGGTCATGGTTGCCATGGTTAAGCTCGGGACGATCTGGGTTCGGGGGCGGCTGGAAGCATGTCAGCGCCAGGGCCGGTCGTACGCGCCCTGCGTGACCTGGTCGCCTTCGGCGTGGCGGCCCAGCGTGCCCTGCCAGTCCTGGCGCGGCACGAAGCGCTTCGGGTCGCGGCACGCGTCGTCGATGGCGGCGCGCAGCACGCCCACCACATCGGCCACGTAGCGCGGGCTGCGCTGGCGCCCTTCGATCTTGATGGCCGCGATGCCCATGTCGATCAGCGACGGCAGCAGCGATACGGCATTGAGGCTGGTGGGCTCCTCGAGCACGTAGCCGCGCTCGCCCTCCACGGTGAAACGGCCCTTGCACAGCGTGGGATAGCCAGCCGGTTCGCCCGGCGCATAGCTGTCGATCAGGATGCCCGACAGCCGCGCGTGCATGGTGCCGTCCTGCTCGTCCCAGCGCACGGCATGGGCCGGCGAGCACACACCCTTGTTGTTCGGCGAATCGCCGGTCGCGTACGACGACAGCAGACAACGCCCCTCCGCCATCACGCAGAGACTGCCGAAGCCAAAGACCTCCAGTTCCACGTCGGTCTGTTTGGCAAGCCGGGCGATCTGCGGCACCGACAGCACGCGCGGCAGCACCACGCGCCGGATGCCGAACTGCTCGCGCATGAGTTCGATGGCGTCCGCATGCGTGGCGGAGCCCTGTACGGAAAGATGGATGCGCAGCGACGGATGCCGCTTCGCGGCGTACGCGATCAGGCCGGCGTCGGCCATGATGACGGCGTCGGCGCCCAGGGCGGCGGCGGCGTCCACGGCGTGGTGCCAGCGCTCGACCTGGCCCATCTGGGCAAACGTGTTGATGGCGAACAGCACCTCGGCGCCGCGCGCATGCGCCTCGGCCACGCCGGTGCGGATATCTTCCTCGCTGAAGTTCAGGCCGCCGAAGTTGCGCGCGTTGGTGGCGTCGCGCAGGCCCAGGTACACGGCATCGGCGCCGTGCTGGAGCGCCATGCGCAGCGCGGCCAGCGATCCGGCCGGTGCTACCAGTTGGGGGCGGCGGATGTGGCCCGTCATTGCTTGTGTCATCGCGTGGGGATACGGGAAAGGAACCCCCGCGATGCTAGCGATTCGACGAGACCGTGCCTTTGATGTCGCGCAAATGTACCGGCGCCCCCGTAGCCCCCAAGTTGCACGGGCCGGACGGGACGCGCCCTGCGCGGCGCGTCAGTGGGCGGCGCGTCAGTGGGCGGCGAGTCAGCGGGCGGCGCCGAGCCGGGCCGAAAGCTGGTCGGCCAGCGCCCGCACCTGCTCGCCAATGCGCCCGCCGGTGGCCGCATCGATGTCGCTGGTCAGGTAGCTCACCGCGATGGCACCCACCGCGCGCGGCCCTTGGGCATCGAAAACCGGGGCGCCGAAGCACGTCATGCCCTCGCGCATCTGCCCGTTGTCGACCGAGTACCCCACCGCGCGCACGTGGTCCAGCTCGTCGCCAAGCGCGCCCAGCGTGGCCACGCTGGCGCGCGTGAGCGGCGGCGGCAGGCCACCGGCCAGCAGCCGGTGTACCTCGGTGGCCGGCAGCGTGCTCAGCATGGCCTTGCCGGTGGCCGTATAGGGTGCGGGCAGCCGCATGCCGATACGGAACGTCACGCCCAGCGGGCGGTCGCCGTTCTGGCAGGCCAGATAGACCACCTCGACACCTTCGAGCATCGACAGTGTGACCGTGGCGTCGTGGAACGCATTGGTCTGGTCCCACAGCGCGCGGAACTCCTCGGTGATCTGGGTCTGGGCCAGGAAGGCGTTGGCCCAGGTCATGACATGCGGGCCCAGCGCCATGGCGCCGTTGGGCAGCCGCTTGACGAGCTGCAGTTGCACGAGCGTGTCGCACATGCCGTGCAGCGAACTCTTGGGCGCGCCCGTGAGCCGGGTCAGGTCGGCCAGGGTCAGTGGCGCGGGGGCGGCGGCAATGGCATCGATTACCTGCACGGCGCGCACCACGGCCGGCGATGTGGGGCGGCCGGCCGGCACGGGGGCCTCGGAAGTGGCATAGGCGGTCTTGGGCATCGGCGGATTGTACTGGCCTGAGCGAGTCGTAAAAGCGCGAACGTGCCAACCCGCTGGCAGTCTGTCCAGCATGGGAGTATGATCCGCTATCGTTCGACATACCGAATATAGTTCAATCTATTGAACGCAGGCAAGTCCTGTGTTCCGCCATCTCGGGGAAATATCGCCATGCAATTGAAGGATCCTTCGCTGTTCCGGCAACAAGCCTATGTCAACGGCCAATGGGTAAGTGCCGATTCGGGCGCCACTTTCGACGTGACCGACCCGGCCACCGGCGAATGCATCGCCTGCGTGGCAGACCTGGGCGCGGCCGAGACCGGGCGCGCCATTGCCGCCGCCGAGGTGGCCCAGAAGGCCTGGGCGGCCCAGACCGGCAAGGCGCGCGCCGCGATCCTGCGCCGCTGGTTCGACCTGATGCTGGCCAATACCGACGACCTGGCCTACCTGATGACGCGCGAGCAAGGCAAGCCGCTGGCCGAGGCCAAGGGCGAGATTGCCTACGCCGCAAGCTTCATCGAGTGGTTTGCCGAGGAAGCCAAGCGCGTGGATGGCGAAGTGCTGGCGAGCCCGGCCGCCGACAAGCGCCTGGTCACGCTGCGCCAGCCGGTGGGCGTGTGCGCCGCCATCACGCCGTGGAACTTCCCGGCCGCGATGATTACCCGCAAGGCCGCCCCGGCGCTGGCTGCCGGCTGCGCCATCGTGATCAAGCCGGCTGAACTCACGCCGCTGTCGGCCTTTGCGCTGGCCGAGCTGGCCCACCGCGCGGGCGTGCCGGCAGGCGTGCTGCAGGTGGTGACCGGCGACGCCCGCACGATTGGCGCGGTGCTCACCGAGAGCCCGGTCGTGCGCAAGCTGTCGTTCACCGGTTCCACCGAAGTTGGCCGCATCCTGATGGCCCAGTCCGCGCCCACCATCAAGCGCCTGTCGCTGGAACTGGGCGGCAACGCTCCCTTCATCGTGTTCGACGATGCCGACGTGGACGCCGCCGTGGAAGGCGCCATCGCCGCCAAGTACCGCAATGGCGGCCAGACCTGCGTCTGCGCCAACCGCTTCTATATCCAGGACGGCATCTACGATGCCTTCGCGGCGAAATTTGCCGAGCGCACCAGCCAGCTGCGCGTGGGCAATGGTCTGGAAGACGGCGTGGTGATCGGCCCGCTGATCGAGGACGCCGCCATCGACAAGGTGACCGCGCTGATGGACGACGCCACCGCCAAGGGTGCGCGCGTGCTGACGGGCGGCGGCAAGCACAAGCTGGGCGGCACGTTCTACACCCCGACCGTGCTGGCCGGCGCCACCGCCGAGATGCGCGTGGCGCGCGAGGAAATCTTCGGGCCGGTGGCGCCGCTGTTCCGCTTTGCCCGTGACGAGGACGCCGTGGCCGCCGCCAACGACACCGAATTCGGCCTGGCCGCCTACCTCTACACGCGCGATATCGCCCGCGCCTGGCGCACCGGCGAGGCGCTCGAATACGGCATGGTGGGCCTGAACACGGGCCTGATCTCGAACGAGGTGGCACCGTTCGGCGGCATCAAACAGTCGGGCGTGGGACGCGAAGGTTCGCGCCACGGCATCGAGGAATACCTCGAGATCAAGTATCTTTGCCTGCAGGTGTAATCGCCGCCTGATGCCGCTGCCCGCGCCGCCACCCCGGGGCGGGCACGAACCCCCCATACCTATATCTATCCGGAGACCCCATGAACCCGTTCCGCTTCCAGACCGTGCCGACGCTCGTCGTCGAATTCGGCGCCGCGCGCCGGCTGGGCGCCCTGCTGCGCGAGGCTTTCCCGCAGGCGCGCCGCCTGTGCGTGGTCACCGATGGCTTCCTGGCGAAAAGCGGCCTGCTGGCGCCGGCGCTGGAAGACCTGGGCAAGCACGCCTGGCAGGTGACCGTGATCGACGATGTGGTGGCCGATCCGCCCGAGCACGTGGTGCTGGAAGCCACCGAGCGCGCGCGCCAGGCCGACGCCGAGGTGGTGCTGGGCCTGGGCGGCGGCTCGTCGATGGACGTGGCCAAGCTGATTGCGGTGCTGCTGCCGGCCACGCAGTCCATCAAGGACATGTATGGCGTGAAGAAGGTCACCGGCACGCGCCTGCCGCTGGTGCAGATGCCTACCACGGCCGGCACGGGGTCCGAAGTCACGGCGGTGTCGATCGTCACCACGGGCGAGACCACCAAGATGGGCGTGGTGGCGCCGCAGTTGTTCGCGGACCTGGCCATCCTCGATGCCGAACTGACGCTTGGGCTGCCGCGCGCCGCCACCGCCGCCACCGGCATCGACGCGATGGTGCATGCCATCGAGGCCTACACCACCGCGCACCTGAAGAATCCCGTCTCAGACATGCTGGCCGTGCGCGCGCTGGAACTGCTCTCGCAGAACCTCATGCGCGCGTGCGACAACGGTCACGACCGCGACGCGCGCGAGGCCATGCTGCTGGGCGCGATGTTCGCGGGCCAGTCGTTCGCCAATGCGCCCGTGGCGGCGGTGCACGCGCTGGCCTACCCGATCGGCGGCATTTTCCACGTGGCCCATGGGCTCTCCAACGCGCTGGTGCTGCCCCATGTGATGAAGTTCAACGCGCCTGCGGCGTGCCGGCGCTATGCCGAGCTCTGCGACGTGGTGCTGCCAGGCACCACCGGCAGCGACGAAACCAAGTCCGCGGCCCTGATCGCGCATGTCGAAGGGTTGATAGCGGCCACCGGCATTCCGCGCACGCTGCGCGAAGTGGGTGTGCAGGAAGCCGACCTGGGCCGGCTGGCCAGCGATGCGATGCTGCAGACCCGCCTGCTCGTGAACAACCCGCGCGAAGTGCTGGAGGCCGACGCGTTCGCGATCTACCGCGCGGCGCTCTGAAGCCGCCCTCTGAAGCCGCCCTCTGAAGCAACCTCTGAAGGCAGGCCCGGCGCATGCGCCACGCCCCGCGTGTGCGCCCGGTGTGCCTTACGTTGAACGAGTCGTCTTATTCCTACACCGATATCAGCCCCTGCCCGCCTCAGCGCGGAGTGGTGCTGTCCTAACCTGAAGTCACAGGGACAGCCGCGCGGCAGCCGCATCGTTGCCGCGCCGCAAGCACCACAACAAAGGAGCACACCATGGGTATCGGTACCATTCTCTTGATCATTCTCGTTTTGCTGCTGATTGGCGCGTTGCCAACGTGGCCGTACAGCTCCGGCTGGGGCTACGGACCAAGCGGCGGCCTGGGGCTTATCGTCGTGATCGTCGTGCTCCTTGTGGTATTGGGCCGCATCTAGCCCCGCAACAACTTTCTTGAAGGAGAACGACATGCCAGCCAAGTCCAAGGCCCAGCAGATGGCGGCGGGCGCCGCCCTGTCAGCCAAGCGCGGCGAGCGGAAGTCCAGCTCGCTCAAGGGCGCCTCGAAGTCGATGGCCAAGTCGATGAGCGAAGGCGAACTCAAGAAGATGGCCAGCACCAAGCAGAAGGGCAAGCCCGCGCACAAGTCCAAGAAGGACTGATGGCTGCCAGATCGATGCCGGGGGTCTGGTCCGGGCGCGCAAGCGTCGGGGCCGGACCCCCGAAACGTTTCAGGGCCGGCCGCCCCGGTTTCCGGGCCGCTGCCTTCGGGGCCCACTCCCCTGTGTCCACCCTAGCCGCACTGCCCCACGAACCCCGGCAGCCGTTTGGCCTTGCTGCTGCGCGCCAGCGGTATCGCCACGGTCATGGCGCGCGCGAAGCCCGCAATGCTGTGCATGTCTTCCTCCACGTGCCGGCGAAAGAAGGCCGCCCAGCGAAAATCGCCGTACGCATTGCCAGGCTTGCGATATGCGCCGGCATCGCGCGTGAAGGCCGCCAGACTGCGGTAGGGGTCGTCACGCATGCCCAGCACCGTGGCCGGCAGGTCGCTGACCTCCAGCCGCTTGCCGTGCTCGTCATAGGGGTGCAGATGTCCCAGCGCGCGCATGCGCTTCCAGAACTTGCCGGGCGAGAGGTTGCTGAGATCGTCGATGATCCTGACCGGCCCGCGGCGCCAGCCGAGTTCCAGCCAGGCGCGCGTCCAGTGATGGTGGTCGGCGATGTACAACGCGCCGCCCGGCCCCTTGATGGTCTTGATGCGGTGGCTGTCCAGAAAGCGCTTCATCTCGGCGGGCGCGCGCGCGCGGGCCGAGACATCCATCTTGAGGCGAACCTGGATCAGGCCCAGCGTAATCTGCGTGGGGCGCAGCGTATCCAGGTCCGCCATCGTGTCGGGGCCTGCGTCGGCTTGCGCGTCTTCGACGGTGAGCGAGGCCTTATTCTTTGCCATCGTGGCCGCTCGCCGCGTCAGTTGTGGCTGGCGACCTGGCGGTCCACGTAGTGCTCCAGCTCGCTGCCGGGGTCTTCATTGCCTGTGCTGTCCTCGGCAACGGCTTCCTGCGCCACCGGGGCCGCGTGGGCCGGCCGCGCGCCGTCGTCGGATTTGCTACCGGGCGAGCCGGGCATGGGCCAGAACTCGCCTTCCTGCGCGCCGTCGAGCAATGCGGGCGGATGCGCCGGATCGAAGTCAGTCCACTGGCCCCCTTCCCACTTGCCGCGCGCGTGCTCGCAGTCGCTGGCGCCGGCTTCGCGCAATGCGGCCACAACTTCGTCGCGACGCTCGCCCTTGGCCCGCACCGCCAGCAGCACGCCGGGCGGCCGCGCACCGCCGGGGTCCACCGACATGATCGAGACATCCCAGACCGAATAGCCGCGCGCGTAGAGCTTCTGCGCCACCGCTTCGGCTTCGGGAATCGACGCAAAGCGTCCGGCAACTATCTGTGACATGGTCGTTCTCCCTGTGGTGACAGGCGGGCGATCTGGCCAATCAGGCGTTGACCACCTCGCCGCCATTGATGTGAAGGATCTGGCCGGTGATGTAGCTCGCGGCGTCCGATGCCAGGAACACGTAGCCGGCGGCTACCTCGAACGGCTGACCGGGACGCTCCATCGGCGTCTTCTTGCCGAACTCCGCCACTTCCTCCGCCGTGAACGTCGACGGAATCAGCGGGGTCCAGATCGGGCCGGGCGCCACGCCGTTGACGCGCACGCCCCGCTTGACCACCTGCAAGGCCAGCGAGCGCGTGAACGCGACGATCGCACCCTTGGTGGCAGAGTAGTCCAGCAAATGCGCACTGCCACGATAGGCGGTGACCGAAGTGGTGTTCAGGATCGAACTGCCCTGCTGCAGATGCGGCAGCGCGGCGCGCGTCACGTGGAACATGGCGAACACATTGGTTCGGAACGTGTCTTCGAGCTGCGCGGGGCTCACGTCTTCGAGCGCCTTGCGCGGGTGCTGCTCCGCCGCATTGTTGACGACGATATCGAGCCGGCCGAACTCCTTCACTGTGTCGGCCACGACGCGGTCGGCGTGCTGGACATCGCCGATATCGCCGGCGATGGCCAGCGCGCGCTGGCCGGCGCCCTCGATCAGGCGCTGCGTTTCGGCGGCGTCCTCGTCCTCGTCCAGATAGGCGAAGGCCACATCGGCGCCCTCGCGCGCGAAGGCCACCGCGATGGCGCGGCCGATGCCGCTGTCGCCGCCAGTGACCAGCGCCACCTTGCCGCGCAGCTGGCCGCTGCCGACGTAGTCATCGGCGCCACTGTCCGGCTTCGGCGTCATTTCGCTTTCCAGGCCAGGCTGCCGTTCCTGGTGCTGCGGTGGGACTTGCTTGGGTGTGGACATGTCGGTTCCCGATGGAGACATCAATGGAAGCAAGTGGCGCAAATTCCGTGCCGCGCGGCGCGGCGCGCGCGCGACGGGCGCGTGAGGCGCCGGCCGGCGCCCGTGGCGCCGCGCGGCACGCAATGCGGGACGTAATCGTTACAAGCACTGGCAAGGATTGCAGCGGCCACATGCGTTGCGGGTGGCTATCGATGCGGCACAAAGTTTGCTCGTATCGGGCACGTACATCACCACCGCGTGGAGGCAGGGCGGCATGGGCAAGCGAACCAGACGTTTCGGCAAGGGCGCCGCGATCATGGTGCCGATCGATCATCTGCGTCCCACGCAGATCACGGTGGGCGCCTTCCACGTGGCGCAGAAGATGCACGTCACGCGGCGGCTGTCGCACGCGGACTTGCCGGCCTTCCTGGACAAACACCGCATACACGTGGTGCTCGGGCCGGAGCAGTCGCTCTACGTCGTCGATCACCACCACTGGGCGCGGGCCTGGCAGGAGATGGGCATGAGCATGGTGCCGGCCGTCGTGCGCGACGATATGAGCCATCTGTCCGAGCGGGAGTTCTGGAAGCAGATGGTGGCGGCGCACATGGTTCACCCCTACGACGAGAACGGCAAGCGCCGGCCGCTCAAGGACCTGCCCCCGGACGTGCACAGCATGCGCGACGATCCGTACCGGAGCCTGGAGGCCTTCGTGCAACTGGCCGGCGGCTATCGCAAGGTCAAGACCGCGTATCCAGATTTTCGCTGGGCCGATTTCTTTCGCAAGCACATCGACGGGCCGCTCGACAGCCACCACACGTTTGCGGCGGCGCTGGCGCGCGGCATGCAACTGGCGTTCAGCCGCAAGGCGCGCGGCCTGCCCGGATACATCGGCCCGTGCAAGCCACGCGGGGCCGGGAAGTCGCGCTAGGCGCGCGCGCTTGCGCGGTCCTTTTGTGCCCGCGTGTCGCGCGCGGACGCCAGCACGCAGCACAGCAGCAGGTAAGCCCGCTTGAATTCGCTGGCCGCTTCGCGTGCATTGCCGCCGCGCGCATGGCGGAACCCCGCATCGAGGCGCGCCTCGATACTGCACTCGATGTCGGGATGCTCGTAGAGCGCGCGCTCGCGGCTCTGCCACAGCGCCATGGTGGCCGCATGCCGGGCATCGAGGATCGACGGTGTCAGCGTCTCGCCGGGCTTGACCAGCTCCAGGCGCATTTCGCACAGCGCCTGCATCAGTACGCGCGGCTGGCGCAGGTCGGGTCCGCGCACGGCGCGTACCGCCCCACCCTTGCGGGCTTTTGCCGCCACCGACGCCAGCCGGCCGGCGTGCAGCCGACGCGCGGCAATGACGGGCTCGCTGTCGTGTTCGCCATCGTGTTCGCTATCGTGTTCGCCCTCGTCATGGGCCACGCCATACGCTACATGGGTGGCTACGCGAGCATCGGAAATGATGTCAGCAGTGTGAAGCGCTTCGCGCGCTTCCGGAGAGTAGGTTGCCGGGCTGCTGCTGTCAGCCTGAAGGCAACCAAGGAGTGCATCTTCCACCTTGAACCTCGATTGCTTTGCGTGTTTTGCCAGTTATGGGCACGCTTGTTATGGGTACCCTTGACGATGCAATAGCCGTGCCGGTTGTCGGACGGTTGCCGGCGCGGTGCGGCAGGGGTACGTCACGCCGCCTTGCGCGGCGCCAGAGCCGTGGCCGCGTTACTTTCCAGCAGCGCCAGCAGGCGTGCCTCGTCCACCCGCAGGCGCACGGCTGCACGCGGTGCCGGTAAGGCGTGCAACGTGTCCGCCATGAACGCGGCCAGCACATCGGGGTGGACATAGCACTTGCGGCAGACCGCCATCGTATTGCGCAGCCGTTGCGCCACCACGCGAATCACCTCGACCACGGCCTTCTTGCGCGCCGTCTCGCTGTCGGCCGCCGTCTTGCGCAACAGGGCCAGCGCGTGCACGCTGCCCGCCCAGGTGCGGAAATCCTTGGCCGTGAAGTCGCCGCCCGTCACTTCCTTCAGGTAATCGTTGACGTCGACCGAACCCACCTCGCGCACCACGCCATCGCTGTCCTGATACTTGAACAGGCGCTGCCCCGGCAACTCCGTGCAATTGCGCACCACGCGCGCAAGCCGCGCGTCGTTCACCGACACGTCATGCGAGACGCCGCTTTTGCCCGTGAACTGGAAGCGCAGCCGGCTGCCGCGCACGGCCACATGGCGGCGGCTCAGCGTGGTCAGGCCATAGGTCCGATTCTGCTGGGCGTAACGCGGCGTCCCCACGCGGACCAGCGTGGCATCGAGCAACGTCACCACGGCGGCCAGCACTTTTTCGCGCGGCATGCCGTTGCGTGCCAGGTCGCGCGACACACGGCCCCGCAGATGCGGCAGCACGTTGCCGAACGCCAGCAGCCGCGCGTACTTGTCGGCATCGCGCAGCGCCGCCCAGTCGGGGTGATAGAGGTATTGCTTGCGTCCGCGCGCATCGCGGCCGGTGGCCTGCAGGTGCCCCTGCGGATCGGCACAGATCCAGACCGATTCGTACGCCGGTGGAATCGCCAGCGCGTGGATGCGCGCCAGCGTCTTCTCGTCGACCTTGCGCCCGTTCGGACCCACGTACGAGAAGCCCTTGCCCGCGCGCCGCCGCGTGATGCCCGGCTCGGTATCGTCGACGTGGTGCAGCCCCACCTTGCGCAAGGCGGCTTCCACGTCCGGGGTATCAGGTTTGGCGTCAGGCTGGGCGGTCGTCATGTGCATGGCAGTACGCACACGCCATGCCACCCTGCAGGCCGCGCCGGAGCGTGCGCCCGTGCACTTTTTACCGATCCGCACCACCGGTCGCGGCAAGCTTTGCAAGTCCTGCAACCGCCGCGCGCGTCGCTCGGGCACGCTTGATGCGACATCCCAGGTGTCACTCCCGTTGCACAGGAGCCTTGTCATGTCCCATTTCCATCCCTTCGATGCCATGCGCATGCGGCGCGCGTCGTCCGCACCTCACCCGTCCAGACATTGGCCGCTGCGCATCGTCGTCATGGCCGTGCTCGCCGCATGGTGCGGCGCCGCAATTGCCCAACCTTCGGTTGCACCCACGCCGCCGGCCGCCGCCGCGCCAGCCCAGAGTCCGCTGGTGCCTACACCGCCCAAACCCGCCAAGCCGCCCGCCACCTCGCTATCCACCGACGATCTGCGCTTCGTTGACGAGGCGCAGATGACCAGCCGCCTGGAAATCGCCGCCAGCGAACTGGCGCTCGAAGTGTCGAAGAGCCAGGCCGTGCAGACTTACGCGCGCCAGATGGTGAAGGCCCACCGCGACGCCCTTGGCGCGCTGCGCGCGATTGCCGCCGACAAGGGCATCGTGCCGCAGGAACGGGTGCCCGAGGCGCCAGAACTGACGCGCCTGAAGGGTCTCAAGGGCGAGGAATTCGATCAGGCGTATATCCGCACCGTCGGCGTGGATGCGCACGAGCAGGCCGTGCTGTTGTTCCAGAACCAGTCCACCCGGGGCAAGGATCCGGCGCTGCGCGCGTATGCCACGCGCACGCTGCCCGTGCTGCGCGACCACCTGAAGCAGGCGCGTGCCATGGACCAGCGCGTGACGGCCGGCCGCTAGTAGCCGGGCGCCGGGCGCCGCAACTTCAGCGTTTGGCGGGCGCGGACGCCGCAGTGATCTGCGGATCGTTCTCGTCGTTCCCGCCATCCTCGCCGGCCAGCGCCACTTCGCGCGGCTCGGCCTCGGCTTGAGGCGGGGCGGAAGGGTCGAGGCCGTCGTCGTGGTGCGGCGTCTTCGGCGCGGACGACGGCTGCGACGGGCGCGCGGCCACCGCCGGGCCGGTACGCGCCTCGGTCACCATCTCGCGCAGCCAGCCCGCCAGCAGCTTGGTATAGGCGCGCTGGCTGTCGTCGGATGTCAGCCCGTGATCGGCGCCCTTGAGCACGCGATAGGTAATCGAACTGGCTTCGACGCAGGCGTCGACGTAGCTCAGCACCGCCGTGTGCGGCACGATGTTGTCGTGCTGCGACGCCACCACCAGCACATCGCCCTTGAAGTTCGTGCAGGCACGCAGCGCGCGGTTGGTATCGGCAGCCACCACCTTGCGCCGGTAGGCCACCAGATCCTGGTCGCGATGCAACTGGCGTTTGGGCGAATCCCACCCCGAATCCTCGTACAGCGCCGGCGCCCGCAGCGCCAGCCAGCGCACCGGCCGCAGTTCGCACAGCACGGCAGACAAGTAGCCGCCGTAGCTGCTGCCCACCACCGCAATCGCGTTGCGGTCCACCTCGGGATGCCGCACCAGCATGTCGTAGGCGGCCAGCACATCGGCCAGATTGCGCATGCGGCTGACCGTCTCGTACTGCGACGCCGTGCCGGCATGGCCGGTCAGGTCGAATGTCATGCATACCGCGCCAAGCCCGGCCAGTTCCCGCGCGCGCGCCAGGTACTGCTGCTGGCTGCCGCCCCAGCCGTGCACGAACAGCACGCCGGGCAGCTTGGTGGCGGGCGAGATCACCGTGCCGGCAATGCGCCCGTATTCGGTATGGATCTGGACAGATTCTTCAAGCGTGGCCATCGGTGGTGGACTCCAATATTGCGTATTTCGTCAGTGCGCCAACCCTGCGGTCTTCTCCCGCGAAATAGACGTCCGCGTCGGGCGGCACGTCCGCGTCTCTGCCATAGATCTCGCGCGTGCTGGCCGTGGCCCGCACGCATTGCGGATCGGCGCGAAAGGCGGCCAGCGCCGCCAGCTCGGCCCCGGTGGCGCCGCCCACGCGCCACGATTGTTCCAGCACGCCCAGCAGCGGCTGGCCGTGATGGTTGCCCAGGGCCACGTCATAGTTGCAGCGCGACACCAGCACATCCGGAAAGCACTCGACCGCCGTCGCGTGATACGCCACGGCGGCGCGCACGGCATCGCGCAGGTGCGTCTCGATCGGATGGGCGAGCAGGTCTTCCAGCGTGCCGCGCACCACGCGCAGCGTGGAACCGCCATAGACCAGCTGGCCGCGGTTGTCCGGCGTCAGGTCCTGCGTGCCGCAGTAGCTGGCACGCAGGTCTCCGATCTCGATCTGGCCCACGCTGAACGTGCGCACGTCGTCGAGATTGCGCTCCAGCACCAGCCCTTCCTGGGCCACGCGTGCCGCGTCGAAGCCGGCCAGCGCACGGTCCAGCTCGGCCTCGCTGGCCACCACGTGCTGGCCCAGCCCGCCGATGCCACATGGCTCTTTCAGGCGCACCTTGCCCTCGCGCAGCATCGCCACGCCGGCGCGTCGCGCATCGTCGAGCGAGAAGGCGCTGAACCCAGGCAGCACGTGGTCTTGCACGCGCCGGGCAAAGCCTGGCTGCCAGCCTTCCGGCGCGGCGGCGTCAGGCGCGAACAGTCCGTGCGAAATCACCTTGGTGCCGATAAACGCGTGCGGTACCACGCCGCCCAGCAGGTCGTGCGCGCCCGTGATGCCGAGTTGCCGCGCGGCGTCCAGCCCGACCAGCGTTTCCGCGGGTACGAAATAGAACGGGCCATCCGTGCCGGACGCCGGCTGCTGCCGCGCGGCATCGTAGCTGCCGGCAAAGGTGAAGCCCGCCAGCCGGGCCCCGCGCTCGGCAATGCCGCGCAACGTGGCGCCCTGGTGGCTGTCGGGATCGTCGCAGTCGGCGCGGCCATAGGCCACCACGCGCACATCGCGCTGGCGCGGCGCCGGTACCGGCGCGGTGTCCGCCACGGCGGTGGCTGCTGCATCGGGAGTCACTGGGGTGGCCAAGGTGGGCTCCTCTGCGGCGGTGCCGCCGCGTTTTCGGTTCGGTGTCGTCAGGTGTCTGTCTTTCCGATGACCAGATGCGTGTCACGTAGCGGCGTCGTGAGCAACGGCCGGCTCGGGCGCTTCATGGCCGCCCTGCTGGCGCGCGCCGCGCTCATGCCGATGCCGGCTCTTGCTGGCGTGGTTCTCCCTGGCCTCGTCGATCGAATGGCTGCACTTCACGTCGCCTTCCTCGTCGGCCAGTTCGGCCAGCTGCCGGTAGAACGTCACCAGCTGGCGCAATTCTTCTTCGTCAAGATCCTCGATTGCCACGAGGTGGTTGCTGGCCTCGCGATGCGACGCCAGCAGTTCGTTGAGCTTCAGGTGCACGGCCATGGCGTCCTTGTTCTGGCTCTGCTGGATCAGGAACACCATCAGGAACGTGACGATAGTGGTGCCGGTGTTGATCACGAGCTGCCAGGTTTCCGAGAAGCCAAACAGCGGTCCGGTGATGGCCCACGCAACCACCACGAACACGGCCAGCGCAAACGCGAACGGTGACCCGGCCTGACGCGTGGCCGCGCCCGCAAAGCGGTCGAAAAGATGGAACAGGCGGCGTTGCTGCGACATGGAAACACTCCGGCATATCAGACAAGGCAGGACTGTCTACATTGTAGGGAGCGCCCTTTCGCGGTTTGAAGTCGGTGGCGTCCTACAAGGATGTCATCCGGCACCGTGACATGTCGTATTTACAAGCAACGACCCGGAACCGGGGCGCCCGCGTGGGCATGACGATTGCGTCTCACCGGCGGTCCGGGCGCGGCCCGCGAGCAGCGGCCGCGCATTCCATCAGACCCCAGGAGAACAAGGATCGCCATGATGCAAACGGAAAACGAAGCGCCGGGCCGCACGAGCCCTGACGACGAAGACGAACTGCTGCGCGAGCGCGTGGGCACCTGCATTGCGGAGTTTTGCGGCGGCGACATGCCCGACGGTGTGGCCGTGCATGTGGTGAACCGCCGCGTCACGATCACCGGGCAGGTGGAGGATGTGGATATCGCGCAGCGTATCGAGAAGGCCGCCTCCACGCCGCCCGGCATCCTCGGCGTGTCGAACCAGCTCACCACGCGCGTGCCGCCCCCGGCCGAACCGCCTGGCCAGCCGCCGCAAGCCACGGGCATGCGCGCCGACCCGTCGGAGAAGCCGCCGGGCCAGGTCAACCACAAGGTCTAGCCGGCGAGTCTGGCCAGCACTGCCCAAACGTCACAGCGCCCGCGCCCGCAGCATGCGGGGCGGGCGCCGCCGCCCTTCATCGAACCCTTCGGGGCACAACCCTCGGCATCACGCCCACGGGTCGTAGCGGTCCTTTTCCCAGTACGGCGAGATGCCGTAGTACTCGTGGATGCTGGTGGCCCACTCGGAGTTGGCCATGGTCGGCCAATGCTCCTTGTCGAAACCGGGGGCGGCCTTGATGCGCTCCTTCTCCACGCCCAGCACAAAGCACTTGCGGCGCGTGTCCAGCGTCAGCGCCGACCACGGCAACGCATGGAGCTTCTCGCCAATGCCGAGGAAGCCCCCCATCGCCAGCACGGCGTAGGCGATACGGCCGCCCAGCACGTCCAGCATGATGTGGTCGATCGTGCCGATTTCCTCGCCGGAAGGGTCGACCACCTTGTTGCCTTCCATCGTGTCCGACGCCATCACGAACGGCCCGCATCCGGGCGTGTTCTGGTCGACGTCACCGATGATCGACGCCCCGCGCGTGGCGGCGCCCGACGGCGGTACTTGCGGATCCATGGGCTTCATGTGGGCCTCCTGTGGCATGAATGGAAAGGTGAACGGTGGAAAAGTGCGGTGGTCAGTTGCGCGTGTGGCCAGGTCAGTGTCGGTCAAATCGATCAGCGACCGGCCGGCACCGGTGGCGCCAGCGGATCGAAGTCTTCCCAGTTGCCGTCGCGCCATTGCCCCTCGGCGCGCTCGACATCCTCGGCGCCATTCTGGCGCAACTCGTTGGCAACAAGCGAGGTGTTGTCGGCGCTGACATGCGCCGCCAGCAACACGCCCGCCTGCCGCGCGGGCCGCGTGCGTCCGTCGGTCTGGCCCAGCGCGCCCATCAGCGAGCCGGCATAGGCGCCCAGGCCGGTGGCAAACGCCATGATCAGCACCAGCACCCATGGCTGCACCGGCGCGGAGGCACCGGTCCAGGCGCGCGCGGCTGCGGCCAGGCACACGCCGAGGGCGAACCCGGCCACCGCGCCAAACAGCACGCCGCGCCCGGCGCCCCGGCCGGCGCGCCGCGCGGCGGGATCAGCCGCCACGTCGCCGCCAATCGGATAGGTGGCGTGCTGGCCGGCCGGATTCACGTAGAACATGGTCAGATCGTCCTGGCTGACGCCCTTGGCCATCAGACGCGTCGCGGTGGTCTCGGCCCGGGCAAACGTATCGAATCGTCCTGCGATGATCGTAGACATCCTGAGGCTCCGTTCAAGGCACGCTGCGGTGCCAGGGTGGCAAGGCGCACATGGCGCCACACGAATGGGGTCTTTCGGAACGGCCGCGCGGTGCGCTAGCGCTTTTTCTGGTCGCGGTCGCTTGCGCCGGTGCGGTCGGCGGCCGGCGTTTCACCGGCCGGCTGGTGCTGGCTGCCCTTCTTGAGCGTCCAGTCCACATCGTCGCGGCGCGTCTGGGTCTGGCGCTCGGCATGTTCCGCCGCGCCCGGCGAGATCGGATCGCTGGCCGGGAACGTCATGTCGAGCGATTCGTCCACCGCATCCTGGTAAGTCTTCTTGTCGGCCTTGTCAGCCTTGTCGGCGGACTTGTCGGATTTGCCTTGACTCGTCCGGTCCACCGATTGGGTCGACGACTTGGCCGAAGGCTTGTGCGCGTCCTGCTTGTGCGCGTCCTTCGCAGCACGGGCTTGTGACATGGCATCTCTCCTGAGTGAGTGTCGCGTTCGGGTCCCCTGTGGGCAGGGCTCCGGGAGAGAACGATGCAAACCCCGGGCCAGCGCGAGCAGGGTCGGGCGGAACGCAGCAGGAAGGGAGAGAAAGGCAGCGGAAGGCGGGAAATGCTGCGGATGGCACTGCATTTTGTTCGCCACACGGTAAAAACTGCCCGTGTGGCGCCCGCCCGGAAAGGCGCGGGGGGGGCGGTGCGACCCGCGCTCAGCCCTGTTGCACCGTGGTCACACGCGGGAAGCGCACGGCAATGCAGACGGTCACTTCGTCGCTGTCGCAGTCCTGGTTTTCGGCAGTCAGCGTGGCGCCCTGCAGTTCCACCATGCGTCGCGTCAGCAACAGTGCCGTGCTTTGCCGGGGCGAATGGCCGCCTGCGGCAGGCGGCCGGCGGCCGAAGAAGTCGGACAGCGCCGACAGCCGCGAGGCGCCGCGCGAACGCTCCACCGGCGGGCTTTCGGTAATCCGGAACTTGACGAAGTCGGGCTCGGCCGTCAGGTGAACGCGCACGGAGCCGCCCGCAGCGGCGCGCCACAGGCAGTGCACCAGCAGGTGCCGCAGCAACGGGCCCACGCGCAGCGCGTCGCCGGGCACCACGAAGCCACCGGCCCGGTCCTCGCTCTCCAGCGGCGCGATGATCACGCCGCGCGCCTCGGCGGCGGGACGCTTGTCCTCGAGCACCTGCACGGCTACCGCCTGCAGGTCGGTCTGCGACCAATCGGGCGCCCGCTCGTCCGCCAGCAGATGAACGCCCTCTTCCATTTCCTCGATCAGCGCCAGTTGCTGCTGCATGCCCGAGCGCATGCCGTCCAGCGCGCGCTGCGCCGGCGCGGCCATCGAGTCGATGGAGCGGTCCAGCACGTAGCTCCAGCTCTGGATGGCGTTGAGTGACGAGCGCAAGTCATGCGCGGCCTGCTCGATGAGGGCCGTTACTTCGGCGATGTTGTACACGGCGGGCGGCGCGTCAGTGCCCTGCCGGGCATGCGCGAGGCTGTCATCGTCGGGATCGTTGCGCGGGGCGTCAGCCATGGTCGACCATTGAATCTGTTGTCATCACGGAAACCGTTGCGAGGCTTCCCCACGCAAGAACCGTGCGCTGCGGGGCCACACCGCAGGTCTCGAGGCCGTCGCGCGCGCTCATTGGGCCGCCGGCGGGCTGGCATCGCCATTGCGCGAGGCGCGCAACCATTCCGGCAATTCACCCTTGGCGGCATAGTCTTCCAGCCGGTTGTACAAAGTCTTCAAACTGATACCCAGAATTTCCGCCGCGTGCTTCTTCACGCCGGCACATTGCTCCAGCGTGGCAAAAATCAGCTGGCGGTCGGCCTCGGCCAGCGACATGCCCACCGGCACCGACACCACGGCGGTGCCCGTGCTGGGCGCCGCGGCCGCCTGCAACGGAATCTGGACGTCGGTAATCACGTCCTGGTCCGCCAGGATGTACGCGCGCTGCACGAAGTTGCGCAGTTCGCGCACATTGCCGGGCCAGGCGTGCATGCGCAGGCTTTCGAGCACCGCCGCCGCAAACCGGCGCTGCGTGCCCTGCTCCGCATTCAGTTGCTCGAGCATCGTGTTGGCGATCTGCACCACGTCGTCGCCACGCGCGCGCAGCGGCGGCAGCTCGATCGGGAACACGTTGAGGCGGTGATAGAGGTCCGCGCGCAGCTTGCCCTCGGCCACCGCTTCCTCGGGGTTGCGGTTGGTCGCGGCCAGCACGCGCACGTCGGCATGGGTCTCGCGGTTGGTGCCCACGCGCATGAAGCTGCCGGTTTCCAGCACCCGCAGCAGCTTCACCTGCAGTTCCAGCGGCATCTCGGTGATTTCGTCGAGGAACAGCGTGCCGCCGTCGGCGCGTTCGAAGTAGCCCTTGTGCTGGCGGTCGGCGCCGGTGAAGCTGCCGCGCTCGTGGCCGAACATCTCGGTTTCGATCAGCGTGGGCGAGATCGCCCCGCAGTTCACGGCCAGGAACGGCTGCCGCCGCCGTGCCGAAAGCTCGTGCACGGTTTGCGCCGCCAGCTCCTTGCCGGTGCCGCTTTCGCCAATCAGCAGCACGGTGGCCTCGGTGGGGCCCACCTTGCTGAGCTGGTCGTAGACCACCTGCATGGCCTCGGAGCTGCCCAGCAGCCGGCCAAAGCGGCCGTAGCGGCGCAGCTCGCCGCGCAGCGAATGCACTTCGGCGCGCAGCTCGCTGGTGGTGGCAATCCGCTTGAGCACGGTTTGCAGCCGCGTGACGTTGATCGGCTTGACCAGGTAGTCGGTGGCGCCCAGGCGCAGCGCCTCGACGGCCGATTCCACGCTGGCGTAACCGGTGGTCAGGATCACCTCCACGCCGGCGGAGCCAACTTCGTCGAACAGCTCCATGCCATTGCCGTCGGGCAGGCGCAGGTCGGCCAGCACGGCGTCTGGCATGCGCCAGCCGATCTGCAGGCGCGCTTCGCGCAGCGTGCCGGCGGTGGCCGACGAGAACCCTTCGATGGCTACGATTTCCGCCAGCGCCGCGCAAGCGTTCTCGTCGTCGTCAACGATCAGGATGTGTGGCATAGGAAGATCGGGAGGCGTCGTATGACCGGCGTCTGTTTGTCATGGGCCCGCAGGCTGGGGGGTGGATTGGGGGTCGGCAGGCACATGGCATCCGCCGGAGGATAGGCTGAAGTGTAGCGGCACTGTCCTGGCGGAAATGCCAGTGTCCGTCTGACACGCCTGTGGGACCTTGCCGCGACAGCGTTTCAGGCGGTAGCCACCTCGCGCCCGAACAGATAGCATGATAGGCATCTTTCACCAGAACCGCGCGCCCGCCACCTCTGGCCACCTGTGGCCAACTGGCCGGACCGGCGCCTGCCCCTTGTCGACATCCGTGTCAACCACCGCCACGCTCCCCTCCGGACGCCCCGCCCCGCCGCCCCGCGCGCCGGGCCGCCGCGCCCCCCACGTGCAGGTCTCCCTGCTGTGGGAGAGCACTTCCCCGGCCATGCAGCGGCTGCTCGCGCAGCTCAACCGCGTGGCCGCCACCGACGTGACCATGCTCGCCGTGGGCGAAAGCGGCAGCGGCAAGGAGGTGGTGGCGCGCGCCGTGCATGAACGCAGCAGCCGCCGTACGGGCCCGTTCGTGGCCGTCAACTGCGGCGCCATCGCGCCCACGCTGATCGAATCTGAGCTGTTCGGCCACGAGAAAGGCGGGTTCACCGGGGCGCTGGAGCAGAAGGCCGGCTATTTCGAACAGGCCCAGGGCGGCACGCTGTTCCTGGACGAAGTCACCGAAATGCCGCTGGAGATGCAGATCAAGCTGCTGCGCGTGCTGGAAAGCCGGTCGTTCCACCGCGTGGGCGGCGACGCCCCGCTGGTCAGCGACGTGCGCATCCTGGCCGCCACCAACCGCGATCCGATGGATGCCGTGCGCAACGGCCAGCTCCGCGAAGACCTGCTGTACCGGCTGGCCGTGTTCCCGCTGCACATTCCGCCGCTGCGCGAGCGCACCGAAGACATCGCCCCGCTGGCCCGCCACTTCCTCGACGAATTCAACGCCATCGAGCAGACCGAGAAGACCTTCTCGCCCGGCTCGCTGGAACGGCTGGTGCGCTACGACTGGCCCGGCAACGTGCGCGAACTGCGCAACACCGTTTACCGCGCCTACATCCTGGCCGATCGCCAGGTGGAGATTGGCAACCCCGGCCTGGCCAGCCAGCCGCCGCGCCCCACCACCGTCGACGGCGTGGTGAGCGTGCGCGTGGGCACCACGCTGGCCGACACGCAACGCGAGATCATCCTGGCCACGCTGGCCAAGTTCGACGGCGACAAGCGCCAGGCCGCCAAGGCGCTCGGTATCAGCCTCAAGACGCTCTATAACCGCCTGGACGTCTATCGCGCCGGCTGACCCGGCGCCGCCCCCTTTTCCGTCTTCCCAGTACGACCCGCCGAACACCCGCCGAACACCCGCCGAAACGGCCGTTCGAAACCTGCTTTCGAGCGGCCGTTCGTTCGTGCCCGCGTCCGCTACTCACTGCGCCAGCACTGGCGCCTTGCCGATCCCGCTTCTTCCGCATCACCCGTTCGGGTGTGTGCACTGCGCGGCGCATGGACTTTCCTACGTCGGCGCTTGCCGGCACTGTGTATTTCTTACATGTCTGACTGCGCAGAGTCGGGGGCCGCGATAACCGGCAAGCGTTGCTGCGCCGCACCCTCTGGCGAACGCGCGCCCCGGCGCCGGCGTCTGGCACAGCCTTCGCGTGCATTGACCGAATTGACATCGACGCGCGCCCAGCCTGCCCGGGCGCTCACGGCCAGAGGACGTGTGACGTGCGCATTTGCCAACTCAATCAGACGGAATCCCGCAAGCTAGACGACGAAGTGCTCGCACGCGCGGCGCGGCTCGGATTCGACCATGTACTGCTGGCCGGATGGTCGGCGCCCAACCATCCGCCAGATACCCTGAACGCCGCGCTGGCCGCTTGCCGCCGGCACGGGCTGGCGCCGCTGCTGGACCTGGCACTGGACCGGTTTCCGCGCGATGCGGCAGCCATGCATGACGGCTGGGTCGACCATGCCCGCCCCGCCGGCAGCCCCGGCGCCACCGACAACCATCTGCCCGGCGTGCGCGTGCGCTGGTTCGACGACGCCACGGCCAGCCAGTTGATCGCCTGGTGGAGCGCTCAGCTTGGCGATGCCGTTGCCGCCGGCGCCGCCGGCTTTTGCTGCCGTGCACCATCGCGCGTGGCGGGCCGGCACTGGTCGGAACTGATCGAAACGGTGCGCCGTGCCGCGCCGGCCGGCAACGGTGGAGATGTCGCCAACCACCCGCTGTTCCTGGCCTGGACCCCCGGCACCACCCCGCAGCAACTCGACGACCTTGCCTCCGTGCCGTTCGACGGGGCGTTCTCGTCGCTGCCCTGGTGGGACTACCGCAGCGCCTGGCTGACCGAGGAAATCGCGCGGCTGCGGCGCTTTCGACGCGTACTCGCCGCGCCGGCGCTGGCGCCCGACGGCGCCGACGTGCTGGCGGCGCGCCGCGCGCTGTGGACGGCCGCGGCCATCGGCGATGGCTGGATGGTGCCGGCCGGCTACGAAACCGGCGCGGCGGCAGCCCACAACGGGGCGTCCGGTCTCGCACTCGATGCCTTGCCCGTCGCGCAGGCCGACGGCCATCCCGACGACATCGTCGATGCGCCGTACGACCTCACCCACGAGCTGATGCAGGCCAACGCCTGGCTGGCGGCGCGCGGTCCCGAGCCGGCGGTGGCCGTGCGGCAGGTGAGCGGCCCGGATGCGCCGCTGACCGTGCTGGCCCGCGTGCCGCAGCACCTCGCCAATGGCGCGGCGGGCGCACCGGCGCTGACCGTGGTGCTGAACCCGTGCCCCGTGCAACCCGCGTCGTTCGGCATGGACCGCGTGCTCAGCGCCCTGCCGCAGCCGGCGGCTACGCTGTCGCCCGTCGACGGCGGCCCCGGTGGCACGCTCGACGACGGCGCCGACCTGAGCCCGTGCAGCACCATCACGCTGGCACCGGCCGATATCCGCCTGTTCGAGGCCCGGCCGGCGCCGGCCGTGGCACCGCCAAAGCGTGCCGATGCCGCGCGCCGCAACACGGCACGCACGCTGGCCATGGCCATGGAGGCGCCGCGCGTGGCCATCGAGAACCTCTCGCCCACCGCCGACCACGGCCGCTTTGCCGTGCGCCGTACCGTGGGCGAGCGCGTGGAAGTCTGCGCCGACATCTGGATGGACGGGCACGACAAGCTGGCCGCCGCCGTGCTGTGGCGCGGCCCCGGCGAGCAGGCGTGGCAATCCGCGCCGATGGTCCACACCGTCAACGACCGCTGGCGTGGCAGCTTTCCGATGGTGGCCATGGGCCGCCATGAATTCACGGTGGAGGCGTGGCGCGACAGCTTCGCCAGCTGGCTCGACGAAGTTGGCAAGAAGCGCAAGGCCGGCGTGGCCATCCCGCTCGAAATCGAGGAAGGCGCGCGGCTGGTGGCGCAGACGCTGGGCACGCCAGAAGGCCAGGCCATTGCGGATGCCGGTGCCATCCTGGCCGATCTGTCCGGCGCCGCCGGCGACGATGCGCTGCGGCTCGAGATCCTTCTGTCGCCGCGCACCGAGGCGGCCATGCGCGCCGTCATGGAGACCCCGGCCGGCCGCCCGTTCGCCAGCCGCTATCCCACGGTGATGCCGGTGGAAGCCGACCGGCTGGCCGGCCGCTTTGCCAGCTGGTACGAGCTGTTCCCGCGCTCCGAGAGCGGCGACGTGAACCGGCACGGCACGTTCGACGACGTGATCCGCCGCCTGCCCGCCATCCAGGCGATGGGCTTCGACGTGCTGTACTTCCCGCCGATCCACCCGATTGGCCAGGCTCATCGCAAGGGCAAGAACAACAGCCTGAAGGCCGAACCGGGCGACGTGGGCAGCCCTTATGCCATCGGCAGCCCCGAGGGCGGGCACGACGCCATCCATCCGCAGCTGGGCACGCTGGAAGACTTCCAGCGACTGCGCCGCGCCGCGGCCGCCATGGGCATCGAGCTGGCGCTGGACTTTGCCATCCAGTGTTCGCCCGACCACCCCTGGCTGCGCGAGCACCCCGAATGGTTCTCGCACCGCCCCGACGGCACGCTGCGCTACGCCGAGAACCCGCCCAAGAAATACGAGGACATCGTCAACGTCGATTTCTACGCCACGCCGCCGGGCGGCGAACAGCTCTGGATGGCGCTGCGCGACGTGGTGATGTTCTGGTGCGAGCAGGGCGTGCGCATCTTCCGCGTGGATAACCCCCACACCAAGCCGCTGCCGTTCTGGGAATGGATGATTGCGGACGTGCGGGCCCGCTACCCCGATGCGCTGTTCCTGGCCGAGGCGTTCACGCGGCCCAAGATGATGGCGCGGCTGGCCAAGCTCGGCTTCTCGCAGTCGTACACCTACTTCACGTGGCGCAACACCAAGGCCGAGCTGACCGAGTACATGACCGAGCTGACGCAGAGCCCGCTGCGCGAGTTCTACCGCCCGCACTTCTTCGTCAACACGCCCGACATCAACCCGTTCTTCCTGCACGACGGCGGGCGGCCCGCGTTCCTGATCCGCGCGGCGCTGGCCGCGCTGCTCTCCGGCCTGTGGGGCATGTACAACGGCTTCGAGGTCTGCGAGAGCGCGCCGCTGGTGCTCAACGGCGTGGAGCGCGAGGAATATCTCGATTCCGAAAAGTACGAGCTGCGCGTGCGCGACTGGAAGGCGCCCGGCAACATCGTGGCCGAGATCTCGCGGCTGAACCAGATCCGCGCCAACCACCCGGCGCTGCAGAACCACCTGGGGCTGCGCTTCTATCACGCCAGCGACGATGCGGTGCTGTACTTCGCGCGCTTCGTGCCCACCGGCGCCGAAAAGCCGGGCGCATTCGGCGACGACGTGCTGCTGGCCGCCATCAGCCTGGACCCGCGCACGCCGCGCGAGTGCGAGATCGAGCTGCCGCTATGGGAATGGGGCTTGCCAGACCACGCCGCGCTGGACGTGGAAGACCAGATGTTCGGCACGCGCTTCACATGGCACGGCAAGCGCCAGCACATCCGCCTGAACCCGCACGAGCTGCCGTTCTCGCTCTGGCACGTCAGGCCGCAACAACAAACCGGAGACACGGCATGAAGCGACTCTCGGAGGGCGCCAGCGCTGCCATGCTCAACGCCGACCCGCTCTGGTACAAGGACGCGGTCATCTACCAGCTCCACATCAAGTCGTTCTTCGACGCCAACGGCGACGGGGTGGGCGACTTTGCCGGCCTGCACGCCAAGCTCGACTACCTGGTGAACCTCGGCGTCGACACGATCTGGCTGCTGCCGTTCTACCCGTCGCCGCGCCGCGACGACGGGTACGACATTGCCGACTACCGCAACGTGCACCCCGACTACGGCACGCTGGCCGAAGCCAAGCGCTTCGTGGCCGCCGCGCATGCGCGCGGGCTGCGCGTGGTCACCGAGCTGGTCATCAACCACACGTCGGACCAGCACCCGTGGTTCCAGCGCGCGCGCCGCGCCAAGCCGGGCTCGGCGGCCCGCAACTACTACGTGTGGGCCGACAACGACCAGAAGTACGCGGGCACGCGCATCATCTTCTGCGACACCGAGAAGTCGAACTGGAGCTGGGACGCCGAGGCCGGCGCCTATTTCTGGCACCGCTTCTACTCGCACCAGCCCGACCTGAACTTCGACAACCCGCAGGTGCTCAACGAGGTGCTGTCGGTGATGCGCTTCTGGCTCGACATCGGCATCGACGGCCTGCGGCTCGACGCCGTGCCCTACCTGGTGGAGCGCGAAGGCACCAGCAACGAGAACCTGCCCGAGACGCACGAGGTGATCCGCAAGATCCGGCGGCACCTGGACGAGCGCTACCCGGGCCGGATGCTGCTGGCCGAAGCCAACATGTGGCCCGAAGACGCCCAGCAGTACTTCGGCGGCCAGAGCGGCGGCGGCACGGCCGACACCACCGGCGCGGCCAGCCCCGATGGCGGCATCGAGGGCGACGAGTGCCACATGTCGTTCCACTTCCCGCTGATGCCGCGCATGTACATGGCCATCGCGCGCGAAGACCGCTTCCCGATCACGGACATCATGCGCCAGACGCCCGAGGTGCCGCCCAACTGCCAGTGGGCCATCTTCCTGCGCAACCATGACGAACTGACGCTGGAAATGGTGACCAGCAGCGAGCGCGACTACCTGTGGGAGGTGTACGCCACCGACCGCCGCGCCCGCATCAACCTCGGCATCCGGCGCCGGCTGGCCCCGCTGATGGAACGCGACCGCCGCCGCATCGAGCTGATGAACAGCCTGCTGTTCTCGATGCCGGGCACGCCCGTGATCTACTACGGCGACGAGATCGGCATGGGCGACAACATCCACCTGGGCGACCGCGACGGCGTGCGCACGCCGATGCAGTGGTCGCCCGACCGCAACGGCGGCTTCTCGTCGGCCGATCCCGAGCGGCTGGTGCTGCCGCCGCTGCAGGGCCCGCTGTACGGCTACGAGGCCGTGAACGTGGAAGCGCAGACACGCGACCCGCATTCCCTGCTGAACTGGATGCGCCGCATGCTGGCGCTGCGCCGCCAGCATCGCGCGTTCGGCCGCGGCACGCTGCGCTTCCTGTTTCCCGGCAACCGCAAGATCCTGGCGTACCTGCGCGAGTACGACGGCGAACACATCCTGTGCGTGGCCAATCTCTCGCGCGCGCCGCAGGCCGTGGAACTGGACCTGTCCCAGTTCAATGGCCGCGTGCCCGTGGAAATGCTCGGCGCCACGCCCTTCCCGGCCATCGGCCAGCTCACGTACCTGCTGACGCTGCCGCCGTATGGCTTCTACTGGTTCGTGCTCAGCGAGGACGCCCAGCCGCCCTCGTGGCACATCAACGCACCCGAACAAATGGTCGATCAGATCACGCTGGTCCTGCAGAACCTGGGGGGCCGCTCCGAGCTGACGGAGTCTGCGCGGCGGGCGCTGACCACCGAGGTGCTGCCCAACTACCTGGCGCGCCGCCGCTGGTTCGCCTCGAAGGGCGAGCGCATCGAGCGCGTGAGCGTCGCCTACGCCTGGCCCATTGCCCGTGTCGGCAACAACGAGGAAGTCTGGCACTGCGAGGTTGAAGTCTCGCTGCCGGGCCGCACCGAGTGCTACCAGCTGCCGGTTGCGCTGCTGTGGGACCGCGAGAACACCGACGGCATGTCGCAGCTCGTACACGGCCTGTCGATGGCGCGCGTGCGCCGCGGCGCCCGCGTGGGCGTGGCCACCGATGGCTTCGTGGTCGAGTCCTACGCCCGCGCGGTGGTGCAGGCGCTGCGCGACGGCACCTCGGCGGAACTCTCGCACGGCACCATCCGCTTCCTGCCCGAACCGGGCCTGGCCGCCGCGCCGCTGGAGAGCGAGCCCGTGCAGTGGATGTCGGCCGAACAGTCGAACAGTTCGCTGGCGTTCGGCAACACCGGCGTGCTCAAGCTCGTGCGCAAGGTGGCGGGCGGCGTGCACCCCGAGGCCGAGATGACGCGCTACCTGACCAGCCATGGCTACACCCACTCGGCGCCGCTGCTGGGCGAGGTGGTGCGCGACGGCACCGACGGCACGCCGCACACGCTGATGCTGCTGCAGGGCTACATCCTCAACCAGGGTGACGGCTGGGACTGGACGCTCGACTACCTGGGCCGCTCGATTGACGACGCCCTACCGGCCACCGAAAGCGAGGACGAATTCGCCGAGGCGATGAACGGCTACGCCGCGATGGTCGGCACGCTCGGCAAGCGCCTGGCGGAGCTTCACGCCGTGCTGGCGCGCCAGACCGACGAGGCGGCGTTCGCGCCCGAGCCGGCCACCGAGCAACAGGCCACCGAGTGGGCGGAAGAAGCGCTGCGCTCGCTCGAAGAGGCGCTGGGCCTGCTGGAAGCACGGCGCGACAGCGCCACTGGTGGCCTCCAGCGCGACATCGACACGCTGCTGGCCGCGCGCCACAAGCTGCCGGGCCTGGTATCGCGCCTGGCCGCCGCCGCGCCGGGCAGCCTGCAGACGCGCATTCATGGCGACTTCCACCTGGGCCAGGTGCTGATTGCGCAGAACGACACCTACCTGGTGGATTTCGAGGGCGAGCCGCGCCAGCCGCTGGCCTTCCGCCGGCGCAAGACCTCGCCGCTGCGCGACGTGGCCGGCCTGCTGCGCTCGATCGACTACGCCGCGGCCACCGTGGGCACCGACCGCCAGGAGCGCACGCATGCCACGCTGCCCCCGGCACAGGCCGAGCGCCGCGCCGCGCTGCTCGACCGCTTCCGCACCACGGCCACCGAGGCGTTCCTGAACGGCTACCAGCAGACCATGGCCGCCGCGCCGCAGGCGTGGGCCACGGCCGACCAGCTGGAACCGCTGCTCAACCTGTTCCTGCTGGAGCGCGCCGCCTACGAGGTGGGCTACGAGGCCGCCAACCGCGTGGCATGGATCGACCTGCCCACCAGCGGCCTGGCCCGGCTCGTGCGCCAGCTTCCCGGAGAAGACGATGGCAAGCAATGACGCCGCCACGCTCGACCTGCCCGCCCCCACACTGCCGGGGCCGGTGATCGACGCGCTGCGCGAAGGCCGCCTGGCCGATCCGTTCGGTGTGCTGGGCCCCCACCGCGACGAGCATGGCGTGGTGGTGCGGGCCATCGTGCCCGCCGCCGCCGCGCTGCAGCTGACCGGACCCGATGGCGAGTTCCTGGCGGACATGACGCCGCTGCATCCGGATGGCGTGTTCGCCGGCCGCCTGCCCGGCTTCACCGACCGCGACCCCGCCGCACCGGACTACCGGCTGCGCATCCGCTGGCCCGACGGCAGCGAGGAGGTGGGCGCGGACCCGTACGCCTTCGGGCTGCTGCTGGGCGACCTTGACCTGCACCTGTTCAACGAAGGCCGCCACCTCGAACTCGGCAAATGCCTGGGCGCGCAATGCGTGACCATCGACGGCGAGCCCGGCGTGCGCTTCGCGGTATGGGCGCCGAACGCGCGCCGCGTGTCGGTGATTGGCGACTTCAACGGCTGGAACCCGGCCCGCCATCCGATGCGGCTGCGCCATGGCTCGGGCGTGTGGGAGCTGTTCGTCCCGCAGGGCATGGGCGTGGCGCCGGGCAGCCGCTACAAGTACGACATGACCGGCCCGCACGGCGAGGCCCTGCCCGACAAGGCCGACCCGGTGGCGCAGGCCACCGAGTTGCCGCCGGCTACCGCCTCGGTGGTGGCCTGCGCGGGACACGCCGCGCCGCCGTTCCAGTGGAACGACGCCGCCTGGATGGCGCAGCGCGCGCGCACCGATCCATACAGCGCGCCCATGTCGGTCTACGAACTGCACGTGATGTCGTGGCAGCGCGCGGCCAACGACAGCGGACGCGGCTGGGACTTGCTGGCCGAGCGGCTGGTGCCCTATGTGCGCGACCTCGGCTTCACCCACATCGAGCTGCTGCCGATCACCGAGCACCCGTTCGGCGGCTCGTGGGGCTACCAGCCGCTGTCGCTGTTCGCGCCCACGGCGCGGCTGGGCTCGCCGGAGCGCTTCGCGGCGTTCATCGACCGCTGCCACCAGGCCGGCATTGGCGTGATCCTGGACTGGGTGCCCGCGCACTTCCCCACCGACCCGCACGGCCTGGCGATGTTCGACGGCACGGCGCTGTACGAGCACCAGGACCCGCGCGAGGGCTATCACCAGGACTGGAACACGCTGATCTACAACCTGGGCCGCAACGAGGTGCGCGGCTTCCTGATGGCCAATGCCGTGCACTGGCTGGAGCACTACCACGCCGATGCGCTGCGCGTGGACGCGGTGGCCTCGATGCTGTACCGCGACTACAGCCGCGAGCCCGGGCAATGGGTGCCGAACCGCTTCGGCGGCCGCGAGAACCTGGAGTCCGTGGCGTTCCTGCGCGAGATGAACACCGTGGTGCACGCGCGCTGCCCCGGGGCGCTAACCATCGCCGAGGAATCCACCGCATGGCCCGGCGTGACGGCCAGCGTGGCATCCGGCGGGCTCGGCTTCGACTTCAAATGGAATATGGGCTGGATGCACGACACGCTGCGCTACATGGCGCACGAGCCGGTGCACCGGCCGTGGCACCACGGCGACATGACGTTCGGCATGGTCTACGCGTGGTCCGAGGCGTTCGTGCTGCCGCTCTCGCACGACGAGGTGGTGCACGGCAAGGGTTCGATGATCGGCAAGGCACCCGGCGACGAATGGCAGCGCTTTGCCAACCTGCGCGCGTACTACGGCTTCATGTGGACCCACCCGGGCAAGAAGCTGCTGTTCATGGGCGGCGAGTTCGCACAGTGGCGCGAATGGAACCACGACGAGGAACTGGACTGGGCGCTGCTGGACCAGCCCGCGCACCGTGGCGTGCACTCGCTGGTGCGCGACCTGAACCGCCTCTATCGCGACCTGCCCGCCCTGCATGCGCTGGACCATCGCCCGGAAGGCTTCCAGTGGATCGTCGGCGACGACCATCAGAACAGCGTCTTCGCCTATCTGCGCCGCGCGGCGCCGGACAGCGCCGAGGTGGTGCTGGTGGTGGTCAACATGACGCCGGTGCCGCGCCACGGCTACCGGCTGGGCGTGCCGTTCGCCGGCACGTGGGAGGAGTGCCTGAACACCGACGCCGAGATCTATGGCGGCAGCAACCTCGGCAATGCCGGGCGCGTGCAGGCCGACGCCACGCCGTCGCACGGCCAGCCGGCCTCGGTGGCGCTGCTGCTGCCGCCGCTGGCCACGCTGGTGCTGCGCTACGTGGCCGATGCCGGTGATTGAGCGCCCGGGGACCTGAAAGCAAAGCGCCATCGGCGACGCGAGCCTGCCCGCCGATGGCCACCAGAACAAGACCAACCAGAACAAGAGGAGCAATACGCATGGCGAGCCTTACCGTTGATCGTCTGCTGCCTGGCAAGCCCTACCCGCTCGGCGCGCACTGGGACGGCCTCGGCGTCAACTTCGCGGTGTTCTCGGCCAACGCCAGCCGCATCGACCTGTGCCTGTTCTCGCCGAACGGGCGCAAGGAGGTGCAGCGGCTGGCGCTGCCCGAATGCACCGACGAGATCTGGCACGGCTATCTGCCCCACGCCCAGCCGGGCCTGCAGTACGGCTACCGGGCATACGGCCCCTACGAGCCCGCGCGCGGGCATCGCTTCAACCCGCACAAGCTGCTGCTGGACCCCTACGCCCGCGCGCTGAGCGGGCCGGTGCGCTGGTCCGACGCGCTGTTCGGCTACCGGCTCAACAGCCCGCGCGCGGACCTCACGCCAGACCGCCGCGACAGCGCCCCCACCATGCCCAAGGCCGTGGTCATCGACGAGAGCTTCAACTGGGGCGACGACCGGCCGCCCCAGCAGCCCTGGCCCACCACATCGATCTACGAAGTGCACGTGCGGGGCGCCTCGATGCTGCGCGAAGACCTGCTGCCGCAGTATCGCGGCACCTTCGCCGCGCTGGCCGACCCGCGCTTCGTCGAGCACCTGCACCAGCTGGGCGTGACGACGATCGAGCTGCTGCCGGTTCACGCGTTCCTGCAAGACCGCTTCCTGATCGAGCGCGGCCTGCGCAACTACTGGGGCTACAACACGCTGGCGTTCTTCGCGCCCGAGCCGATGTACCTGTCGGGCCGCCAGCACCACGAAGCCAAGATCGCCATCCGGCGCCTGCACGCGGCCGGCATCGAGGTCATCCTGGACGTGGTCTACAACCACACCTGCGAGGGCAACGAGCTGGGCCCCACGATGTCGTGGCGCGGGCTCGACAACGCCAGCTACTACCGGCTGATACCGGGCGACGAGCGCCATTACATCAACGACACCGGCTGCGGCAACACGCTGAACCTGTCGCATCCGCGCGTGCTGCAGATGGTGATGGATTCGCTGCGCTACTGGGTGGAAGCGTTCCACGTGGACGGCTTCCGCTTCGACCTGGGCAGCACGCTGGGCCGCGAGAGCGCGGGCTTCGACCCCGGCTCGGGCTTCTTCGACGCCATCCTGCAAGACCCGGTGCTGTCGCGCGTGAAGCTGATCTCGGAGCCGTGGGACCTCGGCCCCGGCGGCTACCAGGTGGGCAACCACCCGCCCGGCTTTGCCGAATGGAACGACAAGTTCCGCGACAACGTGCGGCGCTTCTGGCGCGCCGACCCCGGCCAGCGCGGCGAACTGGCGGCGCGGCTGACGGGCTCGGCCGACCTGTTCGACCACCGCCATCGCAAGCCGTGGGCCAGCATCAACTTCATCACCGCGCACGACGGCTTCACGCTGGCAGACCTGGTCAGCTACGCGCACAAGCACAACGAGGCCAACAACGAGGACAACCGCGACGGCAACGACGACAACGCCAGCGCGAACTGGAGCCCCGATGGCAGCGTGGAAGGCCCCACCGACGACGAGGCCGTGCTCGAAGTGCGCAGCCGCGTGGCCCGCGCGATGATGGCCACGCTGCTGCTGTCGCAGGGCACGCCGATGATCACCGCCGGCGACGAATGGGGCCGCAGCCAGCAAGGCAACAACAACGCCTACTGCCAGGACAACGCACTCTCGTGGCTGAACTGGGACGATGCCGGGCACCCGTCCAACGCGCCGATGCGCCGCGTGGTGAGCCGCCTGCTGGCGCTGCGCCGCCAGCTGCCGGTGCTGACCGAAAACCGCTTCGTGCATGGGCGCTCGCAGCCTGCGCCGGGGCTACCCGACATTGCCTGGTTCGATCCGGACGGCAACGAGCTGAGCAGCGAGCAATGGGCCAACCCCGAAGACCGCACGCTGGCCCTGCGCCGCGCCACGCACACCCAGAACGATGAAGTCGAGGTGATCGTGATGTGCTTCAACGCCGGCCATGAAGACGTGGTGTTCCGGCTGCCGCCGCCCGGCGAGGACTGGCACCTGCTGTTCGACAGCACCGCGCCTGACCTTGAAGACGAGCCGGTGTCCGCCGACGAGGCGGGGCGGCCCGCCTACAAGGTGGCCGCGCATGGCCTGGCGCTGCTGGTGGCGGCCGTGCCCAAGGATGAGGAACCAGCGCGATGAGCGCCCATGATCCGCTCCGGCAACTGGCCGAGCGCGCCGGGCTGCAGGTGCAATGGCGCGACGCGTGGAATCGTCCGCAAACGCTATCCGAGGAAGCGCTGCATACGGTGCTGACGGCGCTGGACCTGCCCTGCGGCACGGCCGGCGAGTGCGAGGCGTCGCGCGCGCGGCTGGCCGCCGATGACGGCGCCCACGCGCTGCCGCCGCTGATCACGGCCGACCTGGGGCAGCCCATCGACGTGCCGTGGGCGCACACGCTGACCCAGCGTCCCTATCGCCTGGAATGCGAGGACGGCACGATCATCGACGGCATGGCGCGGCGCTCCGATGCCGGCACGATGGTGCTCGAGCCGGTCACGCGCTGGGGCTATCACCGTCTGCTGCTCGGCGATGACAGCACCACGCTCGCCGTGGCGCCGCCGCGCTGCTTCGGCATGGCCGACGCACTGGCCGCCGCGCCGCGCCCCGTGCTGGCGCGCAAACCGTGGGGCCTGTCGGTGCAGCTGTACGGCCTGCGGCATGGCGAGGGGGATGGCGCGGGGGATGGCGGGGGCCGCAGCAACGGCCTTGGCGACCTGACCACGCTCGCGCTGGCCGCCGAAGCGGCCGCCCGGGCCGGCGCCGACGCCATCGCGATCAACCCGCTCCATGCCGGCTTTCCGGCGCTGCCCCAGCGCTACAGCCCCTATTCGCCATCGAGCCGCATTTTTTTCAATGCGCTGTATGCCGACCCGGCGCGCGTGTTCGGCCGCGCCACGGTGGAGCAGGCGATTGCCACTCTGGGGCTGGGCGCCGCCCTGGCCGAGGCCGAGCGCCGCGCGGAGATTGATTGGCCGGCCCTGGCGACGGCGCGCTACGCCCTGCTGCGCTGGCTCTGGCAGCATCACGACACGCTGCTGGGCGCGGCGCAGCGGCAGGCGTTTGCCGCGTTCCGCGCACGCGGTGGCAAGGCGTTGCTGGCCCATGCCACGTTCGAGGCCATTCAGGCCGCCCGGCTGGCCACGGCCACCACCGAGCAGGCGCGCCGCGAGGCAGCCGACTGGCGGCACTGGCCCGCCACGCTGCAAAGCCCCGATGGTGCCGCCGCAGCGGCGATGGCCCTGACCTCCGCAGACGACATCGGCTATCACGCCTTCCTGCAGTGGCTGGCCGCCGACGGCCTCGATGCCGCCCAGCGTCGCGCGCGCGACGCCGGCATGGCGGTGGGCGTGATCGCCGACCTGGCCGTGGGCACCGACCCCGCCGGCAGCCACGCATGGATGCGGCAGGCCGAAATCCTGAACGGCTTCCACGCCGGCGCGCCGCCCGACCTCTACAACCCGCTCGGGCAGGACTGGGGCGTGGCCGTGTTCTCGCCGCGCGGGCTGCACCGGCATGGTTACGCGGCCTTCATCGAGATGCTGCGCGCAAATCTGGCTCACGCGGGAGGCCTGCGCATCGACCACGTGCTGGGCCTGGCGCGCATGTGGCTGGTGCCGGCGGGCGCCCCGGCCAGTGCCGGCGCCTACCTGAGCTATCCGCTCACAGACCTGCTGCGGCTGGTGGCGATCGAATCGTGGCGGCACCGCGCCATCATCATCGGCGAGAACCTTGGCACGGTGCCCGAGACGCTCGACGCGGCGCTGGAAGCCCGTGGCGTGCTCGGCATCGACGTGCTCTGGTTCCAGCGCGCGGCCGATGAAGGCGAGGAAGCCGCGGAAGCCGGGGAAGCCGACGGCATTGACGCGGGCGATGACGCAGCGCCGGCACCCGAACCCGCCATCGCAGCGTTCCTGCCGCCGGAGCAGTGGCCCGCGCTGGCGGTGGCCACCTCCACGACGCATGACCTGCCGACGATAGCCGGCTGGTGGTCGGGCCACGACATCGGCTGGCGCGCGCGGCTGCATCAGCTTGGCGCCGACGAGACCGAGGCGGGCCAGATGGCCGCGCGCGCCCGCGAGCGCGAGGCGCTATGGCAGGCCATGTGCGAAGGCGGCGTGGCCGACGGCGCGCCTCCAGCGCCCGAAGACCCGCCCGTCGACACCATCCTGCGCTGGCTGCATCGCGCGGCCACGCCGCTGCGGCTGGTGCCGGTGGAAGACCTGCTGGCGCTCGACGAACAGCCCAACCTGCCCGGCACGGTGACCGGCCATCCGAACTGGCAGCGCCGCATCGACGCCGACGTGCGCTCGCTGTTCGCCCACGCCGACGTTGCGGCCCGCGTGGCCGCCCTGCGTGATGGCGATGGTGATGGCGATGGTGATGGCGATGACTGATCAACGCGCCCGGGCGTGGGCCGGGCACTTCCGGCGCGGCGCTTCAGTCAGCGGCCAGCGCGCGGCACAGCGCCTCCACCGTCAGCGGCTTCACGAGGTGGGCGTCGAAGCCGGCCTCGGCGGTGCGCCGGCGGTCGTCGGGCGCACTGCGGCCGGTCAGCGCAAACACGCGCAGGCCTGGCTGCGCCTGCCGCAGCGCCGGCAAGACCTCGTAGCCGCTCATGTCGGGCATTTCCAGGTCCAGCAGTACCACGTCGGGCGTGAAGTGCTGCAACGCTTCGAGCGCGCGCGTGCCGGTATAGACGGCCTGCGCCTGATGGCCAAGCACGGTCAGCAACTCGGCCATGCTGTCGGCCGAATCGGTACTGTCGTCGATGATCAGGATGCGCTGGCTGGCGCAGGGCGCCGCGCCAGGACGCGGCACGCTGGCGCCATCCATCTGCACCTCCGGCAGCATCACGGTGAAGGTGCTGCCCTGGCCCACGCCTGCGCTGCTGGCCTGCACCACGCCGCCATGCGCCTCCACCACGGCGCGCGCCAGGGCCAGCCCGATGCCGAGCCCGGTACGCGCGGAGTCGTCGCCCTCCTGCGCAAACAGGTTGAAGATGCGGTCCAGCGCTTCCGTGGCAATGCCGCGCCCGGTATCGGCGATGGTGGTCATGACGTTGCCGCCCTCCGCGCGCACCTGCACGGTTACCGCGCCGCCGCGCGGCGTGTACTTGGTGGCGTTGCTGAGCAGGTTCGACAGCACCTGCTCCAGCCGCGCCGCGTCGCCATTGACGAAGACCGGCTCGGGCGGCAGCGACACCGTCAGCGTCTGGCTGGCGCTCTCCAGCGCCGGCCGCACCGCCTCGATGGCCGTGGTGGCCACCTCGTTATAGAGGATGGGCACCGGCTGCACCTTGAGCTTGCCCGAGGTGACGCGGCCCACGTCCATCAGGTCGGACACCAGCCGCGTCAGCAAGTGAAGCTGGCGGCCGATGATCTCGGCGCAATGCCGGATGCGGCCGTCGGGCACCGGCGTCAGGCGGATCACGTCCACCGCATTGCGGATGGGCGCCAGCGGATTGCGCAGCTCGTGGGCCAGGATGGCCAGGAACGCCTGCACGCGCCGGCCGGCGTTTTCGAGATCGGCCAGCCGCGCGGCATCGGAGACGTCGCACGCCGTCCACAGCACGCCCGACACGGCATCGCCGGCATCGCGCAGCAGCATCTGGCGCACATGGCAGCGCAGCACGCTGCCGTCCTGGCGTTGCAGCCGGACCTCGCCGCTCCAGCTGCCATGGGCGCGGACGGCACTGACGCCGTCCATGCCAATGGGGCCATTTATGCCAATGGGCCCGCTGGCGCCGCCGCCCGCCTCGTCCGGCATCACGCCCTGATGCGCGAACAGCATCGACAACGGCCGCCCCACCGCCTCCTGCGCGGTGTAGCCGAACAACGCCTGCGCGCCCCGGTTCCAGCTGCGGATCTCGCCTTCGGCGCCAAGTTCGCAGATGGCGCAGTCGTCCAGCGTATCGAGCAGGTCGCGCCAGCGCGCCTCCACCACCCGGGCATGCTCCTCGGCCGCGTACTGCACCGTGATGTCGTGGTAGACCACGGCGTAGCCGCCCGGCTCATGGCGCGCCCCGCTGGCACCGATGGCCGTCACCACGGTGCGCGCATAGAACAGGCTGCCGTCGCGCCGCACGCGCCAGCCCTTGTCCTCGGCCCGGCCCTGCGTGCGGGCCTGGGCCAGCAGGCGGGCGGGGTCGCCCGCCGCCGCGGACTCGGCCGTGTGAAAGCGCGCCAGTGGCCATTCCGTCACCTCGTCGGCCGTGTACAGCAGCACGCGCCGGGCCGCGTCGGTCCACGCGTTGACCCGGCCGCCTGCAGACAACGCGAAGATCGCGGTGTCCTCCACCGTTTCCAGCCATGCCTGCATGGCCTCGGCGCTGGCCGATATCTGTCCTTCCATGGGAACACTCCCCACTATCTTGTTGGCCCTGCCCTCTTGGAAGCAGTGACGATCCCGGGGTGCCGGCCACACGGCCGGGCCGCGGGGCATCGCGGTTCATTGCATCGGCGTCAGTGCAAAAATTACAACGGTGGCAAGCACCGCGTCAGCCATGCTGGCGGCCGGTCTGTTTCACGGACGGCGGCGGCGGGTGCTTGTCGGGCAGGTTGCGGGCCGGCTGGTCGCCCTTTTCCTTGTTGTGGTCGGGGCTCTGGTCGGGCCGCCGGTCGGGGCGGCGTACCGGGTCATGGGGGATGTGAGTCGACATGGCGGGTCTCGCGAATTCGCGTGGATCACGTGGAGGCGATGGGATTCCGAATGCAGCAGTTTTCATACCAGCGGCCCGAAGCGCTTTGGCGCGTAACTTTTTCTGGCCTGAACCGTTCAACCGTAGTACCAATCCATTTCACGACTTGCTCAGGAGGCATGTGATGACTGATGCATCCCGGCTGCGACCGGCCGCGACCGACGCAACCCGTAGCAACCAGCCTTCCAGCCGTGCCGCGGCGGACCTCGCCGACGACACGCGCACCGCGATGTCCAGCGCCACCATCCGCCGCGCGTTCCTCGACCATGTCTTCTACACCCAGGGCAAGCTGCCCGGCCACGCCAGCGGCAACGACCTTTACCAGGCGCTGGCGCATACCGTGCGCGACCGCCTGGTGCAGCGCTGGATCAGCACGGCCGAAACCTACCAGACGCAGCCGTCGCGTACGGTGGCCTACCTGTCGGCCGAGTTCCTGATGGGGCCGCACCTGGGCAACAACCTCGTCAACCTCGGCATCGTCGAGGAAGTGCGCGCCGCCATGACCACGCTGGACCTGGACCTCGACGACATCCTGTCGCACGAGGAGGAGCCCGGCCTTGGCAACGGCGGCCTGGGCCGCCTGGCCGCCTGCTTCATGGATTCGCTGGCCACGCTGGAGATTCCGGCCCTGGGCTACGGCATCCGCTACGAATACGGCATCTTCCACCAGAACATCATCGACGGCCAGCAGGTGGAAACCACCGACACCTGGCTGCGCCACGGCAACCCGTGGGAGATCCAGCGCTCCGAATGGGCCGTGCAGGTGCGGCTGGGCGGGCGCACCGAGCACTACACCGACGACCGTGGCCGCTACCGCGTGCGCTGGGTGCCCGAGAAGACCGTGGTGGGCGTGCCGTTCGACTCCCCCATCCTCGGCTACCGCGTGAACACGGTCAACACGCTGCGGCTGTGGCGCGCCGAAGCCACCGAGGCCTTCGACTTCCACACGTTCAACCGGGGCGACTACCTGGGCGCGGTCAGCAAGAAGGTCACGTCCGAGAACCTGACCAAGGTGCTCTACCCCAACGACGAGACACTGCAGGGCAAGGAGCTGCGGCTCGAACAGCAGTATTTCTTCGTGGCCTGCTCGCTGCAGGACATGCTGCGCCTGCTGGCCACGCACGGCATTCCGGTGGCGCGCTTCCACGAGAAGTTTGCCGTCCAGCTCAACGACACCCATCCGGCCGTGGGCATCGCAGAACTGATGCGGCTGCTGGTGGACGACCACGACATGAGCTGGGACGATGCCTGGTACGTCACACGCAACGCGTTCGCCTACACCAACCACACGCTGCTGCCCGAGGCGCTGGAACAGTGGCCGCTGGAACTGTTCCAGCGCATCCTGCCGCGCCATCTGGAAATCATCTACGAGATCAACGCCCGCCTGCTGGAGGAAGTACGGGTGCGCTTCTATGGCGACGAGTCGCGGCTGGCGCGGCTCTCCCTGATCAACGAGCACGGCGGACGCTTCGTGCGCATGGCCGGCCTGGCCTGCGTGGGCAGCCATGCCATCAACGGCGTGGCCGAGCTGCACTCGCGGCTGATGCGCGAAACCGTGCTGCAGGATTTCCACGCGATGTGGCCGGACAAGTTCACCAGCATCACCAATGGCGTCACGCCGCGGCGCTGGCTGGCACTGGCCAACCCCCGCCTGACCCGGCTGGTAACCGACGCCATCGGCGACGGCTGGATCAAGGATCTGGAGCAGCTGCAGGCGCTGGAGCCGTTTGCCGACGATGCCGGCTTCCGCGAGCAATGGCAGCGGGTGCGGCGCGACAACAAGCGCGACCTGGCCCAGGTGATTCGCGACTGCACCGGCGTGAGCGTCGATCCCGCGTCGATGTTCGACGTGATGGTCAAGCGCATCCACGAATACAAGCGCCAGCACCTGGCGGTGCTGCACATCATCGCGCTGTACCACCAGATCAAGTCCGACGCGCGCGCCGACGTGCCGCCGCGCACGTTCCTGTTCGCGGGCAAGGCCGCGCCGGGCTACCACTACGCCAAGCTGATGATCCGCTTCATCACGTCGGTGGCCGAGGTGGTCAACCGCGACCCGCAGGTGCGCGACCGCCTCAAGGTGGTGTTCCTGCCCAACTTCAACGTGACGTACGGCCAGAAGATCTATCCGGCCGCAGATCTGTCCGAGCAGATCTCGCTGGCCGGCAAGGAGGCGTCCGGCACCGGCAACATGAAGTTCGCCATGAACGGCGCCATCACCATCGGCACCATGGACGGCGCCAATATCGAACTGCGCGATGCCATCGGCGCCGACAACTTCTTCCCGTTCGGGCTCAACGCGTCCGAGGTGTATGCGCTCAAGGCGGCCGGCTACCACCCGTCCACGTACCACGACAGCAACCCCGAGCTGCGCGCCGTGGTAGACCTGATCCAGCATGGCTTCTTCTCGAAGGGCGACGCGGCCACCTTCCGCCCGCTGTTCGAAGGCCTGCTGCAGCACGACCCCTACATGCTGATGGCCGACTTTGCGTCGTACCTGCAGTGCCAGCGCGACGTCTCCGCCGCGTACACCGACAACGACCGCTGGCAGCGCATGTCGGTGCTGTCAACCGCGCGCTCGGGGCATTTCTCGTCCGACCGGGCGATCCGCGAGTATTGCGAGCGCGTCTGGCGCGTGGACCCCGTACCGGTCTGCCTGCTGCGCAAGTCGAGCGGCCAGATCCAGGGCCCGCGCCGCGGCGATGACGAATTCGGCGTGGACACCGAAGGCTTCAGCGAACGCTGCAAGTAGCCCACCTGCCCGGCGCCCTTCCCGGCGCCCTCCCCGGCGACCTCCCCGGCGACCTCCCCCGCGCCCTTCTCGGCGCCTCCCTTCCCCGAAGTTGCACGGCGGCGCGCCGGTTTTGCAGTTCAGGCCGTCCGCGCCGTGGCCCGCGCAGTTTCTACAACGACACGGGCAGCTTATACACCGCCGGTACACCGCCGGCCCCCCCCGCCAGGCCCGCCCGCGCCACGCCCGTTGATGCGGCGCGGCACAGCCCTTTCCCCGTGGGGCTGGCACAAAGTTCGCATTGCTGTTGCCCTGCGTCATCATCCGGACCGCCACGCCAGAGCGGTCCCAAGTCGAACAGCAAACAAGCGGGAGTCACCCTTGAACGCGAACACACTGTTTGTGGCGGCGGAAGCGCAGCCTTTGGCCAAGACCGGCGGACTGGCCGATGTGGTGGGCGGGCTCGCCCAGGCGCTGCATCAGCGCGGCGCCGATATCACGGTGCTGATGCCGGGCTACCCGCGTGCGGTGGCCGCCGCGCGCAACGTGCGCAGCTTGGGCGCGGTGCATCTGCCCATGGCATTGCCGCCGGGCCACAGCCCGGCGCGCCTGCTGCAGGGCCAGATGCCCGACACCGGTGTACGGGTGGTGTTTCTCGACTGTCCGTCGCTGTATGACCGTCCCGGCTCGCTCTACGTCGATGCCACCGGACGCGACTTCTGCGACAACGCCCAGCGCTTTGCCGCGCTGGCCCATGCCGCCACGGCCATCGCCGCCGGCGAGACCCCGCTGCCGGTGCCGCAACTGGTCCACGCGCACGACTGGCATGCCGCGCTGACGCCACTGCTGATGCAGGCGCGCGGCCTGCGCATCCCCACCGTCTGCACCATCCACAACCTCGCGTTCCAGGGCGTGTTCCCGATGGAGACGGCCGGCGCGCTGGGGTTGCCCGCGGATTGCCTGACGCCGGACGGCATCGAGTTCTGGGGCCGCATCAACTTCCTGAAGGCCGGCATCCGCTACGCCGACCGCGTGACCACGGTCAGCCACACCTATGCCCGCGAGATCCTGACGCCGCGTTTCGGCCATGGGCTCGATGGCCTGCTCCAGCATCGCGCGGCCGTGCTCGGCGCCATTCCGAACGGCGTGGACACCGAGGCTTGGTCGCCCGGTACCGACCGCCTGCTGCCGCAGCGCTACGACGCCCGCAATGTCGCCGGCAAGCGCGCCTGCAAGGCGGCGCTGCAGGCCCGGTACGGCCTGCCCGTGGACGCCTCGCTGCCGCTGGTGGCGATGGGCAGCCGCCTGACCCACCAGAAGATGGCCGATGTGGCGCTTGGCGCCATCGAGCGGTCTCTGGCCGCCCATCCCGACGTGCAGTTCGTGGTGCTGGGCTGTGGCGACCCGACATTGGAAGCGGCCTACGCGGCGCTGGCGGAACGTCATCCGCAGCGCGTGGGCGTGGCCATCGGCTATCGCGAGGAAGATGCGCACCTGCTGCATGCGGGCGCAGACGCGCTGCTGCACGGCAGCCGCTTCGAGCCGTTCGGCCTGACGCCGGTGTACGCCATGCGCTATGGCACGGTGCCGATCGTCTCGCGCGTGGGCGGCCTGGCCGACACCGTGCGTGACGTGGGCGACGGCACCACGCCGGCCGCGCGCGCCAGCGGCATCGTATTCGAAGGCGACACCGTCGAAGCCATGTGCGGCGCCGTGGCCCGTGCACTAGGATGGTATGGCCGTCCGCGCCATTGGCGCAGCCTGCAACGCACCGGCATGCAGGCGGACTTCGGCTGGGATGCACCGGCGCGCCAGTATCTGGCGCTCTACGGTGCGCTGGCGCCCGCGCTGGCCGAGGCCACAGCCGCTGCCGAGGCGTTGCCCGAGGTGGCGAGTGCCGTGGCGGTGGCGCCCGTGGTTGCCGTGGCCCCCGCGCGCGGTCGCCGTCCGCGGGCCGTGCCGGAAACCCCTTCGCTCTCGCCCGTGGAGGCTGCATCCGCCGCCACGCCCGCTTGAGTTCAATGCCAGTTCCAGTGCAGGAAGGTAGCCCCTCATGATGACCGCTGCCCCGATGCCGGCTCCCGACGGCCGGCCCACCCCCCCGAACTGGCAGACCCTCGGCGCCACCACGCGTCCGCTGCCGTGCGGCGACCACGACGCCGAGGCGTATCGCTTCGGCCCGGAGCGGCTGGCCGACGGCCGGGTGCGCTTTCGCCTGTGGGCGCCCGACGCCGCCGCGCAGGGCCAGACCATCCGCCTGGAAGTGGCGGGCATGACCTCCACCGTGATGGTGGAGGCGCAGGCGGGCTGGTTCGAGGCCGTGACGCCGTGCTGCGACGGCGCGCGCTACTGGTTCCGGCTTGACGACGGCACCATCGTGCCGGACCCGGCATCGCGGCTGCAGGCCGACGACGTGCACGGCGCCAGCGTGCTGTGCCTGCCCGATGGCGCGAACGGCGGCGCCGACTTCGCCTGGCAACACACCGAATGGCGCGGCCGGCCCTGGCACGAGGCCGTGATCTACGAAATGCACGTGGGCCTGCACGGCGGCTACGAGGGTGTGACGGCGCAGTTGCACCGGCTGGCGGCCCTGGGCTTCACGGCGATCGAACTGATGCCGCTGGCGGAGTTTCCGGGCGCGCGCAACTGGGGCTACGACGGCGTGCTGCCGTTCGCGCCGGAACAGAGCTATGGCTCGCCCGACGCACTGCGCACGCTGGTGGATACCGCGCATGGCCTCGGCATGATGGTGCTGCTCGACGTGGTCTACAACCACTTCGGCCCCGAGGGCAACCACCTGCACCGCTACGCCAGCACGTTCTTCCGCACCGACCGCCAGACGCCGTGGGGGCCCGCCATCGACTTCCGGCGGCCCGAGGTGCGGCGCTTCTTTGGCGAGAACGCACGCTACTGGCTGGAATCGTTCCGCTTCGACGGCCTGCGGCTGGACGCCGTGCACGCCATCGAGGACGAAGGCTGGCTGCCGCAGCTTGCGCAGCAACTGCGCAGCTGCCTGCCAGGGCGCCAGATCCACCTGGTGCTGGAGAACGACCACAACGACGTGGCCCTGATCGGCGCCGGCTACGACGCGCAGTGGAACGACGATGCGCACCACGCGCTGCATGTGCTGCTGACCGGCGAGCACGACGGCTACTATCGCGAGTACCAGGCCGACCCGCCCGGTGCCTCGCCATCATCGGGATCGGTCGGCACACCGGCCCTGCACCACCTGGCGCGCGTGCTGACCGAGGGCTTTGCTTGGCAGGGCGAGGTCTCGCCGCACCGCAGCGGCGACCCGCGCGACGATGAAAGCGGCCCGCTGCACGGCCACGAGGTGCGGCGCGGGCAACCCAGCGCATCGCTGCCGCCCACGGCCTTCGTGATGTTCCTGCAGAACCACGACCAGACCGGCAATCGCGCGTTCGGCGAGCGGCTCACGGTGCTGGCCAACCCCGACGACCTGCGCGCCGCCGTGGCCCTGCAATTGCTTTGCCCGCACATTCCGCTGGTGTTCATGGGCGAGGAACACGGGGCGCGCACACCGTTCCTCTATTTCACCGATCACCCGCCCGAACTGGCGCAGGCGGTGCGGGATGGCCGGCGCCGTGAGTTCGCCGCAGCGGCCGCCTTCCGCGACGACGCGCATGCGGCTCGCATCCCCGACCCGAACGCCCCCGAGACTTTCGAAGCATCGCGCCCGGTCTGCGACGACACCGACGGCTATTGCCGCGCGTGGAACCACTACTACGGCGAACTGCTGTCGATCCGGCGGCGCGAGATCATGCCGCGCCTGCGCGATTGCCACGCGCTCGGCACCATGCCGCTCGCCGACAAGGCACTGGTGGCGCGCTGGCGCATGGGCGACGGCAGCCAGCTGGCAATCTGGCTCAACCTCGGCGACACGCCGGTCGAGGTGGATTGCGACGGCGGCCGGATGCTGCATGCCAGCCAGCCCGGCGCGGTGGCGGCGCTCACCGCCGGCACGCTGCCCGGACACAGCTGCGTGGTCTGCCTGCAACCTGCCTGATCTTTCTTCCGGAACGCCATGACCGCCTCCGTCGATCTCGACCACGCCGGCGTGCCGCGCGCCACGGTACGGCTGCAAATGCACGCCGGCTTCACGTTTGCCGATGCGGCGGCGCTGGTGCCGTACTTTGCCGGGCTCGGCGCCAGCCACCTCTACCTGTCGCCGATCACCACCGCGCGTCCCGGTTCCACCCACGGCTACGACGTTACCGATTTCACGCGCATCAACCCCGAACTGGGCGGCGAGGACGGCTTTCTGGCGCTGGCCGCGCAGGCTCGTGCGGCAGGCCTCGGCATCGTGCTCGACATCGTGCCGAACCACATGGCCGCCGACGCCACCCACAACGCGTGGTGGCGGGACGTGCTGGCGCGCGGCGCCGACAGCGCGTACGCCGCGTTTTTCGACATCGACTGGACGCCGCCCGACCCCACGCTGCACGGCAAGGTGCTGGTGCCGATCCTCGGTGACCCGTACTGGCAGACGCTGACGTCCGGCGCGCTGGAGATCGATCGCGATGCACAGGGCGCAGCGGCCCTGCGCTACGGTGACACGCTGCTGCCGCTGGCGGACTTCCATGCGGACGCCACGCCCGACTCACCGCAAGCCTGGCACTCGCTGCTGGAACGCCAGCACTACCGGCTGGCGTGGTGGCGCGCCGGCGCCGCGGCGCTGAACCGGCGCCGCTTCTTCGAGATTACCGATCTGGTAGGCGTACGCGAGGAAAGCGAAGCGGTGTTCGAGGCGGTGCATGCGCTGCCGTTCCGGCTCTATCGCGAAGGCTGGATCGACGGCCTGCGCATCGACCACGTCGATGGCCTGGCCGACCCGGCCGGCTACTGCCGCCGCGTGCGCGAACGGCTCGACGCGCTGCGGCCCGGACGCCCCGCCGACCTGGCCCACATGCACCCGTGGCTGGTGGTGGAGAAGATCCTCGGCGAGGAAGAACCGCTGCCGCGCGACTGGCTGGTGGACGGCACCACCGGCTACGACTTCATGGACGAAGTGAGCGCCGTGCTGCACGACCCGCACGGCGAGGGCCGCCTGAGCATGTTGTGGATGCAGATCAGCAACGATGCGCGCCCGTTCGCGGCCTACGTGCACGCGGGCCGGCATCGCGTGCTGGCGCGTCACCTGGTGGCCGAGGTGGACACGCTCTGCGCGCGCCTGCACGACCGCGCCGTTGCCGACGTGGCCACACGCGACATCACGGCCCATGCGCTGCGCCACGCGCTGACCGCGTTCATGACTGCCATCCCGGTGTACCGGAGCTACTACGTGGCAGCAGCCGACGCTCCGGCCGGGGCGCGCGACACCACGTTCGACGACGACATGGTGGCCGCTGCGGCCACGGCCGCGCGCGAACACCTGGCGCCCGAGGAAACCGCCGCGCTGGCATTGATCCTGTCGACGCTGCGCGACGACGCGCCGCTGGACAGCAACGCCGGCAGGCTGCGCACGCGGCTGCAGCAACTGATGCCGGCGCTGGCCGCCAAATCGACCGAGGACACGGCGTTCTATCGATATGGCCGGCTGCTGTCGCGCAACGAGGTGGGCAGCGACCCCGGCACGCTGGCGATAGCGCCGGAACGCTTTCATGCGCGCATGCAGGCGCGCAGCAAGCACTGGCCCCACGCCATGCTGGCCGTGGCTACGCACGACCACAAGCGCGGCGAGGATGCCCGGATGCGGCTGGCGGTGCTGAGTGAACTGGCCGACGAATGGGCCGAAGCCGTGGCCGGCTGGGAAGCGCAACTGGCACCGCTGCTCGTGGCATCGCCCAAGGGGCCCGATGGCGTGGACCGCCTGATGCTGTACCAGACGCTGCTAGGCGCATGGCCCGCCGATGCCCGCGCCCTGGCCTCAGAGCCCGCGCAGCGTGCGTTTGTCGAACGCATTCTGGCGTGGCAGCGCAAGGCCATTCGCGAAGCCAAGCGCCACGGCAGCTGGACGCATCCGGACGACGGCTACGAAGCGGCCTGCGAGGCGTTCCTGCCAGCCATCGGCTCCGGTGGGGAAGACAGCGTGCTGGAGGGCATCGGCCGGTTTGCCGCACGCATCGGCTCGGCGGCGGCGCTGAACAGTCTGGCGCAGACCTTGTTGCAGCTCACGGCGCCCGGCGTGCCGGACCGCTACCAGGGCAACGAAGGCTGGGACTTCAGCCTGGTGGACCCCGACAATCGTCGCGCGCCCGACTATGCGGGGCTACAGGCCCGCCTCGAATGCCGCGCCGGCTGGGCCCATTGGCTCGCGCACTGGCGCGACGGGCGCATCAAGCAGCAGTTGATCCGGGCGGTGCTGGGGCTGCGGCGCGCCCAGCCCGCGCTGTTCGCGCAAGGCCAATACCAGCCGTTGTCGGCCAGCGGCGAGCTGGCCCGGCACACGCTGGCGTTTTCGCGCCAATGCGGCGGCCTGCAAGCCGTGGTGGCCGTGACGCGCCTGGCGGCGCACCACGTGGAACCGGACCTGCCGCGCGTGCCACCGCACTGCTGGCGCGATACCGGCCTGCACGCGGGCGACGGCAACTGGGAGGACGCGTTGACCGGCCACGCAGTGACCTCGCATGCGGGATGGCTGCGCGCCAAGGATGTATTCGCCGTGCTGCCCGTGGCGCTGCTGGTGCGGGAGACGGACGGCGGACGGTAGCCGCGGCTGGTGGCTGGCCGGCGCACCTTCACCCCAACCCTCACCCCAGCGCGGCGGAGAGCTGCGCGGCGGCCTCGTCGTCGGTGCGTTCGAAGCGCAGCGGCGTGACCGCGATGGCGCCGCGCGCCACCACCATCGCCTCGGCGTCATCCACGTCGGCACGCGGGCCGCGCGAGAACTGCAGCCAGTGATACGGAATGCCGCGCGGGTCCACGTGGGCGCGCACGTCGATCGCGTTGACCAGCCCCATGCCCTGGCGCGACACCACCAGCGGGCCGGCGGCATCGGGCTCCACGTCGGGGAAATTCACGTTCAGGCAGGCGCCATCGGTCCAGCCGGCGGCCAGCAGGCGGCGGATCACGTCAGGCGCCAGCGCCCGCGCGGTCTGCCACTTCACAGCCGCGCGATCGGTGAAGACCTGGCTCAGCGCAATCGAGCGAATGCCGAGCAGCATGACGGTCATGGCGGCGCCCACGGTGCCCGAGAACACCGTCTCCAGCCCCAGGTTGCCGCCGCGGTTGATGCCCGACAGCACGAGCTCCGGCGGGGTATCGCGCATGATGTGGCGCACCGCCATCACCACGCAGTCACCCGGCGTGCCGTTGATGCCGAAGCGGCGCGGCCCGTGCTCGGCCACGCGCAACGGCGCATGCAGGCTGATGGAGTGCGAGGTGCCGCTCTGGTCGTGGTTGGGTGCGACGATCCACACTTCGCGCGCCAGCGACGCCGCCACCGCTTCCAGCGCGGCGAGCCCGGGGGCGTCGATGCCATCGTCATTGGTCAGCAGCACGCGATCGACAACGAAATCAGACATGGGAGAGGCCTTCGGTGAGCGGAAGAAGGCCCTCACTGTAGCGCAACCGCGCTTCTCGCGTGCACCTGCGCCATCGGCAAAAAAACCCGCACCGGCTGGCGCGGGTGCGGGTGTGGGCGTAGGTGTCGGCGAGGGTGTGGGCGGCGGAGCGCGAACGCTCAGTGCAGGCGGTGCGCGTCCGCGTCGAGCAACTTCTCGGCGGCGTCGCCGGTGAGCCCGCGGTAGTACAGGTGCACGCCGATGGCCAGCGAGTCGTGGCGGATCTCATGCAGTGCGCGCCAGGCCTGCGTGGCGTCGCGGAACACCAGGTAGTGCGCCTCGCGCTCCACCAGTGTGGCCACCTCGTGCAGCCCGTGGTTGTGCAGCGCGCCCACCAGGTGATCGAGGCTGCGATGGGTGCGCGCGTCGGTACGCGGGTAGAGCATGTGCAGCACCGCTACGGGCTGCGCGGCCGGCTGCGCCGTAAAGGCGGCGACGATGTCCTGGTGACGGATGGCCGAGACGGCGTCGTCGCCGGTCTGGGTGCGGAACGTTTGCAGTCCGGCGTCGAGGGTCGTGTTGTTCATGGCAGGCTCCTGGTCAATTCGGGATGACAGTGGAGGAAAGATAGAGCAACTTTGACGCGCCGCAATATCCGATTCGAGCAACAGTGAATTTCATGGTTGGGCGCGAACGGATTGTGTGTCGCGAGGTCCGGCCACCTCCGCCCTTCACTCGCTTTCCGCCGGCTTTCACTGGCCTTTCAACCGGCTTTCAAACCGTGCGTTTACGCAAAGTCCCTGCCCTCCTCGTGCCCCTCGCTCACCGCTCCCGGAACCCGGCCCACATACGGCCCACATACGACACTTGTCGCCCGCATGGAAGTAGAAGGATTCCTCCAACCGGCCTGCCTCCCCTCAGTCGAATGGCTTCGGCCGCGGCGTCGACGCGTTCGAGGGCGGCAGGATGGGCAGCACGATGCGTGGCTGGTCGCCGGTCAGCGTGTGGAGGAACGCCACGATGTCGGCGTTCTCCGCGGCGGTGAACGTGCGGCCCAGTTGCAGGCGGCCCATGATGTCGACCGCCTCGGTCAGCGTGGCGGCCTCGCCATCGTGGAAGTACGGATAGGTCAGCGCCACGTTGCGCAGCGTGGGCACCTTGAAGTTGAAGCGGTCGGCGTCCTTGCCGGTCACCGCCGCGCGGCCCTCCGACGGGTTCGTCGTTGCGTAGGGCGCCACCAGGCCCATCTTCTGGAACGAGGTGCCACCCAGGTTCTGCCCGCTGTGGCAGGCCACGCAGCCGGACGTCTTGAACAACTCGTAGCCGCGCAGTTCCTGCGCGTCGATGGCCTTGCGGTCGCCCTTGAGCCATTTGTCGAAGCGTGCGTTCGGCGTGACCAGCGTCTCCTCGAACGCGGCGATGGCCAGCGTGATCTCTTCCATCGTCAGCTTGTCTGACCGGAACACCTTGCGAAACTCGGCGCGATACTCGGGAATCGACTTCACGGTGTCGACCGCCAGCTCATGCGTGAACGCCATCTCCACCGGGTTGGCGATCGGGCCATGCGCCTGCTCCTGCAGATCCTTGGCGCGGCCGTCCCAGAACTGCACGAAGTTCAGGCTCGAATTGAGCACCGTGGGGGAGTTGATGCTGCCGCGCTGCCACTTGTCGCCAATCGACGCCTTGAGGTTGTCGGCGCCGCCCATGCTGAGGTTGTGGCACGAGTTGCACGAGATAAAGCCCGAACGCGACAGCCGGGGATCGAACCACAGCTTCTTGCCCAGCTCCACGCGCGCCGGATACCTGACCTTGGCCGGTGCAATGGGCTGGACGGGTTCGGTGGCCTGTGGCGCGGCGTGGGCGCTGGCCGCTACCGCCACGGACGTGGCGACGACAGAAACGGCAACGGTTGCGGTGGCCAGCAATGGCACCAGGAACGAGGTGGGCTTCATGGGGAGGACTCCGATCTTTGAACGGCCGCCCCGCGCTTGGCCGGCGAGACGGGCTTTCGGATTAGGCTCCGAAGCCTCCCGTACGGCCTTGACAGGCGTCAAGGCTCTTCTGCACCCTGAATCTATGACGCGTGCAGAGACTGACGGCGGCGGCTGGCGTGCCGTCAGCCACGCCGCGTGCCGGTCGTTCACGCCAGCCGGATGTCGATTCGGCCCAAGCGCCTGGCATGTGCATCCGCCGTGGCTTATACCTGACGCATTGCCACTCCGATTCCCCCAAACAGGAACGCACCATGCGACACATGCATCCCCCCTACCCCAATGCCGATGACGAAAAAGCCTGGGCCTACTGGCGTGCGCGCCGCATGGTGCGGGCGCTGCGCGGCTGGTATATCCACCTGCTGGTCTACGTGGTGGTCAACAGCTGGCTGTGGTTCCGCTTCTTCTATTTCCCCACGCCGTCGTGGTCGCACTACGCCACCTCCGGCTGGCCGTGGCCGCTGACCACCACGCTGGCCTGGGGGCTGGGGCTGGGCATCCACGGGGTGCTGGTCTGGGCGCGCCTGTCGCGCCGGGGCCGCGACTGGGAAAGCCGCAAGATCCAGGAATTCATGGATCGGCACTGAGCCCGACTGCAAGACGGACGAACGTGGCCGCCTTGCGCGGCCCCGCTTACATCTGCCGGAAGCGGTGCACGTAGGCGCGCGAGACCGGCAATTCGATGTCCACGCCGCGCATGCGCACGAACAGCCGGCCCGAATCGTCGCGCCGGGTGCCCGCCACGTGCTCCATGTTGACGATGGTCGAGCGGTGCACCTGCCAGAACACGTCGGGGTCCAACCCGTCGACCAGTTCCTGCAGCGGCGTGCGGATCAGGTGCTCGCCGTCGCGCGTGTGCACCACCACGTATTTGTCGTCGCTCTGGAAATACAGCACGTCCTGGATGGGCACGTGGCTGGTGGTGTTGCCCCGGCTGGCGCGTACCCAGCGCAACGGCGCCACCCCCTCCGCGCGCGACTGCCCGCGCGTGAGCTGGCTCAGCAACTGCGCCAGCTCCGGCATCGGGGCCGCTTCCTGGAAGGCCTTGCGCAGCCGCTCGATGGTGCGCGCGAGCCGCTCGTCGGTCACCGGCTTCACCAGGTAGTCCACGGCGGCACGCTCGAAGGCATCGAGCGCGAATTCATCGTAGGCCGTCACGAACACCAGCCGCGTGTCGGTCTCCACGCCCTGCGCCACCTCCAGGCCGGACATGCCGGGCATCTTGATGTCGAGAAAGGCCACGCTCGGCGCGCACCGCGCGATGGCCTCGGCCGCCGCCACGCCGTTGGCCGCCTCGGCCACGATGTCCAGCTCGGGCCACAGCCGTTCAAGCTTGCCGCGCAGGTGCGCGCGCAGGTGTTCCTCGTCGTCGGCGATCAAGGCGGTGGGGGAAGGCTGACTCATGCGGCGTCTCCGGTGCGCGGCGGTCGGGGCAATGGAATCTCGATCAGCACGGCGGTGCCGGGCGTGCGGTCTTCGATGCGCACATGGGCGTCGCCGTCATAGAGCACGGCCAGCCGCTCGCGCAAGTTCGACAAGCCCACGCCGGTGTTGCTGCCGGGGCGGAATCCCATGCCGTTGTCCTCGATGGTGGCCAGCATGCGCGGGCCGCGCCGGGCCAGCCTCACCAGCAGGTGCCCGCCTTCGATCTTCGGCTCCAGCCCGTGCTTGATGGCGTTTTCCACCACGGGCTGCAACAGCATCGGCGCTAGCGGCACAGCCTCCAGCGACGGATCGATGTCCAGCGTGTACTGCAGCCGCTCGCCCATGCGGATCTTGATCAGGGCCAGGTAGTCGCGCAGCAAGGTGGCCTCCTGCGCCACCGTACCCTGTGTGGCGCGGCTGGCCGCCAGCGAGGCCCGCAGGTAAGCGATGAAGTGTTCGAGCATCAGCGTGGCCTTGCGCGGCGCCGGCTCGATCAGGCTCACCACGTTGGCCAGCGTGTTGAACAGGAAGTGCGGTTCGATCTGGGCCTGCAGCAGGCGCATCTGCGCTTCCACGAGCTGCTTTTCGGTGGACAGCGTGCGCACCTGGTCGCGCGCCATGTACTCGGCGATCTTGCGCTCCTCCCAGCTGCGGCCCAGCAGGCCCACGCGGCTCCACGTCATGATGCCGTGCACGGCCAGGCCGATGCCCCAGCCCATCAGCGGTGCGCGCGCAAACGGCCGTTCGGCGCCGGAAAACAGGTGGATGGCCATCAGCAGCGCGTTGACGCCCACGTACACCATGGCGTGCATGTAGAAGAAGCGCAGCGCACGCACGCGGCGGCGCGCCTCGGCGTAGGCATGCTGGTCGGCGGCGGTTCGCCAGAGGTCGGGATCTACGGGGCGCACGGGAGCAATGGCAAGGCACACGGTGACAAGGCGTGCCGCGAGGTTACCACCGGGCCGCACGGCCGCCCATCGGGATTGCGCCGATCGACAGCCACGCGGCGCCAGCGACCGCTGCGTGGCGCCAGCGGCAGGCCGGCGGCCCTGATCGAGCCTGCTCGGCCCTGATACTGATCGATCCAGATTGGTCATGCCGCGTTGCAGCATGGCCCGGTGCTACTGGCCGAAGCGGCGTGGATCGTACGGGGCGGGGTCCACGAACGGCGTGTCGCGGTCGAACAGCTCGGCCAGCAGTTGCGCCGTGGCCGGCCCCAGCGTCAGGCCCTGATGGCCGTGGCCGAAGTGGAACCAGAGGTTGGCATGGCGCGGCGCGCGCCCCACCACCGGCCGCATGTCGGCAATACAGGGCCGCGCCCCCATCCATGGCTCGGCCTCGATGGGCCGGACGATCTTGACCAGATCGCCCGCCAGCATTTCGGCGCGCACCGACTGCACCGGCGTGGGCGCCGATTCATGATGCGCGAACTCGGCGCCGGTGGTCAGCCGCAGCCCCTGGCGCATCGGCGCCAGCAGGATGCCATGCTCGGCATCGAGCAGCGGCTTCGACGGCATCGCCTCTACCTGGTAGTGCCGGTGATAGCCGCGCTTGACGAACAGCGGCAGGCGGTAGTCCAGCCGGCGCGTAAGCCCCGCCGCCCAGGGCCCGAGCGCGATCACCGCGTGCTCGGCCTCGACGGTGCCACCGCTGGTCTTCACGGTCCAGCCGCCGCCCGCCGCGCGCAGCGTCTCGGCATCGCCCTGCAGGAATGTGCCGCCTTCGCGCTCGAACAGCTGCGCATAGCGCGCCACCAGCTCGCCGGGATCGCTGACCGTCCATGGGTCCTGCCAGTGCACCGCGCCGGCCAGCGGCCGCTGCAGCACCGGTTCGGCGGCGGCCAGTGCGGCGCTGTCCAGCACCGCGCAGCCCAGCGCGTGCGCCGCCGCCACGGTGCGCGCCTCGCGCGCGGCCCCCTCGAAGGCGGCGGGCGTGCGGTACGCCTCGAGCCAGCCCGTCTTGCGGATCAGGTCTTGCGCGCCCGCGCGTTCGATCAACGGCGCGTGCGCGTCGATGCAGTGGCGGATCAGCGCCGCGTAGGCCGTTACCGTGGCCGCGTAGCGTTGCGGCGACGAGGCGTGCCAGTAGCGCGCCAGCGACGGCACCAGCGACGGCAGCGCGCGCAAGTGATAGTGCACGTCGTTGCCACGGCGCGCCGCCACCCGCAGGATGGCCTGCCACGCGCGCGGAAACGCATACGGCTGCACCGCTTCGCGCTGGATGATGCCGGCGTTGCCATACGAGGTTTCGCGCCCCGGCGCCTTCCGGTCGATCAGGCATACCGCATGGCCGCGCTGTTGCAGCGCCAGCGCCGTCGATACACCAACGATGCCGGCGCCAAGCACCATCACTTCGGTGCGCCGGGAGGGTCTGGATACGTCTGTCATCACTTCCTGACTCGGGATGGGGTTGTCTTGCCACGGGTCTTGCGGCCCGCACTGTCGATGATGTGCGCCTCCTCGCGCAGGCAGCGCATCAGCTCGGTCACGCCCGACGGCAGCCGCCGGTCGCGCAGGGTCATCATGCCGACGGGCGGCAATTCCACCTCCACGGGCAGCGCCAGCACCTGGAAGCGGCCCTCCGCCTGCAGTTGCTCGCCCACGGCGCGCGCCACGAAGCCTACCGCCTGGCGCTGCGCCACGAAGGTGGTCACGGCCAGGTACGACGACGACTCCATGAGGTCGGCCGGCGGCTGCTGGCCATGGCGCTGGAAGGCCTGCTCGATCTTCACGCGCAGCGATGCCCACGGCGGCGGCAGCACCAGCGGGTGCCGCGCCACGTCGGCCCAGCCCGGGCGCGGCTTGCTTGCGAGCGCATGGCCGGCGGCCACGATGGCCACCATCGGTTCGTCGTAGAGCGGCTCGGCCACCAGGTCCGGCGCGGCATAGGCCGGCTCGAGCCGGCCGACCACCACGTCCAGCTCCGACAGCCGCAGGCGCGGCAGCAGGTGCGTGAGGTCGCCCTCCTCGATCAGCACGGTGGCGCGCGGCGAGTGCGTCTTGAGCCGCGCCACCGCGCGAGCCAGCAGCACCGGCAGCGTGGCGCCCATCGAGCCCACGCGCACGCGCCCGGCCGCCCCGCTGGCCACGGCCTCGATCTCGTCGCGCGTGACGTCGTACTGGGCCAGCACCGAACGCGCGAAGCGCACCAGCGACTCACCCGCCGGCGTGGGCTCGGTGCCGCGCGTGGAGCGCGTGAACAGCGTCATGCCGAGCATCTTCTCCACCTCGGCCAGCACCTTCGACACGGCTGGCTGGCTCACCGACAGGAACTCGGCGGTGCGGCCCAGGTGGCGGAACTCGTCCAGCGCCACCAGCAGTTGCAGGTGGCGCAGCTTGATATTGGATCGGAACGCGCGGTCGATATGGGCCATGGCGGAAGAGTCTACCTAACCCGGAGGTTATGAAGCAATGCCAATTTTCTATTGGATGGTTATGGTCGACGCGCCCACAATCGCAGGCAACGCGGCTGGTACAACGTGCCGGGCCGCGACCTAAAACAAGATTGGAGACATCCCCATGACGCAAGGTCTTCCCGAGAGCCTGACGCGCCGCCGCCTGCTGCTGGGCAGCGCCGCCGCCACCGCCGTTGCCGTGACCGGCACGGCCAGCCTGGTTGCGCCGCGCCTGGCGCGCGCCGCGGCCGAGTATCCCGACCGTCCCATCAAGTTCATCTGCCCGTGGCCCGTGGGCGGCACGGCCGACCAGTCGATGCGCGCGTTGTGCCAGGTGGCGTCAGGTGTTCTCAAGCAGTCGATCGTGGTGGAAAACCGCGCCGGCGCCTCGGGCATGATCGGCACCAAGGCGCTGGCCAGCGCCACCCCTGATGGCTACACCATCGGCCAGATCCCGATCTCGGTCACGCGCTTCTCGCAGCTCGGCATGCTGCAGATCGACCCGCGCACCGAACTGACCTATCTGGCGCGCACCTCGGGCCAGACCTTCGGCATCGCCGTGCCGGCCGGCTCGCGCTTCAAGACGCTGGCCGACGTGATTGCCGAGGCCAAGGCCAATCCGGGCCGCATCACGTACGCCCACGCGGGCATTGGCGGCGCCACGCACGTGGGCATGGAGCAGTTCGCGCTGGCCGCCGGCATCAAGTTCAATGCGGTGGCCTACAAGGGCGGCTCGCAGGCGCTGCAGGACGTGCTGGCCAACCAGGTGGACCTGCTGGCCGATTCCAGCTCGTGGGCGCCGCATGTGGAAGCCGGCAAGCTGCGCCTGCTGGCTACCTGGGGCGAGCAGCGCACGCCGCGCTTCAAGGACACGCCCACGCTCAAGGAACTGGGCTTCAACGTGGTGGTGGAAGCGCCCAACGGCATCGGCGCGCCCAAGGGCCTGCCGCCGGACGTGGAGAAGAAGCTGCGCGACGCGTTCCGCGCCGCCGTGGCCAGCGCCGAGTTCAAGTCGGTGGCCGCCCGCATCGACGCGCCGATCATGTACCTGGACGGCCCCGACTACAAGAAATACGTCTCCACGGTCTACGACCAGGAGACTCAGTTGATTCATCGCCTGAAGCTCAAGGAAATGCTCGCCCAGAGCTGACCGGTGTTCCGCCGACTTGCCTCGCTGACTTGCCTAGCCACTGCCAATCGTGACCTTGAACCCCGTCATCCGCCTGCACGCCAACGACAATGTCCTGATCGCCCGAGGCGACCTGACGCTGGGACAGCACCTGGAAGACCTGGGCGTGCGCGTGCGCGCCCAGGTGCCCGCCGGGCACAAGATTGCCGCCCGCGCGATTGCGCGCGGCGAGCAGATCCGGAAGTACGACACCGTGATTGGCGTGGCCGACCGCGACATCGCCCCGGGCGAGCATGTGCACAGCCACAACCTCCGGCTCGTGGATTTCTACCGTGACCCGGCCTTCTGCGCCGACGTGCGCCCGGTGGACTACGTACCCGAGGCCGAGCGCGCCACCTTCATGGGCTATGTGCGGCCCGACGGCCGCGTCGGCACGCGCAACTTCGTCGGCATCCTGTCGTCGGTGAACTGCTCGGCCACGGTGATCAAGCACATCGCCGCGCATTTCACGCCCGAGCGGCTGGCGGCCTATCCCAATGTCGATGGCGTGGTGGCGTTCGCGCAAAGCAGCGGCTGCGGCATGTCGTCGCCGAGCGAGCATTTCGACCTGCTGCGCCGCACCATCGCCGGTTACGCGCGCCACCCCAACCTGGCCGGGGTGCTGATCGTGGGGCTGGGCTGCGAGCGCAACCAGGTGGCCTCGCTGGTGGACTCGCAGGGCCTGGTGCCTGGCGAGAACCTGCATACGCTGGTGATGCAGGACACCGGCGGCACGCGCGCGACCATCGCGGCCGGCATCCGCGCCATCGAGGCGATGTTGCCGGCGGCCAATGCGTTCCAGCGCCAGCCGGTGAGCGCCAGCCATATCAAGATTGGCCTGGAGTGCGGCGGCTCGGACGGCTTCTCGGGCATCACCGCGAACCCGGCGCTGGGCGCGGCCATGGATATCCTGGTGCGCCACGGCGGCACGGCCATCCTCTCCGAAACCCCCGAAATCCACGGCGTGGAATACATGCTCACGCGCCGCGCCGTCACGCCCGAGGTGGGCCAGAAGCTGCTGGACCGCCTGGCCTGGTGGGAGCGCTACACCGCCGGGCACAACGCCCAGTTCAATGGCGTGGTGGGCCATGGCAACCAGCAGGGCGGCCTGGCCAATATCTTCGAGAAGTCGCTCGGCTCGGCCATGAAGGGCGGCACTACCCCGCTGCAGGCCGTGTACGAGTATGCCGAGCCCATCGACACGCCTGGCTTCGTCTTCATGGACTCCCCCGGCTACGACCCGGTGGCCGCCACCGGCCAGATCGCCAGCGGCGCCAACCTGATCTGCTTTACCACGGGGCGCGGCTCGATGTTCGGCTCCAAGCCCGCCCCCACGATCAAGCTGGCCTCGAACTCGCCGATGTATCGCCGGCTGGAGGAAGACATGGATATCAACTGCGGCCTGGTGCTGGACGGCGAGTTGAGCGTGGCGCAGATGGGCGAACGGATATTCGAACACATCCTGCGCGCAGCTTCGGGCGAGCCCACCAAGAGCGAGTTGCTGGGGCTGGGCGACCACGAATTCGTGCCATGGCACGTGGGCATCGTGAGCTAGTGCGCCGCGTAGCTGCGTCCGATTGCCCTCTCCATGCCTCTCTCCCCGGGCCCTCTCCCGCGTCCCTCTCCCCCGGCCCCTCTCCCGCAGGCGGGAGAGGGGAGAAAAACAGTGGCACCTATCTACTTTCCCATGCTGACCTCCCTCGCCAACCCCGCGCTGCTGCGCACGCAGAACTTTATCGACCAGCAATGGCGTGACAGCCGCGCCCGCCTGGACGTGACCGACCCGGCCACCGGCCACGTGATTGCCAGCGTGCCCGACAGCGATGCCGGCGACGCCCGGCAAGCGGCCGATGCCGCCGCGGCCGCCTTTCCCGCCTGGAGCCGCCGCACCGCCCGCGAGCGCGCGCAGGTCATCAAGCGCTGGCATGCGCTGATCCTGGCCAACGAGCAGGACCTCGCGCGCATCATTTCCGCCGAGCAGGGCAAGCCGATGCACGAGAGCCTGGGCGAAGTGCGCTACGGCGCCTCGTATGTGGAGTGGTTTGCCGAGGAAGCCACGCGCATTTGCGGCGACGTGGTGGCCGAGGCGGTGCCGGGCCGCAAGATGCTGGTGCTCAAGGAGCCGGTTGGCGTGGTGGCGGCCATCACGCCGTGGAACTTCCCGCTGGCGATGATCGCCCGCAAGATCGCGCCGGCGCTGGCGGCCGGTTGCACCGTGGTGGCCAAGCCCGCCGAGGACACGCCGCTGACCGCGCTGGCGCTGGTGCACCTGGCCGAGCAGGCGGGCGTGCCGCACGGCGTGCTCAACATCGTCACGGCGTCGCGCGCCAACACGCCGGCCGTGGTCGATGCCTGGCTGGCCGATGCCCGCGTGCGCAAGATCACGTTTACCGGCTCCACGCCGGTGGGCAAGCACCTGGCGCGCGAATCGGCCGGCACGCTCAAGAAGCTGTCGCTGGAGCTGGGCGGCAACGCCCCGTTCATCGTGTTCGACGATGCCGACCTCGATGCCGCCGTGGACGGCCTGATGGCCGCCAAGTTCCGCAACGGCGGCCAGACCTGCGTGTGCCCGAACCGCGTGTACGTGCAGGCCGGCGTGCACGATGCCTTCGTCGACAAGCTGGCCGCGCGCGTGGGTGCGCTGCATGTGGGCCCGGCCAGCGAGGCCGCCACGCAGATCGGCCCGATGATCAACGCGCGTGCCGTCGACAAGATCGACCGCCACGTGCGCGACGCCGTGCGCCAGGGCGCACGCGTGGTGGTAGGCGGCGAACGCGTGCGCACGGCCGATGGCCCGCACTACTACGCGCCCACCGTGCTGGTGAACGCCACGCCCGCCATGGAACTGGCCCACGAGGAAACCTTCGGCCCGGTGGCGCCGGTGTTCCGCTTCACCCACGAGGACGAGGTGGTGCGCGACGCCAACGACACGCCGTTCGGCCTGGCCGCGTACTTCTACTCCAACGACGTGCGCCGCATCTGGCGCGTGGCGCAGGCGCTGGAAACCGGCATCGTCGGCATCAACGAAGGCGCGCTGGCCTCGGAGGCGGCGCCGTTCGGCGGCGTGAAGGAATCGGGCTACGGCCGCGAAGGATCGCGTCACGGACTTGACGATTACATGCATACCAAGTATCTCTGCCAGGGCCAGTTGAACTGAGCACGCCCGGACCCCAGAATCCAGAACCCAGACAGGAGACCCCATGCCCGCCCACAACCCGTTCAAGGCCGCGCTGGCCGCACGCCAGGCTCAAATCGGACTCTGGATGTCCGGCGCCACGCCCTACATGGCTGAAATCAGCGCCACGGCCGGCTTCGACTGGCTGCTGGTGGACGGCGAACATGCGCCCAACGACGTGCGCACCATCCTGCAGACGCTGCAGGTGCTGGCCCCGTACCGCTCCCAGCCCGTGGTGCGGGCCGTGTCCGGCGAGACCGCGCTGATCAAGCAACTGCTGGACATCGGCGCGCGCACGCTGCTGATTCCGATGGTGGATACCGCCGAGCAGGCCGCGGCGCTGGTGCGCGCCACGCGCTACCCGCCGTTCGGTGTGCGCGGCGTGGGCAGCGCGGTGGCGCGCGTGTCGCAATGGAGCGCCCGCAAGGACTATCTGGACGTGGCCGACGACGAGGTCTGCCTGCTGGTGCAGGCCGAGACCGTCACCGCCATGCAGAACCTGGACGCAATCTGCGCCGTGGAAGGCGTGGATGGCGTGTTCATCGGCCCCGCCGACCTGGCCGCGTCGATGGGCCATCGCGGCAACCCGGGCCACCCCGAGGTGCAGGCGCAGATCGAGCAGGCCATGCGCACCATCGTGGCCAGCGGCAAGGCCGCCGGCACGCTGACCTCCGACAACAACCTGGCCCGCCGTTACCTGGACCTGGGCTGCACGTTCGTGGCCACCGGCGTCGACGTGCTGGTCTACGCCAACGCGGCCCGCAAGCTGGCCGCCGAATTCTTGCCCGAGCGCGCGCAGCAAGTGTCCGCGCCGGGCGCCGCCTACTGAAGACTCGCAATGCCTACCCTGCCTCACCAAGACACCCTGCTCCAGGCCATGCTGGCCATCGTCGGCCCCAACGGCTGCCTGAGCGCCGATGCCGATACCGAACCGTTCGTGACCGACTACCGGCGCATCTATCGCGGCAAGTCGCCGCTCGTCGTGATGCCCGTCACCACCGAACAGGTGAGCCAGGTCATGGCCTGGTGCTACGCCCACGACGTGCCGGTGGTGCCGCAGGGCGGCAACACCTCGCTGATGGGCGGCGCGGTGCCCGACGACAGCGGCACCGCGGTGGTCATCAGCCTGAAGAAGATGAACCGCGTGCTGGCCATCGACACGATCAACGACACGATGACCGTGGAAGCCGGCGTGACGCTGGCCGGCGCGCGCGCCGCCGCCGACGAGGCGCGCCGCCTGTTTCCGCTGCGCATTGGCTCGGAAGGGTCGTGCCAGATTGGCGGCAACCTCTCCACCAACGCCGGCGGCACGGCCGTGCTGCGCTACGGCAACATGCGCGACCTCGTGCTCGGCATCGAGGTGGTGCTGCCCGACGGGCGCGTGTTCTCGTCGCTGAAGGGCCTGCGCAAGGACAACACCGGCTACGACCTCAAGCACCTGTTCGTCGGCGCCGAAGGCACGCTCGGCATCATCACCGGCGCGGTGCTCAAGCTGATGCCACAGCCGCGTTCCACCGCCATGGCCTTCGTGGCCGTGGAAAGCCCCGAGGCGGCCGTGAAGCTGCTGGGCGAGGCCCGCGCGCTGTCTGGCGGCGCGGTCACCGCGTTCGAACTGATCTCGGCGCCGGCGCTGGACCTCGTGCTCGAATACCTCGGCAACGCCCCATCGCCGCTGGCCGGCCGGCACGACTGGATGGTGCTGATCGAACTCACGTCGGGCATCGACGAGGAAACGCTCGGCGGCACGCTGATGGAGATCCTGGAAGCCGGGCTCGGCAATGGCTGGGTGCTGGATGCCGCCGTGGCGGCCAGCCTGGCCGATATCCAGCAGTTCTGGCGCATCCGCGAGGAAATCTCGGACGCCCAGACCCGCACGGGCGGCAGCATCAAGTGCGATATCTCGGTACCGGTGTCGCGCATCGCCCAGTTCATCGAGAAGGCGTCGGCCGAAGTGCTGGCCCTGGAACCGGCCACCCGCATGGTCATCTACGGCCACATGGGCGACGGCAACGTCCACTTCAACCCGCTGCGCCCGAAAGACCGCGACGCGAAGGAGTTCCTTGCCCAGTGGTACAAGCCGGTGTCAGACCTGGTGGACGGGCTGGCCTATGCCGAGAACGGCTCCATCTCGGCCGAACACGGCATCGGCGTGGCCAAGCGCGACGACCTGAGCCGCTACAAGTCGTCCGTGGAACTGGAACTGATGTGGCAGGTCAAGCGCGCCCTGGATCCGAAGAACCTGCTGAATCCGGGGAGAGTGCTGCCAAAGGTGGACTGAGGGGTTGGCGCGTGATGAGGGCCGGCTGTTGTCTCCCCTCTCCCGCAGCGCGGGAGAGGGGTCGGGGGAGAGGGCGCGGCGTATCGGATGCCACCGCTTCTGGATACCACCGACAGCTTCGTTCCAATGCTCGCGTGCTGGATAAAACCGACGGCCCTGCTCGATGTGGTGCCTTGCTGAACCACCCCTCTCTCCTGCTCTCTCCCCATGAGGGGAGAGAGCGCCAAGACACTGCGTTCTGGTTCCACTTGGGCGCGGCTAGCGGCGTTGGCGGTTAAACAACCAACGGCTTCGCTGTGTGTGTCCCGAAGTTTTCTCCCCTCTCCACTGTCCCAGCCACACCCCGCCCAGCACCAGCAGCATGCCGGCGATCTGGGCGGCGCTCAGTGTCTGGTCGAGCACGAGCCAGCCGATCAGCACGGCCGTGAGCGGGCTCAGGAAGCCCAGCGTGGCCACCCGCCCCGGCCCGAGCCGTGCGATGCCGCGAAACCACAGCACGTAGGTCAGCGCCGCGCCGATCACGGTCAGCCAGGCGAAGCCGAGCACGTTGGCCAGCGTCAGCGCCGGCAGCGGCGGTTCCAGCCAGCATGCGAACGGCACCAGCAGCAGCCCGCCGGCCGTCAACTGCCACGCGGTGAACGTCAGCGCGGGGACTGGCGGCTGCCAGCGGCGCGTGAGCACGGTGCCCAGCGCCATGGCCACGGCGCCGGCAAGCCCGGCCGCCACCCCTACGACGTCGAGCGCGGCCTTCGGCGTTAGCACCAGCAGCGCCACGCCCATCAACCCAGCCAGCGCGGCCGCAATGGCCGCCACGCGGATTGCCGAGCCCAGCAGTACGCGCGACAGCACGATCACCACCAGCGGCTGGATGGCCCCGAGCGTTGCCGCCACGCCACCGGGCAGCCGATAGGCGGACACGAACAGCATGGCCCAGAAAAACGCGAAGTTCAGCGCGCCAAGCACCAGCAGCCTGAGCCACCACGTGCGCGCCGGGAATTGCCGCCCCAGCAGCCAGAGCAGCAGGCCGGCGGGCAGCGCGCGCAGCATCGCCACCGTCAGCGGATAGCCGGGCGGCAGCCAGTTGGTGGTCACCAGATAGGTGGTGCCCCAGATGGCGGGCGCCAGGGCGGTCAGCAGCAGATCGGTCGATCGTCGGGTCGTCATGGTTGGCCTGGGTGAATCCCGGCAGACTACCGGACGCGGCGCCGCGCCGGAAGACAGCGCGGACCACGATTTACTACCGGGCAGGCATCGCGCCCAAACAGAAAGCGGGGCCGCAGCCCCGCTTGATCCCATCGGTGCACGTCAGCCGTGCATCAACGCGGATTCTTCTTCATGTCTTCCTTGGCATCGCCATAGCCGGCCTGCGTGCGTCCGGCCACCTGCTGGGCCTTGCCCTTCACTTCCGTGGAAGTTTTGCCGGTCATCTTGCCGGCCAGTTCCTTGGCCTTGCCCTTGGCCTCGTTCATGCGGCCCTTTACCTGGTCCTTGTTCATGATCGCGCTCCTGTGATCGGTTGCAGAATGTCCGGCCCCTGCTGGCGCCGTCTGGCGGCCGCCGGCGGCAGGGCGCGGCGCTAATGGACAGTGTAGAAAACACCCCCGGCGCGGTTTGTAGGACGAGCGCGCAACGGCGTGTCGGACGGCGGCGGAGCGGAAATTGCTAAACACGCGCTGCAATAAAACTGAATTCCACCCCCGGGCATTCCCTGAGACCATGCGAGCCACCGCCCTTCGCGTTGTTCCGCATGCTCCACAAGCTCACCCTCGTTGCCGCGCTGTGCCTGGGCGCCAGCCTGCCTGCCCACGCGCAGTACCGTGTGCTGGGCGCCAACGTGCAGCGGCAGGCCAACGGCGTGCTGTCGCTGATGGCCTATTCCGTGGTGCCCGACCTGACCTCCAGTTCGCTGTCGATCAACAACGCCACCAGCGGCAACCCGGGCATCGTGATGTCGCAGCTGGGCGGCGGCTTCACACTGAGCCGGTCGACGCCGCTCTACCTGGAAGGCTCGATTGCCTACAGCCGCTACGACCCGACCTTCGTGGCCAGCAACGGCACCGACTCGCGCGAGGTGCCCACGCGCTGGAACACCGTGGCGGGCACCATCGGCATCGGGTGGGATTTTCCGCTCACGGCCGACAAGGACCTGGTGTTCCGGCCCATCTTCAATGCGTCGATCGGCAATGTGTCGAGCGACCTCGCGGTGGCCCAGTTCGTGGTGAACCAGGCGATCGACAAGAGCATCAATTTCCTGGATCGCGGCACGCTGAATGCCTACGGGCTGGGCGGCTCGGTGATGCTGGACTGGGAGCACTACCGGCCCGAGCACGATATCGACCTCGAACTGCGCTATACGAACATTCACCTGCAGACGTTCGGGGGCACCAGCGCCGGCGTGACGGGCTCCGCCACGGCGCAGACGGCCAACCTCTACGCGCGCTGGCGCGCCCCCACCGGCCTGCACGCGCTTGATCGTCCGGTGCGCTACGTGCTGGAGCTTTCCCACTCCCAATACCTGGGCAGCCAGGCCAACGTACTGGGCTTCAACCGGCTCACGTCGCTGGGCACCGGCCTGGAACTGGACACCAGCGCCCATGAAGTGTTCGTGACGCGCGTGCGCGCGGTGGTGCGCTATGTGTTCGGCAACAACGTGTCCGGGGTCTCGCTGGGGCTGGCAGCCAGTTTCTGAGCCAGGCAGCGGCGGGCAACACGGGATTGCAACAACGCCGGCACGTTCAGGCAGCCGCCTTTCGTAGGGATGCCACGCGCGGCCGTGTCGTGTCGTAAAAATGCGCCAGCGCAGGGAGAAATCCGGGGGAGAGTGACGAAGTATCGAGCCAAATCAAAACCCGAAAGCGCATGCCTTCCGATCATTGCGGGGCTTCATTTTTCAACCTCGCAACCCTGGAGATCAAGGCATGAAAATCAAACTGGCAGCCGCCGCGGCAACCGCGCTGTTCGCCATGGGCGCGCAAGCCCAGTCCGGCGTCTCGCTCTACGGCACGGCCGATGCCGGCGTGGAATATCTGAGCCAGACCGCGGGCGATCACAGCAACGTCAGGATGCAGTCCGGCAACGGCATCACCACGGGCTCGTGGTGGGGGCTGCGCGGCGCGGAAGACCTGGGCGGCGGCCTGAAGGGCATCTTCACGCTGGAAAGCGGCTTCAACCTCGACACCGGCACCAGCGTCGACAACCGCCTGTTCAACCGGCAAGCGTTCGTGGGTCTGCAAAGCCGCTTCGGCGAGCTGACGCTGGGCCGCCTGCAGACGCCCACCTACGACTTCACGCTGGCGTTCGATCCGATGGCCGCCACCTCGCAGTATTCGAGCGTGAACGTGGACCCACTGATGGCCAATCGTGCCGACAACGCCTTGAAGTACGTCGGCAAGTTCGGTGGCCTGACGGCTTCGGCGCTGTACAGCACCGGCTACGACATGAACGGCGCGGCCTACGCGGGCCGCACCGGCCTGGGCATTGGCGAGGTGCCCGGCAACTACAAGAAGGGCCGCGAGTATGCCGCCAGCCTGCGCTACGTATTGGGCGGGTTCGACGTCGGCGTGGTGTACGACCTGCGCCAGCCCGATAACGACATCAAGGAACAGCGCGCCGGCGCCGGTGCAAGCTACGCCTTTGGCGCGGCCAAGGTCTATGCCGGCTACCGCTGGTACAACCTGACCGGCGCTGGCAGCGCCTTCCACACGCGCACCAATATGTTCTGGGGTGGCGTGTCCTACCAGCTCACGCCGGCCATGTCGGTCAAGGGCGCGGTGTACTACAACGACTACGCGCGAACCGGGGCCGACCCGTTCGTCTTCGTGGCCACGGCGGACTATGCGTTCTCCAAGCGCACCAGCGCCTACCTGAACGTCGGTTACGCCTGGAACCGGACCGACAAGGGCGCCGGCCCGGTGGTCGTGCTTGGCGACACCCTCACCACGGGTGAAAGCCAGGTTGGCGTGATGATGGGCCTGCGGCACCGGTTCTGATAGACGCCTGTCTCAAGACACTTTCCGCTTTTTGCCCGGCCTCGCGCCGGGCTTTTTTTCGCCCGATGCCGCCCGCCGTTCGTCTGTCGCCCGTCTGCTAACGCCTGCCTCCGGCCAGCCGGCGTGCGTCGGGGTGCTGGCGCAAGCGCCACATGGCCATGCAGCCCAGCGCGGGGCCGATGGCCAGCATGCCAAACCCGCCGCGCCAGCCCAGCCACGCCACCACATCGGGTACCAGGTGGATGCTGACCAGCGTCAGCAGGAAGCCCGCGCAGGTCTGCGCCGTCAGGAGCGTACCGACCGACGAAGGCTCGGCCAGCTCGGTGATGCTCGCCGAAAACTGCGCGGAGTCGGCAATCACCGATACTCCCCAGACCAGTGCCACGCCCACGATCCACGTCAGCGGTGCCGTGTCCAGCCAGCCCATCAGCGCCGCGCACGATGCACTGATCGCCATCGCACCAATCGTGACGGCGGTGCGGCCCATACGGTCTGCCAGCCAGCCGCCGAGCCACGCGCCGAGCGCGCCTACCGCGATGGCCGTGAAGGTCAGCAGCTCGGCCCGTGCGCGCGCGTCGGCCAGGCCGCGCGTGGCAAACACCTGCTGCAGGAACAGCGCCAGCCAGGCCCACATCGCATAAAGCTCCCACATATGCCCGAGGTAGCCGAGGTTGGCCAGCCGCACGGCAGGCTGGCGCCAGGCCTGCGCGATCTTCGCCGGGTCGATGCGGGTGGCGCGCCTGAGATTCGGCCCGATGCCGGCCAGGCCGATCAGCATGGCGGCGATGGCGGCGCAGCCGGCCGCCACGGCGTAAATGGTGCGCCAGTCGAGGCCGCCCGCCGTGGGCGCCAGATAGGCGGCCACCAGGTGCGGGCTGGCAGAGCCCAGCGTGAGCGCGCCCACCAGCAAGCCGATCAGCAGGCCGAGGTCGCGCTGCGCCCAGGTGGCCGCCAGCCGCATGCCCACCGGATAGACGCCGGCCATGCACATGCCGGTGATGAAGCGCAGCACCACCACCATGCCGCCGGTGGGCGCGATGAATGCCAGCGCACCGGTGGCCAGGGCCGCCACCAGCGCCGATGCGGCGAACAGGCGGCGCAGGTCGTAACGGTCGGGCAACGACAGCAGCGCCGACACCAGCGTGCCGGCCACGAATCCGATCTGCACGGCGCTGGTCAGCAGCGCCTCGTCGAAGGCCGAGATGTGCTGCGCGCGCTTGATCACCGCCACGGCCGTGCTGGCGGAAAACCACACGCCCATCGCGGCCACCTCCGCCAGCAGCAGGATGGCGATGGACATCAGCTTGCCGCGCTGCTGCTGCGCGGGCGTGTCCATGAACGAAGGCACCGTCATGTCAGGCCGCCGTCGGCAGCGTGGCCGTGCCCACGCGGTGGAAGTCGCGCCCGAAGTAGATCAGTCCATCGCGCCCGCTGGCGCTGTGCGCCGCCTTCACGGTGCAGAAGAAGACCGTGTGGGTGCCGACCTCCGCGACCGAGGCCACCTCGCAGTCGAGCGCGCTGACCGCGCCGCGCAGCACCGGTGCGCTGGTGGCCAGCCGGCCCCACTCCGCGCTGGCAAAGCGCGCGTCGATCGATACGTCCTTGTCGGCAAAGCGCATCGCCAGGTCGCGCTGTTCGGCGGCCAGCACGTTCACGCAGAGGCGTCCGTTCTGGCGGATCACGGCGTTGTTGCGGCTGGAGCGGTTGATGCAGACCAGCACCGTTGGCGGGTCGTCGGTCACGGCGCAGACGGCCGATGCCGTGCAGCCGGCCAGCCCGGCCTCGCCGTCGGTGGTGATGACGTTCACGGCGGTACCCAGCCCCGCCATGGCGTCCCGGAAAGTCATCTTGTCTACCATGATGCGTTCGTGTTCCCCGGCGCTCACGAATTGGCCCCGGTGCCCCGATATTGCGCCGCGGTGTGCGATGCCGGCAAGCGTGCCGTGCCAAACAGCTTGTTGCGATAGGTGCCCGGCTGGTAGGCAGTCTTGTAAACGCCGCGCTCCTGCAGCAGCGGCACGACCAGGTCGATCACGTCCTCGAAGCACTCCGGCACGACCGTGCGCGACAGGTTGAAGCCGTCCACCCCGGTTTCCTCGCTCCAGGCCACGAGCTGGTCAGCCAGACGCGCGGCCGATCCCACCCACGGCGCCTGCCGGCTGCCGAGCACCATCTGCTCCAGCAGCTTGCGGCGCGTCCACTGCGGCCCGGCGCTGCGTGTCATCGCCTCCACATTCGAGACAATGGCCTGGCTCTTGCCGGTATCGATCGGTTCGTCGATGTCGTAGCGCGCGAAGTCGATGCCCATCGACGCCGCCGCGTGCACCAGCGCGGCCTCGGAACTGACGTAGCGGCGATACTCCTCGAACTTCTCCTGCGCCTCGGCGTCGGTACGGCCCGTGACGAGCGTGGCCCCGAGAAACACCTTGACGTCGCCGGCCTGGCGCCCGAGCCGTACGGCCTGGGCGCGGATATCGTCGACGATCTCCTTGACGCCGGCCTGCTTCTGGCCGTTGACGAACACGCATTCCGCGTGCGTGGCGGCGAACTGGCGGCCCCGGGTGGACGATCCGGCCTGGTACAGCACAGGCGTGCGCTGCGGCGACGGCGCACACAGGTGCATCGCATCGACCTTGTACTGTGGCCCGCGATGATGGATCACGCGCACCTTGTCCGGGTCGGCATAGACGCCGGCCGCCCGGTCTGCGCGCACCGCGTCGTCGTCCCAGCTGCCTTCCCAGAGCTTGTAGACCAGCGCCATGTATTCGTCGGCCAGGTCGTAGCGGTCGTCGTGGGCCACCTGCCCGTCGATGCCGATGGCGCGGGCGGCGCTGTCCAGGTAGCCCGTGACGATATTCCAGCCGATGCGCCCGCCGGTCAGGTGATCGAGGGTGGACATGCGGCGCGCGAACAGGAACGGCTGCTCGTACGTCAGGTTCGCGGTCACGCCAAAGCCCAGGTGCTGCGTGACGGCCGCCATGGCCGGAATCACCAGCGTGGGGTCGTTGACCGGCACCTGCACCGCGCCTCGCAATGCCGCCTCGGCACTGCCGCCGTAGACGTCGTACACGCCCACCACATCGGCAAAGAAAATGCCGTCGAACAGGCCGCGCTCGAGCGTCTTCGCGTACTCCATCCAGTACTGCAGTTCGCCGTAGCGGTGCGACTGGTCGCGGGGATGGGTCCACAAACCCTGCTGGATGTGACCGACACAATGCATGTCGAAGGCGTTCAGGCGAATTTCACGCGGCATGGGGGCTCCCGATTTTTCATCCACTATAGTGGACGATCGAGCATCATCGTAAGGGTTTTACGATGAGGGTTAACCCTTGCGCACCGATGTCGCTTCTATAATCCGACCGACCCACCGATCGATTCGACCGTTTGACCGTTTCTGACCGTTTCTGACCGTTTGACCATTTCTAGGTCGGGGCGGCACGAACCCAGCCGAACCGCACAGCCCATGAGCCGACTTCCCGACGATCCCACCCACGCCATCTCGGCCCGCGTACGCATCGAGCGCGAATCGCGCGGGTGGTCGCTCGCGGAGCTGGCCGACCGGTCCAGGGTATCCAAAGCGATGATCAGCAAGATCGAGCGCGGCGAGGCCAGCCCCACGGCCACCGTGCTGGGCCGGCTGTCCGGCGCGTTCGGGCTGCAACTGTCGATGTTGCTGGCACTGGCCGAGCAGGCCGGCGAACGCCTGAGCCGCGCCGCCGACCAGCCCGTGTGGCAGGACCCGGAAACCGGCTACACCCGGCGCGCGGTGTCGCCCCGCAATGGCGGCATGCTGGAATTGGTGGAGGTCACGCTGCCGGCCGGCGCGCGCGTGTCGTATCCGTCGTCGGCCTTCACGTTCCAGCACCAGCAGATCTGGGTGCTCGACGGCACGCTGGTCTTCGAGGAAGGCGAAATCGTCCACACGCTCCGCGCGGGCGATTGCCTGCAGCTGGGGCCGCCCGCGCCCTGCACCTTCGTCAATCCCGGCACCGGCGCGTGCGTGTACGTGGTGGCGCTGGTGCGGCGCTGATACGCCGCTGATACGCCGCTGATACGCCGTCAAGCGGCGCCGACACCAGGCTAGTGCTGGTCGGCGTCGATCCACACGCGCGTGGCCGCGCCCGCGCGGGTCAGCCGCATCTGGTAGGTATAGCGCTCCGGGTGGTACAGGCCCACCAGGAACTGCACGGGCCGGCCCGCCTTGTCTGACGCCACGCGCGACACGCGCAGCAGCGGCACGCCCGGCGCGATCCGCAGGATGCGCGCCACGTCCAGGTCAGCCACGGCGGCGCCCAGCGTCTGGTCCGCCGATACCACCTCGATGCCGTGCTGCTCCAGCGCCACGAGCATCGGCGTGTCCTGCAGCGTGGGACGATCGAGCGCCGCCGCCAGGTCGGCCGGCACAAACACCACGGTATAGGAGATAGGCTGCGCCTTGAACTTGCGCACGCGCACCACCTTGAGCACCGGCGCGCCAGGCGGCAGGCCCAGCGCGGCGCTCACCGCCGGCGGCGCCGCCATGCGCTTCCACTCCAGCACCTGCACGCGGGTACGCATGCTGACGCTGACGATGTTGTCGAGCAGCCCGCCGCGCACGGTCTGCACGGCCGCCGGCTCCTGTGCCGCGTGGCGGACGGTGGGCACCGTCCCTTTGCCGCGCAACCGCACGACCAGCCCCTCCTCCTGCAGGCGCGCCAGCGCCGAGCGCACCGTTACGCGCGCCACGCCGAATTCCTCGGCCAGTTGCCGCTCGCCAGGCAGCGGCATGCCCGCCGCGTAGTGCCCGCCGCGAATGCGGTCGCGCAGAACCAGGCGTACCTGCTGGAACCTCGGCAGTGCGGTGTGGGAAGCGTGGACGTCAAGCATCGGGGCGGCAGGGAACGTGCGGTGGGGCGATGCCGCCACGGTACGCGTCGGGCCCCGGTCAGGCAAGCCCAACTGCCCGACAGCCCAACCGCCCGACGCTGCGAGATCGACGGCGGGTTGGCCGCTTACTCGTACTGCTTGCCCAGCGCCAGCATTTCGGGGGTGCCGATCACGCCGTTCAGCGCCTGGAACGACAGCATCCGGTCCAGGTACGGCGTGGTGGTGCCATGGGTGTGCAGGCTGGCCAGGTAGTCGCGCAGCGCATGGCTCAGCGCGCGCACCGTGCCGCCCGGGAAGATCACGATCCGGAAGCCAATCTCTTCCAGTTCGGCGGCCGGCAGCACCGGCGTCTTGCCGCCTTCCACCATGTTGGCCAGCAGCGGCGCCCGATGCCCCAGGCGCGCGATGGCGGCCGTCATGTCTTCACGGCTGCGCAGCGCCTCGACGAACAGCACGTCGGCGCCCGCCTCCGCATACAGCTGGGCGCGGGCCAGCGCGGCCTCCATGCCTTCCACGGCCACCGCGTCGGTGCGGGCGATGATCAGTGTGTTCTCGTCGCGGCGGGCATCGCAGGCGGCGCGGATCTTGCCCGCCATCTCCGCCGCGCTGATCACCGACTTGCCATCCAGGTGGCCGCAGCGCTTGGGGCTGGACTGGTCTTCGAGCTGGATCGCCGACGCGCCGGCGCGCTCCAGCACGCGCACGGTCTGCATCACGTTCAGCGCGTTGCCGAAGCCCGTGTCGGCATCCACGATCAGCGGCAGCGTGGGGCAGCGCTCGCGGATATTGCGCGCCACCGATGACACGTCGTCCAGCGACAGGAAGCCGATGTCGGGCCGCCCCAGGCGCGTGTAGGCAATGCTGGCGCCGGAGAGGTATGCGGCCTGGAAGCCGGCCTGCTCCACCAGCAGCGCCGAGAACGCATCGTAGACGCCCGGTGCGGTGACAATGCCGGTGCCCTGCAGGCGTTGCTTGAGATTCATTGCACTTCCTCGTTCACGGTAAGTTGACCTGCCGCGATCTTGCGCGCCAGATGTGGAACCAGCCCGCCGTCGCGGATCATGGCAACCAGATGCGGAAAAATCGGCTCGCACTGCAGCGGCGCGCCGCCTGCGATGAAGACCTGCGCGGTATCGATGTCACAGCCCACCTCGGCACCCGGCGCCACCGCGGGCAACGCCGGACACGTAAGCAGCGGCAGCCCCAGGTTGAAGCCGTTGCGATAGAACAGCCCGGCGAACGACGGCGCCACCACCGCCGCCACGCCCAGGTGGCGCAGCACCTCCACGGCCTGCTCGCGCGAGGAACCGGCACCGAAGTTGCGCCCGCCGAACACCACGTCGCCGGGCCGCACGTTCGCCGCGAACGACGCATCCACGGCCTCCATGCAATGCCGCGCGATCTCGTCGATGCCGAACTTCATGTACGCGCCCGGGGCCAGCAGGTCGGTATTGATATCGTCGCCGAACACCCAGGCGCGGCCGGTGAAGCGGTTGGCCTGCGCGCTCATGCCAGCACCTCGCGCGGATCGGCGATACGGCCCGCGATGGCCGAGGCGGCCACCGTGTACGGCGAGCCCAGGTAGACCTGCGAAGATGCCGCGCCCATGCGTCCCTTGAAATTGCGTGCTGTGGCGCTGATCACCACGCTGTCCTCGCCAAAGCGATGTTCGCCGTAGCCCGCGCAGGCACCGCAGGCGTTCGGCAGCAGCTCGGCGCCGGCATCGGTCAGCACCGCCAGCGTGCCTTCCTGTGCAGCGCGCTGCTGGTCGGCAGCGCTGGCGGGCGCCACCAGCAGGCGCGTGCCGCGTGCCACGCGCCGGCCCCGTAGCACCTCGGCCGCCATGCGCAGGTCGTCGAGCTTGGCGCCGGTACAGGCGCCAATATAGGCCACGTCGATGCCCACCTGGCCAAACACGTCCACGTCGTCGGCATCGGCCGGCGTATGCGGACGCGACACCTGCGGCGCCAGCGCCGAGGCATCGAAATCGTGCACCGCCAGGCAGGCCGCATCGGCATCGGACTGCCATGGTTCGATATCGATGCGCTCCGGCGCCACGCCGGCTGCCAGCAGCCAGTCGCGCGTGGTGGCATCGGGGGCCACCAGACCCACCTGAGCACCGAGTTCGGCCGTCATGTTCGACAGCGTCATCCGTTCCTGCATCGGCAGCGCGGCCACGGCCTCGCCGGCATACTCCACCGCCTGGTACTGGCCGCCGTCCATGCCGAACTGCGTGCACATGCGCAGCATCATGTCCTTGGCAGAGACCCCCGCGCCCAGCCTGCCGTGCCACTGCATGCGGATGGTCTGCGGCACGCGCACCCAGATCTCGCCGGTGACCAGCACGCCGAGCATCTCGGTGGCGCCCACGCCGAACATGTAGGCGCCAAAGGCGCCGCCCGTGCAAGAGTGGCTGTCGCCGCCCACCGCGAACATGCCCGGTTGCAGATAGCCCTTCTGGGGCACCACCACGTGGCAGATGCCCTCCATGTCATGGAAGCGCGTCACGCCGGCCTCGTTCACCCAGTCGCGCGCAATCTGCACGATGCGGCGGCTGTCGGCGTCGTGCGCCGGCACGTAGTGGTCGGTAACCACCACCACGCGGGCAGGGTCCCACACCTTCGCGCCGAGCTTCTCGAGCATCGGCTTCACGCGGCGCGGGCCGCCGGAGTCATGCATCATCGCCAGGTCCACGCGGCACGTGACAATCTCGCCCGGTACCACGCTCGTCCTGCCGGCCGCCCGGGCCAGCAGTTTCTGCGCCAATGTCTGGCCCATCATCGAATTTCCTTACTCCACCTTGGTGCCAGACGCCTGGATGACCTTCGCCCAGTGCTGGATGTCGCTGCGCACGAACGTGGCAAACGCCTGCGGCGTCATGTTCACGGCCGTGGCGGCCTCGGTTTCCATGCGCTGGCGGTAGGCCGGGTCATCCACGGCCACCTTCACGGCGCGATACAGCTGGTCCGTCACGGCCGGCGGCAGCCTGGCCGGGCCGAACAGGCCGAACCACGCCGACGACTCGAAGCCGCGCACCGTATTGCCGATGGGCGGCACGTTCGGAAACTGGGCCAGCGCGTCGCGGCTGCTTACGCCCAGGAACTTGACCGTGCCGGCCTTCAGGTGCGGCAGCACATTGACCGTGCTCGCGAACATCAGGTCCACCGTGCCGCCCAGCAGGTCGGTCAGCGCCGGGTTGGTGCCCTTGTATGGAATGTTGACGATGTCGGTGCCGGTCTGCAGCTTGAACTGCTCGCTGGCCAGGTGCAGCGACGAACCCTGGGCGCCGATGGCGAACGTCAGCTTGCCCGGATGCTTCTTCGCGTAGTCGATCAGGCCGGCCGTGGTGTCGAACGGCACGCCCTTGCGCGCCACCAGCACGCTCGGCACGCGCGCCACCATCGTGATCGGCGTGAAATCCTTGACCGGGTCGAACGGCAGGTTCTTGTAGAGCGTGGCGTTGATGGTGTGGCCGGTGAAGCTCATCAGCAGCGTGCTGCCGTCCGGCGTGGCGCGGGCCACGTACTGCGCGGCGATGTTGCCGCCCGCGCCGGGCCGGTTGTCCACCACCACCGTACGGTGCAGGGTCTCGCCCATCGAGCGGGCAATCAGCCGCGCCAATGCATCGGTGGTACCGCCCGCGGGGCTGCCCACCACGATCGTGATCGGCTTGTCCTGCGCGGCGGCCGGCAGTGCCGGCGCCAATGTTGCAGACATGGCCAGCGCGGCGCTGACCACAAGTTTTCCCAGACTGTTGAACATCGTGTCTCCGCCACTTCTGTGTTTATGGGGTTAAGGCGGACTCTATGCCCGCGGCACCCGGCACTCAATGGAACCAGCTGGTCCTATCGACGAGACCAGTTGGGCCACGCCGGGTTGCCACGTTCCCGTTCGCCTGATCCCCGGATGCCCGGGAAAAGCGCGCCATGCTACACAGAACGCGGCCGCGCGAGTGCAAGCAAACGTAAAGGCCAGGCCCCGCGCGCCGTTATCCGTTAGAAGGCACCCGCTCCGGGCGGCCGGGCCGTAATACACTTGCGGGCTTCCTGCCGTACGTCCATGCCGCTGAACGATCCCGTCATCCTGCTGGCCGTCATCACGCCATTCGGCCTGATGACGACGCTGCTTTTGTGCCTGTCCTATCTGGGACTGGGCAAGAACAATACGTCCCTGCACTGGTGGCTCGGGGGCGACCTGCTGCTGGCCGCCTACCACGTGGTGGCCATGCTCCAGCCTGGCGTGCCGTCCGGCGCGCTGGCGTGGCTGCCCGTCTTCACGCCCGCGGCGGCCCACGTGATTGGCACCACACTGCTGATGTGCGCGGTGGGCGCGCACACGCTGGCGCTGCACCACCTGCTCGAACCTGGCCATTTGCGAGCCCACTCGCGCGCCTGGCACCTGCGCATCTGGCTGGCCGTGCCGGCGCTCTACCTGGCGGGCACGCCGTTCTCGCTGCACAGCGCCTACGCGCTGCCGTGGTTCTGCCTGGGCATGTTCGTGTCCATCGCCATCCAGGCCCGTGTCACGTGGCGCATGACGCGCGGCTACCGGGCCGCCTGGGGCCTGCTCGCGGGCCAGGCCGTGCTGATGGCGTTCCAGGCATCGGGCACGGTCATGCTGACGCTGCATCCGCTTCCGGCCCTGCCGCTCCACGCGCCCTTCTTCCCCACCATCGACGCGTTGCTGATGGACGCGCTGGTGTCGTTTCTGCTGACACTCAGCTATGCGTTGGCACTGCAGGAGCAACTGCGCCAGCGCATCCTGAACCTGAGCCGCACCGATGCCCTGACCGGCGCGCTGAACCGGCGCGGCGCCGGCCCCATCGTGCAGGCCGAATGGCTGCGCGCGCGCACGGCACCGCAGCCGCTGGCCATCGCGATGATCGACCTCGACCACTTCAAGGCGATCAACGACCAGTACGGCCACGCCATTGGCGACGCGGCGCTGCAGGCGTTCGCGAACACGGTTACGCGGCTGAAGCGGCATGGCGACGTGCTGGTGCGCTGGGGCGGCGAGGAGTTCCTGCTGTTGCTGCCGGGCACCGACACCGGCCACGCGCACGGCTTTCTGGAGCGGCTGCGCGACGCGCTGCGCCATGAGCCAACCTCGCCGTGGATTCCATTCACGCTGGCCTTCAGCGCCGGCGTGGCAGACACCGGCACGCTGGCCCATATCGACGATTTCGAAGCGCTGCTGCGCGAGGTAGACCTGGCGCTATACCGCGCCAAGCGCGCACGCGACCGCATCGAGGTGGTGCGCGAAGCCTGACCCCTGGGTGGCCCTTGCGGCCGCCCCCATGCCGGGTTTTCCCGGTTGACAGTGCCCGCCCGAGGCCATACATTGGCCGGGCAGATTCAGATAAGAGACCATCTGTAGGATGGTCTCTTAGCGCGTGCAGTTTGCTGCGGCCTCTTACAGAACAACGATAAGGAGACCGCCGTGCAAACCCCTGCCATCAAGATTCGTGGCATCGACGATGTCATCGCCTTCATAGATTCCTGTCCAGGCATTCGCGGCCGCGCCGGCGTCATCTGGTGGCTGGCCCTCGGCGGACTCTTCCTCGACGCATTCTCCAATTCGGCCCTGAGCGCTGGCCTCGGGCCGATGACGCGCAACCTGCAGCTCGCACCGGCGCAAGTGGCGCTGCTCACCTCGTTCGCCTCGTGGGTGGCCATCGCCTTCAACCCGATCGGCGGCTGGATGGCCGACCGCTGGGGCCGTGTCAGGCCGCTGATCCTGGCCAAGGTGTTCGCCGTCGCGGGCGCCCTGATCGTGGTCTTCGCGCCCGATTTCAACGCCATCCTGGTAGGCCGGTTCTTCGTCGGCGCCGCCTACGGCATCGACTTCGCCATCGCCATGGCCGTGCTGGCCGAGTTCACGCCGGTCAAGCTCAAGAGCCGGCTGAACACCTGGCAGGGCATGTGGTACACGGCCGTCTGCCTGAACCTGGTGCTCGCGCTGCTGTTCCATTCGTGGAATGTGGGCGATGCGATCTGGCGCTACTCGGTGGCCGCCACCGCAGCTGCTGCAAGTGCTGTTCCTGGTGGAAAGCCCCACGTGGCTGGCCCGCAAGGAGCGGCTGGAAGCCGCCGCGCAGGCCATGACGCGCATCTACGGCCGCCCGTTCGCAGCCGCCGCGCCCGCCGAGCGCATTCCCGTCACCAACCTGGCACGCCGCGGCCTGGCCAACGTGCTGCTGATCTTCCGCGGCATCTACCTGCCACGCACCATCCTGGCGGCCACGGTGCAGATCGGCCAGTCTATCCAGTATTTCGGCATTGGCTGGTACCTGCCCCTGATCAGCGCCGCGTTGTTCGGCAAGGACTTCGTCTACGCCACGATCGGCGCGCTGGTCTTCAACGTGTGCGGCATCTTCGGCGGCTTCCTGTCGCCCGCCATCGGCCGCAAGCTGGGCCTGCGCCGCGCGTCGGCCTTCGGCTTTGCGGCCGTGTTCGTGATGCTGCTGATCCTGGGCCTGTTCAACGGCAAGATGCCCACCTGGGTGGCCGTGGTGGTGCCGTCGCTGTTCATCCTGTTCCACTCGGGTGGCCCCGGCGCCAACGGCAAGAGCCTGTCGTCGCTGTCGTTCCGCAGCGAGCTGCGCGCCGGCGCCAATGGCGTGATCGGCGCGCTCGGGGCCATCGGCGCCGCGCTGGGCCTGCTGGTCTTCCCGCTGTTCCGCGCCCGCTACGGGCTCGAAACCACCTTCCTGATCCTTTCCGTCGTGCCGCTGGTGGCCAGCATCATCTGCTTCGTGATCCGCTGGGACCCCACACGCACGGCCATTCATCCCGATAACGAAGCCGATGCGCCGCAGTTCCGCGGCGATGGGCGCGACCGCGCCGGCTTCATGCATCCCGCCACCGAGAAGTAATTCATGCAAAACAGGAACGTCATCCTCGCCATCGACGAGGGCACGTCCGGCACGCGGGCCGCGGTCGTGGCCGCCGATGGCCATGTGTCCTGCCTGGCCTACACCGCGCTGCAGGTCGACTCGCCGCGCCCCGGCGTGGTGGAGCAGGACGCCAACGCGCTGCTGGAAAAGACGCTCGACGTCTGCCGCGACACGCTGGCCCAGGCCGCCCGCGAAGGCCTTCGGGTGGTTGCGCTGGCCGTGGCCACGCAGCGCGCCACCGGCGTGCTGTGGGACACCCATACCGGCCGCGCGCTGGTGCCCGCCATGGTCTGGCAGGACACCCGCTATGCCCACGACCTCGACCAGCTGGCGCCCGACTGGGATGCGCGCCTGCGCAGCCACGTGGGCCGTCCTGCCGGGGTGCGCTCGCCCTACCTCTGGGCCGCCCGGCACCTGCGCGACACGCCCGCCGTGGCCGATGCCTGGCGCGCACGCCGGCTGGCCTTCGGCACCGTCGACAGCTGGCTGCTGTGGCACCTGTCCACGCAGCGCGCCTGCGTGACCACGCCAACCAACGCCACCTCGTGCAGCGCCTATGTGCTGGGCGAACACCGCTACCTGACGGCATGGGTGGAGGCCCTGGGCTTTCCGCCCGAACTGTTGCCCGAGCTGCGCCAGGACGCCGACGACTTCGGCCGTACGCGCCCCGACCTACTTGGCATCGACGTGCCGATCCTGGCCTGCGCCGGCGACCAGCTGGCCGGCGCGGTGGGCCTGGGCTGCCTCGATGCCGGCCAGTCGATGTGCCTGCATGGCACGGGCAGCTTCGTCGACCTCGTGCTCGGGCCCAGCCTGCCCGCGCGCAGCGGCCAATCCGACAGCACGCTGACGATGACGGCGCGCCGCTGCCACGACGTGTCGCACTTCTCGGTCGAGACGTTCGTCGCCACCACCGGCTCGGCGCTGAACTGGGTCTGCGACAAGCTCCACTGGTTCGACGACGCGAAGCAGATCAGCGCGCTGGCCGCCACCGTGCCATCGGCGCGCGGCGTCACCTTCATCCCCGCGCTGACCGGCCTGCGCGTGCCGCAGATGCAGCCCGACGCGCGCGCCGCGCTGAATGGCGTGTCGATGGCCACCACACAGGCCGAGATTGCCCACGCCATTCTGGAAGGCATTGCGCATTCGGTGACGTCGTGCATCGACGCCAACCGCGAGGTGGCCGGCATTCCGGTCACGGAGCTGGTGGTGGGCGGCGGGCTGTCGGGCAGCGACACGCTGCTGCAGATGCAGGCCGACCTCACCGGCCTGCCGATTCATCGCATGAAGGAAACGGACCGCGCCAGCCTGCGTGGCATTGCCTGGCTGGCCGGTGCGTCTGGCCTGCTGTGGGATTCGCTCGACCAGGCGCGCACCACCACCGAGCCGGACGCGGTGTTCACGCCGCGCATCGGCGCCGACGAACGCGCCGGCCGGCGCGCGCTGTGGCATGCCCGCGTGGCATCGGAACTCAACCATGTGCAGGCGTTTGCCCCGCACTGACCGACCAGGAGAAGCCAGCAACATGATGGTCCTGCCATCCCGCGGCGCCAACCGCGAACGCGCCGCCATGACGTGCACCGAGCCACTGCGGCTGGTGCGCGCCGAACAACTAAGCCGCCTGGGCGCCGATACGTTCGACATCCTCATCGTCGGCGGCGGCGTCACGGGCGCCTATGCGGCGCTGGACGCTGCGCTGCGCGGCTATCGCGTGGCCCTGGTCGAGAAAAGCGATTTCGCCTCGGGCACGTCGTCCAAGTCGTCGAAGATGGTGCACGGCGGCCTGCGCTATATCGAGCAGGGCAACTTGGGCCTGGTGCGCCATTCGCTGCTGGAACGCCAGCGGCTGCGGCGCAACGCCCGCCATCTGGTGCAGCGCCTGCCCTTCCTGTTTCCGGTGATGGAGCGTGACGGCGTGTTCGACCAGCGCCTGGCCCGCGCCTTCGAGGGCCTGCTCTGGACCTACGACCTGGCCGGCGGCTGGCGCGAGGGCATTCTGCACCAGAAGCTCACCAAGGCCGAGGTGCTGTCGCACTGCCCCACGTTCAACGAGGAACACCTGAAGGGCGGCTTCCTGTACTTCGACGCCCGCGTGGACGATGCCCGGCTGACGCTCAACATCGCGCGCACGGCGGCGTTCCACGGTGCCGCCGTGGCCAACCATGCACGCGTGGCCGAGATCACGCGCGATGCGCACGGCAAGGTCGACGGCGCCATCGTGCAGGCCGACGGCCGCGAGATCCGCGTGCGTGCCGGCGTGGTGGTCATGGCCACCGGCGTCTGGCTGCGCGACTGGACCGGCCGCCGCAAGGGCGAGGACAAGACGCTGCATATCCGGCCCGCCAAGGGCGTGCATGTGGCCATTCCCTGGCTCAAGATCCGCAACGACTGCACGGTGACGATCCCGGTGCCGGGCCGCAGCCGCCGCGCCACCATCACGCGCTGGGGCAACGTCTCGTACCTCGGCACCACCGACGAAGACTACGACGGCGATCTCGACAACGTGATGTGCACCCGGCAGGAACTGGACTTCCTGCTCGAAGGCGCGCGCTCCGCGCTGAAGACCGACCTGCAGCCCCATGACGTGGTGGGCAGCATCGCCGGCTGCCGGCCGCTGGTGGCCCCGCCCGGCGGCAAGACGCTCGAGATCAGGCGCAACCACGAGATCCACGTGGCGCCCGACGGCCTCGTGACGATCGTCGGCGGCAAGCTCACCACCTCGCGCCACATGGCCGAGCAGACCATCGACGCCGCGCAGCGGGTGATTGGCCGGCGCGCCAGATGCCGCACGAAATCCGCCTACCTGCTGGGCGCGGCCGGCTACGACCCGCAGGCCATCGTGGCGTCTGGCGGCATGTCGGCGCACCTGGGCGAGCGCTACGGCACCGAGGCGCGCTTCGTCAGCGACATCCTGCAGGCCAATCCGGCACTGGCGCGGCCCATCGTCGATGGCCTGCCGCACACCGAAGCCGAGATCGTCTACGCCGTGCGCCACGAGCTGGCCGGCACGGTCGACGACATCCTTTCGCGCCGCATCCGCGCCCGCCTGATGGCGCGCGATGCGTCCGCCCAGGCCGCGCCGCGCGTGGCCCAGATCCTCCAGGCCGAGCTCGGGTTGTCCGCGCAGGCCACGGCGCAGCAGGTCGGCGATTACCTGGCCGCTGTCGCCCTCGAAAAATCCGTCCTTATGGGAGAAGCAGCATGATCAGCAAGGAAGCCATCAAGCGCGGCTACAACCGCGGCAACTACCTCGTGGGCCAGCACACGCCGCCCCACTTCGCGGCCAGCATCACCGAGACGCCCGACGCGCCGGGCCTGCAGCGCGACGCCGTGGCCATCGACGGCGCCACGCTCGACGCGCTGCGCCGTGCCGCCGACGAAGTGCTCACGGCCACCGGCGACGTCGTGAAGTGGACGCGCGACTGGTGGGCCGGCTCGATGATGACCGAGACCGGCGGCCGCCCCGCCACGCCGCGCGGCGTGATCGTGCGCGCATCGACCGTGGAGCAGATCCAGGCCGTGATGCGGATCGCCCATGCGGCTGCCATTCCGGTGACCGTGTCGGCAGGCCGCAGCAACGTGACTGGCGCCGCGCTGCCGGTGCGCGGCGGCATCGTGCTCGACGTCTGCGAGCTGAACCGCTTCCTGGGGTTCGACCGCGAAAGCCAGATCGTCGAAGTGGAATCGGGCATGTTCGGCGACGTCTTCGAGCAGATCATCCAGCAGGAGCACGGCATGACGATGGGCCACTGGCCGTCGTCGTACGCCATCAGCACGGTGGGCGGCTGGGTGGCCTGCCGGGGCGCGGGCCAGCTTTCCACGCGCTACGGCAAGATCGAAGACATGGTGGTGGGCATGGACGTGGTGCTGGCCGATGGCAGCCTGGTTACCGTGGGCGGCTACCCGCGCGCGGCGCTGGGGCCTGACCTGATGCAGATGTTCGTTGGCTCCGAAGGCACGCTCGGCGTGATCGTGCGCGTGCGCCTGAAGCTGCACCGCCTGCCCGACTACGGCCGCGCCATCGCCTACGGCTTCAAGACCTTCGCCATCGGGCTGGAGGCGTGCCGCCAGATCATGCAGCGCGGCGCCAACCCGGCCGCGCTGCGCCTGTACGACGAACTCGAAAGCGGCGTGCAGTTCGGCCTGCCGGACACCAATGTGCTGCTGGTGGCCGACGAAGGTGCGCGCGAAATGGTCGACGCCGTGCTGGCCATCAGCGAACGCACCTGCGCGGAGCTGGGCGAGAAGCTCGACGGCGACGCCATCTTCGAACGCTGGCTCGACACCCGCTACCTCACCGGCAAGAGCGCCGAAGGCTTCAAGCGCAGCCCGGGCTTCGTGGCCGATACGCTGGAAATGGCCGGCCCGTGGAGCGACCTGGCCGCTATCTATACCGATGTGGTGGCGGCCATCAACGCCGTGCCGGGCACGCTGGCCGGCTCGGCGCACCAGTCGCACGCGTACGTGGACGGCGCCTGCCTGTACTTCTCGCTGCGCGGGGACGTGGCCGTGGAAGATCGGCAGCGCTGGTATCGCGCCGCCTGGGATGCCGCCAACGCGGTGCTGATCCAATACAATGCCGCCCTGAGCCACCATCACGGCATCGGCCTGCTGCGCGCGCCGTACATGGCGCCCTCGCTGGATACGGCGTTTCCGGTGCTGCAGGCCATCAAGCGGGCGCTCGATCCGCAGAACATCCTCAATCCCGGCAAGCTCGGCCTTTCGGACGCGCTGGCCCACGAAGCCCGGAAGTAAGCCCCATGGACAGGTCTCTCGGCGCCCGCCTGACACGACACCCGGTAATTGCCACGCTTTACGGCGTGGAACAGGTCGAAGCCTTCATCGACAGCGAGGCCGAAGTCTCGATCGTGGCCAACGTGGAGCTGCGCCGCCTGCAGCCCGTGATTGCCATGCTGACGAAGGCCGGCAAGTACGTGATCGTCAATATCGACAGTTGCGAGGGGCTGTCGCAGGACAAGGGCGGCGTCGAGTACCTGGCCGATATCGGCGTGACCAGCCTGGTCTCGACGCGCGTGGCCACCATCCAGCGCGCCAACCGCGCCGGCATGGTGACCATGCAGAAGGTCTTCGTGACCGACCGCTCCACCTGGCCGCGCAGCGTCAAGGCGCTGGAACAGAGTGATCCGAACCTGGTGCAGCTGATGCCGGCGCCGATGCTGTCGCACCTGCCCGAGGCCGACCGCAAGGCGCTGCCGCCCATCGTCACGTCCGGCTTCGTCTGCAATCAGGACGATATCCGCAGCGCCATCGCCCATGGCGCGGTGGCCATCTCCACCAGCGACCGCAAGCTCTGGAACCTCGAGGCGAAGGTGCTGAAGGGTTAGCAGCCCCGGGGCGACGTGGCGGCGCAGGACGGCCGCCACGCATCTGCCCTCACTCGGGAATCTGCACCGCGCCGCTCCGAAGAGCGGCTTTCGATGCGGGGGTACGTTGCATCAGGCCAGCGGCCTGACGGCGCCGCCCGTCAGTCGTCGAGCAGCGACAGGTCGCGCACGGCGCCCTTGTCCGCCGACATCACGAGCTTGGCGTACGCCTTCAGCGCGGCCGACACCTTGCGCGGACGCGCCTTGGCCGGCTTCCAGCCGCGGGCGTTCTGCTCCTCGCGGCGGCGCGCCAGTTCCTCGTCGGACACCAGCACGTCGATCGTGCGGTTCGGAATGTCGATGCGGATGCGGTCGCCGTCGCGCACCAGGCCAATCGCGCCACCGGCGGCCGCTTCCGGCGAGCAGTGGCCAATCGACAGGCCCGAGGTGCCGCCCGAGAAGCGGCCGTCGGTCAGCAGCGCGCAGGCCTTGCCCAGGCCCTTCGACTTGATGTAGCTGGTGGGATAGAGCATTTCCTGCATGCCCGGGCCGCCCTTCGGGCCTTCGTAGCGCACGATCACCACGTCGCCGGCCTTGACCTTGTCGTTCAGGATGTTCTCCACGGCCTCGTCCTGCGACTCCGTCACGTGGGCCGAACCCTCGAACACCAGGATGCTCTCGTCCACGCCGGCCGTCTTGACCACGCAGCCATCGAGCGCGATGTTGCCGGTCAGCACGGCCAGGCCGCCCTCCTTCGAGAACGCATGCGCGTAGGAGCGGATGCAGCCCTCGGCGCGGTCCAGGTCAAGGCTCGGCCAGCGCGTGTTCTGGCTGAACGCCACCTGCGTGGGAATACCGGCCGGCCCGGCCATGTAGAACGTGCGCACCGCTTCGTCCTGCGTGCGGACGATGTCCCACTGGTCCAGCGCGTCCTTGAGCGTCGGCGTGTGCACGGTGGGCACGTCGGTGTGCAGCTTGCCGGCGCGGTCCAGCTCACCGAGGATGGCCATGATGCCGCCGGCGCGGTGCACGTCCTCGATGTGGTACTTGTTGGTGTTCGGCGCCACCTTGCACAGCTGCGGCACCGAGCGCGACATGCGGTCGATGTCGGCCATCGTGAAATCGATCTCGGCCTCGCGCGCAATGGCCAGCAGGTGCAGGATGGTGTTGGTGGAGCCGCCCATGGCGATGTCGAGCGTCATGGCGTTCTCGAAGGCCTTGAAGCCCACCGAGCGCGGCAGCACGCGTTCGTCGTTCTGCTCGTAGTACATGCGGGCCAGGTCGACGATGCGCTGGCCGGCGCGCTTGAACAGCTGCTCGCGGTCGGCGTGCGTGGCCACCACGGTGCCGTTGCCGGGCAGCGACAGGCCCAGCGCCTCGGTCAGGCAGTTCATCGAGTTGGCCGTGAACATGCCCGAGCACGAACCGCAGGTGGGGCAGGCGGAACGTTCCACCTGCGCCACGTCTTCGTCCGAATAGGACGGGTCGGCGGCCATCACCATGGCATCCACGAGGTCCAGCTTCTTCAGTTCGATGGTCTTGGTCACCGGGTTGGCCAGGCGCGTCTTGCCGGCTTCCATCGGGCCGCCCGAAACGAAGATCACGGGAATGTTCAGGCGCATGGCGGCCATCAGCATGCCCGGGGTGATCTTGTCGCAGTTCGAGATGCAGACCATGGCGTCGGCGCAGTGCGCGTTGACCATGTATTCCACCGAATCGGCGATGATGTCGCGGCTCGGCAGCGAGTACAGCATGCCGTCGTGACCCATGGCGATGCCGTCGTCCACGGCGATGGTGTTGAATTCCTTGGCCACGCCGCCGGCGGCCTCGATCTCGCGTGCCACGAGCTGGCCCAGGTCCTTCAGGTGGACGTGGCCGGGCACGAACTGGGTGAACGAGTTGACCACCGCGATGATCGGCTTCTGGAAATCCTCGTCTTTCATGCCGGTGGCGCGCCACAGCGAGCGCGCGCCCGCCATGTTGCGGCCGGCGGTGGAGGTCTTGGAACGGTATGTGGGCATTTGTGGGTGCTTAAGAAATACGCAACGGCAAGCGGCCCACGGGGGATTGGAAGGGCCAGGAACGCATCCGTGCGGGCGGCCTTTTGAGCCGGGCGCCGGGCAAAAACGGCGATTATCCCACAGTGGCGGATGTTTACAGTGGCGGCAGGCGCCGCCGGACCGGCTGGGACTTCACGATGGCCGAGCTGGTCTCGGCCAGGTCGGTAATCTGCTCCAGGATGTGGTCCAGATGCTCGATCGACCGCAGGTACAGCCGCCCGATGAAGCAGTCGTCGCCGGTGACCTTGTCGCACTCGGCAAACTCCGGGATGGCCTCGATCAGCTTCTGTACCGCGTGAAGCTTGCCGGGCAACGGCCTGATGCGGACGATGGCCTGCATCGAGAAACCCAGCGTGCGGGGTTCCACGTCCACCGTGAAGCCGCGGATCACGCCCCGGTCCTCGAGCCGGCGCAGCCGCTCCGAGGCGCCTGGCGAGGAGAGGCCCACCTGTTCGGCCAGCGCCTTGACCGGCATGCGGGCGTCCTGCTGCAGCACCGCCAGGATGCGGCGATCGAGATCATCGAGTGACATAAGGTATTTTCCGGCGCGACCTTACAAAAAACGGAAACAGGCAGCTATCGCCTGCATTTTCGACTGTGGATTGTAGGCCGATGCCCTTAAACTGCAAGCCTCGTTTGTGGGAGACACGCTGTGGAAGACAAGACGCGGGGCATGCTGGAAATGGTGGCGGCGATGGTGATCTCGGGCACCATCGGCTGGCTGGTGGTGGTATCGGGCCGTCCGGTCACGCAGGTGGTGTTCTGGCGCTGCGCCTTCGGCGCCATGGTGCTGGTGCCGGTGTGCCTGGCGCGCGGCCACCTGCGCCCGGGCACCATCACGCTGCGGCAGGTGGGGCTGGCGGTGGCCGGCGGCATTGCCATCGTGGCCAACTGGCTGCTGCTGTTCTCGGCCTACGAAGGCGCGTCGATCTCGATCGCCACGGCGGTCTACAACACGCAGCCGTTCATGCTGGTGGGGCTTGGCGCGCTGTTCCTGGGCGAGCGGCTGACGGTGGCCAAGGTGTCGTGGCTGCTGCTGGCCTTCCTGGGCATGCTGCTGATCGTGCAGGGCAAGCCCGATGCGGGCGCCGCGCACGGCAACTACCTGGCAGGCATTGCGCTGGCGCTGGGCGCCGCGTTCTGCTACGCGCTGGCGGCGCTGATCGCCAAGCGGCTCAAGGGCGTGGCGCCGCACCTGATTGCCATGATCCACGTGCTGGTGGGCACGGTGCTGCTGCTGCCGATGACGCTGGGCGCCGACCTGCCGTCGGGCGCCCTGCCCTGGGCCACGCTGGCCACGATGGGCGTGGTTCACACCGGGGTCATGTACATCCTGCTCTACGGCGCCATCCAGAAGCTGCCCACGCACCTGACAGGCGCCTTGTCGTTCATTTATCCTATCGTGGCCATTCTGGTGGACCGGCTCGCATTCGGGCATCAGCTGCATCCGTCGCAACTGGGCGGTGCCGCGCTGATCCTGGTGGCCGCCGCCGGCATGACGTTGGCATGGCCCTGGCAAAAGCTGCTGCCGTGGAAGGTGCGCAAGCCCTCCGCGTGAACGTGCAGCCCGGGCCTCGACTTTCAACCAGGCTTGGAGGCACGGATATGCAGGAGACGCTGGGGATGTCCCGGGAGCGGCTGGACCGGATCGGACGTTTCATCGACGAGACCTATGTGGCGCCGGGCAAGCTGCCGGGCGCGCTGGTGCAGGTATGGCGGCGCGGCGAGATGGCGCTGAACGTGACGCTGGGCCAGGCCGACCGCGAGCGGCAGGTGCCGCTGGCCGAGGACTCGATCTTCCGCATCTACTCGATGACGAAGCCGATCACCTCGGTTGCCATCATGATGCTGGTGGAAGAATGCAAGATCGCGCTCGACGACCCGGTCAGCAAGTACATCCCAGCCTGGCAGAACCTGGGCGTGTTCGCCGGCGGCTTCATGGAGGGCTTTCAGACCCGCGCGCCCGCGCGGCCGATGCTGGTGGTAGACCTGTTGCGCCACACCTCGGGCCTGACGTACGGCTTCCAGCAGAACAGCAACGTCGACGCCGCCTACCGCAAGCTGAAGATTGGCGAACTGGCCACCGAAGGCACGCTCGACGACATGATCGAGAAGCTGGCCACGCTGCCGCTGGAATTCTCCCCCGGCGAAGCGTGGAACTACTCGGTGGCCACCGACGTACTGGGCTACCTCGTTGGCAAGATCAGCGGCATGCCGTTCGACACCTTTCTTCAGCAGCGCATCTTCGCACCGCTGGGCATGGTCGACACCGGCTTCCATGTGCCGGCAGCCGACGCCGGCCGGTTTTGCGCCTGCTACGCCGTGGGCGCACTCGGCTCGAAGGTCATCACACCGCGCGGCCCGATGCTGCAGGACGATCCGCAGGCCAGCCCGTACTTGCGTCCGCCCAGCTTCCTGTCGGGCGGCGGCGGCCTGGTCTCCACCGCGGCTGACTACATGCGCTTCGCGCGCATGCTGCTGGGCGGCGGCCAGCTCGACGGCGTGCGGCTGCTGTCACCCAAGACGCTGGCGCTGATGACGGCCAACCATCTGCCCGGCGGCGTGGACCTGCCGCGCCTGTCGCGCTCGATGTTCAGCGAGGCCACCTACGAGGGTGTGGGCTTCGGGCTCGGCTTCGCCACCACCATTGCGCCGGCCAGCACGCTGATTCCCGGCAGCGCGGGCGACATGTTCTGGGGCGGCGCGGCCAGCACGTTCTTCTGGGTCGATCCGCAGGAAGACCTGATTGGCCTGTTCCTGACCCAGTTGCTGCCGTCCTCGGCCTATCCGGTGCGCCGGCAGCTACGCACGCTGGTGTACAGCGCGATAACCGAAACGGGCCGCCCCGCGCGCTGAGCCCGCCCGCTCCCTTTCAGGCCGCCGGGCCTCGGTCCAAAGCCAGGAAGGGAGCAACCGGCGAGCGTTTAAGATACGCTGTCGCTGATCCAGACCATGAATGCCCCGTCATGACGTTCCGCTTGCCTCTGAACCTGCACCTGCGCCCGAACCTGAAGCCTGCCGCCCGCCTTGGCCTGTCCGCTGCCGCCGTCACCACCGTCACCCTACTCGGCGTGACGCCCATGGCACACGCCAGCGTGTCATCAGACGCGCGGGCGTTCAAGGAAGGCGTGAAAGAGGCCGGCCGCGACACCGGACACGCGGTGGCCGATGTGGCGCGCACCATCGGCCACGGTGCCCGTGACGCCACCCGGGCGATCGGCCATGGCACGCGTGACGCCGCCCGCACGGTGGGGCATGGCGCCCGCGATGCCACCCGCGCCGTGGGCCATGGGGCCCGCGATGCCGGCAGCGCCGTGGCCGACACCACCAAACGCGGCTACGAGGCCACGAAGGATGCGGTGAAAGGCGAGGACTGACGCCAGGATTCGCGTGGCCGGGCCGCACATGCGTACAATGCCCGCCTCAACCTATTGGGAAGCTGTCCGTGAAGAAAACCGACCTGGAAAAGAACAAGGGCCTCAAGATCAACAACAGCCTGAAGCAGGCGGGCGCCAACCGGGCCGGTTCGCTGCCGAAGTCGCAGCGTCAGGCCGGCACCGGCAAGAACGGCCTGCTCGGCAAGCTGCTTGGCAAGACCGTGCCGCCCGTGAAGGCGGACGAGTGATTTACACGGCGGCCACGGCCGCCGGCATCGCCCGCGCCACCGGGCAAGACGGATCGATCGCGCGGCACAGCGCGTAGAGATCCCGCACCACCAGATGCGGCGCCTCGCTGCCGCGCGACCAGCGCGCTGCCGTCGCATCGTCTCCGCGCACCAGCCATGCGGCCTGAAAGCCCGCCGCGATGGCGCCCACCACATCGAGATCCGCATCGTCGCCCACGTGCAGCATTTGCGCGGGCCGGCACCCCACGGCCGCCGCTGCCGCGTGGAAGATCTCGGCCGAAGGCTTGGCGCAGCCGGCGCTTTCCGGATTCAGCGCCGCCTTGAAGAAGTGCGCGCCACCGGTGACGTGCAGGCTGGCGTTGCCGTTGGACAGCGCCACCAGCGGAAACCGGGCGCTCAGCCACTCCAGTGCCGGAAAGGCGTCCTCGAAGAAATCCACGCGCTGGCGCGCCGCAAAGAACACCTCGTAGGCCGCTTCGGCCAGGGCGGCGTCCTCGCCCGAGCGCTCCAGCGCCAGGCGAATCGAACCGAGCCGCAGCTCGCGCAGGCTGTGCGACAGGTCGGGCCGGTCGGCCGCGAATTGCACGCGCAGGTCGCCCAGCACCTTCGGCGAGGTCAGCAACTGCGAGGTGCGCGGCGCCTGCGCCAGAAGCCAGTCGTGCAGCGTTTGCTCCGCGCGCAGCACGGCGGGCGTGAACGGCCACAGGGTATCGTCGAGATCGAGGGAAATGGCCGCGATGTCTGCCAGCGGTTGCATGAGAAAACGCCTGAAATACGGGGACCGCCGAATTTACCAAGATCCGGCTCTTGCGTGCAATGCCGCGCCGAGGCCCGACCAGAGGCCCGACTAGAGCCCCGACTAGAGATCCGACATCCCGAACCGGCGCAGCGCCTCCAGGTCTGTCACGCGGATGGTCTGGTACGAGAGCCCGACCATGCCCTCGGCTTCGAGCCGGCGCAGCGCCTGGTTCACCCGCTGGCGCGACAACCCGGTCAGCAGGCCGATTTCCTCCTGCGACAACTCCAGCACCGCGCTCGTCTTCGGGTAGAGCGCCGGGTGGAACAGCTGCGCAATGGCCTGCGCCACGCGCGCGTCGGCGCCCAGCAGGCGATCGTTCTGCACCATGGCGATGAACTGCCCCATGCGCTCGTTGAGCTGGCGCACCACATAGCCCGCGAACGGCAGGCTGTCGGCCAGCAGCGTGTTGAACACCGGCTCCGCCACCAGCAGCACGCGCGACTCGCGCACCGCGATCACGTCGTAGCGGCGGTCCTCGCGCTTGATCACGCTGCCCTCGCCGCACCAGCCGCCGGCGGGCACGCCGCAGAACGTGCAGCCGCGCCCGTCAGGCGTGTACACGGCCAGCTTGATCAGCCCCGCGTCCACGCCTACCCAGTAACGCGAATATTCGCCGCGCCGGGCGATGTAGCTGTCGGCGGCAAACGTGCGCACGGTGGTGCCAGACGCGGCCAGCGCCTGGTGCTGCGGCGCCAGCGCGTGGTACCAGTCGTGTTGGTCGAGCACTGCGTGGAGGTTCATGAGACGCGGATCAGTAACAGCGAAAGGCGTGGCGGGCGGCCTTTCCTGACGTGGAACTTACGTCGATCGCGGCGGGCGTGCCGCGATGTCGCCGTTGGAGCAGCTCTGTCGTCCAGACGACAGTGTCTGCCCGTGCCGCAATGATAGCGTGGCCCCGACAACATATTTCGAATCCATCAGGATCCACACAGGAGACACGCATCATGCCGACCGACTACGACACCGGGCTGGCCCGCAACGCCGCCAACCACGTTGCGCTGACACCGCTCGACTTCATTGCCCGCGCGGCCGAGGTGTACGGCCAGCGCCTGGCCATCGTACACGGCGCGATGCGCCAGAACTGGCGCGACACCTACACGCGCTGCCGCCGGCTGGCCAGTGCCCTGGCGCGCGCCGGCGTGGGTCGTGGCGACACGGTGGCCGCGCTGCTGCCCAACACGCCCGCCATGATCGAGGCGCACTTCGGCGTGCCGATGGCCGGCGCCGTGCTCAACGCGCTCAATATCCGGCTCGATGCGGCCAACCTCGTCTTCATGCTGCGCCATGGCGAGGCGCGCGTGCTGCTGGCCGATACCGAGTTCGCCGACGTGGCGCGCCGGCTCGCGCGCGAGGTGCAGGGCCTCAAGGTCATCGCCGTGCACGACGTGCTGGGGCCCGAACCCGATGCGCCGTTCGGCGATACCGACTACGAGACCTTCCTGGCCGGCGGCGACCCCGACTACGCCTGGCAGATGCCCGCCGACGAATGGGACGCCATCGCGCTGAACTACACCTCGGGCACCACCGGCGACCCGAAGGGCGTGGTCTACCACCATCGCGGCGCGGCCCTGAACGCGGTCTCCAACATCCTCGAATGGGATATGCCCAAGCATCCGGTGTACCTGTGGACGCTGCCGCTGTTCCACTGCAACGGCTGGTGCTTTGCCTGGACCGTGGCGGCCCGCGCGGGCGTGAACGTCTGCCTGCGCAAGTTCGAGCCGAAGCTCGTCTTCGACCTGATGCGCGACGAAGGCGTGACGCACTACTGCGCGGCGCCCATCGTCCATACCGCGCTGGTCAGCGCGCCGGCGGCCTGGCGCGAGGGCCTGCGCGGGCCCGTGCGCGGCATGGTGGCCGGCGCCCCGCCCCCGGCGGCGGTGCTGGCGCAGATGGAAGCGATGGGCTTCGAACTGGCGCACGTGTATGGCCTGACCGAGGTCTACGGCCCCGCCGCCGCCTGTGCGGAGCAGGACGACTGGCAGGCGCTGTCGATGGAGCAACGTGCCGTGCTGAAGGCGCGCCAGGGCGTGCGCTACCACCTGCAGGCGGGCGTGGCCGTGCTCGACCCTGACACCATGGCGCCCGTGCCGCGCGACGGCGAGACCATCGGCGAGATCATGTTCCGCGGCAACATCGTCATGAAGGGCTACCTGAAGAACGAGCGCGCCACGCGCGAAGCGTTCGCGGGCGGCTGGTTCCACACCGGCGACCTCGGCGTGTGCATGCCCGACGGCTATATCAAGATCAAGGACCGCAGCAAGGACATCATCATCTCGGGCGGCGAGAACATTTCGAGCGTGGAAGTCGAGGATGCGATCTATCGCCACCCGGCCGTGATGGCCGCCGCCGTGGTCGCCCAGCCGGACGCCAAATGGGGCGAGACGCCGTGCGCCTTCGTCGAACTCAAGGACGGCGCCACCGCCACCGAGGCGGAGCTGATTGCGCACTGCCGCACGCTGCTGGCCGGCTTCAAGGTACCCAAGGCCGTGTATTTCGGGCCGCTGCCCAAGACGTCGACCGGCAAGATCCAGAAGTTCGAACTGCGGCGCCAGTTGCAGTCAGCCGCCGCCATCGACGTCTGACCCGTCTGCCCCCTTCCGCCGCTCAGTGCCCCGGCGCGGCCGGGGCCTGGGCTTCGGCCTTGCGCCCCGCCATGTGGTGCAGGTAGGCCAGCAAATCCTTCAGTTCGGCCTCGGACAGCGTCTTCTCGTCGATGGCCGACATCTTCGAATTTGGCCACCAGCGCAGCGCCTGCGGGTTGCGGATCAGCGTGGCGAGCCGGTCGTCGCCCAGGTATTCCACGGGGTTGTACGGCACGTTCAGGTCCGGCCCCAGGTGCGCGTCGCCAGCGCGGTTCATCGAATGGCAGGAAAAGCAGACGCGCTGGAATACGGCAAAGCCATGCATGACCGGCCCGTCGGCCGGCTCGCTCGCGGCGGGCCGGATCACCGCGAAGCGCTCGGCCGCCGTGGCGCCGATGTCGATGCGCGCGATGGCATAGGTCCACAGGCTTTCAGTGATGCGCACCGTCGGGTGCCCCGGCGCGGCCGTCTTCGGCACCGTCCAGATCAGCCGGAACGGGCCGATGTCCTGCCCTTTCAGCGTGGGCCAGGGCCGCGCGGGGTTTTCCACCGCCAGCCACGCGCGCGGGCCGTCGGCGCGGTCAGCCAGCAGCAACGCCAGCGGCAGGTGCGACACGTAGCCGTCGGTGGCCGCCGTGGTGGCCGTACCGTCGGCCGAGGCCACCGGCAGGCCAGCAAGCAGCGCCGCCATCGGAATCGCCTTGAAGGTCAGACGCCGCTTGAAGTTGTCGTCGTCCACTGTGACATTGACGAGGCGACGGTCCTTCAGCAGCGCGTCGCGGGTCAGGGTCTTCTGCTGGGCGCCGGCGGTGATGGTCAGCGTGGCCGGAGCATCGTCCGCGTGTGCCGGCATGGCCGCCAGCGCCAGCGCGCAGCCGAGCGCCAGGGCAGCCGCGCCAGCCTTGGCGGCCTGCGCCGTTCTTGTGATCCAGTGAGTCATGTCGTGAGCGCTCGCGCGCGGTGGGGGACGTTGTTGTTCTGGCGGCGGCGCCGCAGCCATAACCCTAATCCAACGCCCTTTGGCGAGCAATTGCCCCGTTGCCGCCAATGCAATAGCCGTCGCTATGCGCTTGTAGTGGTCAAGTTTTTTCAGACAGGTATTAAGGTGGTCTGTTGGAACTTGTCCTCGTAGTCTGTTGGCGACGCGTAGCCCAGTGTCGAATGCAGGCGCACCGGGTTGTAGAAGCCAACGATGTACTGCGTAATGTCGCGCCGGGCTTCGGCCCGGTCGACGTACCGCCTCTGCCAGACTCGCTCCATCTTCAGGTTCAGGAAGAAGCGTTCGGCTA